>Ga0116226_10004512_pt1 | contig 12367 bp, 4 predicted proteins | sample S1TSphfallax_FD_89692 | JGI IMG/M metagenome (GOLD analysis project Ga0116226, IMG submission 89692) | Host-associated microbial communities from peat moss isolated from Minnesota, USA - S1T2_Fa - Sphagnum fallax MG | ecosystem: Host-associated > Plants > Peat moss > Unclassified | place: USA... | reverse complement strand
CTCCATCATATAGTGCCATTACTAGCCGCTTTGGAATGTTGTTTTCCCAATTCATTTTCTTGTCAAGCAAGGCCACCTGGGCCGGGTTCGTCGGGATAAGGTGCTTGTTGATCTTGAGGAACATATTGATCTCTACCAAGTTGGCATGCAGTGACGATCGTTTTGGAGCCAGGACGTCTGACAGGCTACCCATGTCGCATTTGAGTCCACCCGAAGATGGCTTGTTGGCCAGGATCACCAGAGCAGCCTGCATGAGACATGTTTGTTTGACGAGCCCACGACTTGCACAGCTCGGCTGATTCCGGCCACAATTCGATATTGGTTTCAGCGCTAATTCCTTTGAGGATTTGAACTTCGACGTTCACCATCTGTGCCATCGTCTCGAAGCGCTCGCCACTCCTATTAATGTCCTTCTTGTCATCATCAGCCACAATATCAAGAATTGCTCGCAGTAACTCTAATGTCTTGATGCGCTTTGCCGGTTTCCCAAGTCGCCGAGTTGGGGTACTCCCTGCCATTTGCTGCTTCTTGAGCACAATCGACGTTGCAACGATCTTCGTTAAACATTTGATTTTGTTCCATATGAATTGGTTCACGAACACAAAGTGCTGCTTCTATAGGCTCTCTTGTGTCGAGCCAACAAGAATATCAAGCCTATCAATGTTAGTCGCATTGATCAACTTCGCTAGGATCTTTCCAAACGTCATCATTTTTAGTGGTAGAAGGTCTGCAATCTTGTGTGCACAAAGTTGTCCTAAAACATAATACCTATGAAGGTCATTTTGTTGGAAGGATTATCACAAAAATGATACTATGGGAAGGGTACTCATTGGTCAACATTTTCTAAGGATGCAATTCAATATTGCAAGACTTGTGATGTGTGCCAAATGTTTGTAAACAAATTTGTGGTTCACGTTCTTTCAATAGATGACAAATATGTATTTTTAATTAATCTTTGTGATTAAATTTTAGTCACAAACAACATTTGCAACTAAAATAACTTTAGTTGCCTAAGACAAGTCGCATGCAATAAATTATTCACAAATGACAAAAGGTATTGGATGAAAATTTTAAAACTTAATAAATACAAATTCATCTTTTGACTCCATTGTATACGTATTGCCACATGTGACTAAAATGTAATTATTTTATTCACAATCAAAGACTAATGATGTGTTACCATGTGTTCCAATATTTGATTATTCTAAATATAATATTTATTATTATGATCTAGGACATTCAACTCAAATGTTTGGATGATCTTATATTGTGACATGTGGTTCAATGTAAATATGCCAAGTTGCACTTTTTTTTAAAATCAATACTAGGTTGGTAGGTACTTAAATAGGTACACAAGTAGGTGTTTATAAACCTATGTTACATATTTACCTATTTAGATAAAAAGGTAGGTAGGTAAGTTCTACCTTTTTAAGTTAAATACCTATTCATGTAGGTAGCTACATATGTTGACCTAGGTCAGTACATCAAACTAAATACCTACTTAGCTAAATAGATAAATAAGTTTTAAAAGTAAATATTTTAAAATTATGCATAATTTTTTTTTTGTTTTGGGTTAAGCCATTTGATTGGTGAATCCATGTGCACAAATTTTTAAATGTGAAATTGAATGATCACACCCCTTGTTTCTATAATGTTCAAAATAAAAACGAAAAATAAACAATATGGAATACATTTTTTGAAGTTGCAATTTCTTCACAAACTAAATTATAATTCCAAAAGTTTCCTCATGCTTTATTTTTTTAGTTTTTATATTTCTAAATAAATCAAGTACATGGTTCATTAGATAATTTAATTAATAAGGAATAAATTTACATATATTTGAACTATAAACTACAAAAGTTAAGCATTCATTATCAATTATTTAAATAAATATTAATTCCTTAATAATTCACAAACTAGCTATCTAACTCTTCTACATTGTTAATACATAATTCATAAGTAATTAAATAACTTAAAATTTTAAAAAAAATTATTATGTTTAAAAATCTTTTTGAAATCTAGATGATATAAATTTAATTTAATTATTAAAATTTTTAAAAATAACTATTTTGAATATTTACTTTCAAATTATAAATAATGAACTAACAATTTTTACTAGAAAGTAAATTAATACACAAGGTTTTTTATAAAAATTAAACTAATACATTAAATACTATATAATTAAATCTATTTTTGTAAAAACTTTTATGGGTGATTTTTTTTTTGTTTCATAATTATTCACTATAAATACAATAATTTTTTAAACAAAACATTAATTTTATAATTACATAATAATTACTATAAAATAAATATCAAAGATGATTAATTAAAGAAATTGAAACAATTTTCGGTGAAAGAAATATGATAATTCCTGAATTTAAAAATCATTAAAACAATTATTTTCACTATAAATTTCCCAAAATTTCAATCAGCTTTGAAGTTATAAATTACAAATTGCGAATAATTATGTTCAATTAGAAAATAATTATGCACATACTAGGTAATTATTATCTGAAGTAATTACAATGATTTAATATATAAAATTAATGACATTAATTGATTTCTATTACATAAAAATATATAATATATAACATAAAAATCTATGTCATAATAATAACTATTTTGTGTACCTTATAATCAATAAAAATAATCATTTATAATTATTCATAAAGAAGTGATTTATGATGGATTATAGTTGTATAAAAACCCTTTAAAACTGAATCAATAATTTTCAGAATTAAAATATAAATTCTAGATTTGTAATTAAAAACTCAAATTTCAGTTTTTAGATCAAATAATTTTTGAAGGTAAATAAAAAAATTTGGAACCAAAATGTCAATTTCAGATTCAAATAACAATATCCAAATTGAAATGTCCATTTTAAGACTCAATTACTAGCTTTTTGAATTGAAATATTAATTTGGAGAATCCAAAATAATAATTTGGAATTCAGATTTAAAGTTTCATGCCAAATACTTTCTAAAAATTTAAATAAAAAATCAGAATTGTATTGGCAAATATCAAATAAAAATAAAACTACTGAAAATCCAAACGTCAAAATTTAGACTCAATTATAGTTTTTTGAATTGAAATACTAATTTTTAGATTCGAAAATAATGATTTAGAATTCAGATATCAAGTTTTAGATCAAATACATTTTTTGAATTTAAAGAACAATTTTCAAAATTGAAATGTCAACTTTCAGATTCAAATAACAATTCTCAAAATTGAAATTTCCATTTTCGACTCAATTAATAAATTTCAAAACTCACAAGAATCTAGAATAATAATTCAGAATTGAAATTGCAAGGTTCAAATCAAATGCTTAGTTCAAATTTAAATGCAAAATTCAAATAGAATAATTAAAAATTAGAATTTCCAGTTTTATAATCGATTAATAATTTTCTGAATTGAAATACTAATTTTTGGATTCGAAAATAATAATTTAGAATTCATATATCAAATTTTAGATGAATAGATTTTAAATTTTTAAATAGTAAAATTCATATTCAATTAAAAAAATTCAAATCGAAATAACGTTTAAAAAATTTGAAATAACAAATTTCAGATTGAAATATCCGGTTGCAAATTGAAATAATGTTTTCATAGAATTTTAAATAGCAGTTTTCAGAATTGAAATATAAATGTTCAGATCAAATGTTTATGTTTAAAAATAATTTAATTTAAATTCAGAATTAAAGTTATATTTTTGAGATTTAAGTATTTTTTATTTTAATTAAAATATTAGTAAATAAATTCCAGGAACTAGTTTTAATTAAAATATTCAAATTTAGATTCAAATTGACTTTCAAATTAATAATTAAAAAAATTCCCTTAGCAAATTTCAAAATTGAAATATCAATTGTCATTTTAAAATAAAAATTCCCTAATTAAAATAATAATTTTACACCTAAACATATATATTTTTGAGTATAACGAATAAATAAATAAATTCATATTTTAAAAGTTCAAATATCATTTTCAAAATTGAAATGACAAGTTTTAGATGAAAATACTAATTTTGAAATTCATTATATGAACAATATACATACATATGCATATTTAATGTACCTACACACACATGTAATATATACATAAAAATACAATTTTATGTTGTTTTAAAATATTTTTAAGATGCAACTAATTTGGTGACTATTGCAATTAATGGGACATATCAACCTATTAATTGATGAAAGTAGACCTAAAATCCATCCAACCAATAGGATGATGTTTTCAGTAGTTGCATCATAGTTGTGAGAATGACCAAACTAGTTGAAATTTGGTCTTGTAATTGTAAATATTCTCAAATCTAGTCATAAACAGAATGGTTACATTTTGGTTGATTTCTACTAGTGCTTTACACCCAATTCCACCTTTGGGAACATTTAAAAATGGGGTATTAACTTAATGAGGCCTCTTCTTGCCACTCCACGAGCCAATAAATATTGGTGGTGGCAACATATTACTTCACAAAATGGGTTAAAATAAAACCTTTAAAAACATCCAAGAAGCAAGAAGTGGCAAGGTTTGTCTACAAAAGGATTGTGACACATTTTGGGATACCTTTCCATATGATTTCAAATAATGGACTGTAATTCATTATTGAGGTCATTGAAAAATTGATGAAAAAGTTATCCATCAAACATAAAATAACCACCATATATAAGCCTAACACTAATGGGTTGGTGGAACACAAAAACAAAATATTGTGCAACATCTTGAATAAAGAAATTGACGTACGTAAGAACTTACATAATTGGGATAAGCAAGTACACCATGCAATGTGGGTGTATAATTCCACGTTCAAGTCATCCACCGGTTTCATTTATTTTCATCTTGTGTACGGGGTGGAATCAGCATCGCCCATTTAGTATGGATTAATGACATTTTGCATAACAACACAACATTGGTTAAGAGTAGAGGAATCACAAAACAAAAGACTTTTGGAATTGGTGGAGTTAAAAGAAAGCCAATTATGAACACAACAAGTTATCAAACTAGCCCAAGTTCATCAAAAGATTTTTTTGACAAAAGGGTGAGGCCACGAAAATTCCAAGAAGGCGATTTGGTCATGGTGTATGACAACTACCATGATAGGAGGACCTTCAAAAAGTTCCTTCCAAAACAATTTGGCCCATACATGGTCATGAAGGTCTTTTATGACAACAACACATATGAATTGGTTCATCTTGATGGGGAGGAGTATGGCAAGATCAACCATGACAAGCTTAAACATTTCCATACTCCTTAAGCCATTGTTACGAGGACATAATAACAAAATAAGTGAGGGAATTGATGTAACAACAAAATAATTACAAATAATTACAAATAAAAATATGGGATAATAGGATGGATAAAAATGAAGAATAAAATAATGAGCCTCATGGGCCTTACAAGGATAATCTTTTGACTAAGGGCATAAGAATTGGTTATGAATAATTTAAATAACTATTTCAAATTAGTATATAGACTTGACCAAATCCTAGACTCCAAATAATGTGAAATCTATCCATAGAAGGATGAAAAGTTATAAGTGGCATGCGACAATTGGTTTGATACATGGGGAATAGATGTAGATGAATGTGCTTGACTATTCATGCATTCTTTCTTTCAAGTATAAAAGGGATAGAGATTAGAGCTTTTGGCATAATTTACATTCAATAATTTCATGTTGTTAATTGGATCAAAAGACTTGTAGAAGTGAATAGGAATCTTTGAAGAAATAAAATCATGTGGAGATTATTGGGAATACCATTAAGTAAACTTTATAGTCTTTGCCGAGTGATCCCCATAAAGGAAAACTTTTAGGCGTGTGTGATGAATTCCTTTGAGGTGTAGTTCTCACATAAAGATTCAACTTTAGGCACATGGGTGATCTTATCCCAAAAGAGTGTAAAATTTCATGTTAGAAATCATGTGAATGATGAATATTGCAAATGTTGTTTTGAAGTATGTTTGATAATCTACCTATGTGTTAAAAGGGATTGATTAAAAATTAATCTTCATAGTTCCGAACCCTCTTTTAGGCTGCAAAACAATATTTGGTATAATTAACTTACAATGCTTGAGTTATCATTTCTAAACCTACAACAACAAAAATAGCTTACATTGTCTACAACAAACAAGAACATCACATTTGAAAGTCTTTTTTAAATATCAACTTCAATTCATTAAAATCCATTAGAGCATGTTCATAATGCAAGCCTCCAAAAAAAAAATTCACATCCACATTTAGTTATTTACTTTTTTGCAACCTCACCCCTAAAACTAAAATGTGGACAACAAATAGGTGGGGGGGACCTACTAATAAAGAACCACATAGACTAAGCATTATGATAGGCCAATCAGAAACACTAAACAATAGTCAAATGATATTTATTACATTTTTTTGTGCACACTGTTGCTATGCTTTCTTCCACAACCACTACAAACTTTGTAATTATGTTGAGCCAAAATGATTTTCTTGAGCCAAACTGGCATCCTTCAAGTTTTTTTCAACAAATTTTACTATGTAGGATTACATACGAAGCAATACTAGAAATGCTTTTATAAGTTGTAGGGTGAAAATTACACTCTACAAAGTTTGTAAATGAATATACTAATAATAATAATGAAAACATTTAGTAACACAATTATTTAGTATATTAGGAAGGGGAAATCTCTAGTCTATGCAAATTTTTGTTCTTTGATATTATAACAATTAGGTTCATAAATCAAGATTCACATAAAAGAAAACCTTGTTTACTTGGATTTCAAGTAGTAGATGTGTCACATGTTGTTCATCCATCTTAGGCGCAATGTAATCTTTTGTTGCATCATGTTTGTTTGGATTAACCTTCATTTCATTGTTCCACCATTTCAAAATGAAGAAAACCATGGCTTCATGAAGGACATCAGATCGTTGCTTTTGAGTTCTAAGTGCCCATTTTAATGAGAAAAAAACTTCCCAAGTCTATAACCTAACATATATCCAATTTTGTAAGTTTTAGTGTTTTATGTTCAAATTTTGGATTTAGTGGTTAGAATTGTCATTTTATATTGTGGTTTCGATTTCAAGGATTGGGCTTTGGAGATATCAAAGTTTTGGATTTTTGGTTTGAGAATGCAATTTTATATTAAAGATAAGGGTTTTAGGGTTTTAACATTAAGGTTTGGTTGAAGGGGATAGATTAGGCTTGTAAATGAAGGTTTTTGTTTTGGGGGTTTGAATAAAGATTTCAAATTATGATGTTGATTTTAGGGGTTTTGATAAGGGGGAAGTGGATTAGGGTTTTGGTCTAGAGGTCAAAAATAAAGTTGTGAAAATTAATGTTTTGGATAAAGGTTAAGGTTTTGGGGTTTAGATTAAGGTCATGGTTTTAAGGCTTTCAAATTAGGGTTTTTCTTTTACGGTTTAAATTAAGGTTATGAATTGGTGTTTTGTATTGGGGTTCAAAATTAAAGTTTTGGATTTGTGTTTTGGAATATTCAAGAGATCTTAAATGGGCAAACTCATCCTAAGGTGATATCAATAGGAACATCACACCCTCAATATAAAAAGGGACACAAAGTAGTTGTTGAATCCACTATAAAATATTGAATTTTTATTGATTTCAATCATATTGACATTAAATTCAATTGAATTTCAAACAATTTAATTGAATTCTAATTGAATTTCAATTGAATTAGAATTGAAATTACTTGTCAATGGTTGTTGATCTTTATAATCCAACACACAAGAAAAACATCCAAAGTATACTTGAAGGCAAATAGAAAAGGAGGCACCTTTGTCCTTTACCTAACCATCCTTATTAAAATGCCTTTCTATTAAAAAAATTGTTGAACATGTGGAATTGTCAAGTTGGTGACCACATTGGAATTACTAAGGTGACAATCACTAATGGACCTTATACTTGTTTGACATAAGTTAGTTATGATTATTGATGTCATTAATATTATTTGTCAATATAGTGACAATGATTCAAATATGAGACAAATCTTAATGAAGAAAGCCACTTTAGTGATAGGTAGGTGAAACACAATAAGCAAATACAATAGGAGGATATATAAACATCTTACAATTAAAAAAAAGAAACTACTAACAATGATATTGCCATCCATTTGAAGCTGGCACATATCCATACCTATTTTGTTATTATTGTCATTAATTGGTAACCATTGTGACCTTATATATGTGATTGTAAAATCACATTGACTTACGAAGTAATCAAAATAAATGGGATGTTATGCTTACTCTTGAAAGTGGGAAAAATCTTAGATTCAAAGGATTAAGTACACCTACATAAGGTGTAAAATCCCTCCCACTTTCAAGGAATATTATAACCTTCCTTTCTTACTCCTCATAATTTATATACGTTTAGGTTAATGATAACTTTTGCATCATGTTTTATGATATGTAAAACCCTTGAGTGGGGGAACATTCCCAAAATGTAGGAGTTGGCATTGGCTACGACTTCATTCTAAACCCTTTATGTTGGGAATATCTCTACCTTGGAATTCTACCTTACATGTCTATAGATTAAGGTTCTTGCCCATTTAGTATCTTTACGGAATATTATTTGTTTAATTAAATTGCCAAGTTGACTCTACCTTTTTGGCAACTCCACTTTGCAAAAATTATCAAATTGACATCCATCTCATTAATTTTCCAAGTCCAATTTGTTTTAAATCATCAATCATTAGGTTCACCAAATTGTTAGCTACACATTGCCAGGTTGCCAATTCCATGTCATTAATGTTAAATTGCCAACTTGCCAAGTCTATTGGACTACCCAAAATGCTTTTCAAATCACCCAATATTTAAAATGTTACAAGTTATATAATATTGCTTAAAATATGTATTTTTCCGTCAAATTTCTATGCAAAAAGTAAGACAACCCAATTTTCACACATTGGTAAATTTTTAAAAAAGGTTCAAAAGCTTGTTTATTTCTATTAACTTTGATTTATTTGGTTTCATTCATGGGTAATCCTATCCTTTGGTGGTACCACTAGGAACATCACACCTTAATTTTCCTAGACCCATCGAACTTTGAAAAATCATAGGAAACATTTAAACAAACATTTTCATAATTTTTTTGGAATAAATTTATTAGGTTCCATAGATCTTGAAATCAAAATAATATGAAAAATATTGTGTATTTTGATGTTTGTAATCATTGCATTTAGAAAAAAAGTTAAAAAATGTAACATTTATTTATTTTCTTGAACTTTCGAGTCAAGATTACAAATTTGGAACTTGATTTATGATTTTTTAATGCATTCTTTTCCTAATATAATTTGGAGTTGATTTTATTTTTAGGTTTTTATTTGGTAATTAATTGATTAAATATGATTTATTATGAATTTCCAAAGTTGAAGCTGTCAAATTTTGAAGGGGCCATTTTAATTAGGAATATAATTTTTTTAAATAATCCAATTTTTAAAAATTCCTAAATAAAATTCAAGTCATATATTAATGCACAAAATTGATAAACATAAAAAAGAAAAAAAATTATGAAAACATTCCACAAATAGGGCCAAAAAACTGATTTGACTATTTTTGGTTCCTTAATCATTCCTTGAGGTGGTTCTTAATGGTACCACCCAAGGATGGGTTTGTTGAATGAAAGTTCATCCAAACTTCATTCATAAAATTCCATGTACCAAAATTCATGACAAGGTTATTATTTTGATGTTAGTTAGTTCTTGTGTTAGTAATGTTGGTTTCATCAAGAGTTTGACAACCTTTTTCATTGATGTGTTAACATGGCATGGGCAACAAAGGATACCAAAGGCCCTCTTTTATTAATTTTGCATTCCTTTTATAAATAGAGAGTGTTGATGACACTAAAGAAAGCATAGGCTACCTCCATTTCGAGGTGTGCTATTTCTGCAGGGAAGGGTTTTTCCAAGTCTGGAGTTTTATCAAGTTTACTCTCCCTTTCTTTAGTTGATATGCTTCATGTGACCAAATGAGGTTTTAGTACTTATGGTTCCATTACCTCCTTGTAGCTTGCCTCTTTGGGGCTTTTTTTGCCTACTTCAACTTTGGTCCTTTCTCTTTGTTTATTTTTCTCACCTTTTTTTGGGTGCTTTCTTTTTATAAAGATTGGCAAGGTTTTCATCCTCGTCATGGTTTAAAGGCTCCATGGCTATGTAATGCAATTTTATATCTCATGACATTGCAAGTTTTGGGTGGGGGGGTGTAAACTTCATTTGACAAGGTAACATGTAATAGGTGATAAGAGGTTTGCTGTCCACAAATTTTCCAACTAGATTGGATTACAATCCTACATAATCTTAGGATGTTCCTATATTACAAGTCATGGATGATATTTGATGGATGAAATTTAGATGAACTTTCATGTATGAAATAAAATTTCAAACAAAATTTCATGGATGATGATTATTTTATCGAAAATATTCAGGAAATTTTATTCATGAAACTCCATCCATTGAAAATTCATGAATGATAACTCATGAATGCTCATCCATAAAATATGAATACCGTTTGCTCAACTATTATGTCAAGTTCACTTTACCTATTTCCCAATTCCACTTTGCCAAATGGTCCAGGTTACTATGTGATTATTTTGCAGAACCCACTTTACCTGGTTGTTAAGTTCACTTTGCCAAATCACATAGTCAACAGTGCTCAAGAGTCAAGTCCATGTTGCCAAATCAACATTGCCAAGGTACCAATTCCACATCAACAAGGCAATATTGCCAAATTGTGAAGTTCAAATTCACTTTTGTGAACTGCCCAAATGAGCCACCACATAAAAAATTTCCGGGCTGTCCTATGCCTTAGGTCTACTGAAATTTCTGCACAAAAAATCAAACTGCCTTGATCATGAAAGATGAAATTCATTCTAAAAATATCACTTATGACTTGATTTCATCCATGAAGATAGTTCATTCAGAATTGCCAAATTTTGTCAAATTGTAAAAAAACATTTGGGGCTATGAACCCTACAAGGTTTCATTTCAAATTCTTTGAAATTTTTTTCCAAAGAAATAGGGTTTTGGAACTAGGTTCGCCAAAATGCACGCTCGTGCGGGTTGTCAAATGGTAACAAGATTATAATTTTTCTTTATTGTCCTACTTGTCCTATAGTCCAATATCCTCTTGTGTATGGTTGCCGGTGTGGCTACACCGGAAAAGTGAAAAGAAAACCTTTGTTGTATCGGATACTCCATAAACCCTAAACTAAGAACTTGGTGAGCAATAATTTATATTTTGCCTTCACTGGCAGAGCTCATCTGCCACCCCTGGTACAGTTCCTCCACCCTGCCCGAAATCCTCCCCTCTGGCCCTCAAATCTTTCTGTACCCTCTCGCCCTTACTGTTCCCTCCTTCTGCTCATTCTTTTTCATTTGTTACCTCGCTTATTAACAACTAGAAGCTTGAACTTGTTAATACAACACCTCAAAAACATAAAGTTTGAACTTATTAAGATAACACCTCAAAAACATAAAGTTTAAACTTATTGAGACAACACCTAAAAACATAAACATAAAGAGCATAACTAGAAACTTGAACTTGTTAAAACAACATTTCAAAAACAGGAAGAACACAACGCAAAGAAAAGACAAAAATTGTCCCAGTTTGTGCCCTTGGGTATGTTACTGATTTAAGTCTAAGCTAATGCCATGACAATTCGGAGGTAGAAGCTTTCCTCACTTTGTTGGAAGGGGTTAATTTCAAGTCTTAGGACATGGTTTGATATGGTCCTTTTTTTCTGGAAGCACAGCACAGCAGCATACCTGACCTGAGAAGCACCCTCAAGTCAAGATTAGTGGCAGAGGGCTGGTGGGGCTTCTTTCATTTACCGATTAGTGGGTCTGAGTACCTGACCTGAGAAGCACCCTCAAGTCAAGATTAGTAGGAGAGAGCTGGTAGGGCTTCTTTCATTTACCCATTAGTGGGTTTGAACCCAGAACCTTTTCATGATCCTTGGGGGTCCCTGGTACGGAATATCAAAAGGCCCATACTGGTACATGTCTCCAACCTTGAGCCAAATTGTTAAAAAAATGTTTCAGTGGCCAAAGTGTTAAAGAAGATTCTAATCCTAGGTCAAAGTTTCAATAAAAATTCTAACTTAGGCCATATTCGAGAAATATATCCCAACCTTAAGCCAATATGCTAAAAATATTCCAACCCTAAGCCAATATGTATATGCAAAATTAATTTTTTCTTGGGATAAAGGCATGAGGTCTAACATTAAGTCAATATATATGTATTATTATTATTTTAAATATGTATTTGCATCAAATACACAAAAATTCTTGGTCCAATGGCTTGGGGCTATTACAATTTGACCCAAGGTCATTGTCTTAATTAAGGGTGTGGGACACTTGTCTTGGGGGTGCCTGGCATTTGGTT
>Ga0116226_10004511_pt1 | contig 12367 bp, 6 predicted proteins | sample S1TSphfallax_FD_89692 | JGI IMG/M metagenome (GOLD analysis project Ga0116226, IMG submission 89692) | Host-associated microbial communities from peat moss isolated from Minnesota, USA - S1T2_Fa - Sphagnum fallax MG | ecosystem: Host-associated > Plants > Peat moss > Unclassified | place: USA... | reverse complement strand
GGGTGTCATGTTGGATTGGCAAGAAAACTAAATTCACTTCCATCATGATGTTTATGTGGATCATTCACCATGTCAGATTTGCTTATGTGAATCATGTGCCATGTTGGATTAATAAGAAAAAATGGACCTATTACATTGTGACACTTGTGGATATCATTATTCATCCATTTTGGATGAAGCTTGGCATGACTATAGAAAAACTAGGTTGCAACTTCCCAAAATGTTCGTGATACTAATATATAACTAAATGTGATTGAAAATGAACTACTTTGCAGCTATTTTTTCAAAAATTGGGACTAAATCTAGTAATTTGAAATTGATTTTGATACTTTTGACAATTAATGGAATTGACAATGAAGCAAACTTGAAACTAATGAAATTGTTAATGTATTTTCTTATTGGGAGTGTGTGATTTAAATTATTTATTGGATTGTGGTCATATCTCAATCAATCCACTGCATTAATATATTAAAAAGAATGTGTCTCCTTAATTTGTTTTTTTCTCCAATAGAGGGATAAAGAGCTTGGGTAAAAGGATGGTTTTTCTTTTTACAAAAATAATTTCTTTTTATGATTCATGTCATCAAATGAATATTCATCAATTGTATAGGCTTTGTCAAGTGTAATAGGGAGAAAAGAAATAAATAATACATATTGCATAATAATAAAAACACATTCATTTCCTTTGTGTTTTTCACCAAAAAGTGAATCATTTTTTGCTCATTTATTTTCAAATTGTGAATTTAAAATGTAAATTTGTAATTCAAAAGTTGAATACTTCACATTATATTTGATTATGTATGAACCTTTTTTAGACTCCAATTCCATGTTATAAAAATAACATGATGACATTGGGCAAACCTATTAATTTCAATTTAAATTATATATATATATATATAAGGATATTTATATGTAATGTAAAGTGAAGTTAGTGAGTTATATATGTGTGTGTTATGTGTGTGTGTGAATGCATATATGCAAACAAAAATTTGAAATTTAACATAAAAATAAATATGATTTCTAAACACAAAAAAAACCATGGTAGTTTGTATTTTTATTTATTCAATGCCCTCTATGATTTTATATGGCCATTTTATATATTCATCATACCACAATTGCATATTACATTGTTAAAACATGTATTTGACATTTGCTTGTATATTAATTCATTTAGAACCTTCAACCTTAATGTAGTGAAATCATCTACTTCACCTTTATCACCTTTACCAAATTTCAATGTCTTTTTATTGACTTAAGGATATAATTATTATAGATTATTGACTATCATGTGCAACATTTAGAATTTCACCCTATAAATAATTTGAACCAAAATCATTTTCACTATAGCTTATAAAATTTAAAAACAAGTAGGCTATGTTATGGCATCTAAAAATGTGTTGCAAGGAATTGGATTTTTTGCACATTGTAAATTTTGTTCTTATTATTTAGAAATGAGTTTTGTAGTTTCATAAGTTTTTCATCCTTCATTTCATAAATGTTCTTTTGAAAAATAATGGAAGACCTTGAAATTTGGGCCCAATTTACAATATCTACCAATAAAGCATTGTGTTGCGATATATTTGGACCTTCATCTACATCATAATCCCTCAAAATATTAATGAATAGGTGATTGGAGGAAGTGTTTGTGCAAAATAGGGTTTTAAGTGTGTGAAAGGACTTTAATTGATTTTTTAAAAAATCAAGTTAATAGAAGCCTAATATGTATTAATGCATTCTCAATTGTTTCATATTATAATCATAATCTATCAAAATTTTAATGTAATTTAGTATATTCCAATTTCTGAAAAACCACCCAATTTAGATTTTTTTTTCATCCATTTTTTAATATAAAAATTCATCAAATGTTATGCTCAATTGATGATAGACTCAATGGAAGGCTTAATGGCCTCATAATGAAACTTAAAAGAGATTATTTTTGTTAATGTTTATATTTGAAAAACAATTTTCTTAAGATCAAATTTAATTTGGAACTATTATTATAACATACTTTAGTATGCTTGGAGCCCACATTATGTTGCATAATCAAATTTCCCATGGAATTCAAAAAATTCAAAAAATATATATATCTTGACATTAACAACCATATATTAACTTGTTTATGGAGGTGGGTTTTTTTTTTTCGTACAAATGTTTTTTTTTGAGGGGTCAATTTTTTCAAATGTACTATTTTCAAGAAAGTACACCTCCAAAGCTTGGATGCATTCGCATTCCACCCATATATATTGCATTCAATTGACTCTCTTAGTGTGGGAATTGAAAACCTAAGGTTAAACTAAACAAATTCTTGAAATTGATTTTGTATCTTATGAAAATGAATGTAAAATTTTACTTCCATCAAATTATGAAGGGTTCATGTTTACTAACAAAAGACAATGATATTTCAAATAGTGTAATTGGTGTTAAATTCCAATTCACAAAATTCACAAGACCCCTTGAAGCTTTCATTCACATCATTTGATGATGACGATTTATATATCTTGTTGAGTTTTAAATGTAGGAGTATCTAATCAAAGTTTAAATCTAAGTGGGAAGTGATTTTCTTTTCCAAAACATTGTCACATTTTTACCCCCAAAAAACTCACATAATTTTGGATTTTTTGTCCTATTGTAAATTCGACTGATTTTTTTATGTTTTGAAAAATTTCCAAATTAGAAAAAAAGGAAAAAATCATGTAAGTTGACATTATAATACTAAAACGCATACTACATCAAAACTCTAATTGTGAAAAATCATCACTTTGAAGTGTGATTATTTAATCATGATATTGGATTAAATTTGTTTTAGTCAATCTTTTAATGTGTCATCTATTGGAAATACACATTTGCAAACCACTTTCAATGGATTTTGGGGAAACGTGAATTTTTATAAAGACCTAAAAAGATTATGCAAAATCTAGCAATTTCAATGACCTTAATACATGAAACTCATATTTGTTGGTGTGTTGCCAAAATGTTTGAAAGTCCATTAGTTGGCACCATTCAAATTACAAAATAAAATTATTTGGAATTCCAAGTTGTTTTACAAACTTGTATGATGTGACAACATTATGTGCATTTGAAACGTAATGAGGAAATGTTCCATAATATTGATTAAATGGCCATGTAATATTTTTCCCCGTGATTTTTATGAGGCATGGATTACAAGTATGTTGCTTTCATTCATTTGGATATACATGTTAAGGAAGTTCATGCATCAATTTCCATGGTAGCATGCAAAAACTCAAACATTACGTTATGTTAATTTTATTACTTGGATGCCCTTTGTTTGCATAGGCTTTGAAATTGGTCACAATGTTCTTTTGGTTGCCACATAAAGGTTGAAAACAAAAAACCCTCATTCCATTTGAGCATATTAGATTTTTGTATCTCATTGTATTTTGTTCACAACTTTGGTTTAATTCCAATTTTAATTTTAGGTTAAAGAATCCAACTTGTGATATGTGTAAAGTAAAATAAGATAACATGAATTTAAATCATGTTAAAAAAGTTAAGTAAAATAAATGCAAATATCATGTCATGGACTTCAATTTTTTTTAATAATAAATTTTCCTTCTACATTGCCCCCCCAATCTATTTCTTTCCCCATCCCAAAGTGACAACAACATTTTCTTTTATGTTCCCATGTGTATTTCTAAATATCAATATTATAAATAACAATATTATTTGCCCAACACTATAACATTTTAACATAAATACCCTAGGAAGCAAGATGGTTATTTTAATTGAAGGTTTCACACAGATAACATGACATAATTTTTTCCCGCATAGATTTGACAAGATCAAGTAACTATTTGCCTTTGTAAATGACAATTGGATTTCATGTCTAACTAATGATCTTTTTTTTAAAAAAGCATTTTCTTTCAATGTTTTGTTTTCAATTTTTCTAATGGAAACAAAATTACAATTACTTTGCTAGAATCTCACATTTTGCATTGTAGAAACATGTTTAACATTTTTTACATTGCATTTTAAGCACACATTAAAATCAATATAATGCATTTCAAATACTAGGAAATGTATTTCAATATAATCAACATATGTACTCTTGTTCAAGTAAAGAGTAATGTATCTTCCCATTGCCCATACAGTGTCTTATAAAGTATCATTTAAATGAAACTTCATTAATAAACTTGTGTTAATTTCCTATTTTGAAATCTATTGTAAAAACTACAATGCCAAATTTTAATTTACTTTTGAAATACATTATGAACATGAATACAAACCAAATAATACAATGTTGAGGTATTGTAATCACAACAACTTCATTCTTACACTTGAATTCATACACAACTGTAGAACATAATCAAAACTTTAAAGCAGTTTTCTTATTCCAAAAATCTAAGTAACTCTTTAAAAAATAAATACCAAAGATGATCCTTAAACAAAATTCGGAAAAGTAATGCCTATAAACTTTTCTCCAAAATTCATTTCTAAAATAATAGCCAATACCTTCTAGCTACTAACCTACTAAAGCTTATCAACCATTAAAATTACCCCTCCCCTTAATTTGGATTTTTTTGCTTAAAATCCTTGAACTGTTAAAGCACAAAAGGTTTGTGTTAAAGCTACAACTATAGATTATAATTAGTTACTATATTTTGAACCTCTTGTTGTTTCACAATTGTATGTGATTGACTTGCTATGATTGGATCATGTTATTCATATACTATTGTCTAATGTTCTTCAAATAATTATTGTTATTATTGTGATGTTGAAAGAACTTGTGTCTGCCCAATATTGTCAATGTCAACTACTATGTGTAATGTATCAAATATTTTGACATATTCAACAAATTTGAATACTTGTTCTTTTTAAAGTACATGTTCTAGTACATGTGAAGTGCATAATGCTAGTAGCTAATTTAGCCTATCCTACAACTAGTTATAACTACAAATAATTATAGTTACTTTAATATATATTAATATCAATATTAATAGTTATATTACTAATTATTATATTATCGATTATTAGCTATTATTACTTATAAAATTTAAGTTAATAAATAGACTATTATTAGTATAACATCAAGTTATTAGGTAATAGGATGTAATTCAAATCTTTATCTTGTGTTGTTTATTGTACTTTTCAAGTTTGTGAAGTATATAACTAGGCGGACTATTTTTTTTTTTTTTAAATGACAAATTTGGTATAAACCAATAAAAAGGGTTTGACTGCAAAGGCTAAACCCAAAACACAATAGAATTGTCCCAAGACACCTAGCTACCTAAAAACCACATGTCAAACATTCTATTTAATTAATGCCATGTGTTGACATTTTTATGTTATGATTTATATTTGATTAATTTAAATTAAACATCAAAATAGACTTTAATTTGCCATTTGTCAAAACAATTGGTTGAAAACATCGACACATGTCACAATACAAAAGGGGTTCACTTTAGTTGGATATAGTTACATCTCACGTATGCAATTGGCCTTCCATGAATGCAACGAATGCAAGTGTATAATGATACCATGCATGCATGCCATGTACAAAATGTCACATGCATCTTAGGCAAATATGGAAATTTCTAGTTGTAAATGTGATTTGCAACAAAAAATCAATTGCAAATGATAGTTGCAAAATCCCAATTTTTTACCCATGCAACCATTTGGCTACATTTGTTTTTTCAACTATGTGGCCTTCTATTTTACTTTGAATACGGTGTAGTTCATTTTCAATTCATCATACTCCTTCAACTTGTGGTAAAAGTAGCATAGTTTTAAGGTTTTCATCTTCTCTATTACTCATTGTAGCCTATTCCATCATTTTGGAATGCTCATATTTTCCTTGAAAATGAAACCTCCATTTAATCATTCTTCAATTGAAGTTCACTCTTCTATTGTACTACCTAGTTTAGTTCCACCTTAAAATGTTTAAATTGTTTTTGTTGACTCGACACATATTAATCCATGTTTTTTGTACTCTTTTTGAAATTTTGTAAATTTTACAACAATTGTGTCAACTTGTTTATTGAATTTTTGGTACTTGCCATCTTTTTATTAATAGTTTTATAACTTGTCCTTATCCACTTTGATCTTCTTCAACATTCCAAATTAGTTCTTTAATGTTCAGTCAAGAAATCCATATGAACCTTGTTAAGTTGTTATTTGACAGTAAGTGCATGCTTCAATTTATAATGGTGCACAAGCAACTACAAGATTTGTGGCTCCTTTCATTCCTATTGTCTTTCTTTTGAAATGAATTTTAGTGTTAACAATAGTTTTTTATCTTCTTATTTATCCATATTGCTTTTGTTTAAAAGACACACTAGTAGGACCAATGCATATGTAGGTACTACAATCTAGGCATACATAGGGATTTTGTTACCTATTACTACCTATGTACGCCTAATACAACCTAGGCTAACCTAGGTTGCCTACTAGGTAGTATATTAAGTAAATATTAGGTATGTGTATTAAGTAGAATAATATATTAGTTGAAGTAATATACTATGTATGCATATATGATACAAAATAAATATATATATACAAAATTTGGATAATTTTTTTGTATATTGATGATCATCCATTGATGTATTATTGTGATCACATTTTAGGCGTCAATCCATTGGTATGCCCAAGTACAACATAGTGACCAAAGTGTCTTCCACCTAACAAATAGTTGGGCGGAATGTTCTAATGCTTTAGAATATAGTTTTTAGTAATGCATAAACATCATGCATAACAATAGGTTTTAGCAACCTTTTTTGTTATTCCCTTCTTTACACGCTTCTCCTTTTTCAAACCTCTAAATGAAATCTTGAATTTATGTGCTAAGATATGTTTGTCAATTGTTGTTGCAACCTAATTTTCAATTTTGGTAAAGGTCTATTGTTCATTGTTCTCTTTTTAGGTTTTGAAGAATTCTACCAACAATTCATGATGTGGATGCTTCAAGTCTACTTCAAACAACCCCACCAATCCTACCTCACTTGCCAATTATTTTAATTCTTGTGTTCCCACATTGTTAATCTACATAACTAGGTGCTTTTAATTCCATTGCATAAATCTATTAAGTGGGTGTAAACATGTATATATCCTTTTGTTTCACATTAGTGGGCAAAAACATACTACAATGGACTTTTATGGATGTCACAAAGGCAACATTTTATAAGTTGGACACATACTATTATATAAAACCCATATGCAAGTTGAAAATTCCAACAAAATGGACCCAAATAAGTGAAACTAAATTTTATGTCCTTATTAGTTTCAAATAATTACACAAAAAATTTAACTTCAATGGAATATGGACTTTTGTAATTTAGGCAATTTTGAGGTCACAATTTATTAAAAAAAAGTTATGGATTCATAACTTAAAATGGAATTTTTTTTTTCACAAGTTTGGAACATGTTATAGTCTCAAAGTTTATGACATTTAGGATTTTTTTTGGGAAATATAAATTATGTGATGGACTTTATAATTATTTATTGTGTATAATTTAATGTTTTTAAGAAATCAAAGTTCATCACATATTCACAATGATGTTTTTTATGACCAATACTAAATGCAAGTGTTAAAAAAGGTTGAAAGTAAGGCACCATGAATTTGGACATGGCAAAAGATGTCAACTTTAACATCCTTTCAAGGTTTTTGTGTTTTTATCCAATTTTATATGTTTAAAAATACACTAGAGCAAATCCCATAATGAACTTTGTAGTGGTTGTCTTTGGTACACCCTGGTCTGCTTTCATCTTAGGATTTACAATGTGTGCCATGGCTCTACAACATAACTTGATTGAACATAATTTAGAAACAAGGGAAGATAACATAGTAGAACCTGAAGTTCATGGAGTCTATGTTTCTTCCTCTTCTTTTCCTTGTTACACAAATTATTCAAGAACTTTTTATTCTTGTTGTTTGTTTTTTTTTTTTAAATATGAAAATATGACTAGTTGCATCAATTTTGGCCTTGATCTTGTGCCTTACTATCACAAATGTTGTAATATTTCCTCTATTTCACATATTGTTTATGCTACTATTCTAATAGTTTTTTTGGTCTCTTTTGATGCAATGTACTTTGGAGAAGTGGTATGTTGGTGGTTCATAGTTTAAAGATTATGTCAATAGTGGAAGAATGTTCACAACTTCCCATGTTCTCCTCTTCATCTCTTCCTTCTTTCTTGTAATGTTATAATCTTTCCAACAAACTTTCCTCGTTCATTTTAGCAACTTAAAATGACAAACAAGTATGATGACCATTCCATAATAATTGCCACTTGTGATAGTTGTCATTACTATTTGTGTGAAACTAATAACCCAATCCGTCTTTCTTGGAATTGTTTAGGGTTAGTGTTGGGATTAAACAACCATTTTTACTAATGACCTATTTACAACCTCTTTGTTGGTCCTATTGCAACATGTGTTTGCGCCACTATAACTATTGATACTACTTCCATTGCAAGTACATGATTATTTACAACTATTTCAATGTCTATGTCTAATTCATCCAATGTTTCATCATTTGAAAACTCATTACCCATGGTTGTACTATCATTTATGTCATCCCAATATATTGGCTTCATGGAAACCTAATCTTGGATTTATGGATCTACATACTTATAAGGCTTCGACTTGTTGAAATAACAATCACAACATTGGGTTCAAAATTATCCATATAATTAACATATCAATATTTGCACCACCAAGTTGATTCGTTTGACTGTGTTGACTATAGTCAACTATGACCATTGGTATTGATAATGACATATGTTGACCAATGGTATGCATAATGATGTATAATACAACATTGTTTTATATGGTTGTATATATGATTACATGATTTGTGTATTATATAATTTGTGTACAAACCATATGCATACAACAACAACAACAACAACATAATAATAATAATAATAATAATAAAATAATTATTTTGTAAAATCAGTATTTGAGAATATATTTAAATATTAATATAATAATTTATTATTCAATAAATATACATAAATTTATTATATACACAAATATATTACATATATTTTTTATATAAATAATATTTCGTAGACACAAATGCAGTCGTAGTGGTGGTTATGACTATGACCATCTTAAGGACTAATGACATTTACAACATGGTCATTTGGGCTACAAAATCATGTAGTCACATCTAGTCACAATTGGCATTTATGACTAGTTTTGTAGTTGTAAATGCCACATTTTGGTGTTGTGTGTGGAAAACATTATTCAAATGTTGCATATTACATTTATTAATATATATTGAAACACACACAATAATTTAATACCTCATGTTTGTACTTGAACATGTTTAGTAAGTGTTTTTTTCACATTTTTCAACTATCAAAATGCACATGAATCAAATCATTCACTTTAAATATGTTAAATTCATTACTCATGAGTTGCAATTTGCACTCATCATAATTTTTTGAAATGGATGTATAAAAAGTTAATAACTTTCACATTTACATTTGAATGTTTTAATGATTAGGTCAAAATGTTAATGCATGCAATTTCTAGTGTGCATGTAGACCTTTAAATTATAAATTTTTGGTATATCAAATTTCTATACATTTACATAAATTAGAATGTATGTTTTCCCCCTAGTTTGTCTAAATATCATGGATAGCTTTTTATTACGAATGTTCATGAGCCAAATAAAAAACCCCAAAAACAAACCCTTTTTTTTTCCCCATTTTTCTCTCTTGGTGTATGAGAATCAAAATTCCATGTTAAATATTTTATTAAATTATTATTTTCTTTATATTTTCTATATTTTTAAATATAAATATTTTTAACATATTATTTTTAAAAATTCCATGATTTAACATTTTTGTAAGTTTGTTTTGTTACAAATTTATGTTTAAATATTTAAAGATGAGTATTTGATTTTTTTAAAAAAAATTGGATAAATTAGAAATGGTGATCATAATAAGGAAATCAAAAAAATTGTAATCTTTTGATTTTTTCGATTTTGTGGTATCATTTAAGATCATTCACAAGAATATTTAACCATGTTTTGGCTATTAACAATATAGGAAGGTATAAAAATATTATAATTATTTGATATTTTGCTTATGGGTTCTAAAATACATTGTATGATTCTAGCTTATAGAAAAATTGGAAAATTTTAGTTTACTTAATTAAAAAAAATCCTTTGTTGATGTTGATGGCCCTTTTTTATGTTCACAAAATGGTGGAAATTCCCCACAAAACAAACTTGATTACATCAGTAATATTTATTTCAAATTTTTAAGGAGGGATCAGGTTTATAATGATTTCAAAGATTTTTTAAATTTTTGAAATGATCTTGATGTTGGAATTGTTTCAAGGTTTAAAGTTATAAGTATTGAAATTATTTAAAAAAAAGTTCATTGGGAACAAAAAAAAATCTTTCAAATTTATGATCTCAACATTTTAAAAATATTATTGCTTGTTTGCATTTATCCTTGAATTTACACTATTTTCCCAAACTCTTCCCAAAAAAATCACCAAGTTGCAAAAATTTGCCACCAAAAAAATGTTGGTTGGTGGGGGGAGAGGTTTAATCCATTTATATAATGCCAAATTTTCACCAATTTTAAAAAAAAAATTCTATAAAGGAAATGAAAGTAAAATATATTCATACATCATTAAAAATAATAATATTACAAATATGTTGTGATATATATTTCAAAGTTATGTGATTAATCATTTGTATTGTATGATTAATGTTGTTAAAAAAAATGGTCTTTGAATATTAAATGTCTACATTGAATATTTAAAAAAAAAAACTTTATGGCCATTTTTTGCTAATTTAAGGGGGCAACAATATCAACAAAATATTTTTCAAAAAAAATTTAATCTTAATATATAAATATCATGGAATATTTACAACATGTATTGTAGATAGCCATAATATTGAAAGATTTAAATAAGTTGTTAGCTCCCAAATTTGTTTATAGCCAAATGTGGTTAAATCTTTTTACTAGATATGGCAACATCGCAAAAGTGAGGAAGAAAATTGCACCTAATCATATTGGAGAAAATAAAAGCTTGCAATTCCTCAAAACATGGACATGTATTTTATAATTAAAATAACATTGTTAAAAGCTTATGAAAACATTTTGGAATTCACAATGCATTGAATCACATTACAAAGATTGTAGGTCAATTTTAAAACAAAAAAAGATTTATAAATTTGTAGATTTATTCATAAAATGTTATTTAACTTTTTCTTTAGGCCTTTTATATTGATTATTTATAAATTATAATTATTTTCCTAAATACATTATTGAATAATTTCAAGATTGTGTTTTCATTTTAAGCATCTTAATAAAATTTGAAAAATAAAATTATTTAAAATTTTGAATTTCCTAAATAGTTTCAACCTGTACATAATAAAATTAAATGTTTTATTTTATGTTATTAAAGTCTTGAAATGATACGATGGTCAAGACCTTGATGGATGTGTGCATTAATGTATATAGTGTGTATATGCATTGATGCATCATGTACCCATAGTTGGTTATGAATGGCACCAAAACTTTTTGCTAATAAAACCCCAAAAAAATTCTTTTTCACAACATGCATGTTGTGAAAAAATACAAATCGTGACTCCATGACTTGGAAAAAAAATTGTATGATGCCATGGCACTTTAATCCATGTCATATTAACTTGGGATACCATAAGATCCATGTCAAAAATTAAACTAATTTTTATTTAGCACATCATGTGATGATCCAAAATGACTAAAAATAATTTCACTATAAATGTCCTAATCAATTAGTCCCTTTTTATTAAAACCATACAAGTTGCATATTAGTCTTTTTTGTCTCATTTCATTAAAAATCTAATGAATTTGAGTATTTGCAAAACCCATGGTTCCTTCATGTGATAGTGAACAAATGTTTATGAATATAATATAATTTTTTTTGGTTAACTAATTTACGCTATGAGAAATCATGTCTATGGCAATTAGATTGCCCTACAACTAGAGCTCCAAAAACAACTAATATACAATTACACTACAATTGTCCCATGGAAATATGTGGAATTAATAAATAAAATGCCATGTTAAATATTTAAGAAATTGTAATGTAGTTGTAAATTAATTGCAAGATGAATATCTATACAGTAAAATGTACATATCATAGATTGGGTTGTAATCGACCATGTTTGACTTTATTGACAAGTTTCATTTTAGTAGCATGTGATAAATACATTACAATTAGGGTAAACATAACACCCAAATTAACGACTACTTTGTAATTAATGTACAACCTTGACCATAGTAGTGACATACTCTCAATTCGATTCAAACATACGCGTATTTTACGTATTTTTGGGCTTTTAAAAAAATACTTTAAAATACTTTATACAAAGGCCAATTTTCAAGCCTTTGTATTTTT
>Ga0116226_10004510_pt1 | contig 12368 bp, 9 predicted proteins | sample S1TSphfallax_FD_89692 | JGI IMG/M metagenome (GOLD analysis project Ga0116226, IMG submission 89692) | Host-associated microbial communities from peat moss isolated from Minnesota, USA - S1T2_Fa - Sphagnum fallax MG | ecosystem: Host-associated > Plants > Peat moss > Unclassified | place: USA... | reverse complement strand
TCGCCGGTAATCGGCGGACCCGGATCGATATTCTTGTCTAGCCCATGCAGCACGCCCGCCAGAATGCCGGCGACCGCGAGATACGGGTTGCAATCCGCACCCGCCACCCGATGCTCGATGCGCGTGTTACGACCCGCGGTAATGACGCGAATGGCCGCGGTGCGGTTATCGAGGCCCCACGTAATATTGGTCGGCGCGTGCGTGCCGGGGCACAGGCGGCGATAGGAATTGGCGTGCGGCGCCAACAGCAGCATCGCGTCCGACATCGTTGCCATCATACCGCCGACCGCGTGGCGCAGCCGATCGCTCGGCGCACCGTTCTCCTCGGCGAAGATGTTCCGGCCGTCACGGTCCAGCACCGACATATGCACATGCATGCCGCTGCCGGCGACATGACCGTAGGGCTTGGCCATGAACGTCGCGTCCCAGCCATGCTTCCGCGCGACACCTTTCACAATGCGCTTGAGCAGGAAAGCATGATCGGCGGCAGAAACCGGATCGGCGACGTGCTTGAGGTTCACTTCATATTGGCCCGGACCGTTCTCGCGCACCGCAGTATCGGCAGGCAGATTCTGCCGGTCGCAGGCCGCGAAAATGTCCGCCAGCACCGGCTCGAACGTGTGCAGCTCGGCAATCGACAGCACCTGCGTCTGGCCGCCCTGCCAGCGCCCCTCGTTGGAAAATGGCGGCGACACCGGATCGCGCGCGGTGCGCCGCTTGTCGATGAAATAAAATTCTAGCTCGGTCGCCATCACCGGCGTCAGGTGCGCGGCGCGGAAAAACCCGGCGACGCGTTGCAACACCTGGCGCGGGTCGCCGTAGAACGGCGAGCCGTCCTGCTGCACCATGTTCAGCAGCAATTGCTGCGTCGGCCGCGTCAGCCACGTCACCGGCACCAGCGTGCCCTCCACCGGCATGCAAATGCCGTCCGGGTCGCCGGTGCCGACGGCGAGGCCGGCTGCTTCCACGTCGCGGCCCCACACATCGAGCGCGTAGACCGACCGCGGCAGCGCAATGCCCTTGCGCATCACGTCGGGGATGCGCTCGGCGGGCACCCATTTGCCGCGCGCGATGCCGTTCACATCCACCACGAACGCTTCCAGCACCGAAGGGTCGCGCGTAGTGCTGTGAGATTCGGTCTGCGGATTATCCAATTTTACCTACCAACAAGAAGAGGAAGACTTCTTTTTTGAAAAAAAGAAGCAAAAAACTTTTGCTACTTTGCTGATACGGCCTCATTCGAACAGGGCCACCTACGCCAGGTAGCAAAAGTTTTTTGGTTCTTTTTTTCAAAAAAGAACACGTCTTCCTGCTACGCTGCCAACCCCGTTGCCCTACGCCGGCGCCAAGCCCGCGCCGCATCGCCGAAAGCCCGGAATATTTCAACCGACACGGCATTGCTGCGAAACTGCCATTCCGGATGCCACTGCACCGCAAGCAAGAATCCGGCCGCCTCCCCGCGATACGCCTCGATCAGCCCGTCCGGTGCGACCGCCTCGACCGTCAGGCCGGGCGCCAGGCGATCGACGCCCTGGCCGTGCAGCGAATTCACCTCGATCCTGTCCGCGCCGGCCAGGCGGCGCAGGAGACCGCCTTCGGGCAGCGAGACCAGATGGGACGGACCATATTGCGCCTCGAGCGGATCGCCATCGCGTTCGCGATGATCGGCCAGGCCCGGCACGTTATGCACTTCCTGATGCAAGGTGCCGCCGAGGGCCACGTTGATTTCCTGAAAGCCGCGGCACACGCCCAGCACCGGCAGGCCGCGCCGGATCGCGCCGCGCGCCAGCGCCAGCGCCACTTCGTCCCGCGCCGGGTCGGAAGGCGAGTTCGGGTTGCTCAGCGCGGCGCCGTAGCGGCCCGGATCGACGTTGCTGGTGGCGCCGGTCAGAAACAGGCCATCGAGCAGATCGAGCACGCGGTCCATATCGGCGTGGTCGGTGAACGCGCCGCCGGGCCGGTCGATCAGCGCGGGCACCACGAAGGCGAGCGCGCCGGCGCCCGCTGTCACCGCGTCGAGATATTTATCGCCGACACTATGCACCGGGTGCGTCGGTTTGCGATTGAGGTCCGCCACGACCCCGATCACCGGTTTTGCATCAACGTTCATGCGAAACCCTTACAATTTCGGCCGCCGGAGCGCCACAGCGCTTGCGCAACCACAGGGCTGCGGCGAAAATTGTCGCCGCGACGCCCAACTCTGATCATAATGCCAAGCAAGATGACAGCGCCGCACAAGGATATTACGCCGGACCTGCCGCTGCGCCTGGCGCCGGCACGCCGCCGCACTGGCGAGACGGTGCAGGAATTCGCCTTCCGCCGCCTACGCCACGCCATCATGACCGGCCGTTTCCCGCCCGGCCTGGCGGTGACGATCCGGGGCCTGGCGGCGCTGCTCGGCGTGTCCGCGATGCCGGTGCGCGAGGCGATGCGCCGACTGGTCGCCGAACGCGCGCTCGATTTGCTCGACAACCGGCGCGTCCGCGTGCCGGAAATGACCGCCCCGCGGTTCGAGGCGTTATTTGCCGCCCGCATCCTGCTCGAATGCGAGGCCGCCCGGCAGGCGCTGCCGAACGTGACCCACGTTCATCTCGCCGAACTGCGCCGCCTGGACGCGGCGGCCGACGAAATGTTCGCCAAGGGCGACACCGAGCGCACGATCGAAGCGAATTTCGCTTTCCACCGCCATCTCTACGGCCTGGCGCCGTCCGACGCGCTGACCCCCCTGATCGAGAGCATCTGGCTACAAATCGGCCCCTTCATGCGCGCCGCGCTAAAAGGTGCCACCGTTTACAACCGCGCCGACCGCCACGCCGAGGCCTTGGCCGCCATCGAACGCCGCGACGCTGCGGCACTTGCGGCGGCGATCGAGGCCGACGTGCGGGATGGGATTGGCCACCTCACATTGGCGACGCGGCAGGAGGCCGCGTGATTGCGCCCCGGGGAAGCGTCGCGGACGCCAACCATGCGGGGACGGTTCCGACCCCGAATGCAATCCCAGCGGCTCAGCCTAAAATGCTCCTTTTGGTTGACACCCCACCGCAACCTGACCATCTCCAGTGAGACCAGGCGCAGCGACATAGCAGAATGGGCGTGCTTGGCATTCTGAACATGAGCGGCGCGCTGCCGCTAGGACATCGGGCTGGTGAAATTCGACCATGACCTGCCGCGTGTCGACGCGATCCCGTCCACGGATATGCAGGTGCAACTGACGCTGAAAGGGCTGCGGACCCAGCTTTCATGACCGCGCCCGTCGGCGCGCAGCGTGATTGGGTTGCTGCCGCAGCACTGTGTCTAGCCTTCGCCGTAGGCGCCGCGATCACCTATCTGGATTGTTATTCGACGTTAACCAACCGCGTCGGCACGGTGCCCGCCAATTTCGGCGCCAACCCATTTATTCTGGTGCTATGTGCCGCTTGCGGACTGATCGCGGCCGGCATGTGCTGGGCCACGAGCGGCGGACAAACCAACGCCTTCAATAAGGTCCTTACGTTGATTGCGCCGGACCCCTGGCGCGGCGCCACCGTTGGTCTCTCCATGCTTGTCTTGATTCGCAGCAAGATCGCCAACCTCGGTGACAACAACCTGGGGCTTGATGACGCCTACGATCTCGCGCGTGACCTCGCTGCTGCGCGGCACACCTAATTCTTCTGCCGCGCAGCGCGCGTGACACCGGCGGCGCGCCGGCGGGGTCCAGGGGCGTCACGCGAATGCGTGCTGCGCACGACGCCCCTGGCCTTCCTTTTTCGCACTTGTCCCCGCGCCCCCGCCCCGCCAAAATGTGATCACAAAATCGGACGATATCATGAACGACCTCTCGACCCTGGCCGCCCTGCAAGCCCGCGACGCGAAGCACCATTTCCACCCGAACACCGACATGGCCGCGCTGAACGCCGAAGGCACGCGCGTCATCGTCCGTGGTGAGGGCGCGTGGCTGCACGACGCCGCCGGCCGCAAGATCCTGGACGGGTTTTCAGGCCTGTGGAACGTCGCCGTCGGCTACGGGCGCCGCGAAATCGCCGATGCCGCCTACAAGCAGCTCGTCGAGCTGCCGTTCTACAACACGTTCTTCCGCTCCACGACGGTGCCGGCGATCGAACTCGCCGAAATGCTCGGCCAACTCGCACCCGGTTTCTCGAAAGTGTTCTTCACCAACTCCGGCTCCGAGGGCAACGACACGATCATCCGCATGGTGCGGCATTACTGGAAGCTGCGCGGTCAGCCGCAGAAATCCACCTTCATCGCGCGCCACAACGCCTATCATGGCTCAACCGTTGGCGGGGCCAGCCTCGGCGGCATGGACTACATGCACAAGCAGGGCGACCTGCCGATCCCCGGCGTCGTACATGTGCAGCAGCCCTGGTGGTGGGGTGAGGGCGGGGACATGACTCCGTCCGAATTCGGCCTCTACGCCGCCCAGGAGGTCGCCCGCGCCATCGACCGTGTCGGCGCCGAAAACGTGGGCGCCTTCATCGGCGAACCGATCCAGGGCGCCGGCGGCGTCATTATGCCGCCCGACACCTACTGGCCCGAGGTGGAGCGCATCTGCCGCGAGCGCAACGTGCTGATCGTGTCGGACGAAGTGATCTGCGGCTTCGGCCGCACCGGCGCCTGGTTCGGCAGCCAATATTACGGCTTCACACCGGACCTGATGACGTTTGCGAAAAACGTCACCAGCGGCTACCTGCCGCTCGGCGGCGTCATGGTCAGCGACGCGATCTCCGATGTCCTGACGGCCGGCGGCGCGTTCTGGCACGGTTTCACCACCTCCGGCCATCCGGTCTGCTGCGCCGCCGGCGTCGCCAACCTGAACATCATCATCAACGAGAAACTGGTCGACCGCGTCCGCGATGATATCGGCCCGTACCTGAAACAGCGCTGGATGACACTCGCGGATCACCCCCTGGTCGGCGAGGCGCGCATGGTCGGCCTGCTCGGCGCACTCGAACTGACGCCCGACAAAGCCGCCCGCGCCAAGTTCGAAAAATTCGATGCCGTGGGCAGCCTGTGCCGCGATTTCGCTTACGAACGCGGCCTGATCCTGCGCGCCACCGGTGGCACCATGCTGACCGCGCCGCCTTACATCCTGTCGGAGTCCGAAGCCGACCTGCTGGTCGATACGGCGCGCGACGCGCTGGACGATACTGTGGCGGAACTCAAAAAGCGCGGGTGGCTCTGAAAAGAAGGAAGATATTCTTTTCTAGAAAAAGAACAAAAAAACTTTTGCACCTTGGCGTACGCGGCCCAGGTCGACATGGGCCGCGGACTGGCGCTAATCCGCCACTACTCGGATCTTCCCCATCATGCCGTTATCCTCATGCTCCAGGATATGGCAATGATACACGAATTCACCAATATCCGCCTTGGTGAACGTCATGCGCAACCGCACCCAGCCGGGCGCGCCCGGATAGCCGGTCGCCACGTTGCCGATCAGCGGCGCCGCCGGCAGGTTGATCACATCCAGCAACGGCTGATGGTCCGGGGGCACGCCCGCATCCGTCACGTCCCGGAAATGGATCTGGTGCATGTGAAACGCGTGGATTTCCAGAGTCGAATTCTCGACCAGCCAGTCTTCCGTCACGCTCTCCTGGCCGTGCAGATGCACCACCACCTGCGGCGGCGACACGTGCACGAACGGACGCAGCGCGGTGTTCGCCGGGTTGACGCTGCCGTCGTCGGCAGCCGTTTCGACAATGTAGAAATCGGTCTGGCTCGGATCATATTGCGCGGACGTCGGCACGGCATGCGGCCAGTCGGTCACGCCATATGTAAAGCCGCGTCCATATTCCGCGAACACGAACGTGCGATGCACGCTGGCCGTGGCGCCGAGCGTGGACAGATAGGGTTGCAGCGACGGCGTATGCTTCAGCAAATCGCTGTCGTCGGGCGAACCCGGATCGACCGGCGTGCCGGCGTCGGTGATTTTCAGCAGCCGCCGCGCCGGATATAAGTTGCCGCCGCAACCCGGCGCCACCTGGTCGCTCTGCACATACAGCGTCGCGCCGGCCGGCGGCGCATGCACGACGAACTCCACCCGCGAGGCCGGCGGCACGATAAATTGCGTGTGCGCAACATCAAAATACCCGAACCGGCGGTTGCCCGCCGCGTCGGCGAGACCCACACCGTCCCGCGCAAACACCTCAAGCGGCAGCACGGTCTCGACGCCGTTCTGGGAAAGCACCAGTTTCGGCGCGATGAAGGAATTGGCCGAGGCGTTGATCAGCCGGAAAATCTGCCGCTGGCCCGGCTGCATTGTCTTGGCGAGCAATTCGCTATCCGGCGGAAAGCCGGTCTGGCTTTCCGGCACCGCGGCGCCGTTCAGCAGCAGCGTCCAGAGTTCATAGCCGCCGTCATTGTTCGAAGCGCCTTGCGCGCATTCGCCGGCCTGATCCACCTGGTCGATCCGCGGGTCGAGCGCCACGTCGGTGGGCGGCGTCGGCGCCACCGGGCCGCCCACCGGATGCGTGGCGCCCCCGCGCGCCATTCGCCGCGGGAACAACGGCGTGCCGCGTCGTTGCACATCGCAACTGACACCGACAATGCAGGCCGGGTTTGGCGTATCGGTCACCAACAGCACGTCGTCGGTCACCCCGATAGATTTTCGCCAGGCGTCGCCTGCATCCTCGACGACGATCGCGCCAACTAGCCCCATCTGCGTCTGGTGCTCGGCCTGGCCGTGCCGGTGGGTGTGATACCAGTACGCGCCGGCCGGATGATTGGCGGGCAGCCTATAGGTATATGTCAGCGTATTCGGCGCTGCCTGGCACGGCGGCAGCGCGCCGACGCGGCCAAGCCAGTTGGCTGGATAGATCGCACTGACCAGCACTTCATCGCTGCACGCCTGCGGCGAAACGAACAGCCCATGCACATGCAGGTTCGACGTGCCGTCCGCGGTATGCGCCTCATTGGCCATCAGCGGATAAAAGCGCCCGTCCGCGCCGGGCAATTCGGGGAATACAGGCTTGGGCAAACAATATCCCTCGCCGCCGAAGGCGTCGATCGGGCAATTGGTTTCGTTCAGCTTGCCGGTGTCGTGCAGCGTGTTGGCGATCCGTACCGACAGCGCGTGCCCCACGCCCACGCGCAGCACCGGCGCGTCGGTCGTTCCGGTGGCGACAAAGCAGAGCCGTTTGGTATCCGCGTCATAGCCGATATCGAGATTGACGCTGGTATCGGCCCCGTCGCCGACGGAGGGCAGCGTGTGATATCCGGTAGGAATCGGCGCGCATTTCGCCACCGGTAGTGACGCCGCGCGCGCAGCGGCGGCCGGGTCGATTGCTGTGCCGCCGGCGATGCAGATGCGGCCCCAGATATTATCCGGCCCAACTGCGGTGCCATTTACGGCCAGCGGCGCTGAGATAAGCAACGTGAACGCGGCAAGGCCGATCGCGCGAGGCTTCACGGGCGTGGCTTCCACAAAAACAGGAAGTGTTATTTTTTGAAAAAAAGAACCAAAAAACTTTTGCTACGTGGCGTACGTGGCCCTGTTCGAACTGGGCCGTGTCAGCGATGTGGCAAAAGTTTTTTGCGTCTTTTTTTCAAAAAATAAGTTCTTCGCTTTCTTTCCGAATACAACCGGGCGGGCACAAGGCCCGCCCGTTGCTTTATCCAAGCTACTTCTTGAACTTGAAGTAGCTGGTCAGGTCGTCGATCGCCGGCATGTTGGTGGGCACATACGCGTTGGCGGCGGCGACAGTCGGGTTCGGCAGCGCATCGCGCGTATAGCTCTCGATGCTCGGCAGGCCCCAGTTCTTTTCGACGAACTTGAGGAACGACGCATGATCGCCATAGCTATGCACCACGCCGACGCCCTTCGAGTATGGCGACACCACGATCATCGGAATGCGCGTGCCGTCACCGAAGAAATCCAGCGTCTGTTCGAAGCCGGAGTCGTAATAGCCGCCGCCTTCGTCGTTGGTGATGAACACCGCCGTGTCGGCAAACAGCTTCGGATTGGCCTGCAGCAGATCGAGCACTTTCTTGGTGAACGCTTCGTAGATGTCATATTTGGACGATGACGGATGTCCGTCATTGAACCCGCCCGGCTTGACATAGGACACCGCCGGCAGCGTGCCGGCCTTCAGGTCGGCATACAGGTCGGTCGTGTCCTTCAGATTGGTGGTGCGGCGGGTTTTGTCGCCCATCACATAGGACTGATACAGGAACGGATTGCAAATGGTGCAATAGACGCCGCCGAGTGGCTCGTTGGCGACGGCCGCGTTCCATTGCTCGCCATAATAGGTCCAGCTCACGCCACCCTTATCCAGCACGTTGGCAATGGATTTCTGGTGCTGCGGTGGAATGGTGAAGTTGTTCGGCCCAAGCGTCGCCTTCGACCCGTCCGGATTATAGCCTGGATTATAATTGTTCAGCAGGTAATAGGCGCCCTTCTGGCAAACCGATTTCGGCTTGTAGGACAGCGACTTCAGGTAGGTATCGATGCCGTACACGCCCGGCTGCGAGCTGTCGGAGCAGTTCGTGTAGGTGCCGCCCGAATAGCCGTCCTGCGCGTACCAGTTATTGGTGCCGGCGGCCGGATTCGGATTTTCGATCTGGTTCGTAGGCGGCACGAGCGGCTGGCCGTAATCACCCTGGTAATAGACCGGGCCGCCGAAGCCGAGCACGACGCTGTCGGCGCCGGTGCCGCCCTTGAACGGCTGATGGTAGTTATCGCCGATCGCGTAGGTGTCGGCGAGTTGCTTGAAGTAGGGCACGTCGCCCTGCTGCACGTTGTAGAAGCCCATCGAGGTGGAACCCTCGCCGGTGCTCTGGTTATTGAAGCCGGCCGGCTGTGCCGCGCCGTTCGAACCGGCACCGATCGTGACCTCAACCCACGGGAACAGATCGTTCAGGCAGCCGGACGGGTTCGCGGCGGTGGCGTATTTGCCCGCGCAGTCCATTTGCTGGAACATCTGGTAGAAGCGATGCACCGGGCTCGCCGCGTAATCATCATAGCTGATCGAAGGCGTGAGCTGGAACGGCGCGTTGGCGGGCGTTGCCGCATTCGCGTAGCGCGTGTCGATCGAGTATTTTGCAACGCCGGTGGCGCCGGTGGTCAGGATCGCATAATCGCCAGTCTCGAGCCCGTAATCGGCGGCTTCCGCGGCCGCAACGGTGGCGAACGGCGCTGGGTTCGTATCGCTCGCGACCTCGGGTGCGCCGCCGGTCATCACCGGCGGGAACGCGTTCTTGCCGCCTGTGGTATAGGCCTTCTTATAAGGCGGTGCGATGGTGTATTTACCCGTATCGACAGCAGAATATTGTGTCGCAAGCTTCGCATTCGGGCCAGGCGTGCCGTCGGCATTGATAATGCCTTCGCTGAGCAGATTCTTCACGCTGCCGGCCGGCGGCACATAGGTGGCGAACAATTGGTCGAACGTGCGGTTTTCGCCGACGATGATAATAACATGCTTGATCGGCGTGGCGGTGTCCGCGTCGTGCGGCCCGGTGGTCGCGGCCGCGGCAGGCGCCACGGTATTGGCCGTCATCACGGCAGCCGACGCGAACGCCAGCAATTGCTTGCGTGTCTGGTATCGCATTCCTGATCCCCTTGAGTGCTCGCAATGAGCGAGGCGCGTCTTAGCCGACAGGTTGCGACAGCTTGATGACGGGTCCGCGAGGGATTGATGATATTTTTGTTGCAGGCCTTGTGATTGTTTTGTTGCAACACGCCTTGTGTTGCCTGACGGCAACCTGACTGTGGCCTGACTGCAAGGTGACAACATGCGTGCAGATCGCAGGCCGGACAGCAGACGAGCCGGCGGAATCCGACAGCGACTCCATGGGAGCGTGTGCGTCAGACATCGGTATAAGCACCCAGGATGCACTGGAGTGCTACATGCTCACCAAACTGCTCGCTGGACATACGCGAGCGGGACGTTGTTTCGCCGCAACTTCTGGGTCAGCGCCTGCGCATGCCGATGGCCGATATCGCCAGGCTCGCGCACGTGCACCGCAACATGTTGACCCAACGGCCGGAGTCGGCCGTTGTGCAGGCCGGGCTGGCGCCCGCCGTGCGGATTCTTGCTGCGGCCGAAGCGCTGACCGGCGACGCCGACCGCGCGATCGTCTGGTTGCGGTTTCAACCCATTGCCGCCCATGGCGGTCGTTCCGCCCAGGAATTGGTGGAGGCAGGTCATGCCGAGGCGGTGATCGCGCATCTCGAGGATTTGCGGGACGGCGCTTACGCTTGAGTTGGCGTTTCGCCGCAGCCCGGACAATTCCGATCCAGGGCCGATTCTGGCGGATGTTGGCGCCGCGCTGGGCGTTCGATCCATTGTCCGGCGCCGGTGCCGCGCGCGCCGGCCGACGTTGGAACGAGATCGGACAGAAGGCGCTCTACCTGTCGGCCGATCATGCGACGGCGATTGCCGAATACCAGCAGGACCTGCCGCGACCTGGCACGCTGACGGCGTAGATTGTAAGGGCTGACAGCATGATCGATCTCACGGATCGGGATGTTCTGGCCGCGTTGGCGTTCGATTTGGACTTGCTCCGCGCACCATGGAAGCTCGCGCGGGATATCGAGCGGCGGCGACCGGCGTGCTGGGATTTCGTGACGGCGGCGGTCGCGCATGGATGCCAGGGCGCGCGCGTGCCGCCGGTGCAGGCGGAGGGGTCCAATCTGCTGTGGTGGCGCTGGAACAAGGCTGAAGGCGCCACCGTACACTACGTCGATCCGCTAGGCGATTTGCCGCAGGATCAGCGCTCATGGCGCCGATGATCGGTCCGTTGGGCGGCGACGCGCGCGGTTACCACGGATCGATCTTGCACCGGTCGCTCTGCGACATGGCTTCTATGCCGCCGTCTTCAACACGTCGCCGATAATACCAACCATCTCGTCCACATGCTTGCGTTCCGCGATCAGCGGCGGGGAAATCGCAATGATATCGCCGGTGATACGCGTCAGCAGCCCCGCATTGTAGCACGCGACAAACACGTCATAAGCCCGCGCGCCAACCGCGCCCGGCCGCGGCGCCAATTCCACGCCGGCGACCAGGCCCAGATTGCGCACGTCGATCACATGCGGGTGGCCCTTCAGGCTGTGCACCGCGTCCTCGAAATAGGGTGCCAATTCCGCGGCGTTCTCGAAAATGCCTTCCTCGGCATAGGTGTCCAGCGTCGCCAGCGCCGCCGCGCAGGCCAGCACATGCGCCGAATACGTATAGCCGTGAAACAATTCGATCGTACCCTCCGGCCCATGCATGAACGCGTCGTAAATCGCCGGCGACACGACGGTCGCCCCCATCGGCACGGTGGCGTTGGTAATCCCCTTTGCCAGCGTGATGATGTCCGGCACCACCCCGAAATGGTCCACCGCGAACGGGCTGCCCAGACGGCCAAAGCCGCTGATGACTTCATCAAAAATCAGCAGAATGCCGTGCCTGACGCAGATCGCCTTCAGCCGCTCCAGGTAGCCCACCGGCGGCACCAGCACCCCGGTCGATCCCGCCAGCGGCTCGACAATCACCGCCGCGATATTGCTCGGGTCGTGCAGCGCCAGAAGGCGCTCGAGCGCGTCGGCGAACTCGGCGCCGTGCGCGGGCTGGCCGCGGGAGAACGCGTTGCGCGCCGGGTCGTGCGTATGCGGCAAATGGTCCACACCGCCGAGCATGGCGCCGAACTGCTTGCGGTTGTTGCCGATGCCGCCCACCGAAATGCCGCCGAACCCGACGCCATGATAGCCGCGCTCGCGGCCGATGAATTTGGTCCGCTGGGCCTCGCCGCGCACACGGTGATAGGCCAGCGCGATCTTCAGCGCCGTGTCGACCGCCTCAGACCCCGAATTGCTGAAAAACACATGGTCCAGACCATCCGGCAACATGCCGGCCACACGGCTCGCCAGCTCGAACGCCTGCGGATGCGCCATGTTGAACGCCGGCGCGTAATCCATCGTCGCCGCCTGGCGGGCGATCGCCTCGCTGATCTTCGGCCGGCAATGGCCGGCATTGACGCACCAAAGACCCGCCGTGCTGTCCAGGATCGAGCGGCCGTCATGGCTGGTGTAGTGCATGTCCTTCGCACCCACGAGCAGGCGCGGCGCCTTCTTGAACTGGCGGTTCGCCGTGAACGGCATGAAAAATTCGTCGTAACTGTTAACCGCCGCGTCCATGTCCGCCTCCCGTCGTGCTCGTGGCGTTTATACCGATCCGCTTTGAGTTTGACAGGGCAAGGAAGATGGGGGGCTCTGCCCCCGCGTCACGCGCAGCGTGCATTCGCACGACACGCGCAGCGTGCATTGGCACGTCACGCGCAGCGTGCATCCGCACGTCATGCGAAGCGTGCATCCGCACGTCATGCGAAGCGTGCATCCGCACGTCATGCGAAGCGTGCATCCGCACGACGGACAAGTCCTGAAACCGTTTGTT
>Ga0116226_10004509_pt1 | contig 12368 bp, 10 predicted proteins | sample S1TSphfallax_FD_89692 | JGI IMG/M metagenome (GOLD analysis project Ga0116226, IMG submission 89692) | Host-associated microbial communities from peat moss isolated from Minnesota, USA - S1T2_Fa - Sphagnum fallax MG | ecosystem: Host-associated > Plants > Peat moss > Unclassified | place: USA... | reverse complement strand
ATTTATTGATTGCACCATGTTTTTGATTGGCTAGATAGTTTGATTTATTGGTTGCTATTAGTACTCTCCGACCTATTTGCAGTCCCAGTTTCAGTTTTACATATGGCGGTGGAAAAAAGTAAGAAACTAAAATTTGGATGCGAGAAATATTTTTTCAAGGTCAACAATTTAGCTCGTAGCCGTTCTTCCAGAATCCACACTCCCACCCGAATCCCGATTCTTGGACCAGCGGACCCTCCAGGCTAATGCCAGCTCGGATTGCGCCAGGCTATTAATAACTCATCACCACAGCACAACACTGTGCTAATGAGCTATTAATAGCTATTAGCGTGGCGCAATCCGAGAGCTATCACTACTGACTACTATATGACGAGTCGCCCTATAATCTGCTACTCAGTCGTTGTAAAGCCCGGGTCCCTCGTACCCACCCATTACCCACCCATGCGTCCAAGCCCATACCCATTACCCACCCATTTACCCATGGGTATGGGTGGGTATTGAGTACCCATTGCAGGACTCTGCAACCTAACAGTCTAAACGCTTTCACCAAAAAAACCGGTTCTAATAAGGTAAACTTCCAAAAGTTGGATCTAATGGGATAGTCCCTGTCCCTGTGGGTGCAGGGCCCAATAAAAAGAGGGGGAGTACCTAGTCTCAGGATTATGTACAAGTGGTGTTCCATGCAATCATCAATTGCAACATTGTTGCTCATGTTTTCAATCATGATTTGAAAGTTCCACCCGCAAGTCTGCAATTGCAACTGAAGTCCAGACCAGTCAATGGGAAACCATTAACATGCTCTGAATTGTGAGAGAGGCATGGAAAAACAATCTACAATTGCAGACTCCAAAGCTCTTTTCACTGTAGGAATGCATGCAAATCCCACAAAAACAGAAACATGTTGTACATGCTCTTGTTGAAAGTTCCTCAGACTGGGTTTGCTTTTGTCTGTGATTCCAGACACTAAAAGAGATGGTGCCTCCAAAGCAAATCCTGCTCTCACTGAATGATTCTGCATACAAACCCTGCAAATGGAAAACACTAACAGCATTCTCCCATGTTCATCCTGGATTTTTTCAGAACAGCTTTGCTTTCTATGCAATCAGTCTCCACAGAGATGATGCACCTTCACATAAGCATGCTGCTCACAGGATACGCTGGATGGAAATTTCTTCCCTCTCCGGACTCTCTTGCTATGTCCATTTTTGCTCTGAGCTGGACATCCTGCTTTGGGATTCACGCTTTTGAAAGAATCGCCTGCCAAAATAAAAAAGCCTCTGGTTTCGGAGACGCAGGAAGATAGAGGAAGGGAAAAACAAATCTAGCATATGTAACATTCGAGCTCCGCGTCCCAGCCATCGTGGAATGACTTCTCCTTCACTTACTCCCCAACGTTGATGTGGCGCAGGGCAGTGGCGCTTGCCAACAACGAGCACGTGGACGTCTTCTTGGTGCCGGGTGTCCCCGCGACCAGGATGTTAGGCCTCGCCCTCTTCCTGCTTTCGTCTGTCATCGCTCTCTCGCGGCAACAATCAGGTACAAAAGGGAAAATCATGCTCCGACTCGAAGTAATTGGGAGTTTGCGACAATCTTGAACAACCTCCAAAAACACTGTCACCCTTGCTGGGGATGAGCTTTCCTCAGTAAATAGGGCTTGCAGCTTTCATTCCAGAGAACATCAATTCTCGAGGTAGCACACAACACAGCGTGCAAGTAGTTGAGGGTTCAGAACATCCCGCAAGATCATGCTCGAAACCAGCTCCCCTGGCGCTGCTGGTAGGAGAAACGGTTCAGGATCGGAACCTAAAAGCCATCCGTTTTTTTGGGGGCAGTCTGATTGCAACAACCGTGAGCTGGTTGGATTTTTCCGCTGCTCCGTGGAATGGGGATTCAAAATTGCGAGATCCAATCACATTGCTGACAATGTCATTTGCATCGTGATTTCGCGATCTCTTGCAAGCACCTCATCTGGTGTGCTCTTTTGAAAGATCTGTTGGAATCCAATGGACAAGATGCACCAATGGAACCAGAACTGCCGGGTGTCGCGCAGCGAGATCTCGGAAGCAAACGTACAATTTGCAATTACAGGTGGATCTTTGCAAGAAGCGCATGACGGCGATCACCACAGACTAGCGAACTTCGGCATTTTCAGTCTGCATTCAATTCTCCCTTGCAATATCATATGATCAAATGTCGCAGTCTGCATTCAATTCTCCCTTGCAACATCATATGATCAAATGTCGCAGTCTGCATTCAATTCTCCCTTGCAACATCATATGATCAAATGTCGCAGACTGCATTCAATTCTCCCTTGCAACATTATATGATCAAACGTCGAAGAGATTACACGTAGATCGCAAAAGTCGTGAATGAAATTGCGATTGACTCCTCTAATGTGCTGCTGCTGGAATAGCACAGATCTAGTGCAAAACGCACATGTAATTGTTTCTTGAGAGGCTGTTCTTACATTTCATTTCTTGCAAGCTGCTGTTTGTCTCATGAATTGGATCCCGCAATTTCTTCTTGCAATAGTGACAATTCTGTTTCAAGAAATCAGAATTTATTAGTTTGCAAATCGATACTGCTCAACAGATTTGGATCCACAAGAATGATCTGCTTCATGAAGTATTTAGTCTGGTGGTGAAAGCAATGTGCAGAATTCTTCACAAATGTAGCAAGGAAAAGAGGTTATCTAGGAGTTATGCAATCTACTGACAGGCTAGATGTGTAAAGAATGCAATGAAGATTATTGTGTCAGCCTGTTTTGATTATATGTGAATTGCAGCCAGGCATTCTAACAAAATGTTCAAGAAAATACATGGAATACACAAGCGCCAGAAGATGTCAAGAGAAAGGGTCGCAAGCATGGCTGCAATAGCTGCTGACATCACTGCAACAAGCTTAATTGGTTTGCAACGAGCAACAGCATACTTGATTGCAACTGGTTGACCCTTGATCATCTTCTTTCCAGTTTCTACTAAAATTTGTGCATATTGGGATACTTAATTCCATGTCCCTGTGAGCTTCTTGGGACTACAAATCTACCCTTGAGGATGGATTTCGTGATCAAGATTCATTTCTGGATATTCTTCTTTTTAAGGACTAATTTAAGCCTACTTCTGGGAGTGCTTAACATGTCCAAATGGTATCCACAGTCAAGCTGATATTTGTGTGTGGTCATGGCCCCAGCTACCAATGTCGAAGGTTTGTTTCTGGTACCGACTCCACTGGAAGAGGTTCTTGCTGTGCGCAAATGGTTTACTCATGTTCATTCCAAAGGCAAATTCTTCTTCTTTCAATGGCAGTACTTTGTGGAGTTTTTCACATTTTTCCTTTCAAATATGGTATGTGTCTGCTTGTGCTGGAGGGGTTTTAAACTTGGAAATCAAAGTGGGAAAAAGAGAATCAAGCACATGCAAACTCTGTTTGGGTACTAATAATTCTCTAAAACATGATATTCACTCTGGTCTTCTGTGTCTTAGAAAACAAAGCATCAGCATAGGTGCATCTTTTTGCCCTGATACCTGCACTGGCTATGAGACAGCTTAATTTGCCAGCCAGATCATAGTAACAAGATGATGTTGGGTATTTCTTTGAATGTGGAAGGTGTCATGCAAAAATAAGCTTGTTTCAATTTGTGTATATTGGCATTTTCTTCTGGGTATGTGTGGCAGGAAACGATTTAGAGATTTGGGAACAAAGAGTAATCTCCAGATTGTTTTGTCTGCAGAGAGTACAGATTTGGTGCTGAAGCATTTGAATCCTCATGCTGTTGCAGCAGGGGTGCTTCTCTACCTGAAGGAGCTCAATGGCTCACTGTTGACCAGCTCACTTCATGATGCATTCATTGCAGCAGCAGGTCCTTGTTGCATTTGCAACTTTGCATTCAATGAATATGCTTGTACTATCCTTGTGGTCCAAATTGATACTGTTACATTTTCTCTGGAATAGTTTTTTGGACAGTTTTGATTGCATTTTGCAAACCCAAGATTCAGCCTCACTGATGTGTTTTCTTTTTCCCATGTACAGCAATTCCAAATTTGTATTCCCGCTTGTATGTATTCCGTCTACTGTTGAATCGCCTTCCATCCTCAAACTATGCACTTCTAAGGAGCATTGCCTTCCTGCTTCTCCAAGTGAGCTCCTCCAACAAGGGGACCAATGCAAAGAGAATGGAAACAACTTTTGGGCCTCTCCTGTTACGGAGATCTGATGATGCTGCAATAATTCACAGGTAATGCAAGGCAAGACCAGCTGAATCATCTCATGTACTTGTCATCTACTAAAAATAAGCTTCAATTCTGTTTTTTGAGAGAAACTATGCATACATTTGATCCTGTCATCTGTAGGTTCATTGTTGTCTATGGTCTCTGTACACCTTGAATGATGGAAATGAGCTGCACATTTGTCCAAGTGGAAAAAAGCAGCAGTTACATCTCTCTGAGCATTTGGCACTTGTCACAGTTAATTTGTGGGTGTCCAAGTAATTATATCTGTGAGAATGAGGTACCAGATCTGCTGACAGGTCTTTAACCATCATATAAAGCAATGTAGTCAACAGAAATGGCTGCTGTGCTCCACAGGCACTTCACAAATGTTCAAGTTGCAAGTGTGTTTCTGGCCACAATGATCAATGAGTGGAATTATCTTTTCTGCTATGGCCACATTTCATGCCAGTCCCTTGCTAGTACGCAGGGAACACATGCAATGTCACCAGATAATCCCACTGGTATGGTACATGCTCTGCATACTGTCTCCAGTCACAGTGATACAAACTGCTAGAGATCTTTCTCCTTCCAAAAATGAAATCTTAGACAGAGAATAGTGAGGAGGAAAGGGAACATTGAAAGGTTGACATGTTGATTGCTCAGAGAACCAAAGAATAGAATCCATTGCTAAATCTAAAGATGAAGTGATTATCAGAATGCTCAATGACCTCTGACTATGTATTACTGTCTGGCTGATCAATCTTGAATGCACACAAATTATAGAAGGTGGCAGTAACTTGTGCAAGTGAGCTCTCTGTTATGGCAGACAGGTTTTCAAGAGAGCAGCAGAGGGATGCAACCAGCTGGGATCCTGTCATCATTTTCCAAGGTTATTGAAGTTGCAAGTGCTACTTCTCAACTTCTGGGAATTGCTGATAGTCCTGTTCCACAACAGGAAAAAAGGTTCTGCTTCACTCTTGACTTTTCAGTGCTTAACTTCAGATTGCCCAAATTCTTGGCACATTCTCTTTTTGAAGACAGACTAGTAAGTTGGCATATCTCAACCTTCAAGGTAACTGCAGTTATGCAATTGTAAGCTAAATTTATGTGCTTGATGCAGTCAACAGAACTTCAGAAAGAGGCTGCAGAGTGAAGACTCCCTTGTGGTTCTTTCTCTACATCCCTTGAGTCCAGACTCCAGGACCTCGGTGTTTGAGAGGTTGCTAAATCCCCAGACAATCCCATTAGCAAGCAGGAACACAAAACATGCCAAAAGAACCATGCAACCAGTTTTCGAAAACTTGAACTTGATAACACAAGGGAATTTATCTGAGCCACTCCAGAGGCCTATCAGCAAAAACAGTGCTCTGCAAGATCCAGAGAGCAACTGCTATGTGCCAGAGTACTGGTGGCACCAATTTGATGATGACTTGAGAATAACTCCAATTTTATTGGGCCAAGGAAAAGGTGGATGCAAGAATCATGATGATTTGAGGACTCTAGTATTAGCAGGTGATGAGCTCCAACATTTATGCAATTGTAACCAGTATCAATCATCATCTGAGGTTTCTCAGAAATCCATCTCTCACAAATGGTTCCAAAGTGGAAATGCAGCTGATCAACAGGGAATGCAATATGATGAGTATGAAGTTCCTTCCCATGTTTCTAGTGGAAACAGGAATGGGCAGGCTAGAAGTTTTGAGGTTCCTAGCAGAACAGTGCTGCGATGGAAGTCAAGATACAAATGCAAGCCAGAGCATACTTCAAAGAGCTTCTTTCATAGACTACAATTGGTCATAGACCAATGGATGATGTGTTCCAAGAGAACTGATTCTCATCTTGAAACCATGGACATGGTTGCAAGCTACAAGAATATGAAATGTCTTAGTGAAAACGGGATACCCTCTGCTCAGGATGATCTTATAGAGAAGACCCTGCAGCAAGGGCGAGATTTCAAACTTGCCATCCTAGCCAGATTTGCCTCCCTGCCAATTGATTGTGAACAGACTGGTGATGTGGCAAAGTGCATTAGAGAAGGATTTACTATGCCACAGCCAAGAGTCTCTACAGTTGAGATGAACAAGGCTGCAAAACCTTTGTTTCACAAGATAGGTTCTCACAAACTTTGCAGTATTCCAAACAACAGCCAGGAATACAACTGTGTGACTATTTTGGGTAGGAACAATACTTGGGACTGCCCCACTTCAGCTCCTCCAAGCATGTCTAATGGTAGCTCCTTCAAGAATCTGGAATCTGCTAGAGACTGTGCAGATTCTCACAATCACTGGAAGGGCGACAGTCTTGAAGAGACTCAACCACCACATTTGAACTCAATGCATGTGCATGGGAGGTCTCATCCAAATGCTTCATGTTGTCAGTCAACATCTTGGTACAGTGCACCAAAATATGGACTCATTTGCAGCTTCTTGGGGATGGCTTGTATTAAAGATTGGAAGTACTATCTACCACAGTTTCCAAAACAGAGCTTAGAAGATCTGGAGGAGAGAACTACTTCACATCTGACTCCAGAAACAGCGCTTGAGAATACAACCAACAGGTTTACTGCTGGAGACCCTCAGCAAAAGTCAGGGAATAGTTGCTGCAGTGGATCTTTCCAGTCAAGTCAAAAGCATTTGGATAGAAGCTGTCAATTTGGTAATCATCTCCCTCACTGCAAGTCAACTGCCTACACTGCATGGCAAAGGAGAATATGTCATGAGAATGGTCACAGCAATGGAAGCAGAAGAAATGGCATCTCCTTGATGAAACCCAAAAATGAACAGATAGCTCCTCAGAAGATTTCAAATTTGCAAGGGATGGAAACTCTTGTGTCACTCCAGCAATGTGCAAATAAAAGTCTGTCTTTGCATGATGCTGATGCAGTAGCCCCTACATCATTAGCTCAACACCATTTGAACCTCTTTGATGGGACACATATGCAGGAGACAAGCCCAAGCTATTCAACAAGGCCTTTGGAGGCTCCTAAACTCACAGGGTGTCTGACTTCACCCATCAACTTGTGCCAAATACAAAGAGAGTATCCAGACCAGATGGAAGAAAAGCCTTCACCACCACTATGTCTGAATGCATTTTCAGCTTGTGGTACAAGCAAGTCTTCATGTGGTGATGTTATAACCTTGCAAAAGGAAGTGATTGCAGAGGGTCCAGGCTCCACTCACACATCCCCACTTTTTCCCCAATCTCCAGAGCTGCTTGCACATAGTCAATGCTTTCCTCCCAATCCAGGAAGGCCCCAACCTGGTCCCCCTAACCCAGCTCCTCCCCCTCCCCCTCCTCCTCCTCCACCTCCACCTCCACCCCCTCCTCCTCCAAGACCTCCCCCTCCCCTACCTCATGCTCCTCCACAATCCCTATGTTCGCCTCCGCCTCCGCCTCCACCTCCACCCACTCATAGAATTGGCGGATTATCACCTCCTCCTGTTGTAATAAAGAAGGGTATGAGTAACACAGGCAACATTGGAAACCAGAGGAAGCTGAAGTTGAAGCAGCTTGTATGGGACAAGATCACCACCAGCTCAACAGATAAAACTGTATGGTCAAACACAGCATTGGAAGGAGTGCAGATGGATCTTCAAGAGCTCGAGTCCCTCTTTGCTCTCACAGATGCAACTCCAAAGAACACACCTACCAAGGTTGACCTGGATGATCCTTATTTCTAGACTTACTGCAGCAAAGAAGCTTATCCTGGGCCACTTCTTTGCCATTGTGCTTTGTGTTGTTGCCATTTCTTTCATGAGAGAGTTGCCACAGTTATGTTCATCATCTGATTAAATACTGTCATCTTGCATTGAACTGTGCTGGACGTGCTAATGTGTCCTTTGCAATCAGAGGGAATTGAGATTGAAGAGGCCGCAAGGCATGCATATATTAGAGCTAAAACGAGCTCACAATATCAGTATACAGCTACGAAGCTTACGTATACCTTTAGTAGAGCTATGCCAAGCGCTTCGTGAAATTGACCAAAGTGTATTGACACTAGAGGTGCTAAATGTAATGCACAACACTCTCCCAAGTGAAGAGGATATTACACTTCTCCAGTGCTATCGAGGAGACCCCTCAGTGCTAGCTGAGGTTGAGAAGTATGCTTCTTATTAATTGTTGAGTACAATCCTCAAATTAACATCTTTCAAGTTCTTACAATTCTCTATAGTAGCAATTCAGAATAGACTTGTGATATAGCAGGTGAATGTAACTCAGACTCTGGTCTTTTGTGAAGAAGAACAAACTGCCAGTGATAATCAAGAGCTTTTAAGGGACATTTGTGTCTGTCAGGTACTATCTGGAACTTCTAAGCATCCCTCGGCAGGAGAAATGGATAAAGGTTTTCTTATTCAAGCTCCAGTATGGTGCAACATTGGAACAGGTGTGTCTCTAGACCAAAGCATCACAAATGTTTTCCCCTTGTGACTGTAACATCAGAGATTGGAGGTGGATTTTTTTTTCACTTCATCAGAATCATGAAAAGAGAGCTTAGAACAAAGATGAAATACAGCTAGACTTCTCTGTTCCACTGCTGGACAGACACAACAAGACCTGAAGCTGCTGGAGCGGGCATGTGACCAGCTGATGTCAAGCAGTACCCTTGTCAGAATACTGGAGATGGTGCTGGCAGTTGGAAACCATTTGAATGGAGGCTCATGCCGTGGGTCAGCAAGTGGGTTCAAGCTTGACACCTTGCTGAAACTAATGGATGTTAAGGGCAAGAACAAGAGAACAACTCTGTTGCACTTTGTGGTTGCAGAGTTGCTTAAAAGTGATGACCAGGTACAAGATAATTATGATTACTCCCCTGTTGCTGCAGCAGTGATGCTTGGTGCATAGATATTTATCCTTTCTATTATGAATTAGCACATTATGACTCTTACTGGTGCAGGTTGGAAAACTGGCTCAAGAAATGAAAGAAGTGAAGTCTGCAGCAAATTTGAGCCTGGATCGGATTCACTCAAGTCTGAATGAGCTTGAGCGGGGTGTAGAACTAGTGAACAGAGAAATTGAAGTGACCAGCTCTTTGATAAACAACTCAGAACCAAAATATGACAGGCATTTCCTTGATCTCATGGTTCCATTTGCTGAAAACACCAAAACAGAGATAGCAAATCTGAACAGCCTTGCAAATTCAGCTCTTGGAAAGCTTAAAGACCTGGCTGCCTATTTTGGGGAAACGATGAAGGAGGAGAGACAGACTGATCTGTTTAAGACTATGAGAGAATTCCTTTTCATGTTCAATTGTGTGAGCACTGAGATCAAATCCAGGAAGAAGCGGAGTGAAGAAGTGGCCAAGCTGAAATACCACCAGACTTGCAGGTTAGATGTTCTTGCACCAGCCATAATGTGCTAGTAGCAGGACATGTTAAATTCCTATCCAAGCTGGTCTGAGTCTATTTCTAATTTGTGAGCAGGATTTGCAATTTCCTTTCATTTCTCCTGTTCTTTTGAGTAATGTGGATCATTTCCATGGAAGTGAATTTTTGTCCAATTCAATTGTAGCAACTGTGTAATAACCAGAATCAGCTGCCATTGCAGGTCAACAAGCATAAAGTGTCCTGCAGAAATTTCTCCCTTTCTTGCTTCCTGCCAGGGAGAATTGGACTGCAAGGTGAGCCCATCCTACAAGCAACAACAGGAGGAGAGGGCCAGAAACTCCCACCCAGCATGCCCAGGTTACACATCAAGTTAGATCTGTCCCTATAGCTATCACAACCTAAATAATTCATGTCATGCAAACAAATTTCACCAAAGCATTGGACATGTATTTTAAACTGTAACTTTGCAATGAATCCATCATTACCACAATCGACATATGTAACTTATATTGTTGATAACATTCTTTTCTTGTCAATGGAGTAGGGAGACCAGACAGTGCACCAGGCCATCATCCATATTCACTGCAGGATGTGAGAATCTCTGAGGCTGTTTCCATCAGGAACCAATGTAACAAGTTTGAAATCACAAATGGGTCAGAAACAAAACCCAACAGAAGTATTGCTTCCAGTGTCCAAGAGAAGCTGCTTGTTAGGATTGAAAGTCAGGCCAACAGCTATGACTCAGATTGGTCAACAGGGTGACAAGGCTCTCATTGTAAGCTCAATTCCTGGTGTCATGTCCTCTGTTTTCCATGCCAGTTTTGTTCTCTTATCACTATTCTCTGTTGATTCTTTGAGCCAGGAGTTCATCTTTTTGTTTCCTTTTGTTCTGTCTGCTTACCAGGTTCTCTTTATCTGCTGTTATTTCCTGTAGATATGTATATTGCAGACATCTCAGGATCTTGAATGTGGTGACTACACTTTGTCTTTGGCATGTAAAAACATTATCCATCAATCGTGTTTGACCACTCTCATTTGTGAATACAGACAATGCATTACAATTTTGTGTCACCTCTTTGCAGGTTTTAATAGGAAGGCAAGGGTCAGATTATTAGCTCTTTGTGTTGTCAGAATTGGAAATTTCCAAGCAGTTCACAAGCAGATCTGCTTCAAAAACCCAAAGATGTTGCCTACAAACCTTTTCTGCAGATTTAGTCAACTGAGCTTCTTCAGAAATGCTGTTCATTTCTCTTGGCTTCTTTGGCAGGCCAAAAAGTGCCCACCATGCACAATATGGTTACAACCTCCTGGAATAAATTTGCAAGATGCTGAGCAGGAGTGGAAGGTCACTGAGCTGTGGGGTATACTTTGATTCAGCAATTTAGTTTGAGTACCCTAATGTGCACTTGGTATTTCCTGGGTAAATACTGGGTGTGTTTCCAGACATTTTACATTATATGAATTTATGGGTTGTTTGCAGCCCACATACAACGGTCGACATGATTGACCCTTTTAGCAGACTACCATGTGTGGTTTGTGAAATATGTGGCATGCCAGGGATGACATTCCATGGGAACCTTATTGCACCTTGGCACTATACTGTAGCTATGACAACTATCAAGAAAGGCTCAGCAAGACTACCATTTCTGAACCCAGATGCAACAAAGGTGGATGATATGGGGAATGGGATTGTCCTATGGCGTTGAGAGAGACTTAGTTGTAATCCAGTAGTAGTGTATGCAAATAGTTCATGACTTAGGACTACATGGAACTTGGAAGACTTTTGTAAGTATTGCAAGGCTTGCATTGTGAGATGGTTCAAACATTTTGCAACACTAAGTCAATTCTAATGTTACATTGCATTTCGATTTACAATCTAAGTTTTGCTACAAAATTTTAGATGCATAAATTTATGCATACACATTGTTGAAGAGCAAGCAATACAGTCAATTTTATAAAAGTTGTAGCATTGTCATATCTAGCATTGTCGGTCAATAAAACCAATCCAATGGTTAGTTTTTAAGTGCAAAAGTGGTCAAGCTTGACTATGTTGCAACATTGTCATGTTAACCATTGCTGGTCAATATAACCAATGCAGTGGTTGTCATTAAACAGCAAGAATTGTTAAGATGATTGGCAACATAATTGAATTTGGCTCTAGAATCTGTCTAAAGGTTAACAATGCATCTTAACCAGAAGTGGTCCAAAAAACTTCAATCTCCACCAAAAGGGACGAAATTTAGTCAATTTCATCGCATGTCTAATTTCACCAAAATTAGTCAAATATGCCATTATTTCCTTGCGAGGAAGAAGGCCATTGACCTAGCTAGAAAATAAAGATGATGACACCTAGTGACATCATATTTATTTGTAGGATGACATGTGTCATTGTTGAATCAATGTCACATGGTAACCTTAAATGCCACGATATATCACATGTGGTAATTTGAGGAGCCACCAATTTTTGACAAGTGTCACTAACATGTGGATGGATGAATTATCAATGGACCAAAACACCAATGTAAATGGCATCATATAATGCCACATTGTCATTGAAGATGACGTGATGACATGTGACCTATATCTAGTTGTTTATAAAGATGGTTCATTTGACAAGTGGTTGAATTGACAATTGGTCAAAACAACTAGTCAAATTGACAAAAGAGCTACTAGTCAAAAAGGCCATGTCCAAATTGACTTGTCCAAAATGGAACTTTGTTCTAGTTGGACATGGTCACAATTGGATACTTTTTGACCAATTTTTCTAGTTGAAAGTTCATGTTTTCTTATAGGCTTATCCCAAATTCTTTACATTTGAAGAATCTAGGCACAATGT
>Ga0116226_10004508_pt1 | contig 12369 bp, 7 predicted proteins | sample S1TSphfallax_FD_89692 | JGI IMG/M metagenome (GOLD analysis project Ga0116226, IMG submission 89692) | Host-associated microbial communities from peat moss isolated from Minnesota, USA - S1T2_Fa - Sphagnum fallax MG | ecosystem: Host-associated > Plants > Peat moss > Unclassified | place: USA... | reverse complement strand
GCTTTGCTGTGGATTTTGACGCGAACCCGAAGGGCAGCTTCCCGCGTTCGCCTTTCTTTGCTTACTTTCTTTGGCGAACCTGTAGCCCTATAGGGCGGGAGTATGCCCTTGCAAGGGCATACCGTTCCACAGGCAGGGAGCAATGCTCCGCGAAACCCCTGCTACACCAAAGAAAGTGAGTAGCCGCCGGGCTACCCCCGGCAAGGCAGTCCGAAGAGACTTCGGTATCTAACTCAAATTAGGCGCCAACCACCGCTCAATCTCATCCTTAGAAACGCCCCGCCGTTTCGCCATATCAACAACCTGATCATCCTCAATCTTGCCGACACTGAAATACTTCGCATCAGGATGCGCAAAATAGAACCCCGAAACCGACGCCCCAGGGAACATCGCCAGCGATTCCGTCACCTGCATCCCGATCTCATCACAATTGAGCAACTTGAACACATCCGCCTTCACCGTATGTTCCGGGCAAGCCGGATAACCGGGCGCAGGACGGATACCGCGATACGCTTCCTTGATCAACTCGTCGTTCGATAAATGCTCATCCGCCGCATAGCCCCACAAGTCCTTACGCACGCGCTCGTGCAAGTGTTCAGCAAACGCTTCGGCCAAACGATCAGCGAGCGACTTCAGCATGATGGACGAATAATCGTCATGCGCATCTTCAAAGCGCTTCTCATACTTCTCGATGCCGATACCAGCTGTGACGGCAAACATGCCGATGTAATCAACCACGCCCGAGCTCTTCGGCGCGATGAAGTCTGCGAGACATTGATTCGGACGGGCGACACCATCAATCACCGGCTTCACGCTTTGCTGGCGTACACCATAGTAGGTGAACGCGACTTCGCTGCGTGTCTCGTCGGTATAGATTTCGATGTCGTCATCGTTGACGCTATTCGCTGGCAACAACGCGATCACGCCATTGGCTGTCAACCAACGGCCTTCTATGACTTTCTTCAGCAGCGCCTTGCCTTCTTCAAAGACCCTGCTGGCCGATTCGCCGACGACTTCATCGGCCAGGATCGCAGGGAACGGCCCTGCCAAGTCCCAGGTCTGGAAGAATGGCCCCCAGTCGATATAGTGCGCGAGGGTGCCAAGATCAACATTGCGGAACAGGCGGCGACCGATGAACTTCGGCTTTTTCGGCACGAATTCGCCGGTGAATTCCAGCTTGGTTTTATTCGCACGCGCCGCCGCCAAGGTCAGCATCGGCGTGGCTTTCTTGGTCGCGTGCAGATGACGCAGGCGTTCGTAGTCGGCAGCGATCTCCTGCACATAAGGTTCCCGCAGCTCTGGCGTCAATAGCGATTGCGCAACCGAGACGGAACGCGACGCGTCCGGTACATACACGACTGGCCCTTCGTAATTCTGCGCAATCTTCACGGCGGTATGCGCACGACTGGTGGTCGCACCACCGATCAGCAGAGGGATTTTGAGCATGCGGAAATGCGGATCACGCTGCATCTCTTTCGCCACGTGGGCCATTTCTTCCAGTGATGGCGTAATCAGACCGGAGAGGCCGATGATGTCGGCATTCTCGGCCTTGGCCTTCGCCAGAATTTCGGAGCAGGGCACCATGACGCCCATGTTGACCACTTCAAAGTTATTGCATTGCAGGACGACCGATACGATGTTCTTGCCGATGTCATGCACATCGCCCTTGACGGTCGCGATGACGATCTTGCCCTTCGGCTTGGCGACAATACCGGTACGTGCTTCTTCCTGCTTCTTTTCTTCTTCGATGAAAGGGATCAGATGCGCAACCGCCTGCTTCATCACGCGTGCCGACTTCACCACTTGCGGCAGGAACATCTTGCCCTGGCCGAACAGGTCGCCGACGATATTCATGCCATCCATCAGCGGCCCTTCAATCACCTGGATCGGGCGACCGCCTGCATTGGCGATTTCCTGACGCGCTTCTTCGGTGTCTTCGACGATCCATTGCGTGATGCCGTGTACCAGTGCATGCGACAAGCGCTTTTGCACCGGCGCACTACGCCATTCCAGACTTTGTTCTTCCTTCTTGCCGCCTGCTTTCAAGGTCGCCGCGAATTCGATCATGCGCTCGGTCGCATCTTCGCGACGGTTCAGCACGACGTCTTCGACGCGCTCGCGCAATTCTTCCGTCAACTCACTGTAGACGCCGACCATGCCAGCATTGACGATCCCCATCGTCATGCCTGCCTGAATCGCGTGATACAGGAAGACGGTATGGATCGCCTCGCGTGCAGGATCGTTGCCACGGAAGCTGAAGCTGACGTTGGAAACACCGCCGCTGATCTTCGCATGCGGCAGGTTGTCGCGTATCCAGCGTGTGGCGTTGATGAAATCGACGGCGTAGTTGTTGTGTTCTTCGATACCGGTAGCGATTGCGAAAATGTTCGGGTCGAAGATGATATCTTCCGGTGGGAACCCGATCTGCTCAACCAGCAGCTTGTAGGCGCGTTCGCAGATTTCGATCTTGCGGGCAAAGGTGTCGGCCTGACCGGTTTCGTCGAAGGCCATCACGATCACGGCAGCGCCATAGCGACGGCATAACTTCGCTTGCCGCAGAAATTCCGCTTCGCCTTCCTTCATCGAAATCGAGTTGACGACAGCCTTGCCTTGCACGCACTTCAGACCTGCTTCAATCACCGACCATTTCGACGAGTCGATCATGATCGGTACGCGTGCGATGTCCGGCTCGGACGCGATCAGATTCAGGAAGCGCGTCATCGCAGCTAGCGAATCGAGCATCGCCTCGTCCATGTTGATGTCGATGATTTGCGCACCGTTTTCGACCTGCTGGCGTGCGACCGACAATGCTTCATCGTATTGCTCGTTCAGGATCAGGCGTGCAAACGCTTTCGAGCCGGTGACGTTGGTACGTTCGCCAACGTTGACGAACAAGGAGTCGTCATCGATGGTAAAAGGCTCCAGCCCGGACAGGCGCATCGCATGCGAAGTCGCCGGAATCTTGCGGGGCGCAATGGTGCGCACCGTTTCTGCAATTGCGCGGATGTGGTCCGGCGTGGTGCCGCAGCAACCACCGGCGATATTGACGAAACCGCTGTCGGCGAATTCTTTCAGCAACGAAGAGGTCACATCCGGCGTTTCGTCGAAGCCGGTATCGGACATCGGATTGGGCAAACCAGCATTCGGATAAATACAGACGAAGGTATCGGCAATCGCAGACAACTCTTCCGCGTAGGGACGCATCAGCGCTGCACCGAGCGCGCAGTTCAGGCCGACGGTCAATGGCCGTGCATGGCGTACCGAGTTCCAGAATGCAGGAACGGTCTGGCCGGACAGGATACGGCCAGAAGCATCGGTGACGGTGCCGGAAATCATGATCGGCAAACGCTTGCCACTCTCTTCAAAGAAAGTATCAATCGCAAACAGCGCCGCCTTGCAGTTCAGCGTATCGAAGATGGTTTCGACCAGCAGCACATCAGCACCGCCTTCGACCAGACCACGCGTTTGTTCGAGATAGGCTGTGACCAGTTGATCAAAGGTGACGTTACGCGCAGCCGGGTCGTTCACATCGGGCGAGATCGACGCGGTCTTTGGCGTCGGGCCGAGCGCGCCAGCAACAAAGCGGCGTTTATCAGGCGTCGAGTATTTATCGCAAGCCTCACGGGCGAGACGTGCCGCCGCGACGTTCATCTCATAGGCCAGATGGCCCATGTGGTAGTCGTCCTGCGCGACGGTGGTTGCACCGAAAGTGTTGGTCTCGATCAGGTCGGCACCTGCGGCCAGATACTTTTCGTGGATTTCGCGGATGATGTGCGGCTGCGTCAGCGTCAGCAGCTCGTTATTGCCTTTGACGAACATCTCCTTGCCCGGTACCGAGAAGTTGGCGAAACGCTCGCCGCGATAATCTTCTTCAGTCAATTTGTATTGCTGGATCATCGTGCCCATCGCACCGTCGAGGATCAGGATGCGTTGCGCCAGCAGATCGCGCAATATGGCTTCGGTGGGGGAAATGAGGTCGTTTTTCATGTCGTGCTCGTTTTTAAAAGCAAAAAACCCGGCCTGCGAAAACGGGACCGGGTTGAGCATCTCCGCTTTAGCAGTATTTATTAGAGCATACGCTCACGCGCCCGCAAGCTGGTTTTGACTTATTCAAAATCAAATCGGCGCAGAAAAATTATACGGTAAATCGGGACAATGAGGAAACTGCATAAGCGAATAGCCGGTATCGGGCAAACCCGTCGCTACAGGCGAAAAAAAACCCGCTAACGAGAGCGGGTTTAAGTCCATATCCTGTTTGAAGAGACATGGAGGAGACAGGTATAACTATATCGACCTCCAAGTTATCAGTCCAATTTCTATTTGGAATACCCGATATTCACAGCGCAAATATCGGGTAGAATTTTATTGAAAGGACAAGCCTTCCAGGGGGAAGCCTTTCAGGAATTCCGCAGTGGGCAGGCGCTTGCCGCCAGGTTTCTGCAGCTCCAACACCTTCAGCACGCCTTGACCGGTGGCGATCAGAACGCCATCTTGCGCATTTGCCGCCAATACCTGACCTGGAGTCGATGCAGTTTCGACGTTAAGCGGCTCGGCTTGCCAAAATTTGATGGCAACATCGCCAATGTGGCCGACTGCGCCCGGCGCCGGGTTGAATGCCCAGACCTTGCGCGCCAACTGGATAGCAGTTTGCGAGAAGTCCAGCCGCGCTTCTTCCTTGGTGATCTTGGGCGCGTAGTTGGCGCCATCTTCCGGTTGCGGCGTCGCGGGCAATTGACCTTGCTGCATTTTTTGCAAGGCTTGGACGATCATGTCTGCACCCAGTGCTGCCAGTTTGTCATGCAATACGCCGGTAGTTTCCATCGCCTGGATCGGCAGCTTTTCCATCAGCAGCATGGGGCCGGTATCCAGCCCCTCTTCCATTTGCATGATGGTGATGCCGGTCTCAGCATCGCCAGACTCAATGGCGCGATGGATTGGGGCAGCACCGCGCCAGCGCGGCAACAGGGAACCGTGAATATTAATACAACCATAACGCGGGATGTCCAGCACCGAACGCGGCAGGATCAAGCCATAAGCGGCAACCACCATGACGTCGTGCGGGGTTGCATGCAGCAGTTCATGCGCTTGTTTGGCGACATCGGGATATTTGCCATCCAGGCGCAAGGACACCGGCTGCGTTACCGGCAAGCCCTGTTCCAGCGCGAATTGCTTGACTGGCGACGCCTGCAACTGCATGCCGCGCCCGGCCGGGCGATCCGGCTGTGTCAGCACCAGTGGAATCTCGAAACCGGCGGCATGCAAAGAACGCAGGGCCACCGCCGCGAATTCCGGCGTTCCGGCAAAAATGACTTTCATCGGATGATCCGTTTTGTGACGTTCTGTCAGCGGCCTACGGCGCGCTTCTTGTCGCGCTCGATTTCACGCTCTTCTTTCAGCATCTTGGCTTTGATGCGATTGCGCTTGAGCGGCGACAGGTATTCTACAAATACCTTGCCCTTCAAATGATCCATCTCATGCTGTATACATACAGCGAGCAAGCCATCGGCGGTCAGCTCGAAAGGTTTGCCCTCGACATCCAGCGCGCGTACCGTAACCTGCTTGTGACGCTCAACGCCATCGTAGATACCCGGAACCGACAGGCAACCTTCTTCGAAGACGTGCATCTCTTCGCTGGCCCAGACGATCTTCGGGTTGATGAATACGCGCAAGTCGCTGCGTGCATCCGAGGTATCAATCACGATTAGTTGCTCATGGACATCGACCTGCGATGCAGCCAAGCCAACACCTGGCGCTTCGTACATGGTTTCTGCCATATCGGCGGCAAGTTGCTTCAAACGTTCGTCAAAAACGGTGACCGGTTTGGCGACTTTATGCAGACGGGAGTCAGGATAGCGCAGGATATTTAGTAGTGGCATACGGCTTTTGCGCAACAATAACACAAGGAAAGAGCGTGTTTTCTCTTGCTAATTCAAGTATTTATGTGCAGAATTTGATTCAATTTGACAAGAGTTGTCACGCACATCATTTAGCAAAGACAACATTCGGTGGAGATTTTTCCCATGTTGGGGAAAATGCCACGCTCAACGGACTTAACATGAAAAAGTTTAGCACAGCTATCGCCTTCCTTGCTTTTGCTTCGGTTTTTTCCCCTATGGTCTGCCATGCGGCTGGCGCGACCATTGAGGACAAGGTCGATCCGGCTTCCGTGCATTGCACGTTCCGCCCTGATGCCCCAGATCAACACGTAGTAGTTACTGGCGACACGCTGTGGAGCATTTCCGGTCATTTCCTGGAACACGCATGGTGCTGGCCGCAGGTTTGGGGCTTGAATCGCGACGAGATTCGCCATCCGCACTGGATTTATCCAGGCCAGATCGTCTATTTTGACCGCGTCAATGGCCGTTTGCGTTTAGGCACACCGATTGGCGGAACACAACCTGGCCCAACCGGCAACAATGGTATGGAACCGCAAATCCGCACCAATAGCCTGGGTCAGCAAGCTATTGCAAGTATTCCAGCCAGCATCATCGAACCGTTCCTGTCCAAGCCTTTGGTCATTACCGAAGATGAGCTGAAGAACAATGCGCACATCATGGCAACCCAGGAAGGTCGTGTAGTAGTGGGCAATGGCGATCACGCTTATGTGCGTGGCGACTTGAAGGGGGAAACCAACTTCCAGGTTTATCGTCCAGGCAAGGCATTGATCGACCCTGATACCAAGAAGCCAATCGGCTACGAAGCGATCTACCTAGGTACAGTGAAGCTGACACGTAGCGCAAAAACTGCGGACGAAGCCAGCACTGTCGAAGTGGTCACGATGAAGGAAGAAATGGGCCTTGGCGACCGTTTGCGTCCAGCCGAAGCAACGCCGTTCATCAACTATGTCCCACATCCACCAGATCATCCAGTTTCTGGTCGCCTGATGTCGATTTATGAAGGCGTCAACAACGCAGGCCAAAACGAGATCGTCAGTATCAATCGCGGCGCATCCAGCGGTATCGACGTTGGCACCGTGCTGGAATTGCAACGCTATGGCGCGGTTGTAGCTGACCGGGTCGATGGCAAGAAGATGGTAAAGCTGCCGGATGAAGAATACGGCTCCCTGTTCATCTTCCGCGTGTTCGACAATATTTCCTATGGCTTGATCATGGAAGTCCGAGACGCTGCGCAAGTCGGCGACGTCGTCAAGTCACCGGAGTAAGCTTGGCTGTAAATCACGAGCTGGCCGCCTGGCTAAGGCTCGAACAGACTGCGGGCGTCGGCCCTGAGACGGCCCGCAGACTTCTCTCCGCATTCGGCCTTCCCGAAAACATCTTTGCTGCAAGTTATGCAGCATTGCGGGAAGTCGTATCCGACCGTGTAGCCAAGGCTTTGCTGGCACCGATTCCTGAAAAGACGCAGGCACTGATCGACCGTACGCTGAACTGGGCGGCACAGTCCCACAACCGCGTCCAGACCTTGGCTGACAATGACTATCCGCGCCTCTTGCTCGACATTCCCGATCCGCCGATTCTTTTGTATGCAAAGGGTCGCGTCGAACTATTGCATGAAACTTCGATTGCCGTAGTCGGTAGCCGCAATGCCACAGCCCAAGGTATCGCGAATGCACGCCACTTTGCCGAAGCTTTGAGTGCGGCGAATCTACATACGGCTTCCGGTCTTGCATTGGGTATCGATAGCGCTGCGCACGAAGGTAGCCTGTCTCAATTTGCCATGCAGCAAGGTGGTTCAACCATCGCCGTGATCGGCACCGGCATCGACATCGTCTATCCGGCGCGTAATCGGGATCTGGCACATCGCATAGCCGATGCGGGTTGCATCGTAAGTGAATACCCACTCGGTATGCCTGCGATTGCCACAAACTTTCCGCGCCGCAACCGTATCATCAGCGGTCTTGCCCGTGGCACATTGGTAGTGGAAGCAGCAGAGAAATCCGGCTCCTTAATTACTGCACGGATGGCGGCAGAGCAGGGACGCGACGTGTTTGCGATTCCCGGCTCCATCCATTCTCCTCTAGCCAAGGGCTGTCATCAACTGATCAAGCAAGGTGCAAAGCTGGTTGAGTCTGCTGACGATATCCTGGAAGAGCTTGGACATTTCCTCGGTGCAAATAAGATAAGCGCAGCCGCTTTATCAACCTCCCCAAACGGTAAGCGACCTGTTGCCGCTCCTATCACTGTCAAACCGGAGACACTGAATCATCCCTTACTGGTAAGCATGGGTTTTGATCCCATCGACGTCAGCTCGTTATCGTTGATGACTGGCATGGATCCAGCCAGTTTGTCTGGCGAGTTGTTAACGCTTGAACTTGAAGGCGCAGTAGAAATGTTGCCGAGCGGCGAATACCGGCGTTTGCAGTAATTCGTGGCAATGTCATCAGGATTAAACATATTTCCGATGTCAAAACGCGATTTTTGCCGTTAAAACGACGAAATTTAGCAAAATCAAAGTTCAAAGGTACCAAGCAGCCGGTTTTTTCGCATAAAGTCTATAATCGGGTATATGAGCTGCGCAAAACCGCGCTTTTTTAACCTCGACGGTATGTAGACCTATGTTTGATGTCCTTGTTTACCTGTACGAGACCTATTATCGCCCTGACGCGTGCCCCGAACCGGAAGCTCTGGTGAAGAAGCTGACAGCAGTCGGCTTTGAAGAGGATGAAATCTCAAAGGCGCTGGGATGGCTCACCGATCTGGCGGAAGCGAACAACGAGTTTTCCGATCGCTACCCGCAACAGACGGCGTTTTCCTTTGGCACGCGCATCTACGTGCAACAGGAATATGACCTCCTTGGAACCGCCTCGATCGGCTTCATCCAATTTCTGGAGTCTGCCAAAGTCATCAACCCGATCCAGCGTGAAATCGTGATCGAGCGCTCGCTTGCGCTCAACGAATCGCCATTGTCGCTCGATACCTTGAAAGTGATCGCGCTGATCGTGTTATGGAGCCAGGGCAAGGAGCCCGACAGCCTGATGTTTGACGACCTGTTCGTTGACGAAGACGAAGACGCGCCAAAACGACTGTTGCATTAAGATCACATTGCCGAAGATTAATATTCCCCGGCAATGTTCTATGCAGCGCGGATAATCGCCATTGAATTTCGGCGATCAGCGCTTATCATCATAAAAATCTGTTGGCTTACCATTGGCTGGTAGCAAGGCCACAACATGATACCCTCAGCAAAATTAGTACTTTATTGCCAGAATTCCATTGCCTATTAATATAGAACCCCTTTCGTCAAGGGCTTGCACTTGCAGATTTGCTGGCAACGCCTATATCATGAGGCCCTAAATCGACATGAAATTGCATTATTGACAGGGAATTCCGCGTTTTCTCTTGCTCGCATAGATGTTTTTTGCACTATATTGCAAGCTAAAATGCGTGCGAACCGAATTTGCTTCTACCAGGATCTGACTTATGACCAAAACCCTCATCATCGCCGAAAAGCCATCCGTTGCGAATGACATCGCAAAGGCAATCGGCGGCTTCACCAAGCATGATGAGTATTTCGAGTCGGAGGAATATGTATTGTCATCCGCTGTCGGTCACCTGCTGGAAATCGCGGTGCCGGAAGAATATGACGTCAAACGTGGAAAATGGTCGTTTGCGCATCTGCCGATGATTCCGCCGCATTTTGCACTGAATCCGATTGCCAAGACTGAATCGCGTCTGAAGGTATTAAATAAGCTGATCAAGCGCAAAGATGTAACCGGCCTGATCAACGCATGCGACGCGGGCCGCGAAGGAGAACTGATTTTCCGCCTGATCGCGCAATACTCGAAGGCGAAACAACCGATCCAACGTTTGTGGCTGCAATCGATGACGCCGGGCGCGATCCGCGATGCCTTTACCCATCTGCGTACCGACCAGGACATGCTGCCGCTGGCCGATGCGGCGCGTTGCCGCAGTGAAGCCGATTGGTTGATCGGCATCAACGGCACCCGTGCGATGACCGCCTTCAACTCGAAGGAAGGCGGCTTCTACCTGACGACCGTTGGCCGGGTGCAAACGCCAACGCTGTCCATCGTTGTTGAACGCGAAGAGAAGATCAAGAAGTTCGGGCCGCGCGATTATTGGGAAGTGCGTGCCGAATTCGTCTGTGCAGCCGGTATCTATGAAGGCCGCTGGCTCGATACCAAGTTCAAGAAAGATGAGACCGATCCTGAAAAGAAGGCAGAACGCCTGTGGAGCAAGGCTGCGGCCGAATCCATCGTTGCCGCCTGCCGCGGCAAGCAAGGTAGCGTCACCGAAGAATCGAAGCCGACCACGTCGATGGCGCCGGGCTTGTTCGATCTGACCAGCTTGCAGCGCGAAGCGAATGCACGTTTCGGTTTCTCGGCCAAGAACACACTCGGTCTGGCGCAGGCACTGTATGAAAAGCACAAGGTGCTGACTTACCCGCGTACCGATTCGCGCCATCTGCCAGAAGATTATCTGAAGACTGTTGACCAGATTCTCGACACGCTGAAAGAAAGCAATAACTATCAACCGTTTGCTGCGCAGATTCTGAAAAACAAGTGGGTCAAGCCAAACAAGCGGATTTTCGATAATACGAAGATCAGCGACCACTTTGCGATCATCCCGACCACCCTCGCGCCGAAGAACCTGTCCGAGCCGGAACAAAAGTTGTACGACTTGGTGACGCGCCGCTTCATGGCGATCTTCTTCCCGGCAGCGGAATTCCTCGTCACCACACGCTTTACCGAGGTCTCCGGCCATCAGTTCAAGACCGAAGGCAAGATCATGACCAACCCCGGTTGGTTGGCCGTGTATGGCAAGGACGCTGCTGCCGACAAGGATGGCGAAGATGCCGGTTCGCTGGTGCCGGTTGCCAAGGGCGAGAAGGTCAAGACCGAAAAGGTCACTGCCAATGGCTTGGTCACCAAGCCGCCTGCACGCTATTCCGAAGCGACGCTGTTGTCAGCCATGGAAGGCGCAGGCAAACTGGTCGATGACGAAGAATTGCGCGAAGCGATGGGAAGCAAGGGCTTGGGTACGCCTGCGACCCGCGCCGCCATCATCGAAGGCTTGTTGAACGAAAAATACCTGCTGCGCGAAGGGCGCGAAATCATCCCGACGGCCAAGGCATTCCAGTTGATGACCCTGCTGCGCGGCCTGGGCGTCAATGAATTGACCGCACCGGAACTGACCGGCGAGTGGGAATACAAGCTGTCGCAGATGGAACGCGGCAAGATCAGCCGTGAAGAATTCATGCGCGAAATCGCGCAGATGACGCAGATCATCGTCAAGCGCGCGAAGGAATACGATAACGACACCATTCCAGGCGACTACGCGACCTTGCACACGCCTTGCCCGAATTGCGGCAGCGTGGTGAAGGAGAACTATCGCCGTTTCGCTTGCACCAAGTGCGAATTCTCGATCAGCAAGACACCGGGCAGCCGTCCGTTCGAGGTGCCGGAAGTTGAAGAGTTGCTGACCAATCGCACCATCGGTCCGCTGCAAGGTTTCCGCTCGAAGATGGGCCGCCCATTTGCTGCGATCCTGAAGATCGTGCGCGATGAAGACATCAATAACTTCAAGCTGGAATTCGACTTCGGCCAAAATGATGCCGAAGGCGAAGACGGCGAGGGCGTCGATTTCTCCGAGCAAACGCCATTGGGCACCTGTCCGAAATGCGGTGGCAATGTGTATGAAATGGGTCTGGCTTATGTCTGCGAGAACACCGTCGCCAAGCCAAAGGCTTGCGATTTCCGCAGTGGCCGCATCATCCTGCAGCAAGAAATTCTGCCGGAACAGATGGCGAAGCTGCTCAACGATGGCAAGACCGATTTGCTGCCGGGCTTCATCTCGCAACGCACTCGTCGCCCGTTCAAGGCTTTCCTGGTGAAGGGCAAGGACGGCAAGATCAGCTTCGAATTCGAGGAACGCAAGGGCAAAGCACCTGCCAAGGGTAAAGCTGCTGCGACCGAAGATGACGATCAAGCTGAAGCAGCACCAGCGAAGGAAGTGAAGAAGGCTGCGGCAAAGAAACCGGCTGCGGAGAAAAAGACCGCGACCAAGACTGCTGAGAAGAAGCCAGCAGCCAAGAAACCCGCTGCAAAGAAAGCGCCTGCGAAGAAGGCTGCTTAGCAATCGGTGAATGGATCAGCTAATCCGCCGCAACCGCGGCGGATTTTCCATCACCATCAATTTACCTTATCGTCACTGGCAGGCAGATAGCGCCGTTCGCCGGTCGATGCCTGATACCACACCTGCATCAACTTGCCGTTTTCCGGGTCGATGAAGCGTTCCTCGGTCGCCTCCCAATCACCAGAAAGCGATTGCGTGCCCCCTTTGTAACGCCAACGCTCAAAGACCACCGCCACCAGCAACACGGTTCCCCAGATTGCCATCGGCATTGCGCCGTGTTCGCCATGCGCTACTCGATACGCGCCGCTTCCAGCCAGCG
>Ga0116226_10004507_pt1 | contig 12370 bp, 23 predicted proteins | sample S1TSphfallax_FD_89692 | JGI IMG/M metagenome (GOLD analysis project Ga0116226, IMG submission 89692) | Host-associated microbial communities from peat moss isolated from Minnesota, USA - S1T2_Fa - Sphagnum fallax MG | ecosystem: Host-associated > Plants > Peat moss > Unclassified | place: USA... | reverse complement strand
GATTGCCAATGCTCCAGTAACTCAACCAAGCAAGCGTTCGCAAAAGAAGAAAGTAAATCCAACTGGAAATGCTTGTGAATGTAACGGAGTGAAGTTCAAGTCAGTTCAGCACGCACAACGAAGCACAGGAGTTAATCGTTATTGGATTAATAAGTGGAGTAATGCTAAGAAGTTTGGATGGGCTTGGATTTAATAGGATATCGATAGGAATAAGAATGCCTCAAGGAAAGCAAGTACCTGTTATCATTAATGGAATAAAATATAGTTCTATAACTGAAGCAGTTGAAAAGATTGGAATCAGAAAGCAACTTCTCGAATTTAGACTTAAGAGTCCTGACTTTCCTGCCTATCAAAAAGAAGGGGTTCCCAAGGAATCTCCTAAGAGGCCAGCAGATGCTGATATTCATTTAATCAGTCACTCACATCAGTTATATCAACGGATTCCCAGTGAAGCACCAAATGAACCGCAGATACTCAAGCCCTTAAGGAGAAAATCGCTGTGATTGATACTTCTCTCCCTTATTGCACTTATGAAACAATTTTTAGTAATGGATTTTATTATCGTGGTAAGGGTCGAACTAATCTCGTTTTAAGCGGGAAATATACAGGTTCGGGCACTCGATATACTCTGGCCTTACTTCACTACGCAGGTGAGTTAAATTCGCCGAAATCTGTAGAAATAACAACGAAAACTAACATCATACAGACCTATGCTACTGAGGCTGAGGCGTATGCAGCAGAAGAGGTTCTTATTCCAATTGAACTTCTTGCTGATCCGTTCTGTCTTAATATGCATCAAGGAGGGCTTAAAGGAAAGTATAAAACTCCTGGAAGTCTTCTTCGTTCTATTCGATCATTAAAGAAGAAAGAAACTCAAAGAATTAAGAAAGAAAAAGCCAAGGCTAAGATTGCCCTATTGAAAAAGAAATTAAAGGAAAAGAAATGACAGATAAAGAATTAAAAAAGGCGCCGGAAACAATGCCGACGGATACACGCGAATTGTATGAGTTTTTAGCTAACTCTGACCCTTACGAAGGTGAATCCGAGTCTGACTTTCAATCAAGGAAGAATCTCGCCGCTGACTTTAAGATGAAATTAACTGCAGCAGGAATGGACTTAGATGATCTCGTTGCTGCAAAAATGGGAATCCCACTACAGAAAAAGACCGCAGTTAGCCCATTGATGCAGAAACTTGTTGGGAGAATTTAATATGACAATGGAATATAAACGCATAATGGATATTAAAGAATCTACGTTTGATTCTCTTGAAATGCTTTGTAATAAGGAGTCTCAAGAAGGAAACTGGGTGGTCATACAAATTTCCGATGGACATATTAATCGAATGGCAACACTTGGACGTTATGTAGACGAAAAGAAATTAAAAAAGGAAACAAATGACAAATCAATCTCAACCTCAACAACTATCGGAACAAGCACTGCAGAAACTAAGCGAAGTGGACGTAGAAGTATCAATTCTGTATCTAAGAAAGAAGATTAATGAACTTGAAGGTGAGGTAAATGATCTTCGGCAGGTATTAAAGGACCACGGAATTAAAGCACAGCCAAAAAACATCCTTGGCACCAACGTCGCGAGTAGCAAATAATGGCAATCAATAAAGATAGATTATTTTGGTGGGACAAGGATTGTCCAAGGCACCATATGGAGGATAATAAGATTCTCCACTACAGGACAAACAAGAAAGGTTCTTCATACGAAACTCACAGATGCGTGAAGTGTTCAAATATCGAGAAGTATAAAGATATTCCAATGTCAGAATTATACGAAGAAACTCAGCAAGTAGACAAGATTGGACGATATGCTACTATCTTCAGAAATGAAGAAGAACGTCGTGAAGCACAACGGATTCAATCGGCTAATTGGCGCGCACGTAACAAAGAAAAGAATCAGGCTTACCAACGCGAATATCAAAGGGCTTATAAAGCCAAGAAACGTTTGGAGGCCAAGAAAGGTGAACAAGAACAGAACTGATTATGAACTTCGGTATCTCGACGGACATCTCAAAATAATGTATAATCTTCGTTATGTAGGCGTCTATCAACTTACGCATCTGTACGGAGAAACATATCCACAATTTATGAAGAGAATTAATAATGAGCAAAGATGAAATAAACGAAATGCAAGATCAATCTATCACGCAAGAAGTGATAGATTATTACCTAAATGCTTATAAGATAACACTTAGCCCGAATTTATATGAATCTGTCAAGGGTTCATTTGAACGAATGCAGGAGAAAGGCACACTTACATATGATGAATTAGGAAGAATTTGTGCTCCATGTGTGAATAGTGGATTAGTCCAAATTACATGCACCGGACCGATTAACAGAACCAAAGTCCAAGCCGAGAAAGGTGAACAAGATGACTAAAGAAGAAACCAACGAATTAGCGAAGAAATACAATCTCAAGATTTTCTGGGGCGGACATTACGTCAAGTTATCTCCGACATTAAATATTTTAGATACTAAAAATGTAGATGTAGGCATGGAATCATTTATCGGGCACGAAGAGTGGGCACTTAAGCATTCAAGTGACCTGTTATACAATAATCCATGCGAATTACCAGTTTATCAGAAACGTCAAGCCGAGAAGGAAGCAATCGGACTTGCTGAACTGCTCAAGACTAAACTTATCTCTTGGATTCTTCGTAAGGACAAAACATTAGGATATGAAGATGAATAATTCAAACAATAACGAACCATCCGAAAACTGCGCGCGTGAGCGTGATGACATTGAACTAAGAGAAAGGACTAATGGACAATTATAAACTACATCATGGCGATAATCTCGCCACACTAAAGACATACGCGGATAACACTTTTGATTGTATTGTTACCAGTCCACCTTATAACAAACTTGGATTACGAAAAGGAACTAAAACTTCTACGACAATGTGGAAAGGTGCGAATATTGAATATAGTGAATATAGCGATAATATGCCAGAGGAAGACTATCAACAATGGCAGATAAACACTATTAATGAATGCCTCCGGGTGTTAAAACCAAATGGTAGTTTCTTCTATCAACACAAGATCCGTAACTGGGAAAGAGTTGGTTATCATCCCATGATGTGGATTGCAAAGTCACATGCAATCTTCTACCAAGAGATTGTGTGGCATCGTAAATCAACTACAAGTATTGATGCTCGCTACCTATATGGGACTACTGAACGAATCTATTGGCTATGTAAGGATAAGCCAAATGTCTACAAAGAACAGATGGCAGAAGAATTTAAGAGTGATGTATGGATTATTACTCCTGATCGTAATCCAGATCATCCAGCAACATTTCCGGTTAGTCTTGCCACACATTGTATTAAGTTAACAATGAATAAACCGGGTAAGGTATTAGATCCATATATGGGCAGTGGTTCTACCGGAGTTGCTGCGAATGCTCTTGGTCACCATTTTACCGGATGTGAACTTGATGCAAAATATGTAGAACTTGCAAAGTCAAGACTAAATCCTTTAGGGAATCTAAATCCATTGCTATTTGGAGACATAGAAGATGAACAATAACCCCGAATCCAGCGTTGAGGAAGGTTCCTTAGAAGCCGACTACCTGGTGGCTAAGTTAAAGGGTTCTTGTTATTCTACTTTGTTCTTGCTAATATAGAACATGCGGTTCAAATTAGGAGAAACTCATGCATACAATTAAAGAACTCGAAACTACATTTACATTAGTCCCAATATCAACACTTACAGAAATAGAGATGATCTTTGCTGAGGATCCTGAATTTAATTCTGACTCTATGGATTATATGACTTCTGATGAAACTGGCACAGACTATTTTCAGGATAAACATTCTCAGATTATAAATGATCACTTTAACGGTGAAGATTGGTGTTGGGAAGAAGTCATTAAGTATTGGGATATAGAAGATGAACAATGACCAATCACAATAACGACGAGATAGATCTGTAACCGCTTGTGACTCCTTTGCTGCGGGCTTATAATGTGTTATAGACTAACGCAAAGGACACGAGATGCTTAAGGTTACCAGTTTTGTCGAATCAGATTACTACGGTAAGGGAAGCATCACCGTAGAATACGAAGGAAGGGAATTCTTAATTGAAAATAACTTCTGTGCTAAGCATAAGAAGAACGGCGGATACGATCACAGCGGACTTCCGGGCACATACACTGGTAATACAAAGGAAGTGTGTAAAGTAATACATTCAATGACTTTCTTCCTTGAAGATGAATGCAGTGGCTGGGATCCGGTTAAGAAAATGTTCTACACAGATTGGGATTACGCAGCAGTTTTCGAGTGTGATGAGCAAAACGAATATCAGACATATATTACCAATCCAGATCACGAAGATATTCAGTGGTTAACTAAGGAAGAGATGTATGAACATAGACTTGATCAAATTCGCTGTCAAATTCTTGATGTTGAAGAATTTGAACAAGTAATTATGGATCACATCAACGGCGTGATCAACGCCGAGCGTGATGAGATTGTAAAGCGTCTTGCTAAAGGTATTCGTGTTAAGCAAGAGGCATAGTATGAAATATCGAATTATTGAAGCAGGCAATAAGTTTATGATCCAATGTCAATCTGGACCACGTAAGCATTGGCGAAATTATCTCAGTGAATGGGAACCCTTATTTGAATCCCATAAAGAAGCACAAGATCAGATTGATGAGATTGTGAAAATTCAAGCCATGCCCGAGCAAGAATTCTTTGCGTATCTCAAGTCAATATTTTAAGAAATATGCTCTTCGTTTAGTGAATAGATTGAAGTAAAGGAAATGTATGAAACAACTCATTCTCATCGCCGCACTCATCTCTACTTCCGCTTTTGCAGGAGAAATGAAGGCAACTCCAGCACTATGCGGTTCGATGTCTATCGTCGCTCAGGATCAGCAATCACTCCGTCAATCCGGTAAAGATGATTATTCTTCTTTACAGAAATATCTTGAAACAAGTGAAAGTCGGACTGATGCAGCAATTCAAACGGGAACTATCAGTCGCGATTTTCGTGGACCAATGCTTCAGATTGAAAAATATCTGGCTACAAAGATCTATCTGCTTCCTATTAGCAGTTCACCGGAATCCGTTAGGGATTTTGTAACGCAATCCTGTTTACTTAATCCACCTATATTTCAAACTGAGTAATTTTTATCACTCACTAAAAGCGCAAACTAACCACTTGCGCTAATCGTTCTGACCAGTTATAGTTAATACATAGGTTCACAATACAGGAGTTATTATGTTTGAAATTATCGGTGTTATTATTCTCGTCGCTTTGATCATCAAACTTGGAATTATAAGAGTTCTTGCAATCGCTCTGATCATTGGAGTAATTGGTTCCATCTTCCTAGCCATTGCTTCATCTTATTTTGGAAGAGAGCAAGACGAAATTAATAATCGTGTTGTGAGTGAACTTCGTCAACCAACTGTCAATATCGAAATTTGCAAATCACTTACTAATGATGAAAGATGGGATTATATGACCCGTCAAGCATTTCCTGAAAAAGCATCAATTGCCGATAGGTGCCACATGCATCATTGGTGAAGTGGTGCACGACACTTTCACCAATCGTCGAATAGGGCATTCATAACTTAAATGCCCCTTTCTGCCACAATACACGCACCATTTTTCCATTACTTTCGCTTCTTGCGAATCTCTTCACGACGCATTTCCATACCTTCAGATTCTTTCTTTTTCTCAGATTCTTTCTGTTCGGCATATCCAATTGCTACGGCTTGTTTAATTGGCTTTCCGTGTTCAATTTCAGTCTTGATGTTTTCTTGACGGACTTTATCGCTGGTACCTTTTTTAAGTGGCATAATAATTTTCCTTGTATAATTTAAGTAACTCTTCATTTTCCATTGGACTTAATTTCTCCATTAATTTTGGGAAATAGTCCTTTTCTTCGTGACTAATGGCGTGAACTAAAACTTCATTCTTAAGTGTTTGAATTGTTCTATGTATAGATCTAAGTGAATCCTTATCCTTATACATTCTCATAATCTCAGAATCAACCTGGCCTGCGTGATCTTGTTCTTCCCAGAGTTCATTAGCACCTTCTTTGAATCCATATTGTGCTAATGATGTGTAGACGCTTGCTTCCTCTGCTTTGCTATGTCTGGCCAGTAAGACACTTAACTCTTTAAGTAAGGGCCCTAATTCGCCGAAATCAGTGCATTTTAAGCACTTGTTAAACGCTTGCTCTATGCCCTTATGATCCTGTTTAATTAGACTGAGCCAATTCATTATTGATCCTTCTTAGATGTGAATTGCTTAGCACCAATAATTGCGGCACCACCAGTGAGTATCTGCATTATCCCCGTTCCGTAGTCTGTGGCCTTAAACGCCTTGGCATTATAGACTTCATAACCAGCAAATCCAATGAATGTGAATAGTGCAATGAATACTGCGACTCGTGCTCCACAGTAAGTGATGTTATCGTCCTCAGTTAGGATATCTTTAATTAATTTCATCGAATATAATCCCTTCGTATTATTCCAGTTTATTGTTCTACCCTTAAATACTTGATGCAGATGTTCTCTGCTAAAACCCAAAAACCGCTCGGCGGGATCTGCCTTCTTTGTTATATCCCTCGTCCGGATTTAACATTGAGGGCAGTTTTATGAAACCAATCTACACAATCTTCTTACTTTATTCAATGTTGCTTTTGGCAGTATTGATGTTCTTTGTCATCTTCCTGTAATATCTAATCTGATACGCAATCAATACCACTGTCATCAACAGAATGATAGTAGGAAGTGCTGCGATGAATAGATGAAATCCTACCACACTTAGGCTGAATAGATCTACAAGGAACATTCTTAATTGGTTCATTATTATGCTTTCGTTGTGCAGTGTGATTGAATTTGTGTGTTCAAGTTTGCAATAGCATTATTCGCGGCTGCAATCTGTGCCGTCCTTTGAGTAATAATATTCTGCTGATAATTTAATTGATCGATGAGATTCAACACAGGATGTGGATCTTCAAAGACATAGTTTGTTCCATTAACATTAATAATTACTGAAGTAGTTTGGGTGATATTAAGTGACATTAGATTGCCTCCACGATTTGGTAATAGATGACTGATGTATCAGTAGGATCTGCACTGGTAATTGTAAATCCAGTTCCAGGTGACTGACTTGTAATTGCAACCATTGTTGGAATAGTTACAGTTCCGAGAGATTGAACTGTTAGGATGAATCTCGAATTACTTGTTACAGAAGAATTACTTACTGTAACGGTGCCTGCAGCAAGAGTTGCAAGTCCACTCTTGGCGTTGGTGCCTTCAGCGATACTTAGGCCGGCGCCTGGCTGCATAAGTGAAAGTTGTCCAAGAGTGCTATCAACTGCAATTAGTTCAAGCCCGGTGCCAAATGATTGGATATAAAACTGAGGCGAATTAAATGATAAGGCTCCATTAAATCCATTATAGTATAAAGAAAGACCACCAAAATAGATATTGCCTAAGATAACTTCGGATGTACCGGTCCCATTATTTACTGTCAGAGCGGATGTACCAGAGGTTCCACTATTAGTAAATGTAAAACCAGCATCTGCACCAAAGACACCAGAATTATTATACTGGACTTGTGTATTACTTCCACCTGGAGTTCCACCACCACCACCAGATCCAAATGGGCCCACTACTGTTCCTGATGAGTTAATAGAATAGAACCCTTCACTTCCGCTCTTTGCATATAGACCCAATGTGCCACTCGGAGGCAACCCAGTTGGATCACTTGATAGTTCTGTTAATACGATTTGTGCTGGCGTTGTCATAATGTTACCTTAAATACTTTCGATAATATTCCAAGATACAATACTTGTGTCAAGGAGTGATGTTGAATTGATTGTAAATCCTGTTCCTGCAGTAATTGCAGTTAAATACAATGCACCCGGAGTTCCACCATTAGGATCTTGAATAGTTGTAAAGATATTAGAATTACTTGTTACACTGGTATTACTTACCACTACTGAACCCGCTGATAATGTTGCCTGTCCAAGTTTGCAATTAGTGCCGGATTTAACCTTGAGTCCAGAACCAATATTCAGAATTTGTAGATCAGTATTCGTAATAGATACTGTTCCTACTTTACCTGGAGCATATATTTCGACACCTCCGGATATTACAACTCCTCCGGGTGTCTGCCCACCCACCGCTGCCCCAATAAGATTTAAATCAGCACCCTTAATAAGGACAGATCCACCAGTTAATGGTGCGGTAGATCCTTCTCCCCCTTCTCCTATCTGTCCGGCTTGAATAATCACATTTCCGCTATTCACTGCACCCGTCTGACTAAACAGGACATTGACCTGTCCGCTAGAAATTGTAACATTCCCAGTATAAACAGATACAGAAGGGTTACTAATATTCGTTGCGTTGACTTGTCCACTAGATATACTAACCTGTCCACTGCTTAACTCCGACGGAAAACCACCGTTGTCAGTGACATTTCCACTATTGATATTAATAGGGCCGCCTTGTAACACTCCGGTTGTGAGATAACCGGAGATGGCAATTCCAGCAGTTAGATTAACTGCTCCACCAGTTGAACTGACATTATAAAGGGTGTTGCCACCGGCGATTTCGATATTGCCACCTGTTACAGGTATTGATTGATTAAAGACACCGCCTCCAACTAATGCTAATATTCCATTACCGGAAAATGTGGGGTCAATGCCCGCAGTGACAGTCGTATTTCCCAAAGGATCGGATTGAATAGTGGCTAAGTTTAGATTAATCTCAGAGAAAGAAGAACTATTACTTAGAGTGATACCACCTGCAGAATTATATGTAAATCCGGAATTCGCTGCGAATACCCCAGCACTGTTATATTGAACTTGAGTATCACTACCTGCAGCAGCACCGGCACTCGTGGCCACTTCGATTAAAGATCCATTAACAACTAATGAACCTCCGTCATCAACAAGGATTGGTTCAGCAAAGAGCACCTGACTGAATGCTTGAACAGTAAATGTTTCACCACTTAGAATTTCATATGGAGTTTGTCCGGGAAGTGTAGACCAAGATAGATTACCACTACCGTCAGTAGTAAGTGCATCTCCAAGTGATCCATCACTATCCGGTATAACCCAGTTGTGAGGATTCGTAAATGAAGTAGCATCTATAGTGAAGGGGAATTTTCCAGTTCCGGCACCGATACTGAATTCTTGCTCAGTGGTACCTCTCTGTTTGGGGTAGTATGACATTTCGCAATCCTTAGTGGACAACAGAGCATCGTGTCAAGATGCCCTATAGCGTCAACTATTTATCCTTAAACAAAGTAAGTGATAAGAAGTCTTCCAGCACCAACCGTACTTGCGGCAGCCGCATAGGTAATAATGAGTGCTTCACTCGAACCATCCGGTGGAAGATTTGGACTTACAGACCAACCAGCAGCGACTTCAAGATTAGAATCTCCAGAACCCATATACTTACTTGGGGTTCCCGATACTCCAACTGAAAAGTTAGCAGCAGTATCCCAGGCAGTATCAACAATAAATTCAACAGAGGTAATTGTTGCATTTGCAGGAAGTGTTCCGATAGTAACTGTTGAAGTGCTTCCGAATACTAATGCAGTTGCGATAGTGGTATCTGTGGCACCACTCGAAGAGTTAACCCAAGATAGATTACCAGCACCGTCAGTAGATAATACTTGTCCACTGGAACCATTTGTTGCTGGAACAACCCAAGGAGTGTCGGCAGTCATTCCAGTTGTTGGACGACTTAATGTAAATTTCCAATCGGCACCAGTTTCAGTTGCACCCGAATTGATTACAAGACCAGTATTGCCAGTTGCTAGAAATTCACTTGCAGTTACTGAAGAAGAAACACTTGAACCATTAGTAACAACTAAGGCACCAGTATTATCATTTAATTTAACACCAGTTGATGTTGCGGCATTGATTTTAAGAACGGCTGCCTGAGTGCCATCCAATTTTAGATAATTTAAAACTGACATATTTTATTCCTGGAATGAAAGAGTTAAGAGACCTGATCCTGCAGTGGCTCCGGAGCCGGCAGTGATCGAAATATAAATTGGAGTAGCGGTCCCGAATACCACTCCAGGGTTAGTAGACCAATTGGTCTCCATCGAAACATTTGAATCAGTTGTTGCCATTATTGAATTATAATTACTTGCATCACCAATAGAGACTGTTGCACCCACACCGTTAAATCCAGTAGTAATGAAGATTGCACAACTAATTATCACTTTATTGGCTGGAATAGTTAGCAGAAGTCGTGGAGTGGCATCTCCATAGTTGAAGGTATATTCAAACGGGCCACTCGCAACCCAATTTACATCAGTTCCATCAGTAACTAACGAATAACCTGCTAATCCAGTTTGAGTAGGCAATAGATTCGTTCTTGTGGGAACAGGATTAGTGAATGTAATCTGTCCATTTACTAATTCATCTGTGAGAGTTACAAGATCCGCTGTGGAATCATAAAGGAAAGTAGGTGAACCACCGAATCCAATATTATTGTTATTGAATTGAATACTCTCGTTTACTCCACCAGGGGATGCATTAAAAGGAACATTAGTTACACTGGTGATTAGACCCTTTGCATTAACAGTAAATCTTGGAATAAGATCCGAATTACCAAAAGTTCCTACTGATGAATTTACAGTATTAAGTTGAAGATTAGTTGAACCAACAGCATTTGAGAGGTCACCACTAAAGGAGGGAACCATAGTATCCCAGGTAGTTCCATTGGCGACATAGAATTTTCCACTATCATATGCAAAGTAGATATCTCCATTCTCGGCACTTCCGCGATTAGCATCGGTTCCGACATATACAGTTACATTTCCAAGTGTGCTCTGAACCCCATTAATGACATATCCGCTGCCGGCAGGAGGCAGGTTATCAACGAATTGTTGAAACCAGAAAGCCCAGGGCTGAGAAATATATCCACTTCTTGAGTCCCACAGTTGATATTGGAACGGTGGCTGACTTTGATTATTATTCGACATTTATTCCTTAATGTCCAACTGCCCAGAAGTTACCGAGACCCCCACCGTTTTGGACACGAACATAAGAGTTAGTGAAACTATTTACTGCAAGAACTTTACTAGCATCACCGGAAGTAGCAACTGCTGAAAAACAAGCAGTTGGAAATGCAAGTGCAAAAGGAACATTAATATAACTACCACCACCTGGACAAGTAAATGTTCCCCACTGCATAATTAATCCACCTGGAAGTATTTGATATCCAGTAGCACTCAACGATTGATTAATTCCAGTAAAATCAGTTAAGGGAATACCATTGTTGACTGGTGGAAGAGTATCAAGGAAGATAAACTCAGTTCCATCATATGCGACATCACTTATCTGTCCAGCAGCAATAGTTGGATTTACAAGTGTGGCTGAAGAATTATATGAAAGAAGATTAATTGCACCCAATCCATTTACATTTAAAGTCGCGGCACCAGTACTTCCACCTGCAAAAGAAACTGTAAACTTCTGTCCAACAGTATAGGATGTAATTGTTGGATCTGCAGAAATTACATAGTTTGGAGTTCCTGTTGCAGGAAGAACAACATAAGTGTCTTGAATGCGACTCGATAATGTGCTTAATGCTGTTCCGATTGTCTTAATTTGATAACCAACAGTATTTGTTGAAACATATGTTGAAGGAGCATTATATGTCACGGCACCAGCATCAACAATCGGACCAATTGCAGTCGCAACACTCCAATATGCAGATGTCATACTACTATTAAGAGTCCCGGTATCATTTACGATACTTACAACAGTATTGGGACTCGAATAGGTAACTGAGATAACAGTGCCGTAATTGAAACTAGAATCACTATTCTCAATCTGAACTCGATTGCCAACAGCAAAATCAACTGAAAAATCTCCAGGTAACTGGAATGAAGTTGGAGAAACATAACTTGGTGTTCCTGAAACTAATTGCCATACCGCTGTGCTGGCACTTGTGCTTGAACTTGAAACTACTCCGATGACATTATCCACATATCCAAGAACAGTTCCACCTGAATTTGTTAAAACAAGGTTATATGCAAAACCATTTTGTAGATAAATTTCAACTGGAATTCTACCACTGCTATCAAGCACAATTGGATTTGCATTAGGGGTAGTTCCCATATTATCAGAATAAGTTGTTTGTTCAACTGTGAAACTCCCAGCCTCATACTGATAGATCATTCCGCCATTCAATACAACACCGTTATTGTCAAGAAATTGAGTTCCATTCCAAATTGGACTTACACTTACGCTTAATGTCATATTCTTATACCTTATAGACAGGAATTGCACCCGTCTTGTTTAATGCTAATTCTGGAACTGTAAGTCCAGTCATTGTTTTTCCTAGAGAGTCCGATGATTGAGTCCAGTTATATC
>Ga0116226_10004506_pt1 | contig 12371 bp, 12 predicted proteins | sample S1TSphfallax_FD_89692 | JGI IMG/M metagenome (GOLD analysis project Ga0116226, IMG submission 89692) | Host-associated microbial communities from peat moss isolated from Minnesota, USA - S1T2_Fa - Sphagnum fallax MG | ecosystem: Host-associated > Plants > Peat moss > Unclassified | place: USA... | reverse complement strand
TTCGCGCCATAGCAGAAGTTTATGCTTCGACCGGTGCGAAGGAAAAGTTCGTCAAGGACTTTGCGGCCGCTTGGGCCAAGGTCATGGATGCGGATCGCTTCGAACTAACCTGAGAGCCTGACCTATAAATCGCTCTGGCACTGCATCTGCGGCGTCACTGCGCTGCTCGTTCCTGGCGTCTAGCGCACCGGCTCTGAGGATCGGCCGGGATTGGTGTTATCCCGGCGGCCGTATTTTTTCGAGCGTTCCGCGCAGACTAATCGATTTTGTCGATTACTATCACAAGAAATATTTGTTTCGTCGATATGTAGTCTCTCGACTAGGATCTGGCTCGTTCTGCGAATTGAAATTATTCAATTCAATGGTACGGGAGGCTTAAATGACTAAAAATGCTTTATCGCTGATGACGGCTCTCGCTTTATCGATGTCGTCGTTCGTCCTGTCCCAGCCGGCGCTGGCTGATGGCAAACCTATTCCCAATGATTTCTATTGGCCAGACCGACTGGATTTGTCGCCACTGCGCGAGCATATGGCCGAGTCCAATCCCTATGGTGCCGATTTCAACTATGCCGAGGAGTTCAAGACCCTCGATCTGGCGGCGGTCAAGAAAGACATTGCGGCGGTGCTGACCAGTTCGCAAGATTGGTGGCCGGCCGATTATGGCAATTACGGTCCGTTCTTCATCCGCATGGCGTGGCATGGTGCCGGTACCTATCGTACCCTTGACGGCCGCGGCGGGGCCAGCGGGGCGGACCAGCGTTTTGAGCCGCTTAACAGCTGGCCAGACAACGCTAATCTCGACAAGGCGCGCCGCCTGCTGTGGCCGATCAAACAGGAATATGGCCGTAAACTCTCCTGGGGCGACTTGATGGTGCTGACCGGCAATGTCGCGCTGGAACAGATGGGTTTCAAAACCTTTGGTTTCGGGGGCGGACGTCCGGACGATTGGGAACCTGACCTGGTCTATTGGGGCCCAGAGATCAAGTTTCTGGAAGCCAAACGCTACACCGGCAACCGTGAATTGCAACGCCCACTGGGCGCCGTGCAGATGGGACTGATCTATGTCAATCCGGAAGGGCCGAACGGCAACCCCGACCCGCTCGCGGCAGCAAAGGACATTCGCGAGACCTTCGGGCGGATGGCGATGAATGACGAGGAGACGGTCGCCCTGATCGCTGGTGGCCATACCTTTGGCAAGGCGCATGGTGCGCATGACCCGGCCAAATGCGTCGGCGCCGAGCCGGCGGCGGCCGGCGTCGAGAAGCAGGGACTGGGTTGGGACAATAAATGCGGAACCGGCAAAGGCGGCGATACCGTCACCAGCGGGCTCGAAGGAGCATGGTCGGCTAATCCGATCGCCTGGACGACGCAATATCTCGACAATCTTTTCGGATTCGATTGGGTGATGACCAAGAGCCCGGCCGGGGCGATCCAGTGGATGCCGAGTGATCCGAATGCCGCCAATCTGGTGCCGGACGCGCATGACAGCAGCAAGACCCATCCGCCAATGATGTTTACCACTGATTTGGCGATCAAGATGGATCCGAGCTACAGCGCGGTCGCGAAAAGGTTCCATGATCACCCGGAACAGTTCGAACTCGCCTTTGCCAAGGCCTGGTTCAAGCTCACCCACCGCGACATGGGACCGCGCGCCCGTTATGTCGGGGTTGAGGTGCCGAAGGAAAATCTGATTTGGCAGGATCCTCTGCCGACTGCCGCCAATCCGATCGTGACCGAAACCGATATCGCGACGCTCAAATCGAAGATCCTGGCGTCGGGTTTGACCGTTCCGGAACTCGTTCGCGGCGCCTGGGCGTCGGCTGCGAGCTTCCGCGGCACCGATTATCGCGGCGGCGCCAATGGAGCCCGCATCCGGCTCGAGCCGGAAGCCCATTGGGCGGTCAATGATCCGGCCGACCTCGCCAAAGTGCTGAAGAAACTGGAGGCGATCCAAAAGGACTTCAACAGCGGCAATAATGGCAACCGCAAGGTCTCGCTCGCCGATCTGATTGTCCTTGGGGGCGATGTCGGCATCGAGCAAGCGGCGCAGCGAGCCGGTGTCGAGGTGAAGGTGCCCTTCACCCCGGGTCGGGTGGATGCCACGCAAGAACAGACGGATGTGAAGTCCTTCGCCGCTCTTGAACCGACCGCCGATGGCTTCCGTAACTACTACGCCAAGGACAATAAGATGTCGCCTGCGGAGATGTTGGTGGATCGGGCCAATTACCTGACCCTGACGGTTCCCGAAATGACCGTTCTGGTCGGTGGCATGCGGGCCTTGGACGCGAATGAGGGGCACTCCCCGAATGGCGTCTTCACCGACCGCCCCGGCAGCCTGACCAATGACTTCTTCGTTAATTTGCTCGACATGTCGAACAAATGGGAGAAGTCGGCCAAGGATGAGGGCCTCTACGAAGGGCATGACCGCAAGACCGGCAAGCAGAAATGGACGGCCACCCCGGTCGATCTCGTGTTCGGCTCGAATGCGGAATTGCGGGCTATTGCCGAGGTCTATGGATCGAATGACTCAAAAGAAAAGTTCGTACAAGACTTTGTTCATGCATGGAACAAAGTGATGATGCTGGATCGCTTCGAAATCCCGGCACGGTCGTAAAGACGCGGAACGGCGGCATCAGCGATGCCGCCGTTTTCCCCGGCGATAGACCAGCAGATTTTTCAGTCGCCTCTTCAGATAATCAACCGTAATACTCTTTTATTTCTTCATCAATTCAAGCGCCGCACTGGTCAGTGTGATGATACCGGTCTTGATGGTGGGCTCCGCGTCGGGCGCCCATTGTGGCGAGTGGGTGCCGGGCAGGGTGGCCTTGTCGGCAGTGGCGGCGAAGATCTTGGCGGGAACGGCGCCCAGCCAGATCTGTACCGACGGAATCTTCGGTTCGACCTGGCCATATTCGGCGAAATCCTCCGATGTCATCAGCGGTTCGCCCTTCAGAACATTATCCTTGCCCAGCGCTGCCTGTAGCGGCGGGATCAGACGTTCGACCAAGTCCGGCGAATTATAGGTGGCGGGGGTCGATTCAACGATGGTGACGATGGGCAGCTTATCCTCAGGGACACCAAAGGCGCGCGCCTGGTTGACGGCGATGCGGCGGATCCCGTCCAGTAGCACGGTGCGGGTCGCCGGGTCATTGCTGCGCACCGACAATTGCAATTTGACCGATGTCGCGATGATATTGGCGCGGGTTCCGCCATGGAAGGAACCGACCGTCACCACCGCCGGGCTGAAAGGATTGTTGTTGCGCGCCACCAGGGTCTGCAGCGCCATGACGATCGAGGAGGCCACGACGATCGGGTCGCGGCTATATTGCGGCAGGGCGGCGTGGCTGCCGATGCCGCGCACCTCGATATCGACGCTGTCGGCGGCGGATTTGACAGTCCCTTCGACGGTAGAAATCTGTCCAGCCGGCAAGGCCGAGGTATCGTGGACCGACAGATTGAAATTGGGGCGCGGGAAGCGGGTGAACAGACCATCGGCCAGCATGGCCCTGGCGCCGGTTCCGGTTTCCTCGGCCGGTTGGGCGATCATCATCAAGGTTCCTGACCATTGGCCGCGGTCAGCTGCCAGGCGCCGCGCCACGCCGGTCCAGATGGTCATGTGGGCGTCATGCCCGCAGGCATGGGCCACCGGGACTTCCTCGCCCTTGGCATTCTTGACCCGCACTTTCGAGGCAAAGGCGAGTCCGGTCTGTTCCTCGACCGGCAGAGCGTCGAGCTCGGTGCGGATCATGACGGTCGGGCCGGCGCCGTTTTCGAGCAATGCCACCACGCCGGTGCCGCCGACATGCTCGGTGACGTTAAAACCGGCATCGCGGACCTCTTGCGCCATCCGCTTGGCCGTCTCGCTCTCCTGCGACGACAATTCCGGGTTCCTGTGCAGCGTCTGATAGAGCGCAGCAAGTGACGGATAGTCGCGATCGACAGCGCTTTTGAGGTCATCTGCGGCAACCGGTGCGGCAGACACAAGCAGAGCCGAGAGAAACGAACAGGTCAAAGCGCGGTTTTTGCCGATGCTGACCTTGCGGGGCGAAGAGTTCATTACCATCATCACACTATGCCTTTTCGAAGGGATTCGTGCAATGAGCGCCCATCGCAAGACCATTATTCTGACCGCGATTCTGACCATGGTTGGCGTTCTGTCCGGCCGTGCCACCGCCGAGACAAAGCCACAGGATTGTTTTCCGCTGACCCAGTGGCGTGGCTGGAAATCGCCAACGCCACAGCTCATTTACATCAAAGTCGGCATGCATGATGTTTTTGCCATAGATCTGAATGAGAGCAACAGCTTTCTCAAAGCCCCCGGCATGCATCTGGTCTCCTACTCGCACGGCTCCGACTGGGTCTGTTCGCCGCTCGACCTCGATCTGCAACTCTCGAGCTTTCCCGGCATCCCGGAACATCTTTTCGTCAAGAGACTGCGCAAATTGACGCAGGAAGAGGTCGCGGCGATCGCGCCTGACGACCGGCCGTGACAAAAGGCCGCGCGGTGTGTAACGAGGGGCCATGCCCTGCCTGATCCGGCGTTTGATCGCCTTTGTTCCGCTTTTTGTCATCCTTCTCTGCACGGCTTGCAGCGAGAGCGGTATGCTCGGCCCGCGTTATGGTCTGCAGGACTTGGCCTTGTCTCCCGACGGTAAAATCGTCGCGGTGCGTTTTTATGATCAGGACCTCAAGCGGCCGGGTTTCGGTCTCTATGATTGGGCGCAGGGAAAATTTACCCCGCTGCCGGCGGCCAATCTGGAGCGCAGCTTCTCGGACCCGAGCTTCTCGCCCGACGGCAGGAGCCTGGCGGCGATTTTCGACAATCAGGTGGTGCTGATCGATCGCGAGACGCTGAAGGTCACCAGCCTGACCAGCGGCGGCCAGGGTTTCAAGGGAACGCCGATCTTCCTGCCCGATGGCAGCGGCGTGCTCTATGTCGCCGGCAGTCCGGCTCGATTGGTGCTGATCAATCTGGCCGACCGCGCGGAAAAGACCCTGCTCGATCCGGCGATCGGCTTCGGCACCATCTCGCGGCCTTATTTTGGCGGGCCCGATCGCATCATCTTCGCTGCCAGCGGACCGCGCGACCCCGATCTCAATGACCAGCTGGCGCAATTCCCCGACAGTCGGCCGGCCACCGATCTGCATATCTACGGGATGAAATTCGGTGATCAGCCGGAGCTGATTCTGAAAAATCTGTGGGTCGAGGGCAAGCGTAAATCGCGCTGGTTCAATGGCGAGCAGAGCCTGCAAGCCTCGCAGGACGCCAGAAGGATCATTTTCATCGACTATGCGGAAAGCGCTGCCGGCCCGTCCAATAATGTCGATCAGGAGATCTTCGCCATCGATGGCGGCGCCTTGAAACAGATGACCCATCTGAACAGCGCGCTGATGGCGGCGGCCCTTTCCTATGATGGTCGGACCGCCGCCTTTGGCTGCGATTCCAGCCACAGTCTCAGCCACCAGCTCTGCATTCTCGATATGGACAGCGGGAAAGTAACCGTCACCCGCCTGCTTAGCGATATCAGAATGAAACTTAATTAGAACCGCGCTCGATCAGTCGGATCAAGAGGTCCATGGCGCTCAAGGCCGACTCTTGTCGAACCCTGTCGCGATCACCGCTGAAATGATGCAGCTCGTGAATGGTCGCCGCACCCTCCAGGGCCGCGGCGAGGTGAACCGTGCCAACCGGCTTGGCCGGACTGCCGCCATCCGGGCCGGCGATCCCAGTGATTGCCAGGCTGGCCCGGGCGTGGGAATGGCGCAGCGCCCCTTCAGCCATGGCGCGCGCCACCTTTTCGCTGACCGCGCCCTCGAGGCCGATCAGATCGGCGGCGACGCCAAGCATCTCGGTCTTGGCCGCGTTGGAGTAGGTCACAAAACCCCGTTCCAGCACGCGCGAGCTGCCGGCGATGGCGGTCATGCTGGCCGCAACCAGCCCGCCGGTGCAGGACTCCGCGGTGACCACCATGATCCTTTTGTCCAGGCAAAGCGTCAGCAGTCGCCCGGCCCTGGCGACAAGAACATCCGCCAGGCTCACAGCAGCCCAAGTCGCTGCAGCAGGGTAAGCATGGCCAGAGCGTAAACCGCCGCCAGAACATCGTCGGCCATGATACCGAAGCCGCCCTTGAGCCGTTCGTCGGCAAAGTTGACCGGCCAGGGTTTCTTGATATCAAACAGCCGGAACAGGGCAAAGCCGACCGCATAGGTCAAAAGACCGGGTGGCGCGAACAGCAGGGTTAGAAATTGTCCGACCACTTCGTCGATCACCACCCAGCCAGGGTCCTCCGCGCCATCCTCAGCGACGATTTTTTCCGCCGCCCACCAACCCACCGCGAACAGCACGACTGACGCCACCAGCAAAGCGGAGGTGCCGCCGATCCGAAAAAGCAGCCAGGCCAGGGGCAGGGCGGCAAGCGATCCCCAGCTGCCCGGCGCCCTTGGCAGCCAGCCGGCACCGAACCAGCTGCAGAGAAGGCGCGGCACGCTGATGGACGAATTCATCTTTTGATATCCCGATCGATCATCGATGTCTTGGCGATGCCCAATTTACGGCGATAGATCTGGGTGCATTCCAAGACCCGTTCAACATAATCTCGCGTTTCGGCAAAGGGAATGCTCTCGATCCAGTCCACGCTGTCCACATCATTGGCGCGCGGGTCGCCCATATCTTTCAGCCACTTGCGGATCCGCGCCGGGCCGGCGTTATAGGCGGCGACCGACAACAGGTACGAGCCATTGAAACGGTCGAGCAGATCGCCGACATAGGCGGCGCCGAGTTTCATATTCAGCGCCGGATCGCGGGTCAGGGCGCTATTCAGGTTATCCTTGCGTTTGAAGACGATTTTGAGAGCGCGCGCCAGTTCGGCGGCGGTCTGCGGCATCAATTGCATCAGCCCGAGGGCGCCGGCCTTGCTCACCGCCTCATAATGGAAGGCGCTCTCCTGCCGGATCAGGCTGAGCAGCAGGGCGGGTTCGGGTCGTTCGGCGGGCGTGTGCAGCATAGGATAGCCGGAGCCGATCAGGGGAACGCCCTGACGTTCAGACTGTTTGGCAACCGTGACGGCGATATCCGCGCGGTTGAGCGACAGGGCCAGATTGGCGGCCAATTCGCGCTGTCCCGGGGTCTGCGCAACCTCAATCATCTTCAGCATGAACGGTTTGACCAGGTCGGTTTCCTTGATCTGGCCCAGCAGATGCGCCACTTCGACCATCTCCTGGTGCTCGAATGCAGTGCGGTCCTCGGCGGTTGGCGTCGGATCGGCGGGCAGGGTCCAGAGATCACCCTGATGCACATGGGAAACGGCCAATTGGCCATAGAATGTCGTTACGTTCTGCGCCGATTGGTTGAACCAGCGGACCGCTTCATCACCCCGACCGAGCGCCTCGGCGGCCCGGCCGGCCCAGTAGGCCGCGCGGGCCCGGCTTTGCGGCGTGACGACGTGATCATACATGCGGGAAAAATGGTCGAGTCCCTGGGTCGCGTCGCCGAGGAATCGCAGGGCGATCCAGCCGCTCAGCCACTCTGCGTCGGCATAGCCCGATCCCGAGGTCTGTCCGTGATTCTGCGCGATGTCATAGGCGACCGATACCTCGCCATGCTGAAGCGCACGGCGGGCCAGAATCGCCCGTTCGGTCCACCACAGATCCGGGCGCCCCTGATCATGGGAAGGATGGCGCAACAGCTGGATGGCGCCCTCATCCATGTCGTGGCCGCGGCGATAGCGGACCCATTCATAGATCAGGCCGGGATCGTTCCTTACGCTCGCCGGCAGCCTCGATGCCAGGGTTTCCGCGTTGGAGGCGTCGTCATCGAAGGCGGTGCGGGCTTGCGCCAGCAGGCGGTGATCATTGTCGACACGCCCTGCCTGCAAACGGACGGCGGCGTCCTGGTGGTCCCACAGCAGCCGGTCAAGTCGTGCCACATCATCCTCGTCGCGCAGCAAATCCTCAAAATTACTGAGAAATTGCCGTTCCTGCACCTGACCAAAATTGCCATTGACCCAGATTTTGCGGACCAGTTCGGTCGCTTGCGCGGCGCGGTTCTGATCGATCAGGGCTTTGGCGAAGGCGGTGGCGCCGTCGACCGTCTGGGGCGGATGGCTATCGAACCAGGCGATCACCGCCGTCTTGCTGGTGGCAGCGGTGATCGCCTCCTCGGCGCGGCGGAGCAGGGTAGTCTGTTGCGGCCAATTGGGGTTGGCGCGGATGAAATCCGTGATCTCTTCGAAGTCGGCGCCCGAATTCGGACTTGTGAAATATTGCCATTGCAGCACTTTGGCAAGCAGCTTGTTGTGGGCCTTCCTGGCCGCCGACAGAGCCCAGTCGAAATGTTGTTTACGGGACGAGTCGAAGGCGAGACGATAGATCTTTTCATCCTCCGCCGAGAGGGCCGCGCCGGCTGTGAGCCGGCTTGGCGCGAACCCTGCCAGAAGCAGGACGGCGACGACGAGGACAATTTGCTTCCGAACTGACAAGCGACCCAAAAACCCGTTCCTACCTTGATCATCGTTAAAATACAGCCGACCGCATCTTACGGTGCGCAGGGCAGGCGCCGCAAGATTTGTAGACTGCCTTGCGACCCCACCGGGTCGCAAGGCCGTATAATTTTTATGACGTTTCGCCTCCACACTCCGGAGCTTTCCAGCTGTCTCTTGCGAGACAGCTGGAACCTTGGCTGCTTCGCCTCGACGATTTCGCCGGACGGCAGGCGCGGCATCGGAGTCAGCGTGATTGTATGAAGCTAGCGCACTTGCGGGGTCGGGGGCACGGGGCTATGTTCCTTTCTTTCGGTAGACAAACGAGTTGATGATGTTCAAGGGTTCGATCACCGCACTGGTAACTCCCTTCAAGGGTGGCGCGGTTGATGAGGCGGCCTTCCAGTCTTTCGTCGAATGGCAGATCACCGAGGGCTCGCAGGGATTGGTGCCCTGCGGGACGACCGGCGAATCGCCGACCCTGAGCCATGAAGAACATAATCGCGTGGTCAGTCTTTGCGTCGAGGCGGCCGCTGGCCGGGTTCCGGTGATCGCCGGCGCCGGATCCAACTCGACCCGCGAGGCCATCGAGCTGGTCGCTCATGCCAAGCGCGTCGGCGCCGATGCCGCGCTGGTGGTGACGCCTTATTACAACAAGCCGACCCAGGAGGGTCTGTTCCAGCATTACAAGGCGATTACCGAGGCGGTCGATCTGCCGGTGCTGATTTATAACATTCCCGGCCGCAGCGTGATCGATATGAGCGTGGAGACCATGGCGCGGCTGGCGAAACTGCCGGGCATCGTCGGTGTCAAAGACGCCACCGCCGATCTGCTGCGCCCGGTCCGGACCCGTGCCGCGATCGGTGATGATTTCTGCCAATTATCGGGCGAGGACGGCACCGCCGCCGCCTTCCTGGCGCAGGGCGGCGTCGGATGTATTTCGGTGACCGCCAATGTCGCACCTGCTCTGTCGGCGGCGCTGCAAAATGCCTGGGCGGCCGGCGATCTTGCGGCCATGAGCGACGTTCAGCGCAAATTGGCGGCGTTGAACGATGTGCTGTTCATTGAAAGCAATCCGACCCCGGTCAAGTTCGCCCTCAGCCTGATGGGAAAATGCGAGGCCGAGCTGCGCTTGCCGCTGGTGCCGCCGCAGCCGGCGCATCAGGAGAAAATCCGCGCGGTATTGCGGGAGACAGGTGTTCTCGCGTGAGCCGGACGCCCCTCATCGCCGGCCGCATCGCCGCGGAGAACCGCAAGGCGCGCCATGAATATAGCATCCAGGACACAATCGAGGCCGGCATCATGCTGCTTGGCACCGAGGTCAAGAGCCTGCGCGATGGACGCGCCAATCTGACCGAGTCCTATGCCGGCCAGCAGGAGGGCGAGCTTTTCCTGTTCAACGCCTATATTCCCGAATATCAGGTCAAGACCGCCTTCACCCATGAGGAAAGGCGGCCGCGAAAACTGCTTGTGCATAAGAAGGAGGCCCGCAAACTACTGGGCGCCATCTCGAGAGAGGGCATGACGATCGTGCCACTCTCGATCTTTTTCAATGACCGTGGGTTGGCTAAAGTCTCCCTGGGTCTGGCCAAGGGCCGAAAATTGCATGACAAGCGCGCCGCCGAAAAAGAGCGTGACTGGAATCGTGAGAAGTCCCGGGTCTTGCGCAATCGTGGCTGAGGATAGGCGAGGCTGAGAATGGAGTGCGACCATGGATGAAAGCGCTCTTAAGCAGAAGCTGATCGACGCCAAGCAGCGCTGGGCGCGTGAGGGGCGGCTTTTGACCGGTCGCACCGATCCCGAACGGAAACGCCGCTTGCCACCCGGGCAACGCGAAGTGCAGGACTGGCCTGTGCTCGATCTCGGGATCACACCTGCTTTGCATAAGGATGATTGGGGATTCTCAGTCGGCGGCGCGGTGGCCCATCCGCTCAAATGGCGTTGGGGCGATTTCATGGCGCAACCGCAATTGACCGTCCGCTGCGACATGCATTGTGTCACTGCCTGGTCGCGCTACGACAATGATTTTGCTGGCGTACCTTTCCTGCATCTGCTTGATCTCGTGCAGCCGCACCCGGAAGCGCGCTTCGTGATGTTGCGCTCGTACGACGATTACACCACCAATGTGCCGCTGGCCGATCTGCTCGATGAGGACGTGCTGCTGGCCCACAGCTGGCAGGGCCGGCCGCTGACCGCCGAGCATGGCGGCCCGATGCGCCTCTTGCTGCCCAAGCTCTATTTATGGAAAAGCGCCAAATGGTTGCGCCATATCACCTTCATGGACAAGGATGCTCCTGGCTATTGGGAGCAGCGCGGCTATCATAGGCGGGGTGACCCCTGGACGGAGGAACGCTATGGCTAAGGGACGGACGATTATGGGCGCCTTGTTCGGCTTGTTTTTGCCGGCGGTGGCCGGCGCGCACACGGCGTGGGACTTCTCGTTTGTCGGCATCGACGGCCAACCGCTGCCACTCGCGCAATATCAGGGGAAGGCCGTGCTGGTGGTCAATACCGCCTCGCAATGCGGATTCACGCCGCAATATAAAGGGCTTGAAGCACTTGCCGCCAAATATCGCGAACGCGGCCTGATCGTATTGGGCGTACCCAGCAATGACTTCGGCGGGCAGGAGCCGGGCAGCTCGAGCGAGATCAAGAGTTTCTGCGAAACCAGCTTCGGCATCGATTTCCCCCTGACCGAAAAGGTCAAGGTCAGCGGCAGCGACGCCCATCCCTTCTATCTTTGGGCCGCCCATGAGCTGGGACCGCTGGCCAAGCCACGCTGGAATTTCCACAAATATCTGATTGCGCCGGATGGCCGTCTGGTCGATTGGTTCTCGACCGTCACGCCGCCGGATTCCGCCTCGATCGCCAAAGCGATCGAGGCCGTGTTGCCGCAGTAAACGATCGCCGACCGTTGCTGGCCGGTCGTTTATCCGACCCGCGATAGAGCCGGCATTACCGGCAGCCGCGGTGCGCGGGTGGTCCAAAGGGTCGAACGCGCGGCGCCGGCCAAGAGCTGATCAGGCAGTTCCTGGGCCATGCTGGAAAACAGCCGGGCGTCATCCAAGCTGCGGGCGAGGGTAAGGGCGCCTTGGATACGCTCCAGACCATCATAGGCACGGCGTTGTGCGATGTCGCGGGCCAGGCCGGAATCACTCAAAGTCTGGGCCAGCGCGCCCAGCCAGCGGCCATAGAAATCATGGATCGGCGCGGTGAACAGATCGCGCTCGGCGGTCAGACCGAGCAGAGCGGGCAAACAGGCGCATTGGCCCTGCTCGTAATACCGGGTCAGGCTTTCCAGCATGGCGACAATGCGCTGACGCGGCGGATGCACCGACTCCAGCGGTCCGAAGACATGGCTCTCGAACCATTGTCGGACATAGTCCAGCACGGCGGCGGCCATTTGCGCCTTACCCTCGGGGAAGTAATGATAAAGACTGGCTTTGCCAAGACCTGATGCCTTGGCGATCTGGGCCATACTGCTGCCTTCGTAGCCGTGGCGGCGAAAGACATTACAAAGACGAGAAAGTAATTCCTCTCGTGTTACCGAAGGTACCGGCATCAATCCGCCCTCATCTCTGTTCGACCTGTCAGCGCCGGAAATCCGACGCTCTCAAGTTACCGAACTTCCTTTGAGAATAGCGCGCTGTAAGATACGATTCAAGTTGATTAAGGTAAATATTGTCTTAATTGGTTGGCGCGACAGTAATCCCTCATCATCGCAACTTATGAATTTATCGTTTATATATTTGTCGGGGATCAGAGTCTGGTGCATCAGGCTCTAGAGCGCGATGACATTAGATTGACGCGAATCCGCGTCAATCTAATGTCTGAATCGCCCTCTAAACCATTGAATTAGAGACTGATTCAGCTAATAGATTTAATCGCAAAGCG
>Ga0116226_10004505_pt1 | contig 12373 bp, 6 predicted proteins | sample S1TSphfallax_FD_89692 | JGI IMG/M metagenome (GOLD analysis project Ga0116226, IMG submission 89692) | Host-associated microbial communities from peat moss isolated from Minnesota, USA - S1T2_Fa - Sphagnum fallax MG | ecosystem: Host-associated > Plants > Peat moss > Unclassified | place: USA... | reverse complement strand
GGGGAGACCTATGTCTTGACACACACGACGGCGGGTTTGACCTGGCTGGGTATTGCCGCGATGACCGCGTTCGTGCTGACGCTGTCGATCGAAAGCCCGAGTATTTCGGCTCAGGAGGCGAAGGCAGGGCCGTTGCCGCCGGGCGTCGTGGCATGCGACGTCAAAGCGCTCACCAACGATCATACGCGCGAAGGCCTCAACATACGCGCCGAACCCCGCGCCGACTCGGCGATTCTCGGCCGTTTGCCGATCATTGAAAACGTGAATGGCGAAAAGATCGCTGCCGATGTGCATGTAATCGGCATCAAGAACGGCTGGTTTCTCGTTGAGGGCGCGGCTTACGGCGACTACGATCTTCCCGAGAAACTCCCGCCCGTTTACGCCGGCCGCGGCTGGGTCTCGGGCAAGCTGCTGACCACCACACTGCAAACGCAGAGCCTTAAGGTGGCGCCCGACAAAAGCGCCGCCGACGTGGTTGAATTTGACTGGTTCGACGCTGGGGCGATTCTCGATTGCAAGGGCGATTGGCTCCGCATTGAGGTGCCGCTGTCGACAAAGTATTACACGCTCAAACCGAAACTTCCCTCCGACGGTCCCAGAAACACAGTGCGCGGCTGGGGCTGGGGGCGACTGTCGTGCACGAACCAAAGGACCACATGCGATTTCGCGGGAGTCGAGCCGCCCCCACCGCCCATCCCGGAGGTGTGGCGCGCCGAAGCGAATACGAAGTGCCTCGTGCTGGCCGACGAGCAAACGAGGGATTGCAACGTCGAACAATTTGGCGAGCTTGGCGTGGTCGACTTCACCCATTTGTATTACGCGATGTATCACTACGCGGACCCGAAAGACCACATGCTCGATTACCGGCGGGTCGTGGCCTTGGAGGACACTGGTGGCGGACACCTGGACCTACTATTCGCCACCCCGGGTGATCCAGCCGTCCAGTATGACAAGCCGCGGATCATCAAGCTGGCCGACCGCACGCTGCTGTGGATTCCGGGACATGAGTCCGGCACGGGCAATTTGAACCAGGAAGAATTGTTCGTCTGGCGGGACTACGAGTGGCGCAAGGGCGACACCGCGAGCTGGCTCGGCAATCTGGCTGCTCGGCTTCCGTCCGGGCGCACGGTCCAGAAAGGTGTCTATCCCGACTACACCACGATGGCGACTGAGACTCCGCTCTGGCGCAAGGGCGACGCCAACGCCTGCCCCACCGGGGGGCGCGCCAAGATTATTCTGGGATGGCAGGCGGACCGCGTCATTGTCCGGAGCGTTCGAGTAGAGCGCGCCGGCAAATGCGGCGAGCCCACGCCTTGACAGCCGTCGTGTCGCCCAGCGCGCATTTCGGGTCCGTAAACCACGCCATCCTGGCTACCAGGAGGTGCAGCCTTGCGCTCGGGAATGGCCGGTATCGCCGCGATCTGGCCGTTCAAACGGGTGCGAATGAACGGCAGGTTTCCACCCAAAGCAGTCCTTCGAAAGCAAGTCGGGGCGGAAGGTCCATCTGCGCAAAGACGCACGATAGCGAACCGCTCCGGTGCTGCGGATCGGTCACGCTCCCTCGGCCGCCCCCCCGAACGCCAAGCCAGCGCGCGTTGCCTGCGCTTACAACCCCGGTACATGCAGGCGCTCGCAATCATCGCGGCTCGTGGTCGCAAACGGAGCCGATGGCTGCTTGAAGCGGCAAAGCGAGGTTCAGGCGTGGCAGCAAGTCTTCCTATGGAGCCAGGATTGACGAACCGGGAGATCACGGCGGCCGAAGCCTATGTGCTGCTTGACCCGGCGGGCGCCCGCGCGGCGGAGGCGTTCAAGATCGCGTTCCTCTCCCTGGCTGTGCAAGGCATGCTCCGTATCGCCCCGTCCAAATGGCACGGTCTGCTCTGGACACGCCGTGTGCCCGTGGTCACCCTGGCCGGGCCACCGCCGCCCGAGGTGCTGGCAGCCGAAATCGCCGAGATCGTGGCGCGGGCGAGGCGGTCCGCTGCCGGCATCGAACTCCGCGCGATTGCGAAGGCCGCCAATCGGCGGTTCGGCGACGGCCTCAAGCGGCTCAAGCCGCAAATCCTGTTTCCCGCCCTGGTTGCCCGCGGGCTGCTCCGCGCGCAGACCACGCACGTGATGCTCGTGTTCCGGCGCACCGATTATGCCTACACCGAGGCTGGCCACGCCGAGCAGCGTCGTATCACCGCGCTGCTGGAGCGTCTCGCGATGGTGCCGGCGCTGCTGGCGTCCGACCCCGCCGAGGCGCGCGCGATCCTTCGCGCCGCCGGCCCCCTGGTGCTGCTCGCGCCTCGGCTGACCGCCCTGCATCGGGAATTGGCGGCGTTGACCAAGCCGCTGGAAGCCGGTGACGCCGCCCCGTCATGGGACGAAGCCGGATCGGACATCGCGGCGCAATCATTGTTCCACACGGCGCATCACCACACCGCATGCGGCGCGGCAGAGTTCGGGCCGATGGGGTTCGATTTCGGCGTTTTCGACGCGCAGGGTCTCGATTTCAGCGCCTTCGATGCCGGCTTCGACGCGTCGATGAGCGCTGCCGGCTGCACGGGCGGGGATGGAGGGGGGAGCGATGGCGGTGGGAGCGATGGCGGCGGCCACAGCGGCGGCGATGGCGGGGGGCATCATGGCGGCCACTGAGCGGGCACGGGACGCTGGGGGAGGAAGGCAAAGCCCGGGCGTTGTGCTGGACCCGGACGAGCTGGGCCGGAAGGCCCATCCGCGTAAAACGGGGCGGAAGGCCCATCCGTGCGAAAACGTACGTTGGCGCATTGCACACAATGTTGCAGGTCGGGCTAGGCGTCGAGGATTTGTCGGTGGCACCGGTGATTTTGTATGTATTACACGCAATATCATCTCCCGCGTTAAACCCCCGGTTTGTTGCGTGCAATACGGCAGCTTTGCCCCCTATATCGCGTGCAATTCCTGTTGCACGCGATGATTGCACGCCATAAACAGGCGGTTCGTGTCGATGCCGGACCGAGAATGGCGTCTTTCAACCCAAGGTCGTGGGAAATGGCCTCAGAAGGCCGTCCTTAGCGTATGTTTTCGCACGGATGGGCCTTCCGCCCCGGGTTCTCGCCATGCACATAGTCATCCACGCGCGCGGGCAGTAGTTGGCTCTGGTCGCGCTCGCAGCCTTCGATGTGTTGCATGCCGCCAGGTTACCGAGTTCGCGCCCGAGCCGGACAGAGTTTTCACACGGTCTGGAACGTTTTTGTTACGTCGAAAGCTTTGCGCAACGGCGTCGGCTCGGATCAACTGACGGGATGAGTCCGCACAAACCGATCAAGACCTCGACGATGGTTGGCGGCGTTTCGCTGGCGGTTGCGTGCCTGTTCGCGTGGGTGATGGTTGTCGGATTGATGTCCGACATGAATGGCGGCGACCTTGCCGGCACGGCCATGGCGCGGGCGTTCACGGCGTTCTGGGCCTTCGGGCTCTACGCGCTGCTGACGGCCCTGGCGCTGTTGGCGGCATTTGGCGGCGACATGCCGGACTCGGGCCGGATCGCCTTGGCTATTGCCGTGCCAGTGTCTGGCGCCGCTGTCGCCGCGGCCTTCAACCTGCTCAGGCAGCCGGAATTGCCGCCTGGGCTATGGCCGCTGGTGATCCCGGCCGGGATGCCGCCTTTGCTCGTGCTGTATTGCCTGTGGGGGCTGACGCCGTTGCGCGGGATCGTGCCTCCCAACTTCGCGCTCATCTCCGTCTGCGCCGGGACCGGATTGCTCTGCGTCGCGCTGGCGCCGATGCAGGCGGTTCGCACGCAACGCGACGACGCCGTCGCCGCGATCGACGCCGACTGGGAGGCGAAATTCCTCGCCACGCCTGATGATGCGCCCATCGAGCAATGGCGGATGTTCCTCCACTGCGGCGCCTATAAGGTCGAGGACGCGGCGAGGCTCATGATCACGAGTCTGGAAGGGCCGCAAGGAAATTTGCAGGTATGGCTCGATTCCGCATTACGCTTCGGCATGCACCCCGTGCAAAAGCGCGTGGCAATTTTCGGGGCGCGCCGGTTGCCGAACCGGATCGCTGATGCGGTGGAATGGTTCAAATACAACAACGACGACTGGGGACGGGTCGAGGCCCGCTATTACTGGAAAAGCCTGCTGCCGGAGTTCGACATCGAAGTGACGCCGGCGATATGCGCCAGCGGAATGGGATGGATCGACAGGATGCTGGCGAGCATTCAGCGCGGCGCGCAAGCCGGACAGGTCATCGATCCCACATTCGGGGGAGAGCAAAGCTCGGTACTGGTCGTTCTGACGTGGCTGGCGCGCGGCGGATGCGACGCCGACGCGCGCGTGACCAAAGCGGAAGGCATGCTGCATAGTAGCGGCACGCTGGGTAGCGCAACCGTGCTCGCCACCCTGGCGGCATTGCACCGGAAATAGCGGCAATCACACGAGCCGCTTCTCCATCTCCACGGATGTCGGCGCGTCATAGCCGGCGTGGGAATGGAACACGGTCTCCTCCGTTTGTGAAAGGTCACGATTTTACTGACCGCCCAGCTTAGCGTGCAGTTTTGAGCAAATCGTGCAGCGACCCCAAGGACGAGAACACGATCGACTTCTATCTCTCGGCAACGCGCAACACGGCGACGGCCAAGCGCTTCCTCGGCAAAAGCGCTGCAAGGCCTGAAGAATTCGGAGAAGCCGAGGATCATCAACACCGACCTACGTTCCGCCGACCTACGTCGCCGCCCTCGTCGAGCTGAAGCGGGAGGGCAGGTGCCCGGAGGAGACGCGACACCGACAGGTCAAGTATCTGAACAACGTCATCGAAGCCGATCACGGTAAGCTCAAGCATCTGATCCGGCCGGTCCGGGGCTTCAAGACGCTCAAGACGGCCTACGCGACGATCAAGGGCTTCGAGGTGATGCGCGCGCTCCGCAAGGGGCAGGCCGCAGCCTTCAACCTGGGGTCAGGCCATAGAACGGACCTGGATTCAGGCTAAGGTTTAAGCCATTGATGAATCGAGGAGAATTTTGCCCCTCGTCGCGCGGAGCCGAGTATCCCAGTTGAGGTATAGGTTGATTGGGATAACTGACGCCCCAACCGGATCAATAGGTTACGCCTCAGCAAATGATACCAGTTCAACTGGGACACGGCCAATCTTGGCGATGTTCTGGCCCTGTTCTGCTAACCGTGAATCTGCGTGCGTTCTATGGCGTGACCCCATGATAAGGGTCCGCCTGCTTCATTCCTTGCCAGGAATTTCGTACTTGGATAGCCGGGAACGTTCCGAGACCGCGACATGAGGACGGGTCTGTTCCTGTTCGGTCAGTTGCGTGATGAGGACGTGGCGTGGCTGCGCCTCAACGGCGAGGTGCAGGTTCTGTCGTCAGGGGACGTTTTGATCGAGCAGGGCATCTGGGTGGACGCGGTGTTCATCGTCCTGCACGGGACGCTGAGGGTCTCCACGATCGCTTCTGGACTAATCGCGACGGTGGCGGCCGGCGAGATCCTGGGTGACGTGTCCTTCGTCGATTCCCGTCCGCCGCGAGCCACGGTTCGTGCCGCCGCCGCCGCCGCCGTGCTGCGGATCACCAAGCAGCACCTGTCCGAACGGCTGGAGACCCACCCGCTGTTCGCCGCCCGCTTCTATCGCGCGCTCGCCCTGTTCCTCGCTGATCGGCTGCGCGCCACCGAGCCCGCGACAGCCGCGGCGGCCTCGGGCGCCGCGGCTGATCCAGCGGGCGGCCCCATGGGCGGTGAGGTCGATCCGCTGGTGCTGGACGAGCTGACGCAGGCCGGCGCACGGTTCGATACCATGGTGCGGGCCCTGATCCAGGCGCCGCAAGCGTGAGACCATGAGCGGTTCTCGCCCGCTGTTCCGCAAGGCGGCGCTGGATCGTCTGTCCTCGCCCGATCAGCTCGACCGGCTCATCGCCATCACCCTGCCGCTGGACTGGCTGGCGCTGATCGCCCTGGGGCTGCTCTGCGCCGCCGCCGTGCTGTGGAGCGTGCTGGGCGACATCCCGACGCGGATCCCGGGCCGCGGCATCCTGGTGTCGCAGGGCGGCGGCGTGATCGACGCGACCACCAACGCCCCCGGCACGCTGATCACCCTGCATGTCCGCCCCGGCGACCATCTGCGCAAGGGCGATCTCGTCGCCGAGCTGCTGCAGCCCGCCGCCCGCCAGACGCTGGAGCATGCCCGCGCCGAGGTGACCGATCTGCGCGCCGACGCCGCGCGGCTGGAGGCGCAGCTCGCCCGCCAGCTCGCCGCGAAGCAGGATGCGCGGGACCGCGAGCGGGCCAGCCTGCGCGAGGTATTCGCCGGGGCCCGCCAACGCGCCGACTATAATCGCCAGGCGCTCGCCCTGCTGCAGGAACCCGCCTCGCGCAGCCTGATCACCCATCAGCGCGTCCAGGACATCACGCAGGCGCAACAGGATGGCGAGCAGGAGATGAAACGCGTCACCAGCGATCTCGCGCGGCTGGACGCCGCGGATCTGGATGACGCCGCGCATCGCGACGACCTGCTGACGACCGCGCGCGCCGCCATCGTCGCGGCCGAGCGCCATCTCGCCGAGCTGCAGGATCAGTTCGATGTCACGTCGAAGGTGGTGGCGCCGGCGGATGGCGAGGTGATCGAGCTGAAGGCGAGCGAGGGCACCTATCTGCCGGTCGGCCTCGCCGTCGCCAGCCTGCAGACCGGGGCGGCCGGCCTGGACGCGGTGCTGTTCATCCCCGCCGAACACGGCAAGAAGGTCCGGCCGGGCATGCGGGTGCTGATCACGCCGGCCACCGTCAACCGCGCCGAACAGGGGGCGATGGTCGGGCAGGTGGCGGCGATCGCCAGCTTCCCCGCCACCGCCCAGGGCATGGAGGCGGTGCTGCGCAATCCCGATCTGGTGCGGGCCTTCTCCCGCGATGGCCTGCCCTACGCGGCGCGGGTGGCGCTGCTCGGCGGTGCCGATGGCCGCTATGTCTGGACCGCCCGCGTGCCGCCCGACGTGACGATCACCGGCGGCACGCTGGTCAGCGCCGAGGTCACCGTCGCCCACCAGCATCCCCTCGCGCTGGTGCTGCCGTTGTTCGGCGCGATGGGCGAGAGCGATGGGACCGAGAGCGATCGAGGCGGGAACGATGGCGGCACCGCGCCGCGATGAACCCGGCGCGGGCATGATGCCGCCGCCGCGCTGGTGGCCGCGCCGGGGGCGGCGGCGGACGCCGACCATCCTGCAGATCGAGGCGCTGGAATGCGGTGCCGCGGCGCTCGCGATGGTGCTGGCCTATCACGGCCGGCGCGTGCCGCTCGAGGAGTTGCGCGTGGTCTGCGGCGTGACGCGCAGCGGCAGCAAGGCCAGCAGCATCCTGCGCGCCGCGCAACGATACGGCCTGATCGGCAGCGGCTTCCGCCGCGAGGTCGAAGGGCTGGCGGATATCCCGCTGCCCGCGATCCTACACTGGAATTTCAACCATTACGTGGTGCTCGAAGGCATCGCGGCCGGGCGCTTCCACCTCAACGACCCCGCCGAGGGGCCGCGCACCGTCTCGCGCGCGGAGTTCAGCGACGCCTTCACCGGCGTGGTGCTGAGCTTCCGCAAGGCCGCGGATTTCCGCCCCGGGGGTGGCACGGACCGGCTGTGGCGCAGCCTCGCCGCCCAGTTGCGCGGCTACCGGGGGGCGCTGGTCTTCGGCCTGATCGCGGATCTGTGCCTCGCGTTGCCTGGCCTCGCGATCCCGGCCTTGACGAAGGTGTTCGTCGATCGGGTGCTGATCGATGCGCTGGCGGGCTGGGTGGTGCCGCTGCTGGCGGGCATGGCGATCACCGCCGTGTTGCGCGGCGGCCTGACCTGGCTGCGCCAGCATGTCGCGCGGCGCTTCGCCATCGCGCTCACCGTCGCCATGGCCAGCCGCTTCGTCTGGCACATGCTGCATCTGCCGCAGCAATTCTTCGCCCAGCGCTACTCCGGCGAAATCGCCGCACGCGTGGCCGGCAACGAGCGGATCGCCGGCTTCCTCTCCGGCGCGCTGCCCGCGGCACTCGCCGGGCTGGTGATGGGCCTCGCCTATCTGTCGTTGATGGCGAGCTACGATTGGGGCCTCAGCCTGCTGGCGCTGACGCTCACCCTGCTCGGCGCGGTCGGGCTGGGGCTGAGCCGGCGGCGGCGGGAGGATCTCGGTCGCCAGCAGATGATGCTGGATGGGCGGGTGCTCGCCGGCACGGTCGACATCATCCGCTCGATCGAGACGATCAAGGCCGGCGCGCTGGAGCAGCCGGCTTTCGCGCGCTGGGCCGGCATGCAGGCCCGCGCCACGACGGTGGCCCAGGCGCTCGCCCGCCTCGCTGCCTTCCAGGGGGTGATCCCGTCGGCGATCCAGGGGCTGACCATGGCGGCTGTGCTGGGCCTGGGCAGCCTGCGGATCATCGAGGGCGGGATGTCGGTCGGCACGCTGGTGGCGTTCCAAAGCCTGATGGTCAGCTTCACCGAGCCGCTCGCCGCGATCGCCGCCTGCCTGGGCCAAATGCCGGAGCTGAAGGCCAACCTCGCGCGGGCCGGGGATTTGCTGCGCCACCCGCGCGACCCGCTGCGTGATGGCACGGCCAGCCCGGAGGGCGCCCCCGCCGGCCCGGCCGTGCTGAGCGGCGCGCTTGGGGTGCGCGACATGGTGTTCGGCTATGGCCGGCTCGACCCGCCGCTGATCGAGGGCTTCTGCCTCGATGTGCGCCCCGGCGGCCGCGTCGCCCTGGTGGGCACCTCCGGCAGCGGCAAATCCACCATCGGGGCGGCGGTCTGCGGGCTGGTGCGACCCTGGGCAGGCGAGATCCGTCTGGACGGCATCAGGCTGGAGGAAATCCCGCCGCAGGTGCTGGCGGGGTCGGTCGCCTATATCGACCAGGAGATCTTCCTGTTCGAGGGCACGCTGCGCGACAACCTCACCCTGTGGAACCCGGCAATCCCCGACACGGCGCTGGAGCGGGCGTTGCGGGACGCGGCGTTGCATGAGGATATCGCGGCCCGGCCGGGCTATCTGGATTGCGCGGTCAGCGAGGGCGGCCGCAATTTCTCCGGCGGTCAGCGCCAGCGCATCGAGATCGCCCGCGCGCTGGTCGGCGATCCCGCCCTGCTGGTGCTGGACGAGGCCACCGCCGCGCTCGATCCGGCCACCGAGCAGCGCATCGACGACAATCTGCGCCGCCGCGGCTGCGCCTGCCTGATCATCGCGCACCGCCTCAGCACCATCCGCGACTGCGACGAGATCGTTGTGCTCGAACGCGGGCGGACCGTCGAGCGCGGCACCCACGAGACGCTGCTGGCACGGGGCGGGCCGTATCATCACCTGATCCAGGCCGAGGGCTGAGGGCATGTCGGTCACGGCCAGCCCCGCGACGACCGGCTTGCAGGCGCCGGAGGCGGGCGAGGCCTGGGTGGTCAGCGCGGGTTATGTCGACCTGTTCGCCGTGCTGGCGGCGGACAGCCTGCCCCAGGGGAGCTTACCCCAGGGGAGCGTGCCCCAGGGGGCATTGCGGGGGCGGCGGTATCACATCCTGCGCGCGGAAGCCGGCGGCGTGCTGCTCGGCCTGCCCGCCATGCCCGGCGTTCACCTGCTGGCGGTTGGGTCGCGGGACAGCGAGGTTTCGTCGTTGCCCGTGTCGTCCCTGCTCGATCCGGCACGGCCGGACCTCGTCGCCGCGCTCGATGCCTGGTGTGGCTTGCTGGGCCAGGGTAGCGAGGAGGACACGCCCTCGGGCTGGCTGGCGGCGCCGGGCGAAAGCCGCCAACTCCAGCCAGGCGATACATTGCAGGGCGATCCGGCCCATGTGCTGTGGATCGCCACCAGGCCGGGCGACCTTGCCACCTCGTTGGGCGAGGCCGCGACGACGCTTCTGGCGCTGTCGCCGCGCGGCTGGATCCGTGCCGAGCGGGAGGCCGGGATACGCATCATGCGGCTTGCCGAGGCGGTCGCGCGCGATGCCGATGCCCTGCCGGCGGCGCTCGATGCGTTCCACGCCGCCGCCCTCGCGCGTCTGGTCGCGGCCATCGGCGATGCGCAGGCACGGCTGGGCGCACGGGTGGGCCGGCAGCACGAGGCGGATGCGGGGGCGATGGCCGCGGCGTTGCGCCGGCTTGCGAGCGGCGCCGCGGCGCCGGACAGCCTGCCCTCCAGCTCGGAGGATGCCTGCCTCGCCGCCTGCCGCCTCGCCGGCGCCGCCTGCCGCGTCACCCTCGTCACGCTCGCGCCGCCGCACCTGCCGCGGCCCGTCGCAACGGCGGAGGGGCCCGCGCAGATCATCGAGCGGGTCGAACAGATCGCAGGCGAAGGGCATCTGCGCTGCCGGCGCGTACTGCTCTCGCCCGGATGGTGGCGGCAGGATCGCGGCGTGCTGATCGCCGCCGCCGACAGCGAGCAAGGGCAGACCGCGCATGTGTTCGTGCTGCTGCCCGGGCAAAGCGGCTATCGCCGGATTGATCCGCGCTCCGGCGAGGAGCGGCGTGTCGGCGCCACGGACGCGGCCGGACTGTGGATCGAGGCCTTGCAGATCTATCCGGTGCTCCCCGATCAGCCCGCCGGCCTTGCGCTGCTGTTCGGCCTGGGGCTGCGCGGGGCCGGGTCCGACGGCGCGGTGTTCGCGACCATGGCGCTGTTCACCGGGCTCCTCGCGCTCGCGCCCCCTTTGGTCGCGGGGCTGCTGTTCGACAGCATCATTCCCCACGGCGAGGCGGGGCGGGTGGCGGAGGTCGCCGGCGCGCTGGCGGTGCTGGCGGTCGCCGCCGCCTGTTTCGAACTCGCCAAAGCCGTCGCGCTGGTGCGGATCGAGGGGCGGCTGGCCCGCTTCGCGCAATCCGCGCTGGTCGAGCGGCTGCTGCGCCTGCCGGTGCGGTTCTTCGCCGCCTACGGGTCGGGCGACCTCGCCAACCGCCTGCTCGGCATCGAGACGATCCGCCGCGGCCTGACCTCCACCACCGTGATCACCTTGCTGAGCGGCCTGATGTCGCTGTTCAGCCTGGGACTGATGCTGCTGCTCGATGCGCGTCTGGCGGTTCTATGCACGGCCGTGCTCGCGCTCGCCGTGGTCGCGACGGTGGCGCTCGGCGTCGCGGCGCTGCGCGCGGAGCGTGCCGGCCTGCTGGAGCGCGGGCGACAGGACGGGCTGATCGTGCAGCTCGTTATCGGCATGGCCAAGCTGCGCGTGGCCGCCGCCGAGCAGCGGGCGATGCGCGTGTGGCTGGCCGGGCTGGCGCGCGAGCAGGCGAGTGCCGCGCGCGTGCTGCGCCTGCGCGGCTGGCTGCAGACGCTCGCCGCCGTGCTGCCGCTGGCTTTGCTGGGCACCCTGTTCGCCGGCATGACGCTGCCCGGCGGTGCGAACGAAGGCGGCGCAATGGGAGGCGCTGCGCCACGCCTGCCCCTCGGCACGTTCATGGCCTTCACCGCCGCGTTGGGCAATCTAATGGCGGCCGCACTCTCGGCTGCGGGGCAGCTCACCACCGCGCTGCGGGCCATCCCACTCTACGAACGAGCGCGGCCGCTGCTGCGCATGGCACCGGAGGGGCGCGGCCGGGGCGGCCGGGCGGGCGCGCTGCGCGGCGAGATCGAGCTGTCCGATGTCAGCTTCCGCTATGACGCGCGGGGGCCGGCGATCCTCGACCGGCTGTCGCTGCGCATCGCGGCGGGAGAATATGTCGCGATCGTCGGGCCCTCCGGCTCGGGCAAATCCACCCTGATGCGCCTGCTGCTGGGGTTCGAGACGCCGCAAAGCGGGGCCATCCTGTTCGACGGCACGGCAGCCGAGCAGTTCGATCCCGCCGCGCTGCGCCGCTGCATGGGCGTGGTGCTGCAGCAGAGCAAGCTGAGCCCGGACAATCTGTTCATGAACATCGTCGGCAACAGCGGCCGATCGCTCGACGACGCCTGGGCGGCGGCGCGCATGGCGGGGCTGGCCGAGGACATCGCGGCGATGCCGATGGGCATGCACACGACGGTGCTGGAAGGCGGCCAGGGCCTTTCGGGCGGGCAGCGGCAGCGGCTGCTGATCGCGCGGGCGCTGGTCACGCGCCCGCGGATCCTGCTGTTCGACGAAGCCACCAGCGCGCTCGACAACCGCACGCAGGATGTGGTGAGCACCACGCTGGCCGCCCTGCCGGCGACGCGGGTGGTGATCGCGCATCGACTGAGCACGATCGCCCATGCCGACCGCGTGCTGGTGCTGGATCGCGGGCGCCTCGTGCAAAGCGGCACCTATGCCGGGTTACTGGGCGCACCGGGGCTGTTCGCCACGCTGGCGCGGCGGCAGCTCCTGTAAGCGGGAGCCGCCGTCGGCGCGGCGCGGTTACGTCCGGTCGCGAACGATCGGCGGCAGCGGCTGCGGGTTGATGCCCCCGGCCACCTCGTCGAGATCGGCGATCGAGAGTTCGCCG
>Ga0116226_10004503_pt1 | contig 12377 bp, 13 predicted proteins | sample S1TSphfallax_FD_89692 | JGI IMG/M metagenome (GOLD analysis project Ga0116226, IMG submission 89692) | Host-associated microbial communities from peat moss isolated from Minnesota, USA - S1T2_Fa - Sphagnum fallax MG | ecosystem: Host-associated > Plants > Peat moss > Unclassified | place: USA... | reverse complement strand
TACAAGCCAGGGAGCGCATCCCAACTCATTCTCCTTCCATTGTTTCCACCTTTGGACTCGTAATTGAATCCATCAAAGAGCTTGGGGGTGCATCACATGAAGATTGTTTCTACTCCATTTGACTATCATTACTCCCATAATCACATATTGGTTTGTAGAACATTTTTTACACCTCACCTATGTCCTCATAACTTATAAAGCCATTGGATACAACTTGCATACACACATGTAATTTTGTAAGCAATACACACAAAGACATTTTGAAGCATAAGAATTCATTCATGTAGTAGTTTCCAAATTTACAAAATATATAGAACCTTTTTGTCTTTTAATCTTGCCTTTATATACTATTTGTGGTTAATTTCAACTACTTCTAGCTATCCATTTTTGCTTATAACTACCATAATTGGCTATTCACAATATTTGGTAGTTTAAGCTTGGTTAACTTCTAGATTCTAATTTTAGTTATTTTATTGTTTAGTTTTTTTTGTATCCTATTTGATGCATTTAACTAATATCTTTTCTTAACAATAATTGCAACAAAAGGAGAAAAAATATAGTTTTAATGAGAACTTGTTCATGAAATTTTACATGTACAAAAGGTAACCATTAAAAATAATCTTTTTCATCAAAGCTTTCAATTTTTTTTTAAGTTATGGAGTTTAGATCAAGTGGTTTAAAAATGTTCAATAGTACATTATGTTATGATAATGTTGATCATTATCATTTTTTAAGGTTGTAAAATGGTTTTAGATTGAAGATGTATTTGGACTAAGTGTATTTTTAATCATTTAACAAGAATAAAGTGGAATTTATAAATTAATTAGAAACGATAAATTGTTGTCTTGAATAAGGATTTTTTAACAACTATAAAATTATTAATGTACACTTATGTAAAGGCACAACCATGAGTCAATTGCATATTCATGGTTCTTATAATTTGTTTTATTTTTGAGGCCCAAATCACTTATATGTGATTTATTGAAATACTCAAAATGAGTGAAATCTTATGTGTTATTACTTTTGATACCATATGCAATTCTACTTTTGCATAAAACTATGTACACTATAATGTGTCTTCATCACCTAGATGAAAATTATTAATCATAAAATTTATTTTGTAAATGAATTAAAGTGTTTGAATTAATTCATCAAGTTCATTTATTACAACATTAGTAGATTGATTGTACATGAGTATTAAAGGAACCAATTAAATTAATTATTCAATTATAATTTATGTTCATGGGATACATTGAAACCTAATGTGTGAAATTTTGATGATGACCTACATTTAAGACTCATAGGAGTATTTTGTGGTTCTATGCATTTCTATTACTTTGAATGTTGTAGATCAACATGAAATTATAAATTTGAAGAAAGATGAATTGGATGGGAAGATATGATTCAACAATTTTCATGGAGCTCATGGCATTGGAAAGAAATTAAGATTTGTGAACTTGGGTATGAGCAAAATGTGAATGTTGATATTGGTTTGAGTGCATGTATTCTTGTTTTGAAACCATCTATTTAATTTTGGATGATGTTTAGTTGCAAAAAGTTACATTTTCTTATTGGATTTTGGAGTTCCAAATTAGACTTTAGTAACTCATTATTTGCAATTACCAGTTATTTTCCACAAGCAAATGGGAATAACCCACATCACCAATTTGAAAACTCCCAAAGAAAACCCAATAAAAAAATCATTGCAATGTTTGTTCAAATGTGTCAACCATGCTATAATGTGCATTGATGTCTAAAATTTTGTTCCAACACTTTGGTTGTTGAAACCATCCAACATGCTTTAGCCTTCGATGTTGTTTTCACTCCTTTTCATGAACTATTCACATCATCTTGAATCTCACCTTGTGATTCATGATTTCTTCCATTTCTACCATCAAAGAAATATTATTTTATTTTCAGGGGTACTTATCTCCAATTCTCTTCTATAAAGATTGCATTAAGTGATAAGCCCATGAATGTGGGAAATGTATCAAACAAAATTTAACATGATTTCATTCATTAGTGGTTTGCACATTACATACATTCTTTCCCTTTAAAAAAAAACTTTTTGAAGTTTTAAAACACCAACCATGGTGAATGGATGTGATTTTTGCCACATTAGCCCAAATAGTAACAAATTTTGCATGTTAACAAGCAATGGAGGTTGTCCATCGATCTTGTTAACAACTAAGGTTGTAATATTTGTGATGAGGGCATACTTAGGTTCTTTGAGGAGATTCAAAGCTCCATATAGTGGGTCATGGTTTTGTTTCACATTGTCATTTGTTTCATGGGCATTGGGTGTCAACAAGGAGCTAACCACAGACCATGGACCATGCTTAGAATCACCCAAATTACCATATGTGTTTAGGAATTTGTGAACAAAATAACAAATTCAATAAAACCTCAAGGGAAATTATTTACTTAACAATCAACAAATGATCATCAATATAATCATCAACAAATTGGTTTGGGCCTTGAAGGTGATCTTCCAAAACTCTTAAATTTTCCTTAATCATATTTTATGCCAATGAACATGTTTATTGAATAAAAAACATAATGTGAGTGGGAGCATATTTGGACCTTGCAAGTCTAGAACCAAAGACCTGAAGTATGTCCCTGTTGGAATGATATAAAATAGAAATGCGAGTCAAATAGTTTCACCAAAGGTAAATTACCAAGCATCAAAACAAGAGGGGGAAAAAACACTCTATCAACCTTAAGCAAATCCTCCAAGGTTTTTTTCCCCCCTTTTCACCCTTTCTAATGGATCATGAAGACCTAAATACATATGATGCAAAGAAATTCCATTATACTTTGAAACTCAAACAAAAAACAATAATGGGTTTTAGGACTCTTTTTCAACTAAACACACAAAACACACTACTTTGCTTTCAATTTTTGAATACATTGTTCATCATACTTTTGAACTATGTATGTTAATGTGTTAGAGTGCAGATGGGATAACATGAGCCACACCTGCCCCTTTGGGACTCCTTTGTGGACTGTTTTATTCTTGAAATATTCCACAGAAAGTTTTAGGAAAAATCTTTAAAAATCATGATAATTTTCTTTATAGTACTTTGATAAGGCTTGCATTAAAAATTTGTCAAAAATATGTCATTTAGAAAAAAATCAAATTATTCAACATGTCCTTTTATGCTTAAAGGCATTGTAATGTTTTATTAGTGTTTTTTCATATTTTTTATTCATTTGATTAATTTCAAATTTATTCAAAGTTCCCATGATAAATTATGAATATTATCATATAAGTAAATATTACATTTTCAACACAAAATTAAATTACATTTTCAATAACATGGAACATCAAGCATTGGTTCCATTTGTTGTGATACATGATACCATGACTACAACTTTTTAGTCCATGTTTTCAGTAATTGTTCGTGCTAATCACTACTGCCATTCATGTTGAAAATGAATGGGCAACCTAGCACCTTTATGAGTAACATTCACAAGGTTACAAATGCACTCATTCTTGCTGTGTTTTATGTTGATTTGGGTTGTTGGGACTTGGGACCAATATAACAATTAGTTACTTGAGCATATATGTTTTGTGTGTGATTTTCGTGGGGTTTTCTGTGCAATCTCATTTATATTCTCTCTTTGCTTTTGAGTCACAACATGGTGGCTCTTCATGTCAATTGTTGAGTCTTATTGTCAATCAAGTTCTTGAAATTTATTGGGTTCCTACTTTATTGAAGTTTTTCTTTCTCTTTCCTGAACTCATTAATTATTCTTTTTAGGAGTGAAGGGTAGTAGCAAAAGCTATATAGAGCTACATATATAAGACTCTTGCTGTCTATCACGCAAGTCTGTGGGCTGGGTTTTTATTTTATTGTGCAACCATATGAAGCACTGGAGGAGGAGATAAACTTTCAAGAAAGATGGTTCAAAATGGGACACCTTGAAAGAGTAGCTAGGCCTTTAGAGGTTTTTGTCTTTGACAGCGTCGAGGATGCCTCCCAAGGATAGTGTAAGCAGGCCCTGATCTCTTGCTCTTCACATTGTACTCACCTGGTCCAGGTGTCATGTCAGACCTTGACTCGGGAAACCTGCCTGCAATGGAGTATGCAACCATTTTTTCAATGGGTAACTGATAAGTGCCTGGCCCTGGTGTATTTTCACTATGGCCTGGACCTGCTCGTGCAGCCAAGCTGTAAACTGGAGCACCTGATATAATCTTTGGGGTATATGTCCCAGGTCCTGGATTCTTATTTGGGAAAGCAAGATCGTTGCGTGCTGCTAAGGTGTATGCAGGACCATCTTTACCATAGCCAGGTGTATATGTGCCAGGCCCTGGGTAATCATTCCCAGGAGGCCCAATGCCTCGTTTAGCAAGAGTGTATGCGGGTGCTCCAGACTTCACACTTGGTTCATACTCACCAGGACCAGGACCAATGAAGCTTTGTCCCTGCCTGAGATGAGCTGCAATGCTGTAGGCTGGAGCACCCGAGCCTGTGTTTGGTGAGTATGCCCCAGGACCTGGTTGTCCCTCATTGTGACAAATGTTCAACCTCTTTGCTAAACTGTATGCAGGGCCTTCTCCAGTTGATGCCTTCATGTCATAAGTCCCTGGGCCTGGGGCTCTATCAGAGGGTGCTGAATTGAGCCTAGCAGCAAGAGAGTAAGCTGGTACACAGTTGTGCACATCAGGATTATATGTCCCAGGTCCAGGAGTTTGATCAAGTTTGTGGTCATTTGCCCGTGCAGCAAGTGAATAGCATGGAGCTCCAGATTTCACATTAGGTTGGTATGCTCCTGGACCAGGAGTTTTTTCGCCTGCATGGGGTTCAAGCCTAGCAGCAAGAGAATAAGCTGGTACACATGAGTGCACCTCTGGGTTGTATGTTCCAGGCCCAGGCATACCTTGATCAGGCAAGCCTTTACCTCTTCCAGGAATGGAGAAACAAGGCCCACTAAATGTCGGCTTCAAATCATAAGTTCCTGGACCTGGCTGATCATCAGTACTACGCCCAGGCAACCTTGCTGCTAAAGAATATGCTGGTTGACATGAGTGAACTTCTGGGTCATAAGCTCCTGGACCAGGGTACTGATCACCTTTTGCACCAGGTAGAGCACCTCGAATGGAAAAAGCAGGGCCTTGCATTCTGTTATCAGGGCTGTAAGCTCCAGGCCCCGGATTGTCATTTATCTTGAAGTGATCAAATCGGAGTGCAATACTGTAAGCTGGCACACAAGAATGCACATCTGGGTTATATGTGCCAGGTCCAGGGTTTTTGTCTCCTGCCAATCCATGTGCTCGCCCTGTCAAACTGTAAGCTGGTGCACCTGACTTGACCTTGGGATTATATGTCCCTGGCCCTGGGTTTTTATCTAGTGCTTTGTAGGCTAAGCGAGCTGCCAGGCTGTAGCAAGGACTTCCAGGTCTTTGACTTGGATCATAAGTTCCAGGTCCAGGGTAATCTGTGGCCAAAGGGTTGATTAACCTCCCAGCAATACTGTAAGCGGGTGCTCCAGATTTTGCATTTGGGTCATACTCTCCAGGTCCTGGACCAATATAACTTGTCTTGTCTTGCATCCGTGCACTGATGCTATAAGCAGGGCCTCTCTCACTTTTGCTCATGTTGTAAGTTCCTGGACCTGAATCAATCAAGTGGTCCACAAAGTTTCATCAATAACTATTGCAAAGTTTCAATGTGGAGAAGTCTATGGATTTCTATACATTGAATGTGCAAAGAGTTTTGAGAAAGAGAAAAAATTGAAGGATTCATGTGAACTGCAAAAAATCTCTAATGTTTGTCACAAGTGGACTGAACCAGGGATTTCTCTGGCAAAGAGTACTAGATCGGTTGTGTTCTGCTGCAATACCCTTTTTGGCCATAAAGAATGGATTCTACAGTCCATTGAGGGGAGGGTTTTTGGTAAAATAGATTGTAAACATGCTAAAGAACATGTGCAAGTGTCAGCATTATAACGTACACACATTCTTCATGTCATCACTTATATAATGCACTGCCACTGTAGTAATGGACAAACACCAAGAAAAGCAAAAAGTGTTGTCCCTGGATTTTCTTGAAGGTTTGAATCTAGATTGAAGAAAAAACATGATTATTATTACTGCAATAATCTGCATGAATAATGGGTGATTTTGACAAACAAAGGCAATCTGCAGCTGTGCAAATGTTGTATGAACACCTGTGTCCAGTTAGCTAAGCGACACAGATGGGCAAAGTAACTCTCTAATTTCAGAAGGAGACATTGGTGAGAGGGTAGCCAAACTGGAGCAAAAAGGCTCCTGGAAAACACAGAAATCTTGAACTCCCATGATGATCTGAATTGGCTTGGAGGTTTGCTTTCTGAAGGATTGATTGAATCTCTGCTACCAAACTATATATTTCTTCCTGGGATTTCTTTTGTTGAATTCCACAAGCAAGGATGGATTCTCTCCTACCAAAATATCAGATCTTCCTGGGATTTCTTCAACATTGCTACCCGAGAATATTTTGTCTTCAAGAGAAAACTCGCACACCACATTTCACAATGAGCTTCTTCCCATGCCCCTCCCTACAAGAAACTTTCTATACTTCATTTGCACTTTGGAGTCTGGAAGAAAATTGAATGCAACAAACAAACAAATAAATGTTACAGTCTACAGACACCAATACTACTGGTAGTACTTTGATGATTCTCAGTACAGAATTGAGGAACTACAGATGGAAAGAAAACGATAGACAGATCTCTAGATTACCTATGCCATTGACGCAACTACTTTGATGTATCTGAGCAGAAGGAGAAAAACAACAGCAAATTGTACATACTTTCTCCAACAATTTCTCAAAACCTTTACTGGAACTACGAAAATTGCAAGAGAAGTACAACGAGAATCTCAGTTGCATTCTCGCTGCAAAAAAAGAAAAGAGACAGACAGACAGACAGACAGAAAAGAACACATAAGATTATTGTTGCAGCAGATTTCGTGGTGTGTGGAAGAAAGACCAAACGACAGCCCAGACGAGCGAGGGAACAGGCAAAAGAGATAAAGGAAGGAAAGCCCACGCAGAGCAGAGGAGCGCAGAGCAGACCTGGATTGTTGGGGAGGTGGGCAGGGTCGAGGCGCTTGGCGAGGCTGTAAGCCGGTACACAGGAATGCACGCTGGGATCATAGGCACCAGGTCCTGGTGAGTCTTGGCTCTGTGATTCCTTGGTGCGCATGGCCAAGCTGTAAGCAGGCGCACCCGAGGGCGTCATGTTGTTGTAGGTGCCGGGACCTGGCGTCTTGCTTGCTGCCAAGTCGCGTCCTCTGGCAGCCAGACTATAAGCCGGTGCAGCGCTTCTCACCCTGGGATTGTACGTTCCTGGACCCGGATTCTTGTCCAGCGCTCGGTTCGCCAAGCGCCCCGCAATGCTGTAGCAAGGTGGAGCGTTTTTGGTGAATTCCGTGCTCGCTGTGTAGGTGCCTGGTCCTGGATTGTCGCTGCCGAGTCTCTTATCGCCGCGGCCTGGAATGGAGTAAGCTGGGCCGTGGTCGCTGTGACGCGGATTGTAAGTGCCTGGACCTGGCTGATCCTCTCTCATGTTGGATCTCAATCTTGCGCCGATTGAGTAGATAGGTGCTTGCGTCGCAATGGAATTTTGTTGGGGTGTGTATGCCCCTGGTCCTGGATTATCGTTGCATATATCCATTGCTGCTGCTGTTGCCAACTTGAAATGGCAGATAAGAAGGATCCGCAGGTAAAGTGAACGAATACTAAGTGCTTGAATTCTTCTTCATGGAGGAGCTGATTGCATCCAGAAAGAGCTGCTGTAAAGCGACCAGAACTGTGGCACACTAGTAAGGGAAGAAGGAGAGAAGAAGATGGTGCTTGCAAGAAGGGATATAGAGAAAGAGGCTTCCGAGATGGCAAAGGGGGAAGAAAGAAGCACATTCAAGTGGCACACTTTTGATCCAAGAGACCAGCTAACATTACCATCTCTTTCAGGTTTGAAGAGCTATGGAACCAAGCCTCCTTCCTCTTCATAGTTTTCTTTGCAAACCAAGACCCTAGAAGAGAGGATGCTAACCTTTCTTCTGCTGCTGTTCTGCTTCTTCTTCTTCTTCTAGTGCAAGATGGAAGAAAGCAAATTCATTCCTCAGAAACCAATCTAAACCCACTTGAAAATGAAATGCTCACAAGTGCCTGATTGCAACTGAAAAACTCAAATCCATCATTGCTTGGCACAATTTGAGGCAAAAATTTACTAGAACAGCAGGCGATAAGCAAATTCTGGATTCAGAAACAGAGGATTGAACAAGCTTTGAATAATAATACTTGATGGGCAGAAGAGGATGATGAGGAAGAGGGAAAGCTGCAATGTTTACAATATAAGGAGCTGTGGCAGCACTAGTGTGTTTGTGTGGGGGAGGAAGAGAGAAGAGAGAGAAGGTGACTCTTCCAGGGCTCAGATCCAGATGGGAAATGGATGAGATGGCAAGGGAGCAACACAGAGATGCCAAGAGATTAGCAACCTTTTTCCAATACACGCTCTCCCCCCTCCTCTCTCTCTCATGCTTCTTGTTCTGAAACAAAAAAAGTCCTACAATTCAGGGGTTTAACCAAACATCATGCCAATATTTACTGGTTGGCTGCTGCTCACATAGATCCCTTCATCTCCTGATTGAAGATCATACCTATGAGAGCACAGAGAAAACTCCACCAAACAACACCTTGGAAGGCAACACAATGATAATAAGTGTGGTAATTTACTTATGAGAGTTGCTCACCAAGTTTTGGACCACACCTTCAGACCCCAGCACCTTGTTCATTATGAACAGTGGTGATAAGCAGCCATGACTCCCCCACTGACTTCATCAGTGATTGTCGAAAGATGGGTAGAGATAATTATTTGATACTCCACCCAAAATTTCAGGCACACTGGTATACAAACATGAGCATCCTGATTCTCTGATACATTTTCAGAAGCAGCTTTGGGAAGAGTAAGTTATGACACAGGCTAGGAGGACTCAAGAAAAATGGCCAAAGATCAATGCTATTGTATCAAGATAAAAGACCAAGGCATGGAAACGTTCAATCTACATGGCACTTTGAGACAAAACAGGGGGGAGGAGGTAGTTGTTCCTCTGATACACATGTTGGATGCTACTCCTTCCCTCCTCTCAAGTTTCTCTTTGACTCCATTCTCATTGCAATGTCCATAATAGTCCCTTGTTATTGCAGTCTCTGTGCATGTACTTACAACTTCCTACCTTCTAGGCTTCACCAGCATATGGAGCATTTGGAAAGGAATTTTGCTCTGCTCTCTGGCCTGCCATGGAGAAGTGAAGTCTTAACCAAGTGACGCTGTACAGCACTTGATTCAGAGGAGATCCCATGTCCAAGTGTAGATGAAGCAGACCTCAAAAGAATTGGTGACAGTAGCATCTCCTGCCTTCTCCTCTGTTCTCCACCTCTGACAAAGCTTCAACTTGGTGTTGCAACGCTGTCTTTGACTTCTAAGACAACTTTGCCATGTGCTTTCTTTCGTTCAATTACCCTATGAGCCTCTGCAGCCTCTTCCAATGGAAGTATGTGCCCAACAGGTACTCTAAGCTGTCCATTCTTTATAAGCCTTGCTATTTCTTCCAATGCTTCTGCATCTGTCCTCATAATTGTCCACCAGTAGTCTACAAGGCCACCAACACACTGAGAACATCACAGTTGCTTGATTGCAAGAAATAATGTTAAGTTAGGGGGATGCTATAACTGGAAAATGGTTAAACCCAATAATCCAAAAAGCCAGAGGTGCATAAGAAAGAAGCTTTGAGTTGACAAACTGAGACTATCTTTTTGCAATCCTAATGTGATGGAAAAACTCACCAATTCCATATTGTTGCCGATACTGCACTTGCTTCCTGAACAGCACAGCTGCTGCTGCAGCTCCACCTGCCACTAGGCCATACACATCTGCCAAAGCCACAGTCTCACCCTGGATCCATACAGCACTGTGAGAGCACACCATAAACTGCTGGAGAACTACAACAGAAAAACAGAGATAATATCTCTGAAGAAAACGACTTCATTCATAGGCAACAAACTCTGGCCATTGCACAATGGAACTTGACAATGTCTTGAAGTTCTGAAAGGGAAAAATCAAAGTTCCTGATTCAGACTTGGGGCCCTCAGAGTGGAGAGAGAAACGGGTTCAGCACTTATGGTTATAAGGTTTCAGTTCTTAGAGTATTCATGTGCACACCTGGAGGGTAAGGTAGTGTCCGCCTCTTTGCAGAAGTTTAGTGCCTGCAGCTTCAGTCTCAGGTAGCCCAATTGTATCCAAAACCACATTGAAACGGTCCTTGAATTGCAAGTTGATGTTCTATCAGCAAAACAAACATGGATCTGTTGATGGCAAGCCAAAAGAAAAAATGACAAGAGAAAAGCACAACAGAAAGCAAGAGAGAAGTGCAAGTGCAAAAACCATTACCAATGCAGACAAGAGGCAACATGGAACATTGCAGAAATTGCTTGATAAATATGGCACTTGCACCCACAAACAGGGAGGCTAAAACTAACCTTATGCCTTCAGCCCTAAACTGGTGACTTAATGGAGATGAAGGGGGGTCAAGTTACCGGGGTGGTGTAGTCAATGGCCTCCTCAGCACCTGCCTCCTTTACACGCTCCATGCTTCGTTTGCCACAAGTGCATGCTACATAGCATTCTGCACTTCGTGCTAGCTGGATGGCTGAAAGTCCAACAGCTCCACCACCTCCCATCACAAGAACCTTCTGCCTGTTGCACCAAGAGAGATGTTGTAAATCTTGGTTATGTTCACTCTTCACATGTACAATAGATAATTGCACTCACTCATGTTGTTAAGTATGTCATGTCTGGACTGATTAGGGCTGAGTGCAAAGAGTACACATGGACAAGAAACATGGTAGAGGAATCCTTATGATTGCAGAGTTGCAAATGTCCTTTTACCCTTTCTTGATCTGTGCAGTACTCCTTAACGCCCGCCATGCAGTTAATGCAGCAAATGGGATTGCAGCAGCTTCCTGCCATATTTCATCAAGGAGCAAATTAGTTTGGAAGGAAAATATGCACAGCACAGGTATCCCAGAGCAGGAGTTCAAGAACAGAAAAAAAGACACAGAGTATTTGTGATGGGCAGTGGCAGGCAATCACACGATGTGTGAGACATTGTCAGGCTTCTGAGCCAGTTGTTCCTCATTGAGGATGGCGTAGTTGCTATATGTTCCCTGTGTTGCTGTTGGCTGCAGAGCTCCAAACACCTGTTGCCCTATTTGAAAATGCTGAACAGAGCTTCCCAACTGCATCACCTCACCACTCACATCCCTTCCGATCACTAGTGGCAACAGAGGCTCAAACAATGAGCGTCCATAACCTCCTCGCATCTGCATCCATCTTACAACTTTCTCAGGGATGACTCTACTCTACTGGTCAGTGCAACAACTACAACTACAACATCTGGAAGAAAGCTTGTCAATGGCATGAGAAGTAAGAGAAGTAACCATCTGCACAAAGACAGAAGCACAGAGAGACCTGTGCTTCCAGCTAGAAAGAACAAGGACCACCGACCACTCACTGCTGCTACCATTGCATGCATGCTCATGAACAAAATGCAACCCCACAGGTACAAACAAACAACAGCGAGGATGGAATCACAAAAGAACCAGAAAACACAAAATGCATGCTTACCCGTAGATCAAGAGGATTGACTCCTATTGCATGTGTGCGTACCAAGACTTCTGATGCTCCCAACTCTGGCAGAGCCACATCTTCCCGCACTTCCAAGACCTATGTCCAGCAATCAGTAGTAGTAAGGTAGAGCAACAATCAAATCCTTCTGGCTCCATAACCATCATTCAACATGGCTGCCTCCATCTGCTTGAATCTGGAATGAATGTGGGATTGCAAAAGGATTAATATATCTCACCTCAGGGCCTCCAAAGCGGGGAAGAATTACAGCTCTGCATGTGGTGAGATAGCACTTGCCCAGAGATTCCCATACCCTTCCACGCCACACACAAGCTTGTAGTCCCTGCTGCATCCACATGATGTTGGGATTGTCTCTTTTCTTCCTCTAGTTCTGCTCAATGCTCATCGTCCCTTTTCCTCATACCCTCACTACTGTAGATGGTAGGTGCTTCAGCTGCTGCTGCCGATGCTGCTCCTGAATCTGCACACGAGCCAACAAGAGAAAAAAGAAGCTTCAAGCCCCCGTGTCCTTCTTCTGGCCGCAGAGATCGGAAGCTTGAAACAACAAACAGCGACTTGCACGCATTTCCTTAGGAGCTCCAAGTGTCCAATCTGATGAAAAGTGTTGTTGCAACCGACGATGCCACGATGCTTTTCCTCATCTTCCCCACCCACCACTTTTCGTCGTATCTTCGAGCGCT
>Ga0116226_10004501_pt1 | contig 12378 bp, 15 predicted proteins | sample S1TSphfallax_FD_89692 | JGI IMG/M metagenome (GOLD analysis project Ga0116226, IMG submission 89692) | Host-associated microbial communities from peat moss isolated from Minnesota, USA - S1T2_Fa - Sphagnum fallax MG | ecosystem: Host-associated > Plants > Peat moss > Unclassified | place: USA... | reverse complement strand
CCTGACTGGAATCGGCCTTCATGAGCCGGCGGTTTGAGGCTGATACAAATGCTCTGCAAACAACTGGCTGGAGCGGCCCGTCGGATGCCGATGATTTTCCAGTCAGGATGAAGCCGCTCTAGATACGCGCTCCATTTCGAATTGGGCCACGTAAGCCATTAGTAAAAGCTTCTTGCTTTTTTTTCAAAAAAGAAGGCGTTACTTCCCTTTCCACTCCGGCCGCCGTTTTTCGGCAAACGCCTTGGGCCCCTCCTGAGCATCCTCGCTACGATAGGCCACATCCGACGCATGCCGCGCCGCGCGTAGCGCCGCCGTCCGGCCCATTTCGGTCGACAGCATCACCATGTCCCGCGCCGCCCGCACGGAAAGGGGGGCGCCCGCCAGGATCTCGCCCGCGAGCGCCAGCGCCGCGTCCATCAGCTCACCCGGCTCTGCCAGCCGATTGACCAGGCCGATTTCATAGGCGCGCTGTGCGGTAATCGGTTTTCCGGTGAGCACGATCTCCATCATGATGCGTTGCGGAATCATGTGTATCAGCGGTGCCGCCCAGGGGGAGCTTCGCCCGACCTTCACTTCGGTGATGGCGAATTGCGCATGCGTGCTGGCGATGCACAGGTCGCAGGCTTGCGCAATCATCCAGCCGCCAGCAAACGCCACGCCGTTCACCGCGGCGATCGTCGGCTTGGTCACCTCGATATTGTCACCCGGCACGGGAAACATGTCGCGGGGCGGCACGGTGAGCTGGCGCTCCGTCATTTCCTTTAAATCGCCGCCGGCGCAAAACGCTTTTTCACCCGCACCGGTCAATATCGCAACCCGCAGCGCCGAATCTTGCTCGAAACGAGCCCACGCGGCAAACAGGCCGTCACGTATATCGCGGCCGAGCGCGTTTCGTGCCTCCGGGCGATTGAGCGTGATGACGGCAATCCCATCAGGGCGCGCCTCGAACAGCACAGCGTCGCTCATCAAAACCCCCTCCGCCTGATCGAATATGCTGCCGCATCGAGTGCCGCGCGAAAATCGGGATGCGCAATCGCGACCAGCCGGCGCGCGCGTTCGGCAAGCGTCTGGCCCTTCAGTTCGGCGGCGCCAAATTCCGTAACGATCACGTCCACCTCGGCGCGCGCGGTCGTAACGGGTCCGGACAGGCTGGCAACGATACGGCTCACGCGGCCGCCCTGCGCGGTCGCGGGCAGTGCAATGATGGCGCGCCCGCCGGGCGATCGGCTGCCGGCACGAACATAATCCACCTGGCCGCCGGTGCCGCCAAAATACCTGTCGCCGCTCTGCTCTGCATTCACCTGGCCGGTCAAATCCACTTCCAGCGCGGAATTGATCGTAACGAACCGCGCAAGGCGCCCGAGCACCGCCGCATCGTGCGTGTAGCCTGCTGCACGCATCGCAAGGCCCGGATTGCGGTCGGCAAAATCGTATAGCAGCCTGGTTCCGATCAACGCACCCGTAACGGAAATGCCGGTGTCTATCGGCTTGCCGGCGTTGGTCACCACGCCCGCCTGCACCAGCTCGACCAGGCCATCGCCAATCATGCCGGAATGAACACCAAGGTCGCGGCGATCGTGCAGCAGGCGCATGATCGCGTCCGGCACCGCACCGATGCCGACCTGGAGCACGGCGCCGTCCTCGATATACGCGGCGACGATTTTGGCGATCGCGAGGTCAGTCTCGCCGATCGGCGCCGGTTTCACTTCAACAGGCGCCCGTGCCACGTGAACCGCGCAGTCGATCCGCGCCGCCGGCAGCATGGCATCGCAATGGGTGAAAGGAACGCACTCGTTCACTTCAGCAATGACCACGCGTGCCTTCGCGACCGCTTCCTGCACAAAATCGTTGATCAGGCCGAAACTGTGGTTGCCGCTCGCATCCGGCGGACTGACCTGCACAAAGGCGGCGTCGCAGCCGATCAGTCCCTGCCCGATCATCGGCCCGATCTGGCTTACATGACACGGAACAATGCCGAGCCGGCCGGTGGCCGCAATCGCGCGCAACGCGCCAATCGCCCCCATGCTGGACAGCTTCAGCCTTTCCGCCGCCGCCGCGTTCAGGATGCCTGAGAAGCTGGTAGCCGCGAAGGCCGAGAGATCGCCAATATCATCCGCCTGCGAAATGAGAGCCTCGACGAGGGTGGTAGGCTCGCCGCACGCCTGGCCCCAAACAATCCGGTCGCCCGCATGCAGAAATTCGCCAAGGTTCAGCTTATCGGCATCGATACGCAGCGTCATCGGCGCGCCGCTAGCGCCAGCACCGCCTGCGCGCGCAGCAGATAGGGCCGGTCCAGCATCGCGCCCTTGTGGCCGATCGTTCCGGCGCCGGGATTAGCCGCGAACAGCTCGACGATTTCCTGCGCGCCGGCAAGTTCCGTTTCGCTTGGCGTAAAAGCTTCGTTGATCACGGCTACCTGCGCCGGATGGATGGCCAGCATGCCGCAAAAGCCGGCCCGCCGCACCTCCGCCACGCGCCGGCGCAGCCCGGCCTCGTCACGGAAATCGCCCTGGATAGTTTCGATTGCCGGAACACCGGCGGCTGCCGCGCCCACGAGGCAAAGGCTGCGCGCCAGTTGATAGGTAAATCCGTAGCTGCCGTCCTCGTTGCGGTTGTCGATTGCCCCGAGCGCGGTTGCGAGGTCCTCAGCACCCCATGACATCGCGGCGACGCGCGGCACGCCGGCGTAGCTTCCAGTTGCCAGCATGCTTTCAGGCGTTTCGGTCACGAGAAGAATGACCCGGGTGGCCGCTTGCGCGATACCGGCGGATGCCTCCAGCGCGGTCAGATAATGGTGCAACAGTTCCGCATCCGCCCTGCCACGCGGTTTCGGCAGCATGATGCCGCCCGGAGCGGCCGGCATGATGGCGGCTAGGTCGGCAAGCCCATGCACTGACTGAATCGGATTGATCCGCACCCACAAACGATGCCGATGTTGCGCATGCGCGGCCACGAAGGCCGAAACAAGCTGCCGTGTCGCGCCCTTCGCCGGCTCCGCGACCGCATCCTCGAGATCGATGAGAACGATGTCCGCGGCGCTGGCGACGGCCTTTTCCATTTTCCGCTCGCTGTCGCCAGGCGCGAATAGCCATGATCGTGCGGCCGTGATTTCGCCGGTCGCGGTCAATTCGATCCTCCTCGCCGCCGCGCTTGGCGGCCCTTTGTGCAAAATCCGCTCGTGGCGGCCTTGGTGCAAATAGGAAGAAAAGGCAAGCAGTTCTTTTTTGAAAAAAAGAACCAAAAAGCTCTTGTCCATGTGCGGGGCCTGCTTGACAACCTATAACCGAGGGGTTATGGGTTGCGCATGGATGCCCGCCCGGATGTTCTGTTCAAGACGCTCTCCGATCCCACCCGCCGCGCGATCTTCGAACGCCTGACGCGCGACGGCGAACTGACCGTGCATGCCATCACCCGGCATGCCGGCGTTTCGCAACCGGCGGTCTCCAAGCATCTCGGCGTTCTCAAGGGTTCCGGGCTGGTGCGCGATCGGCGTGATGGGCGAGAGACACGCTACAGCGCCGACCCGCAGGGCCTGGCACCGCTGGCCGACTGGATGAAGTTCTACGGCCGGTTCTGGCTCGACAGATTTGATCAACTTGAATCGCTGTTAAACAGGATGGATCAATGATCGAAACCACCGCCGCCACCCGCTCGGTCATCATCGAACGGGAGTTGCCGCATAAGCCGGAAAAAATCTGGCGGGCGCTCACCCAAGGCCATTTGATCGCGGAATGGCTCATGCAGAACGACTTCCAGCCCGCCGTCGGCCACCGTTTCAAACTCCGGGCGGATTGGGGCGCGGTGGACTGCCGGGTTATCGAAGTCGAACCCCACCGCGCCCTGTCGTACTCGTGGGAGGCTTACGGCCTCGAAACAATAATCACCTGGACGCTCACCCCTACAAGCACAGGCACCAACCTGCGTATGGAGCAGTCGGGCTTCCGGCCCGATCAGGCACAGGCCTACCACGGTGCCCGCGCCGGCTGGCAGAAATTCCTCGCGCAATTCGAACGTGTGGTGGGAGGCTTGTCATGAGCAGCATCCTTGCCTCCCGTTACCAACCCGTGCTGGTCGCGCTGCACTGGCTGGTTGCACTTATGATCGGCGGCCTTATTTGCCTCGGCTTTTTCGGGCTTGCGAATATGCCGAACACCGATCCGAACAAGCTGCGCATCCTGGTGTGGCACATGGCGGGCGGCATGTTCGTGCTCGTATTGATGATTGTGCGCCTCATCATCCGAATCCGAAGCGCGCATCCCGCCGCGGCGCCGACCGGCTCACCTTTGCTGGACCGACTTGCCACCGCGGTGCACTATGGCTTTTACGTCATCGTGTTCCTGATGATCGCCACCGGATGGTCCACCGGCTTCCTCATCCGCGGCGTATTCGGGCCCCACGGCAAGCCTCTACCCAGCAGTTTCGCCATCTTCCCGACATTCCAGATACATGCGGCTCTCGCAACGTTATTGACCATCCTGATCGCGGCCCATATCGCGGCTGCGTTCTATCACCAGTTCGCCTTGAAAGACCGAATTTTCCGCCGCATGTGGTTCGGCAACCGTACTATTACGCCTGCAACCACCCGGTAGGCTGCGTCAACGGGTTATCGGGCGCAATTCGGTGGCTTGTAGCGCCGGTGACGCGTGTATAAATCGTTCTAATGAGCTATATTGTCGTGCTGATCGTGGGGATTGCTGCTGGGGCGCTCAGCGGGGTAATTGGAACCGGCTCGTCAATCATGCTCCTGCCCGTGCTGGTGTACCGGTTCGGTCCGAAGCAGGCAGTTCCCATCATGGCGATCGCCGCCGTGATGTCGAATATTGCAAAGGTCCTTTCCTGGTGGCGCGAAGTCGATTGGCGCGCGTTCGCCGCCTTCTCGCTAACCGGCGCTCCCGCCGCCGCACTCGGCGCACGCACCCTTCTCATCCTGCCGCCGCGGATCGTCGACGCGGCACTCGGCGCGTTTTTCCTTTGCATGATCCCGGGCCGGCGACGGCTGCACGCAAGCCGTTTTCGTATCAAATTGTGGCAACTCGCACTCGCCGGCGCGGCCATCGGATTTTTGACCGGCATCGTGATGTCAACCGGGCCGCTCAGCGTTCCCGCTTTCACATCCTACGGGCTGGCGAAAGGCGCGTTCCTGTCCACCGAGGCAGCCAGCTCATTTGCGTTAATGGTGAGCAAGGTCGTCACGTTCCAGCAATCGGGAGCATTGCCATTGCCCTCGATCATCCGCGGCCTTATCATCGGCTCCTCGGTCATGGCAGGTTCGTTTGCGGGAAAGCTCGTGGTCCAGCGGATGAGCTTGGGAACGTTTCATCTCTTGCTCGATATCCTGCTGGGTTGCTCCGGTTTGTCGCTGCTCTGGGCGGCGGTCGATTGAGCCGACGTGTAGCCCCTGGTGCCCGATCCGCTCAAACCAACCCGCACGCGCAAAGGAAGTCGTTCCTTTTTGAAAAAAGGATCCAATAAACTTTTATCTGTTACGGGCACTACCTGATTGGCCTGTTTGAACCGGCGGCGCGGTGCAGCGGGCAGAAGTATATCTTTTTTTCATAAAAGAAATTCTTCTGCCAGCTTGCGACAGCGGCCGATTTGGCGCCACGGAGCATGGAACCGCGGATTTACGCTGATCATCTGCGGCAGTGCCGGCCATGGCTGGTTTTCGTTCAATCGGCGCGGCTCACCGCGTATATCCCAGCCGCATGAAAATCCTCGCCCTCGGTTCCGATACAACGGCCTGGGACCGCTATGTCCGCGCCCACCCCGACGCAACCTTCTTTCACCAGGCCGCCTGGCGCATCGTCATCGAACGCGCCTTCAACCACCGCACGCACTTCCTGGTGGCGGAGCAGGACGGGGCGATAGCGGGGGTGTTGCCGCTGGCGCAAGTGCGCACGCGGCTGTTCGGCCACACGCTCATCAGCCTGCCGTTCTGCGTTTATGCCGGTCCGTTGGCGGAGGACTTGGCGACCACGGCGGCATTGGCGGACCATGCGGCGGGCCTCGGGCGGAAACTGGGCGCGTCCGCGACGGAACTGCGGTTTCTGAACGACCCGGGCATGGCCTGCGAGGCGGGCGAATGGCAGCGGCGGGATGCGCTCTATGTCACCTTCCGCCGCGCCATCACCGCCGACGACGAGGCCAACCTGAAGGCCATTCCACGCAAGCAGCGGGCCATGGTGCGCAAGGGCATCGATCGCGGGCTCACCTCGGCCATCAGCCGCGATGTCGATGGCCTGCACCGCATCTATGCCGAAAGCGTGCGCAACCTGGGCACGCCGGTGTTCGCCCGCCGCTATTTCCGCATCCTCGCCGAGGCCTTCGGCGACGCCATGGACGTGGTGACCGTCTCGCACGACGGCCAGGAAGTCGCCGCCGTGATGAACTTCTACTGGCGCGACGAGGTGCTGCCCTACTACGGCGGTGGCACCGCGGCGGCCCGCCCGCTGGCCGCCAATGATTTTCTCTACTGGTCGGTAATGCGCCACGCCGCAGCCGGCGGCGCCCGCATGTTTGATTTCGGCCGCAGCAAGACCGATACCGGGAGCTATGCGTTCAAGAAAAACTGGGGCTTCCAGCCCACCCCGCTCGCCTACCTCTTCCACGTGGCGCCCGGCGGCCGGATTCCCGAAAACAACCCGCTCAACCCGAAATACCGCCTCATGATCGCGGCCTGGAAACGCTTGCCTCTGCCGGTGGCAAACGCGATCGGGCCGCACCTTGTGCGGGGCGTCGGATGAACGCTGCCCTCTGGCCCCGGCTGAAGCCCGCCCTGCTGGCGATCGTGCTGTCCGCCGTGGTGCTGCAATTGCTGTTTCACAGCGAAATCCGCGCCGCGGTGCACGTGTGGAACAATTCCACCGCGTATGGCCATTGCTGGCTGGTCCTGCCGATCGCGGTCTACCTGCTCTATGACCGCCGCATGCACGCCGCCGCCGAAGTCATCGCGCCGCGTCCCATGCTGTCATTGCTCGCGCTGCCGTTCGTGCTGGTCTGGCTGGTGGCCGATGTGCTCGGCATCATGGAAGGCCGCCAGCTTGCCCTGATCGGCTTCGTCGAGGTGCTGCTGCTGGCGGCTCTCGGGCCGAAGCTGTGGCGCGCGCTCGCCGCGGGCTTCCTGTATCTCCTGTTCCTGGTGCCGTTCGGCGCGTTCATCACGCCGGCGCTGCAGGGCTTTACCGCCGCGTTCATCGTCCACGGGCTCGACCTGCTCGGCATCGCCAACCATGCCAGCGGCAACACCATCGAAATCAACGAGGGCACCTTCTATGTCGCGGAGGCCTGCGCCGGCCTGCGATTCCTCGTTGCGAGCATCGCGTTCGGGGTGCTCTACGCCCTGGTCATGTTCACCTCGCCATGGCGGCGCGCGGCCTTCATCGCTGTCGCCATCATCGTGCCGGTGATCGCGAACGGCATACGGGCGCTCGGCATCGTGGTGCTGGGCCATGTTCTCGGCAGCGCACAGGCGGCGGCAACCGACCACATTCTTTACGGATGGATATTCTTCTCGCTGGTGATCGTTGCTTTGGCAGCATTGGGCATGCCGTTCCGCCAGGATGCCCCCGCGCCGCCCCCGCCAGCCCCGCTGCCGCCGGCGGGTTCCGATATGCGGGCGATTTATGCCGTGTGGCCCGTGCTGCTGATGGCAGCTCTCGGACCCATCGTGGGGTTGGCCCTCACCGCCCACGCATTGCCGCCGACACCGGCCCAGGGCGCTTTCATCGTGCCGCCTGGCTGCACGGGCGCGGTCACGCAATCCGGCCCAGGCCTGATCGTGCAGGAATTTGTCTGCGGCACCACGCGCTTCACCGGCCGAACGCTGTTCCTGCCGCGCCACGCGGACCCGTCCCGCGTGTTGGCCGCATGGCAAACCCAGGTCGATCAGTTGCTGCCGGGCGGCGACCTCTATGCAAGTGCCCTCGCGGTGTCTGCAACATCGCCGTCGTCCTGGTTGCTGGACCGTGACGAGCGTTCCGGGCGCGCCGCGGCCAGCGTGCTGTTCGTCGACGGGGCGCCCGCTTCGGGTGGCCTGCATGACAGGATCAGGCTGGCGCGAGACATGGTCGCGGTGGGCGCTCCGTCGCCGTTGATTGTGTCGCTGGCGGTGACGCAGGCCTTGGGCGACCCGGTGCGCGCCCTCGGGGATTTCCTTGCCGGCCAGGGGGACCTCAAAGGGAGGGTAGGAAGGAAGGAAGCAGTTCTTTTTTGAAAAAAGAATTGCATCCTTCCATGAGCTTTTCCGCCGAAATTCCCATCCTCACCACCGCACGCCTTCGCCTGCGTGCGCCGCACCTGGATGATTTCTCGGCCTGCATGGCGATGTGGACCGATCCGGACGTGGTGCGTCACCTCACCGGCAAGCCGAACACGCGCGAGGAAGTCTGGACGCGGCTGCTCCGCTTCATCGGCCACTGGTGTGCGCTCGGCTACGGCTACTGGGTGGTGGAGCCGATCGCGGAAGCGGCGTTCATCGGCGTGGTCGGCTTCGGCGATTTCCGCCGCGACATGGCGCCATCGTTGGACGGCCTGCCGGAAATGGGCTGGGTGTTGACCCGGGCCGCGCACGGCCTGGGTCTGGCGACCGAGGCCGGCCATGCGGCGCTGTCCTGGCGCGACCGCGTTCTGCCGCCTGGGCACACCGTCTGCATTATCGACGCCGCCAACACGGCGTCGTTTCGGGTCGCCGCGAAACTGGGATTTTGCCCGACCGGGACGTCGACCTACCACGGCAAGGAAACAACGATTCTAGGGCGAAGCGCGCCCGGCTAGAGCGGCTTCATCCTGACTGGAAAATCATCGGCATCCGGCGGGCCGCTCCAGCCAGTTGTTTGCAGAGCATTTGTATCAGCCGCAAACCGCCGGCTCATGAAGGCCGATTCCAGTCAGGCTGAAAATGCTCTAATGCACCCGGGCCGGCACCATTTCATGCTGCACAATGGCGGCCCGTGCCACCGCCTCATCGTCGGCCACAGCCATCGGGGTGCCATCGGCGCCGTGGATCGCGAACGCGCGGGCGCCGTTCATCATGACCTGCTTGACGTAGGCCATTTGCGAAACCCCGAGATTTGAAAACTGCTCGGCCGACAGATGACGGATATTAACGGCTATTTGCGGCACATCCTTCTCAACGGGCTCATTCATAAAATTGCTCCTTCACAAATCGCGCGCGCCAAACGATTGCGCCTGACAGCTTATCACGATGGCAGTGTGCGCCGATTCGAGACGCGGCTGCCAAGTTTTTGTCGCCTACACAGACTTTTGAGCAAGTGGTGTGCCTTTATCCGGCGTCCACAACTTTTGTCATACGTGGGCGTTCCGGCCGCGCAATTTCGATGTGCCGCACCTTCGATTCCGGCTGCGGCCGCGCCAGGTCGATATGCAGCAAACCATTGTCCAGCCACGCGCCCTTAACCTCGATCCCCTCGGCCATCACGAACGCACGTTGAAACTGCCGGGCCGCAATGCCGCGATGCAGGAACACCCGGCCCTGCGAATCATCATTCTGCCTGCCCCGGATGACCAATTGGTTGTCTTCCTGGGTTATTTGCAGGTCATCCATCGTGAATCCCGCGACAGCCAGGCTGATGCGCAGGCCCGCCGGCCCGGTCTGCTCAATATTATAAGGTGGGTAGCCATCGGACGAATTCTTGCTGGCACGCTCGAGCATCTGCTCCAGATGATCGAAGCCAAGGAAAAGCGGCGACGTGAACACGCGGGTAGTCATGCGCGGAGCCTCCTCATGTGAGCGAAGCGCGGTGGGGACAGGGCCCTGACGGCACCCTGTTGATTGAACGATTTCGGCATGTCGGGCCGCGATTGCAAGAAGAATCGCGCCGCCGCCACCCGCCGGCATGCGTGAGGTTGCCGATTTGCCCAAACCGGCCCCAGGCAAAGCCGACACTGGCGTTTCCCGCGGCCCGTCGGTAGATGCAGAAGCATGAGCGAAACCGAGGCAGATGCGGCGCTGCTGCCAATCCTGATCGCCCCGCACAAGTCATTGAAGGCGAAAGCCCGCCCCGTGGCGGACAGCGACATGGACCGCGTGCGCGCGCTGGTGCCGCTGATGTTGTCGACCATGTACAAGGCGCCCGGCATCGGGCTGGCCGCCCCGCAGGTGGACGTGTTGTTGCGCCTGGCGGTGGTCGACCTGCAACCCGACGACACCAGACGGCCGTTCGCCATGATCAATCCGCAGATCCTGCGGGTCAGCGAGGAATGGGCCACACGGGAGGAAGGCTGCCTCTCCCTGCCGAACCAGTATGCCGAGGTCAGCCGCCCCGCTGCCGTGCGCGTGCGTTACATGGATGTGGACGGCCGCGCCCATGAAATGGATGCCGAAGGCCTGCTCGCCGCCTGCCTGCAACACGAAATCGACCATCTGGACGGCGTGCTGTTCGTCGATCACCTGTCGGCGCTGAAGCGCAACATCATGCTGCGGCGCCTGGCCAAGGAACAGAAGCTCAAGGCGCACGCGTGAGGCTTGGCTCCAAGTGAGGTTGGCCTTCATGGGCAGCCCCGCCTTTGCCGTGCCGGCCCTTCGCGCGCTGCATGCGGCGGGGCACGACATCGCCTGCGTCTATTGCCAGCCGCCGCGGCCGTCCGGCCGCGGCCATGCCGTCACCCCTTCGCCGGTGCAGGTCGCGGCCGAAGCGCTCGGCTTGCCGGTCCGCACCCCGGCGCGCGTGAAGCGCGACACCGCGGAACACCAGGCCTTCGCCGCGCTGCGCCTCGAGGCCGCGGTGGTGGCCGCCTACGGCCTGATTCTGCCCGAAGCGATGCTCGACGCGCCGCTGCACGGCTGCCTGAATATCCACGCCAGCCTGCTGCCGCGCTGGCGCGGCGCGGCGCCGATCCAGGCCGCCATCCTCGCCGGTGACCACGCCACCGGCATTACCATCATGCGCATGGACGCCGGCCTCGACACCGGCCCCATGCTGCTCCGCGAGTCCGTGCCGATCGGCGACCGGACCACCACGCCGGAATTGCACGATGCGTTGGCCGAAATCGGCGCGCGCCTGATCGTCCGCGCGCTCGCCGGGGCGCCGGCACCGGTGCCGCAGCCGGACGACGGCGCCACCTATGCGGCAAAACTCGCCAAGGCCGACGGCCGGATCGACTGGTCGCTGGATGCGGCGTCGCTCGACCGGCGGGTGCGGGCGCTGAACCCCTGGCCTGGAACTTTCGCAACCCTCGGCACCGAGACGATCAAGGTTCTCGCCGCCCGGCCGGTGACGGGAGCAGGCCCGCCCGGCCGCGTTTTGGACACGGATTGCACGGTGGCCTGCGGGCAGGGGGCCTTGCGCATCGAACGCGCCCAGCGGCCCGGGCGTCCGCCGCTGGAAGGTGCCGCGTTCCTGCGCGGCGTGCCGGATGGGCTGAACCAGATTTTCCAATGACCCGTTTCGCCCTGGAGTTGGAATATGACGGCGCCGGCTTCATCGGCTGGCAGCGTCAGGCCGAGGGCATTTCGGTGCAGGCGGTGCTGGAGGACGCGGCGGCCCGGCTCGCGGGCGAACCTGTCACTGTCATCGTCGCCGGACGCACCGATTCGGGCGTGCACGCCCTCGGCCAGGTGGCGCATCTCGATCTCGGCCGCGATATCGCCCCCGGCAAGCTTGCCGAGGCGCTGAACTTCCACACCAAGCCGCACCGCATGACCGTGCTCTCGGCCGCCATCGTGCCCGACGATTGGAGCGCGCGGTTTTCCGCCGTGCGCCGGTGCTATCGTTACGTCATCCTCAATCGCCGCGCCCGGCCGGCGCTGAATGCCGGCCGTGTCTGGCACGTGCCGCAAAGGCTGGATGCGGCGGCGATGGCGGCTGGTGCCGCCCATCTTCTCGGCCGGCACGATTTCACCAGTTTCCGCGCCGCGAGCTGCCAGGCCAACTCGCCGTGGCGCACGCTAGACCGTCTGGACGTGGCCCGCGATGGCGACGAAGTGATCGTGACGGCCGAGGCACGCAGTTTTCTGCATCATCAGGTGCGCAACATGGTCGGCAGCCTGAAGCTTGTCGGCGAGGGAAATTGGCAGCCCGCACGGATCCGCGCGGCGCTCGCGGCGACCCATCGCAGCGCCGCGGGGCCGACCGCACCGCCGGAGGGGCTGTTTCTCGTTGCGGTCGGCTATGCGGAGCCGGTGTTCAGGAAGGATGGCCCAATCCGGTGCTGACCTTAACAGATAAAAGTTTTTTGGTTCTTTTTTCAAAAAAGAACTGCTTCCCTGCTCTTGCCTGCCTTTTTCGGTGAGTCGCTCTCAACGCGGGCTCCTATTTCTAGAGCGGCTTCATCCTGACTGGAAAATCATCGGCATCCGGCGGGCCGCTCCAGCCAGTTGTTTGCAGAGCATTTGTATCAGCCTCAAACCGCCGGCTCATG
>Ga0116226_10004500_pt1 | contig 12378 bp, 9 predicted proteins | sample S1TSphfallax_FD_89692 | JGI IMG/M metagenome (GOLD analysis project Ga0116226, IMG submission 89692) | Host-associated microbial communities from peat moss isolated from Minnesota, USA - S1T2_Fa - Sphagnum fallax MG | ecosystem: Host-associated > Plants > Peat moss > Unclassified | place: USA... | reverse complement strand
CCATTGACCTGCCGGTCTTCGATCGCAACCAGGGTGGCGTCGCTGGCGCTGATGCCACACGCGACGTGTTGCATGCACAATATCAGGCGGCACTCGACGCGGCTGCGGGGCAGGTGCAGTCATTGACGACGAATATCGCCATGCTCCAAAGCAATCTGGCGCAGGCCACGAAAGCAGCACAAGATGCGGACGAGACCTTAAAATTTGCGGATGATGCCTATGCAAAATCCAGCATTGATGAGCGCGCTTTTGCCGATTACGAAACAGCGGCGCTCGACCGTGAGATCGATATGACAGATACGCAGACAGCGCTCACCACCGATGAACTCGCGCTCCAAATCGAGCTTGGACTCGGATTTCCACAAATGCGGATTGCAACAGCGCCGGGCGTATGCACCGCTTCGTCCGAAAAGGTTTGCCCCTGATGAAACGAAGATGTTCACTGGCATTGGCCGCTGGCCTCTTGCTCGCTTTTGCCGCGGATGGGGCGGTTGCCGATGACAGCCCGAGCGTTCTTGTGAACGAAACGCCATTGGTTCGCGGCAGCCTGCCGGAGGTATTGACCGTTTATGGCACGATCGGCGCAGCCGCGACCGATCAACGCATCCTTCCCGCGCCCATTCAGGCGGAGGTGAGCGATGTTTATGTTCATGCCGGTGCGCTCGTTGCACAGGGCACTCCGCTAATGCGCCTGGTGCCGACACCATCAAGCACGTTGGCGTATCGCGAGTCTGCATCAATGTTGAAACTCTCGACCATACTTGCACAGAGAACGCAGGCGCTGGTCGCAGGGCATCTGGCGACCCAGGAGCAACTATTCCAGGCGGAAAAGGATGAGGCCGATGCGCGTGCCGCATTCGACACGTTGACAGCACAAGGCGCCGATGGCCCTCATATCGTGGCAGCGCCGATTAAGGCGCTTGTCACCACGTTAGGCGCCACGCCCGGTGCCATTGTCTCAGAAGGGGATATGCTGGCCGAGCTTGTGCCGCCGAATGCATTGTCTCTAACGGTGGGCATTATTCCGAGCGAGGCTGGTCTGGTCGAACCCGGCGACTCTGTTGCGTTGACGCCCATTGGCGGCGGCGAAGCGACTTCGGGCAGCGTGGCGTTCCGCACGGCGGTCGTCGACGCAACGGACGGGCTTGTTGCCGTCGAGATCAACGTGCCACCGGGGCAGCTTTTGTTGGGCGAAACGGTTCGCGCCGATATCACAAGCCAAAAAGTGAGTGGTTACGTGGTGCCGCATGACGCAATACTCGTGAACAGTGACGGCGAGACCTATATTGTTCAAGACGACCATATGACGGCAAAGCTGGTTCCGGTTACCGTGCTTGCGTCAAGCGACGGTCAAGACGTGGTATCAGGCTCGCTCGAAGCGGGCGCGCCGGTGGTCCTCTCCGGTAATTACCAGCTGAACGACGGCGACAAAATCCGGCATTCCGGCTCAGCGGGGGATGCCAGCCAGTGAATTTTGTCGAGTGGATTGAGCATCATCGCAGGTCGTTGATCTTTGTTGTCATCGCGCTCACGGTTGCCGGATTATTTGCGGCGGCCTCGATGCCGGTTGGACTTTTTCCCGTCGTCAGCTTTCCGCGCGTACGCATCGAGGTGGATGCAGGAAGCCGTCCGCCGCGTCAGCAATTGCTGGATATTACCGCGCCGATTGAAGCAACGTTGCGCGGAATTCCAGATGCGCTGAACGTCGAATCGACCACATCGCGCGGCTCGAGCGAGATATTCGTCGATTTCCCGTGGGGTACGAATATGAATCTCGCGCTGCTTGGCGTGCAGTCCGCCATATCCCAGATCCTGCCTGACCTCCCCGCCGGTGTGTCGTATCAGGCGATTCAGATGCAACCGAACGTGCTGATGCCGTTCTCCGCTTATTCGCTGACCTCCGACACCGTCTCGCAGGTGGATCTGCAGAATCTCTCGACGAATCAGATTGCGCCGCTCCTCTCCAGTATTCCAGGCATTTCGCAGGTCAGCACGCTAGGTGGTCAGACGTTCGAGATCGAGGTCAATCTCGACCCTGCGAAGCTGAAATCATTTGGCTTAACAGCGGCGGATGTCAGCTCAGCCATTAAGGATGAAAATACGCTCGATGCGATCGGGCAGCTGGAAGATAACGACCTGCTATATCTAATTTTGGCGGATAACGGGTTTACCAGCATTGATTCCGTTCGCGACATTACGCTGCGTACGCCGGCAAATCAAACGATCAAGCTGACGGATCTCGGAACGGTAACCTCGGGTGTCGTTCCGCAACAGCTTCTGGTCGAGGATCAGGGTAAGCCATCGGTTGAATTTGGGGTCTATCAGCAGGCCAACGCAAATTCCGTTTCGCTGCAAAACCAGGTGGCGATCACGTTGGCGGATTTCATGAAGACGCAACCACGTTCTATACATCTCGTGAAATGGTACGACCAGACAGAGCTCGTGCGCTCTTCCGCCGATGCTGTTGAAGAGTCGATATTAATCGGCCTCGTGCTCGCCGCGTTGGTGCTGCTATTGTTTTTGCGCAACTGGCGGGCGACTCTGGTTGCCATGCTGGTAGTGCCGATGTCGATGTTTATCGCCGTGCTTTTGCTCTACGTCCTCGGCATGTCATTTAACATCATGACCCTCGGCGGATTGGCCGCTTCAGTTGGCCTGTTGATTGACGATGTTATCGTGATGATCGAGCAGATCGCAAGGAGGGCCGGCGCACCGGGGCTCGAGCATCCGCAAACGGCCGTACTTCTGGCGGCAAAGGAATTTTTGAAGCCACTTACTGGATCGAGTCTTGCGACGATCATTATCTTCGTGCCACTTGCCTTCCTCTCTGGTGTCACAGGCTCATTCTTCAAGTTTCTCTCGCTCACCATGGCTTCGTCATTGGTCATTTCCTACCTCCTCACGGCGTTTACAGTGCCGCTACTGGCCCGTACGCTGATCGATTTCACGAAATGGCACGACCCAGACCACGGCAAAGAGACGTGGTTGAAACGTATGCATGGGCGGTTGTTACGGCGGCTATTCCTCCGTCCGCTTTGGATCGGCGGCGGCGTGTTACTGATGATCGCGCTTGGCTATCTCAGCTTCATTCGTGTCGGCAGCGGCTTTCTGCCGAACATGGACGAAGGAGGTTTTGTTCTCAACTATCAGACGAATCCTGGTACATCGCTCTCTGAGAGTAACCGGGAATTGCAGCAGGTGGAAGATATTTTGAAACAAGATCCGGACGTCGCCGCCTATTCGCGGCGTACCGGCGCGGGACTCGGCGGGGATCTCAATGAGCCGAACCAAGGTGATTTTTACGTCCGCTTGACCAATGCCGATAAGCGCGTTGGCATCGACAAGGTTATGTCGCGTATCACGGACGAAATCAACGCGCAGGTCCCCGGGATAGATTTTTCAACGGACCAGCTTTTGGGCGATTTGATCGGCGATATGGTGGGCCGGCCCGAACCCGTCGTCATCGATCTCAGTGCGAAAGATCCATCCGGGCTTGGCGAGGTCGCGCAGAATGTTGCTAACGCGATTTCTAATGTGCACGGCGTTGACCCGGCCTCCGTAAATAACGGCGTGGTCCCGGCCGGTGATGCATTGGACATTCATGTGGATCCGGCATCGGCGGCGCTGGAGGGGATGACGCCGGCTGAGATACAGGATCAGGTTGGCACCTATTTCGAAGGGGAGGTCGCGACGCAATATCTTGGCGAAGCCCAGGATGTCGGCTTGCGGGTGCGGGTAAACGCACCGCAAAACGTCATCCGCCGCGACGATCTACCCAGCCTCCCGATCAGCGCGCCGGATGGTCATATCTTTCCACTGGGCTTGGTCGCGAAGATCAGCTTCGTTGCAGGTCAACCTGAGCTGACACGTAAGAATCTCGCACAAATTGTCGAGGTTACGGCGGAAATCTCCGGGCGGGATCTCGGCAGCACGGTCGCCGATATCAAGGCTATTTTGAGCACGCCCGGACTGTTACCGGACGGCGTGACCTACACGTTGGGCGGTCTTTATAAGCAGCAGCAGATTGCCTTTAGAGGCATGATCGAGGTCTTCATCGCTGCACTGGTGGCGGAGGTGGTCCTATTGCTGTTCCTCTACGAACGCTTCCTGCTACCCATCATCATCATCGGGACGTCGGTGCTCTCAACCGGTGCCGTATTCGTTGGGTTATGGCTTACCGGCATCGAGCTGAACATCACGGCCATGATGGGCATGGTGATGGTCCTCGGGATTGCCACGGAGATGGCAATTTTTTACGTCTCTGAATATCAGGAATTACAGAAGATGATGGCTCCGCGTCAGGCGCTATATGTCGCCGCAATGAACCGGCTCCGCCCGATTGCCATGAGCACCCTTGCCATGATCCTGGCACTACTGCCGTTGGCCCTCGCGATCGGCGGCGCAGGGGACCAGATGCAGCAGCCTTTGGCCGTAGCGATCATCGCGGGGATCATCGTACAGCTCCCCCTGGTACTGTTGGCGATGCCGGTGCTGATCGGCCTCACCCTAAAGGAGGACGCAAGGTGAGGTGACCAGCCGCTCCTCTGCATCTCAGATCTTGTGCCGCCATTGGCCGGATGCTATCCTGTGACGTTCTAAGATACGCCGGAAGCAATCCGGCAGGCGCATAGGGGGAGACGGATCTTGTCAAACGGGCACAGCGCTTCCGGTCAGGAAATCTCCAATATGCTTGCATCCTGGGGCGAATCCAAGCCTGAGTCCTTAGCCACCAAGGCGATGGGGCAGGGGGCGCCGGTCTGGATTCTTCAAGGCCGCTTCGGCCGGGCGACCGTCAATCTGATAGAACGTCCGCTCGTCGAACACGCCCATCGGGAATTCAACATTTTATTCAAGCTTGGTGGTGAAGACGTTGTTTTCCGTAATGCAGATCGCGACCTAGTGCTGAACGATGATATGGTGATGATCTTTAATCCATGGTCGTCGCACGCTAAAGCCGCGAATAAGAGCGGTCCCTCCTTGCTCTTATCTTTGATCATCGAGCCGCAATGGCTTGTCCGTGTTCTGGCATCGGACGTGCCATCGCTGGAATCGCTTTTTCCCAATGCGCTGGAAAAAATCTCCGATGAGGTCAGGCTCAACGCAAACCGTCTGGCGGCCGCCATCGCAAGCCAGATCACTGCCATGGAAGGTAATTGCGAAGACCTGCTGGTGGATCTGGTCGATTCCATAACGCGGGAATATGCTGATCCGTCGCTGGAGCGGGATGTCTTAGCCACTGCGCGCCCGGTTGATTATCGGATCAGAAAAGCGCTCGCTTATATCCACGAGCACGCCACCGAAAATTTGAAGAATGACGACATTGCCCGTATCGTCGGACTGTCCCGTTCGCGGTTCTTCGAGCAGTTCAAGCGCTGCGTGGGAACCACGCCGCAACATTATATCGATTGGACGCGGCTTGCTTTCGCGACGCGCTGGCTCGGCACCAGCGGAAGGCCTCTCACGGAACTTGCCGATGAGCTTGGCTTCAGCGCACATAGCCATTTCACAAGGTTTTTTACGCAGCATGTCGGTGTCTCGCCCAGCGAATTCCGACGCCAGATCATGGGCGCGGTGCAGGATTCACAGACGCTCCAGGCCGGAAGGCATAGCGCGGTGGCCGTTAGCCGGTAAACGCCTGATCCTCACAGCCGACCGCAGAATCGTGTTCCAGCACGATCACGGCAGACACGGCATTTGCCGAGCGAACTGACCTGGATATTGAAACATGATACTCGGTTCCAAAAGCGTAAAATCATCGCCGCGCTCTCGCGCCCGGCACCATTTTCGGACGAACAGGTAAGCCCCCGGGTATCGCGGCGCCGAGCGGAAAGCTATTCAAGCGTCGATCTATATCGATCGTACAGAAAAAAATCGTCCTATCCAAAATCGTATCATCCATGACGATACGTTTCATAAATACGCCACGGAGGAAAAGCCGATGATCCATCAGCCAAACGAGCGCAATTCGTCAGATATTCGTGCGCAAAACATGGAATCCGTTGCGGAAAATACGGGCGCGCGCGGTGTGAGTCGCCGCGGACTGGCGGCTTTGCTCGGTACATCGGCAGTATTGACCTCCGCACTGGCGTCGCGCGCTTCAGCAGCGCAGAGCCAGAGTGATTCACTGTCGCCTCTTCCGGTTGGCAAAACCCACACCCTGCCCTCCAACGCGCAAACCGTTCGGGTGGGGGCGATGGACCCAACGGCACCGGTGGTTCTGGAGATCGATTCGGGCGATGTCGTATATTACCCAAACACCTGGACCAATTGGGGGAACGAACCCAAATACGGCATGTCCTTCGCGGAGCGAAACCCTATTCGCAAGCGTTATCCGCAGGGCCCATTTTCGCTCATCGGCCCGGTGGCGATGCGCGGCGCCGAGCCGGGCGATGTGATCGAATGCAGAATGATTCGCATGCGGCCGATTGATTGGGGCTGGAATTCTGCTCCTCCCGGCGTCGGTGCGTTACCGGCTGATTTCCATACGCCCTATCTGCACTATTTTCGCTTCGACGCAGACCGAAAATACGCCCAATTCAGCAATGGCGTCAGGATTCCCCTCTCTCCCGTGCAAGGTGTCGTGGCGACGCAGCCGGCTGGCGACCAGCCGGTAAGCTCTCTCCAGGTCGGCTCCTATGGCGGCATGATCGCGCTGCGTGAGCTCACCGTCGGAACCTCGTTATTTCTGCCGGTTGAACAGCAGGGCGCGCGGCTCTGGACCGGCGGCTCCTGGGCGGCGGTGGGCGATGGTGTCGTCGACAACGTCGCGATTGAAAGCGCGATGGAAGATTTGCGCATTCAATATGTGCTGCACAAAAAAGTCACGTTGGACGGCCCGATCGCGGAGACGCCGACGCATTGGATCGTGCTCGGCGTCGCGCAGAATCTTGAGGACGCGTTGACTGCCTCTTTGCGCCGTACCATCGCCTGGCTGAGCACGGCAACATCGCTCTCGCAGCAGGATGTCTACGCGCTATGCAGCGTGGTCGGAAGCTTCCGCGTATCGCAGTACTCGCATCAGACGAGTACCGTCTACAGCTCCAAGCAGCCCCAGGCGATGTATGCAATGTTGCCTAAGGATATTTTCGACCCCGCCATGCAGCAGGCGATCTCAGAGTCGCTGAGGCCCGCTTGAGCCTTCCCGCCCGTCAGGACGGCAGCGCATTTGCTGATGCCACGCTGCCGGCAGCTGGAACGCTCTTCGGCTGGCAGCGTGTGGCTTTTGCCGTCGTCACACTCTGCGCGCTCGTTGCCTTTCTTGATGGATTCGACACGCAGGCGATGGGGCCGGCCGGCGCGGCCATCGCGCATGCGCTTGGTTTGCCGATCAGTGCGCTTGGCTCCGTCTTCGGGGTTTCGCAGCTTGGCTTTCTAATCGGTACACTCTTATGCGCGCCGCTGGGAGATCGGTTCGGGCGCAAATACCTCCTCACCCTCGCGACCTGCCTGTTTGCGCTCTCCTCGCTGGGCACTGCGCTTGCCGGCTCCTACGCGCAGCTTCTCGGCTGGCGGATGCTTGCCGGGTTTGGCCTCGGTGGCGCCACGCCGAATTTCATCAGCCTGGCGTCGGAGTTTTCCAATCCGGCATTTCGCGCGAGAATTGTGACCATCCTATGGGCTGCCGTGCCGCTTGGCGGTATGGTTGGCTCCTTTGCCAGCGCGTTCTCACTGCCGGTCTTTGGCTGGCGTGCCGTCTTCTTTGCCGGTTGTGTTGCCCCGGTTCTGCTTGCACCGGTGATCTGGTTTAAAATTCCTTCACGCGGCATCGCGGCAACTGAGGCGCCAGATGCGGCATTCGGCCTCGTGCTTAAATTATTTGAACCGCAACGCGCGTTGCGTACCATACTCCTTTGGCTTGCATCGTTCATGACATGGATGGTCCTCATCGTCGCGACGTTCTGGACGCCGCCTTTGCTGAAGCTCGCGGGATTTTCGGCATCTTCATCGGCTGCCGTTCTGGCGTTCAGCAATGTCGGCGGCGTCGTCGGGACGCTGGCAATCGGCTCGTCGATCGGCCGGTTTCGGCCCCATCAAGCCCTCCTCATCGCGCTGCCGGCAACCGGGTGTTTTCTTCTTCTCCTCAGCATGGCGACGCAGATCGTGCATGGCGCATTCGTCTCTGTTGCCTTAGCGGCGATTTGTGCCGGCTTTTTTGAGTCGGCTGCGGGCGGAGCGCAGCTCGGCCTATCTGCGGATCTTTATCCCGCCGCGCTTTGTGCAACGGGCGTAGGCTGGGCATTGGGCATCGGGCGTATAGGGTCTATTATGGGCCCGCTTGCAGCTGGCGGACTGGTTGCCGCTCATTGGTCGGCCCCGCATATTCTTGCCGCAATCGCCTTACCTGCCTTCGGTGCTTGTATTTTCGTCCTGTTGCTATCGAAACAACTTAGAATCGTCTGAAGCATGGAGTATCATTGCGTATGAGCGGATCAGAATTTTCACGTCAGTCTTCTGTCATCAATCTGGCAGCGGCACAAACCGCGATTGCGGCCGCAACCGAGTTTGCGCGAGGTAAGGGGGTGGCCTTGAGCTTTGCCGTTGTGGATGCTGCCGGCCATCTCGTGGCGGCTGCCCGGATGGATGGTGCAGCATTCATCACCTTGGATATTGCGCGTGGAAAAGCATTCGCGAGTGCGGCGACTGGCGGCAATTCGGGTGCTGCGCTGGCACAACGCTACCGTGATAATCCGATGGTATGGGGGAATGCGGGGCCGCTTGGAAGCGGCGCACCCATGCTACCTGCACAAGGTGCATTGCCGATTTTTTTAAATAAAATCTTCGTCGGATCGATCGGTGCAAGCGGCGCTCCTTCGGAAATCGACGAAGCAGCTGTTGCGCACGGCATCGCTGCCATCGGTGGTACCTCGGTATAAATTTCTCTCAGAGCATAACTGTCCCTTAGAAACAGCTCAGAGGATGATCGTTTCTAAAACGATCTTCCGCTGAGTACCTTCGTAACTCAATACATGTGGCAGTCATTTAACGCAGGCTGCTCGTATTAATGCGACCCACCTGTGTGTCTCCCTGGCACCGTGCAGAGCTGAAATTTCTGTTCCGCTACGCGTCAACAAATCGGACCATCGGGTCAGTAGCAGGACCGTTTCGTAGGTCTTGAAACCCTCTCCGCATTATACAGACGCCCAAGTACTCAGCGTACGAAATCTTTTTGTGCGCAAGATCGATTGGGGCGGGAGCACACATCATGATTGGCCACACAATCTTTGGTACAGGTCCACTGCACGTTTTGGTGCTGCATGGCTGGCTCGGAGATTCAACCGTTTTTGATCCGATGCTTCCGGCGGTCGACAGTTCCTCGGCAACCTTCGCCTTTATGGATTATCGCGGCTATGGGAAATCTCTTTCTCAGATTGGCGAATATTCCATCGATGAAATTGCGTCGGATGCAATCTCTCTTGCGGACCATCTGGGTTGGGACCGCTTTCACTTGCTCGGCCATTCGATGGGCGGCAAGGCGGCGTTACGCGTGGCGGCAAACCATCCTTCGCGCGTCATGCGGATTGTCGCAGCCACGCCTGTCTCGGCCTCTCCCGTTCCTTTCGATGCTGACGGCTTGACGCTGTTTACAGTTGCAACGGAGTGTCTCGAAAACCGCCAAACCATTATCGATATCACCACCGGCAGCCGGCTACCGCAGGCCTGGGCCCGAGCTGTCGCGCTCAAGTCTTGGGAAACCTCGAGCCAGCATGCCTTTGCGAGCTATTTCGATGCTTGGGCGCATGGCGGCTTTGCGGCCGAGGCCCGCGGCCTCGAGACGGAAATTCTAGTCCTGGTCGGAGAGCATGATGCCGCCGTAACGGAGCAGGTCGTCGGCGCAACCTATCTAAAGGACTACCCGAACGCCCGGCTCAAAATAATCCGAAATGCGGGCCATTATCCGATGCAAGAAACGCCGTTGAGCTTCGCCGCCGAAATCGTGGAATTTTTGTTGGGCAACTGAACATCAATCGACGTTCATGCCTACGCCGAGAGCCCGCAGGAGATCTCGTCGGATGCCCTGATCGCGCATTCAAACCAGCCTTTGTGCTGTTTGAACTATTTCAACATAACAAGGTTATAGATCATGAAGATTATTGCTTATGCCGATGGTGATGCGGTCTCGCTTGGAGTCGTTACAAGTCCAACGCATTTTATCGCCATCTCTGACATATCCTTGGAACTCCCAAACAACCTCATTGCCATTCTCGAGCAGGAAGACGGTCTTTCCCGGCTTCGGGATGCGGCAGCGGGTCGGGAGGGCAACCGCGCACTTGCGGATGTCACGCTGAAGCCATTTCTGGACCGCCCTAACGCAATCTGGGCGCTTGCATTGAATTTCAAAAGCCATATCGAGGAGACGGGTCTCCAGACGTCAAGAGATTTTCCGCATCTTTTCATGCGTACCGCGGCGTCTTTCGTCGGCGCCGGGGAGCCGATCCTCGCGCCGGCTGCCTCCGTTGCGCGGGCCTTCGATTATGAGGGGGAACTGGCCGTCGTGATCGGCACCCCAGGCCGTTATATTCCGGTCGAGCGTGCGCTTGACCATGTCGCCGGATATACATGCCTCAACGAAGGTTCCGTACGTGATTATCAAATGCATAACCGGCAGTTCGGGCTCGGTAAAAATTTCGAGGGGTCTGGCTCTTATGGCCCTTGGCTGATGACGAGCGATGAGTTCGGCGATCCCGCGCGCCATTCCGTCCTTACGCGCATTAATAATGTCATTCGTCAGCGCGCGCCCCTAGATGATATGCTCTTCAGCGTGGCCCAGACGGTGAGCTATCTCAGCCAGGGTTATCGGCTGCGCCCTGGCGACATGATTGCCATGGGAACGCCCGGCGCGCTGAAGCCCCAACCCGATGACACCGAAGGGTTGGACCTCTCCCGCCAATTCGGCCCATTCCCGACACCGGGCCTGGTTCATATGCGCCCCGGCGATCGCGTGGAGATTGAGATCGAAGGGCTTGGTATTCTCTCAAACCCAATCGTCGCAGACACGCCGCCCGCATAAAAACCTGTATCGGGGGAGGGCATTGGTACGGCGCTCCCGATACGCATCATTCATCAAGCAGCTTGAAAATGATTTCCCGGAACATTTTCTTCTCGGGCGCAGTCAGCCTGGCCAATGCCTGCTTTTCATACGCTATCGCATGGGGCTGAATCTGATTAAAGAGCTCCTTTCCCTTACGTGTGAGTTGCAGCGAAACGAGCCGGCGGTCCGACTCGTTTACTTCCTTTGCAATAAACCCAGCAGCTTCAAGTCTGGCCGTAGCGCGGCTGACCTTCGATTTGTCCATTGCGACACGCTCGAAAATTTCACGCACAGAGACGTTCCCAGATTGCGAGAGATGCGTGATAATGCGCCATTCCGGAATCGTGATGCCAAATCGTGATTGGTAGACCTCCGAAAGTTCACTGCTGAACCGGGCAGCCAGCTTGTTTACCAAATAAGGGAGGAAGTGATCGAGTTCGAGGCGTTTAGGATTGACAGTCATTCTAAATCATTTCATTTGATATGATATAAGCGGAAACGCCGCCGATTGTTTTTTACCCGTATCGGCATGATTGCTTACATAACGAAAGGCGAGGGGACCATGGAGGCAAAGCTGCGCTATATGCCGGGTTTTGGCAATGACTTTGAGACCGAGGCGCTGGCGGATGCCCTGCCGCAAGGTCGCAACTCCCCGCAGCGCTGCAATTATGGCCTGTATGCGGAGCAATTATCCGGCTCGCCATTCACCGCACCCCGTGGAACGAATGAACGCTCCTGGCTCTACCGGATGCGGCCTTCGGTCAAGCATGTCGGCAAGCTCACGCCGTTTGATCTGCCGTTGTGGAAAACCGCGCCGCATATTGTGCCCGGAATGCCGCTTGGCCAGATGCGCTGGGACCCGCTGCCCGAGGCAACGGATGACCTTACTTTCTTAACCGGTATGCGCACGATGACGACGGCAGGAGACGTGTTCACCCAGGTCGGTATGGCCGCGCATATCTATCAGGCCAACGCGCCGATGACCGATGAGATCTTCTATAATGCCGACGGCGAATTGCTCATCGTGCCGGAGATGGGTGTTCTGGCGATTTTCACCGAGTTGGGAAAGCTCGAAGTCGGACTTGCAGAAATCGCCGTCATCCCGCGCGGCGTCAAATTCAAGGTTGCACCAACCGGCGGCGCTTCACGCGGCTATGTCTGTGAGAATTACGGTGCGAAGCTTACATTGCCAGAGCGTGGTCCCATCGGCGCTAATTGCCTGGCGAATCCGCGGGACTTCAAAACGCCAGTTGCAGCGTATGAGGAAGATGAACGACCGCACCGAGTTGTCGTCAAATGGTGCGGGAGCTTCCATGAATCATGGATTGATCATTCGCCCCTGGATGTTG
>Ga0116226_10004499_pt1 | contig 12379 bp, 6 predicted proteins | sample S1TSphfallax_FD_89692 | JGI IMG/M metagenome (GOLD analysis project Ga0116226, IMG submission 89692) | Host-associated microbial communities from peat moss isolated from Minnesota, USA - S1T2_Fa - Sphagnum fallax MG | ecosystem: Host-associated > Plants > Peat moss > Unclassified | place: USA... | reverse complement strand
CGTCGAAGCGAGGCGCGATGAGGGAGCAACGCCGTAGCGTTGTGACCGAAGAGCAACGAAGTCTTCGGCGGAATGGGCGGTGTCGAGACGCCGGCGTCATTTTTTCACAGGCCTGCTAGGCGGGGGCGGGAGTTGTTCCTTGGGTGGGGGGTTCGGGCGGGCGTTTTTTGTCGCTTGCGAAGATGGCTTCGTCCTTGAGTTCTTTTGGCGCGAGCCACGAGTACATGATCGGTACGATGAAGAGCGTCAGCGCCAACGAGCTGATGAGGCCGCCGATGACGGCGATTGCGAGCGATGCGCGGCTCTGACCGCCGGGCTCGAGGCCGAGTGCGAGTGGCAACATCCCGGCGATCATCGCGATCGTCGTCATCATGATCGGGCGGAAGCGCGTTTCGGCCGCCTCCGCCATGCCTTCTTCGCGCGTGCGGCCTTCGCGCTTGCGCACGGTGTCGGCGTAATCGACGAGCAGGATCCCGTTTTTCGTGACGAGACCGACCAGCAGCACCATGCCGATGAGCGAGTACAAGTTGAGCGTCGAGCGCGTGATCCAGAGCGCGCTGAGAGCGCCGATCGTGGCCAGTGGGATCGCGAAGAGCGTGACGAACGGCGTGCGGTAACTGTTGTAGAGCGCGACGATCATCAGGAAGACGAGCACGAGCGAGATGAGGAGCGAACTGCCCAGCGTGACGAGTGCCTGATTCATGAGATCTTGCTGGCCTTTTGCCGCGGGATGAACCGTGACGCTGTGCGGCAAGTGCAGGTTGTGGACGTTTTCTAAGAACGCTTTGGTGACGTCCGAGAGGTTGTAGCCCGGCGCGACGTTTCCGGAGACGTGCACGACCTCTTGCCGGTTTTCGCGCGTGATGACGAGCGGCGCGGGCGCCCAGCGCAGATGCGCGACATCGCCGAGACGGACGATGTCGGCGTTCGCATCTTGGGAGCGGAGCGGGATGTTGAGCAGCGCGGCGAGCGAGTTTTGATACGGGATCGGGTACTGGACGAGAATCTCGGTCAGGCCGTTGGTCGCGGTCTCGATCTGCGTCGCTTCGTCGCCGCCGAAGGCGGCTTGGACGGCTTGCGCGGCCGTGCCGACGCTCACGTCGAGTTGCTGCAATTTGACGCGGTCGAAATCGACCTCCACCTGCGGTGCCGCGTTGCTCGCGCTGTCTTGCGCGCCGATCACCCCGGGCGTCGCTTTGAGCGCGCCGTAGACCCGCTGCGATACGGCGGTCGGATCGCTGCCGTCGGTCGTACTGACGAGTTCGTCGATCGGCTGCTGCACGCCGCCGCCCTGCTGCGTCGCTTGCACGACGCTGAGCGTGTTCGGTGGCACCATCGGCGTGAGCGCCTGTTCGAGCTGCTCCACATAGGTCGCCGTCGACGTTTTATGATCGGTCGAAAGATAGATCGAGATTTGTCCGACGTTGCCTTCTTGGACGAAGCCGCCGAATTCCGCCGAGTAGCCGCCCGCGATCGTCTGTTCGCTGGCAAAATCCGCACCGGTGATCGTCTGGCGCACTTTCGCTTCGAGCGCGAGCATGAGCTGTCGTGTCTGCGCGAGCGGATGACCGGGGGCCAGCGTCACCTGCGCGTAGATGATCCCTTGGTCTTGCACGGGCTCGTACTCTTCGCCGACCCAGCCGCTCGGCACGAGCAAGAATGCGAGGAGGCACAGGATGACCGAGACGACGACGATCGGCCACGGCCGGCGCATCGCGGCCGGCAGCCAGCGTTTCGAATACCGATCGCGGAAACCGTCGAAGCGGTCGTTGAACCAGCGGATCACCGGCCACGGGCGCCAGGTCGACTTCATCGACCAGAGACCGGCCAGCACCGGCGTGACGGTGAACGAGACGAAGAGCGAGGTGAGCGTCGCGACCGAGACGACGATGCCGAATTCGGCGAGCTGCACGCCGACGGCGCCGCTCGCAAATGCGATCGGCAAGAAGACGACGACGTCGACCATCGTGATGACGATCGCGGCGAGACCGATTTCGCTGCGCCCGTTGAGTGCGGCGTCGGCCGGCGCTTCGCCCAGATCGTGATGGCGTTCGATGTTTTCGAGCACGACCGTCGAGTCGTCGATCAAGATCCCGATCACGAGCGTCATCGCCATAAGCGAGATCGTATCGAGCGTGAGGTTCATCAGCTTCATCGCGAAGAGCGTCACGCCGAGCGAGGTCGGGATCGCGACCATCACGACGACGGCGTTGCGCCACGATTTGAGGAAGAACAGCATCACGACGGCGGTCAGCGCGATCCCCTCGATCAGCGTGTGTTCGACGCCCTGGAGTTGTTGCTCCGTGAAGGTCGATTGGTTGTGAGCGATCTCGAAATCGACCCCCGGAAATTGCTGCCGCAACTTCGGGAGTGCGGCGATCACTTCGTTTGCGACCGTCACTTCGCTCGACGTGGCCGTCTTTTGCACGCTGATCGCGATGCCGTTCTGGCCGTCGAGCGAGGCGTAGACGCGCTGCACGACGCTGCCGGCGAGCACTTGGGCCACATCGGAGATGCGCTTATCCGATGAGGGGACGGCCCACGGGCTGAGGCTCCCGAGGTACGGCGAGAGCGATGTCCCGCTTCCGTTGCCGTACTCGCTCGAGGATGCGGAGGGCATGGTCGAGGCTTCCGACGAGGTGGTCGCCGGCGAGGTCGTCGTGACGCCGCTGGTCGTCGAGGCGACCGAACTTACTTGCACCGGGGTGTCGACGCCGACGCTTGCGCTTGCGCTCTGGCCGCCGGCGAGCGTCGTCGTGTTGCTCACGGGCGAGAGCGTCGTCGATTGCGAGATGCCGGAGGCAAGGCCGTTCCCGCTCGCGCTCGTCCCCGAGCGTGCGCCGGTCGTCGACGCCCCCGTCATCCCGGTCGTTCCCGTCGCCGGTGCGGCCGTCGTCCCGGTGCTCGATGCGGACGAGGGGCCCGCTCCGGACGCCGCTCCCGACGAGAGTGAGCCGGTGCTCGAACTCGGCGGGAGCGTCGCCGCGGCCTTCGGGCTGGAACTCGTCTGCGGCGCGCCGGCTTGCACGAGGTTCGGCTCCGAGGGCGAGAGGGCGCCGGATCCGGCCGGGTTGCGGGCTGCGGTTCCACTCCCGCTGCTGGCCCCTGACCCGTTTGCGCCCGTGCCCGACGTGCTGCCGCCCGAAGCGCTCGTCCCGCCCGTACCGCTGCCGGCACCGCCGGACCCGGACCCGCCGCCGGCACTCGACCCGCCGGAGCCGGTGCTGCCGGAACCGCCGGTGCCCGTGCTCGAGGTTCCGGAAAAAGCAACATGGATCGGCAGATTCGCGATCGACGGCTGATCGAAGACGTCGCCGCGCACGTCGATCTGCGTCTCGTGTCCGGGCCCATAGATGATGCCGCCGGGCGCGCGCAGGTTGTTGGGCGCGATCGCGTTGACGACGTCCGTAATCGTGAGGTTGTCGGCTGCCAGTAGGTTCGGGTTGACCAGCACCTCGTAGGCGGCTTGCGTCGTCCCTTGCACGGTGGCTTGCGAGATGCCGGGGTACTGCTCCAGAGCCGGCACGATCTGATTGTTGGAGAGCGCGCCGAGCGAGATTTGGGTGTACTTCTTCGAGACGAGCGAGAGCGTGATGACGTTGGGTTCGCTCGGATCGGCGACGCGAATGGTCGGCGATTGAATCGTCGTCGGCAGTTGTCGCTGCGCGGCTTGCAGCGCCTTCTCCATGTTCGCGATGTTCTCGGTATCGGTCGAGGTGAGCGCGAACGCGGCGGCGATCGAGACGCTGCCGCTTTCGATCGTCGTATCGATATGATCGAGATACGGCAAGCCGGCGATCTGGTCTTCGATCGGCTCGGCGACCTCCGTTTGGAGTTCGGTCGTCGAGGCACCGCTGTAGGACACTTGAACGCTGACCGTCGGCTGACCGGTGTTCGGCTGCTGCTGAACCACCAGCGTTCGCAAAGCGAAGAACCCGGCGAGACACGTGAGCGCGACGAGCACGAACGTGAGCGTCGGGCGGAGCAAAAACGCGCGGGTGAGATTCATTTCCCGTCGGCGGGCGATGGCGAAGGTTCGGGCGTCGGCGAGGAATTCACGCGGTCGCCGTTGCCGACGGTCGTCGAATTGACGGCCTTGACGACGAGCGTTCCCGCCGCTATTCCGCTCACGACGGCATTCGCGCCGTCGTCGGAGATTTCGCTGACCGGTTGCAGATGCACGACCCCGTCAACGACGGTGTAGATGGTCGAGCGCGTGTCGTCGACGAACGCCGTGAGCGGGATGACGATCCCGCGTACGGCGGGTTGATCGACGAATGCGCTCACCGGCATCCCCGCCCGCAGCTCTCCGTTCGCATTATGGACGAGCACCTTTACGGTGAAATTCGTCGTACCGGGTTGCACCTGGTCCAGCACCGCCTCGACGACGCCCGGATCTTTGTGCCACTGCGGGTTGGCGCTGTACGTCGTGTTGATTTCAACGGACGCGGCAGCGCCGTTCTTCACGTTGAGGACCTGCGTGGTCGACGCGGGCAGGACGGCGTAGACATCCGAATTTTGCTCGATCGTAAAGAGTTGGCGGCCTGAGGGGTATTCGCCGGGGTTCGCGTTGACCGAATCCACGACGCCGGCGACCGGCGCGACGATGACGGCGCGCGCGATCTCCGCCTTGAGTTGCGCGACCGTTGCTTGCGCTGCGTCGACGGCGTCCCGCGCGGCCGCGAGATCTTGCTGTTGCGCCCCGGCGGTTTGCCCGTTTCCGTTCGCGCTGTTGTTGGCCCGCGCCGCGGTCAGCGTCGCGACGGCAGCGGCCACCGCTTGCAGATCGGTTGCCACGACGACGCGCTGCTGATCGAGGGTTTGCGCAGGAAGGTAGCCTTGGGAGGCAAGCGATTGATAGCGCTTCAGATCGGTCTGCGCGCCCGAGAGATTCGTCTGCGCTTCGCGAAGCGCTTCCGTCGCAGCCGTGACCGTGGTGCTGTTCTGGGCGGTCGTGGCAACGGTCGTATAGAGCGTTTGCGAGAGGCGTGCGGCATCTTCGCCGACGACGCGCTCCGAGGAGACGAGCTGCGCTTGCAGATCGTCGGTGAGCTGGCGCGCCAAGACCTGTCCCGCCCGGACCCGCTGTCCTTCGACGACGTCGACCTCGGAGAGCGGCTCGGATAGGTTGGCCGTGACCGCGACTTGCCGGTAGGGAGCGATGACGCCGGCGAGCTGGATGCTCGGTGAAATGCTGCCTTGCCGCGCGGTGATGGTTTGCACGGCCGTCGGCGGCGGCGTCGCTTTGGCCGCGGCCGCTTTGCCGGCACAACCGGTACACGCTGCAGAGATGAAGAGAGCGGAGAAGCAGGCGTAGATCTGGCGCATGACGTCGTGCTGCTGGTGTCCCCTCCCGAGCGCCCGCTAAAACGCCCCCACGAAACACCCAGCCAAAGCCCAGGAATATTCGCGTGAGGGCGCGCGCACGGGCGTGTCGAGCGATGCACCTCGTACTCCGGCAGTCACGATTCGGTCGTCGTTCCGTTCGACTTCAATGCGAAGCATCGCGCTATCCGTCTCGAGTGTGCGTTCGCGCACGCCGGAGACGGACGATTCACTGTCGTGGCACCATCTTTACGATGAGCATACACTTCCCGAAAAGAAGCCCGCACATCGCAAGGAAAGAGACCGACCAGCGCTTGTCTCGATAAGCGTATAACGAATCGGTGTTCGCAGGACGCGGGTATCTGCGGCGAGTTTCGTCTTACGACGCTCTCGGCGTTCTTCAATCAGAACGTCGCCGCCTGAATGGGTACCCAATGAAGCCGTTTACTTGGCTCGTTCTTCTTTCAGCTCTTGCCGCCAGCGGTTGCGCCGGCGGGTCCACCGTCCATACGACTCCTTCTTCTCCGGTGGGGGCGCAAGCGAAGAAGGCGCGCTTGATCCCGTTCTCGCTGCCGCTCGTGAACGACAACTCGATCGAATCGTCGCTGCGCTCGGCTCGGAGTGCGCAAAATTCGGTCGGCAGCATCCCGACGGTCGGGCCGACGACTGCGGCCGAGATCCCGATCTCGATTGGACTCGTCGATGCGCCGCTCTTCAACCTCTCGCAAGTGAATCTCGCGATCGAACGCATCAACGCCGTCAGCAATATCGGAACGGCGCAGCAAACCGAAACGCTCGTGCAGGCCTACCCCGGCGAAGCGGTCATCGATTTGCTCGACTATCAGCAGACCGCCGCGAACCTCGGGATCACGGCTATTCCTCCGGGCCAGTATGATGCGCTCGAGATCGTCTGCGATCCAGCGAACAGTACGATCGTCACGAACTCCGGACAAACGCTTCCCATCACGTTTGGGAAGTTCGCGAACGGAAGTTTCACGCCGAGCCGGAGCGGGCACGGCTCGCTCGTCCTTCACTACACCTTCAGTGCGGCCACCACGATCGCCAACCTGCTGGTCGACTTGAACGTCGAGAATTCGGTCAACGTCGGCGGCAGCGCTGCTGAATTCGGGGCGTCCTTCTTCGCCGCCGACGGGACCAACGCCGGTGCGATCGGCGGCACGCTCGTCGACAGCAGCGGAAATCCCGTCGCGAACGCAACCGCCGTCGTCACGGATGGGAACGGGAACGTGATGGGGCTTGCTCCGACCGACCAGAGCGGCAATTTCATCGTCCATGCGCTCAATGCGGGCTCGTACACGATCACGGTGTATGAGAAGTACACGACGGCAGCCGGCATGACGGTGACGGCCAGCGACGGCCAGACCGGCTCGCTCGGGCCGTGGCAAGTCACGGTCCCGGCCGGCTTCGAGGCTTACCTCGGAACGTTCCCAGACTAGGCTGCTCGTACCAAAGCGTTCGCGTCGTGTACGATGTGAACGCTTTGGTACGCATGTGCGCTCGCGCACAAGAACGACGACTCTTCCGTGTCGTGGCATCATCTTAACGATGACCATACAGTTCGCTGAAAGAAGAGCATTTCAAATAGGGAACGAGCAGCGTAGCGCTTGTTTCGGTAAGCGTAGAACGAATCGGTGTTCGCAGGGACGGGGTGCCTGCGGCGGGTTTCGTCAGAACGACACTCTTGGCGTTCTCCACTCAGAACGTCGCCGCCAGAACGGGTTATCCACATCGTAATGAAGCCACTCGCCTCCCTCGCTCTCGTTTCCGCTCTTGCCGTTAGCGGCTGTGCCGGCGGCGGTTCCGCCGTGCATCCGACGCCGGCTTCGCCGACGACGACGCAAGCAACGGGTTCGCGCTTGATCCCCTTTTCGATGCCTCTCATCACCGACAGCTCGATCGAATCGTCGCTGAGCTCGGCGCGCGGCACGCAAAATTCCGTCGGAAGCATCCCGACGATCAACGTCCCGCTCACGATCGGGCTCGTCGATGCTCCGCTCTTCAATCTCGCGCAAGTGAATGTCGCCGTCGAGCGCATCAACGCCATCGCCAACGGCAACACATCGCAACAGACGGAAACGACTCTCGAGGTCTACCCCGGCGAGGCGGTCGTGAACGTGCTCAACTACCAGCAGGCCGCTGCGAACCTCGGCATCACGTCCATCCCCGAAGGCCAGTATGACGCGCTCGAATTCGTGTGCGACCCCGCGCACAGCAGCGTCGTCACGACGTCCGGACAGAAAATCCCGATGACGTTCGGCGTCTTCACGAACGGCAAGTTCGTGGCGAGCCCGAGCGGCCACGGATCGCTCGTCATGCCCTACAATTTCGATGCGACCCTTGGACTGAACAACGTGCTGATCGACTTGAACGTCGAGAACTCGCTCAACATCAGCTCCAACAAGGCCGAGTTCGCGCCGTCGTTCTTCGCCGTCAACGGGAACGCGGCCGGCGCGATCGGCGGCACGGTCGTCGATCGGAGCGGCAGCCCGGTTCAGAACGCCACCGCCGTCGTAACGGACGGTAGCGGCAACCTGATGGGTCTCGCGCCAACCGATCAGAACGGCAACTTCATCGTCCATGCGCTGAGCACGGGAACGTACAATCTCAAGATCTACGGGAAGTACGTGACGGCAGCGCAGATGACGGTCACCGCGAGCGACGGTTGGACCGGTTCGCTCGGCGCGTGGCAAGTCAATGTCCCATCCTGGTTCGAGGCCTACATCGGAACGGTCCAGGACTAGCCCGTTCACATGAAACCGTGCGCATCGTGTCGCGGCGCGCGTCCCTATCGCGCGTCACGACACGGTCCGTACGAATCGTCGGCAAGAGAGAAAGACGCCCCAAAGCGCCCTCGGCCCTGAATCGAAAAAACGAACCCGATGCTTCCGTCACTTACGGAAGTGACGAACCACCGATTCTCCCGCGACCCGTTTCGCCTCCGCCAAAGTTCAATGCCGCCAGAAAGACGCAATCCTGTGAACTCCGTCGCTCCCGTCGCGTTCTGCCTGTCGCTCGTCGCCTCCGGATGTACCGGTGGCGAAACGAGCGAGCGCGTTGCACTACACCTCGGACCCATCTCGGAGTAACTGGTTACCAAATGGAATTGGGATCAAGGACGTGACGGATGCCGGAGCCAGGTGAGCTTCGGGCCTTGCTTGCTAGCGCAAAACTTGCGCTAGCCGAGGCTCGCTGGGACGACGCGCTCGAACTGCTCGAAGGCTGTGAAGCATGGCCGATCGAGGTGGCGGAGCATGCCGTTCTGGTGAAGGCCGACACGCTCACCCGGCGTGATGCCGGCAACGCCCTCGCCTGGCTCGCGTCGACCGATGATGTCGTTGAATCCGACGAAGCGCACTTCGTACGCGAGCTGCTGACCGGCCGCGCCTACGCGAACTCGCGCAACTTCGACTCGGCGTCGGCGCGCTTCGAGCAGGCCCGCCGCTATGCGGACCGCGTCGCGGACGGACCGGCGCGGCTCGCCTATCACCTCGCGCGTATGCGCTGGTTCCGCCGCACGGGCACGGCCGAAGCTCCGGACATCGCACTGGCGCTGACCGTCCCCGATCCGACCGGCCGCGCTGCGGCGCTCGCGATTCGCGGCTGGCTGCACGCCGCAGCCGGCAACTTCGCGCTGCAGATCGCCGATTTCCGCGCCGCGCTCGATATCGTCGTCTCATCGGATCACGCCTGCGACGTCGGCACCGTCTCGTCGATCGTGCATGCCCTGGCGCGCGTCGCGTTCGAGACCGCCGATCAAGAAGGCGTCGAAGCCGCACGCCGCGCCTACGAGTATCTGCGCTGGACCGATTGCGTGCGCGTCGACCGCTTCCAGACGGTCCGCATCTTGGGGATGGACGCCTATGTGCGCGGCGATATCGTCCGGGCGCAGTGGCTGCTGCGCGACGCGACCCATTTTGCGCCGTCACCCGCCTGGCAAGCGCTCGCCCACCTCGATCGCGCGCAAGTCGCCCAATTCGCGGGCAACGACCCGTGGGCGCTCGACGAGATCGAAACGGCCGCCAAACTCGCGCACGGCGTTCCGTGGGGCGAGATGTTCGGCGAAGAGCGGTTTGCGCTCGTTGGCCTTGCGGTGATGCTGGCGCCGATCGACATCGCGCGCGCGCAGCGGTTCGCGGCCACGTTCTCCCGGGTCGGGTTGCAGAATCTCGCGCCGGTCTACGGCATCATCAACGATGTGCGCGCGATCGGTTACGAGAAATACGCTTTCGGCAAAATCGACCAGACGCTGGGCAACCGTGACGCCGCGACCTCGGCGCTCGTCGAGGCCTATAACGTCTTCGCCATCATCAACTATCATTTTCAAGCGATGCTTTGCGCCCAGGCACTCGCCGAAGTCACCGGCGACGATATGTGGACCGAGCGCGCCCGCGGTCACGTCGCCCACTACCCGGGCTCCACGCTCATGCGCGACGGCGATCCGACGGTCAAACCGCGCGATGCGGTCGTCGAGGGCTTGACGCCGTTCCAGATGCGTCTGGCCCGCGCGCATTGGGCCGGCCTCGACGCCGCGCAACTCTCGCGCCAATTTAGCCGCAGCTCCTACACGATCGAACATCAGCTCCAAGCGATCTACGAAGCCTTCAACGTTCGTAATGAGAGCGGGCTGCGTGAGGTCGCCCGCCAGCGCGGGCTGGTATGATCGCGATCCTCGTTTGCGCGATCGTCGCGACGCTCGCCGTTGCGGCTGCCGTAGCGCTTGCGATTTCGTGGTATCGTACGCGCGATCTCATCGCGCATCTGCGCCACGCGGCGGCGGTCGCCGACGATGCGATCGAAGGGCGCTATAATGTTCTCGAAGCGGTTCCGGGCGGCATCTACATCCTCGATGCGGAGGACCGGTTCTCGCACGTCAACGAGGAAGCCGAGCGGCTCATGCACGTCGCCCCCGGCGAGCTGGTCGGCCGTGCGATCACGGACGTCATCGACCCGCTCGGCTCCGATCTCTTACCGGAAATCCGCCAAGCGCGTGAATCCGGGCAGCCGGTGAGCCGGGTCGCCTTTTTCCCCACGACCGGCTGGTGGGTCGAGATCCGGATCAAGCCGGGCGGCCGCGAGACGGTCATCTCGCTGCGCGATGTCACGATGCGTAAGAGCGCCGAGGCGCGGCTGCTCGAGAGCGAAAGCCGGTTGCGGATGCTCAATTCGCAGGTCCCGGCGGTGCTCTGGAGCGTCGACCGGCTGGGCCGCTTCGTCTCGCTCTCGGGCGCCGGCCTCGCCGCGCTCAACCTCAGCGAAGAGCACTGGATCGGCAAATCGTGCGGTGAGTTCATCGGTTCGAGCGACGCGGTGCCCACGCTCGTCTCGGTGTTCGGCGGCGAGCCGGTGCAGTGCGAATCGGCCCGCGGCAAGAAATGGCTGCGCCATCACATCGAGCCGCTGCGCGGCAACGGAGACACCGTGGTCGGGGCGGTCGGCGTCACGCTCGACATCACCGAACTCAAGGTCGGCCGCGAAAAGCTCGAAGAGGCGGCGCATCGCGACGCGCTCACCGGGCTACCGAACCGCTTCACGATCGACCGCATTTGGCGCGATCGCGAGGCCGTCGGCGTGCGCGGGGTGCTCTTCGTCGACCTCGATCGCTTCAAGGCGATCAACGATACGCTCGGGCACAAGACGGGCGATCAGGTGCTCAAGATCGTCGCGGACCGGCTGCGCGAAGCCGTCAACGATCGGGATGTCGTCGTGCGCGCCGGCGGTGATGAATTCGTCGTCGTCGTGCGGTCGGCGAATTCGCCCGACGACATCGGGACGCTCGCGGCGCGCATCTTGGCCCGAATCGCCGATCCGATCACCCTCGGCGATCGGCAGTTCTACATCAGCGCGAGCGTCGGCGCGGCGCTCTCGCCGCAGCACGGCGTCTCGGCCGACGATCTAATCACCAACGCCGACACGGCGATGTACCGCGCGAAGACCAGCGGTTCGGGGACGTTCGCGTTTTTCGACTCATCGATGCAGGGTGGCGGCTACGAGCCCGTCGCGCTCGAAGCGGACCTCCGCACCGCGCTGCGCGACGGCGGGCTGCGCGTGCTCTACCAGCCGATCGTGGATCTCATGCACGGGCACGTCACCGGCTGCGAGGCGCTCGTGCGCTGGAAGCATCCGGTCCACGGCGAGCTCCAGCCCGAAGCATTTCTCCAACTTGCCGAGCAGAGCGGTCTGATCGTCGACATCACGCGCATGGTGCTGCGCCGTGCCTGCACGGTGCTCGCCGGCATCCGCGAGGTGCTGCCCGATTTCCGCATGACCGTCAACTTTACGCCGCGCGATCTGCGCGACGGCGATATGATCAGCGCGGTCGCCGAAGAACTGTTGCGCGCGCGGCTGCAGCCGGAGTCGCTCGAGATCGAAGTGACCGAGCACGTCGTGGTCGACGAGCGGTCGATCCAGGCCCTCCAAACGTTCCGCGATTTGGGTGTCGGCGTCGCGCTCGATGATTTCGGCGTCGCGTACAATTCGCTCAACCACCTCAAGCGCTTGCCGATCACCGCGCTCAAGATTCACGAAACGTTCGTGCGCGACATCGACGACAGCCGCTTCGATCAGGCGATCGTGCGCGCCGTCGTCTCGCTCGGCTCGACGCTCGGCCTACGCATCCTCGCCGAGGGCGTCGAGTCGGCGGCCCAAGTGCAGACGCTGCGCGCGCTCGGCTGTCACGAAGCGCAAGGCTTCCGCTTCAGCTACCCGCTCGAAGCCCACGATCTTCAGAATCTCCTCGCCGAACCCCCCGACTATTCCCAAGTCGGCAAGAGCGCCTAGCCTCTCGCATACGCGCCTGCGCTCCGAACGCATCGGGTTGTCTTGAGCCGAATGTCATCCTGAGCCTGTCGAAGGATGGGCATGCGAGAACGGGGCGCGTTCGCCACGATCCTGGCCGGGGCTCGCATCGCTATCGCATGCCCATCCTTCGACAGATACTGTGTCGTCATGAGGGTGTCAAGGCTCCGTCGAAGGGTCTCCCGCTCTTGAGGACGCCGTAGGCCAGGACCAGCAGCTTCCGCATAGCGGCGATGAT
>Ga0116226_10004498_pt1 | contig 12380 bp, 9 predicted proteins | sample S1TSphfallax_FD_89692 | JGI IMG/M metagenome (GOLD analysis project Ga0116226, IMG submission 89692) | Host-associated microbial communities from peat moss isolated from Minnesota, USA - S1T2_Fa - Sphagnum fallax MG | ecosystem: Host-associated > Plants > Peat moss > Unclassified | place: USA... | reverse complement strand
TATTAGATTTTGGGCAGACTACTTTTTTAATCTATTTTACCTTGTTGACACATGAAACCTTTTAATTACACCTCCTATACATACAACATAGTTAAAACAATGATTCCCACTTGGATTCAATTAACATTATAAGCTAGCAATGTAATAAGGGAAGTGTTTCAAGTGTTAATTAATATTAATTAACAATTCATGAAACCTTATAACTAAACCTCCTAAACACACAACACAACTAGAACAATGAATTACACTTGGATGCAAATTGGCATTAAAAATTAGCAATGTAATAAAGGAAATGTTTCAAGTGTTAGTTGACACCAACTAATAGTTCATGAGACCTTCTAACCACACTTTTATATATCATTTTTATGTTAGGTGGTACTAACATAAGGAAACTACCATTAATGACGCGCTCCCAACTCTTTGAGGGACTCAAATGCGAGTCCCAAACAGACAACAATGGAAGAGCAAAGAGTCGGGGCACGCTCCCTAGCTCACAACACTTTAGAGGGATAGAGGGGCATGTTGGAGCTCTGGGATGGGACTAGGAAGAATTAACAAGCTTTAGTTACTCACATGGGCTTGCACAAAACCAACACAAGGTGGTTAATGCATAGTTGGAGCACTTTTGGTGCTAGGACGTGCCACGGGCAACTTGGACTCACAAGGCTCACCATGGCCCGAACTTGGGGGAAGCCACCACCTTCCCCTTTATAGTATACTTTGTGCCTCTCCACGAGGCCCACATCCAAATGGCACTTTGTCCAAGGACTCTCAAGTGGGAATCTTGAAATTGCCAAAGTTGGGCATCCCATGACTTTGGGGGCCCATAACTTCGCGTGCAAACCTTGGATTGAAATGAAGTCTAAAAAGAATTATAGCCCTCGTCAAAAGCTTTCCAACATTATGTCGCATGCCACCTGTACGCAAGTAAATTGGGTTGATTTCCGACTTTTAGTGGTCGAAAGTCAAATTGCTAATTTGATTCCCGACCTTTTTTTTAGCCATAACTTATGTTTCAGATATCCAAATGGGTCATGCAAGCCCATTTTAAACATTTACGTTTCAATAGCTTTCCAATGGTATAAAAACCTCTTCGATCCATTGGGTTTTGACCCCTGCAATTGCTCTCTAAGCATTCTGGAGTCCACTGGGACTACAACTCCCAAAGTGGGAGTTCCCTTGGGAGTATGAGGGCCTATTCCCTCACACTTTCTTGCACTCACAGGAGCATGCGCCATGACTCTCGGGTTGCCCTCTTGGCCCGCAACCTTGCAACCTTTTGCTTTGCTCACGAGCCTAAGGCTAAAGTTGCGACAACTAATCAACACCAACCAAGTTTCATATGTTTCACTAAAACACATTTTTCAGAAGAAAGATGTAATGAATCATATGTTTAAGGTTGAAACCCCACTCATGGGTCATGTGTTCATTTCAAAATGCAGCTACAAATCAACATGGAAATTGCAACCATTATAATTAACACACGTTATCAGAACACATGAGTACTAAACCTCAATGATTGAGACAAAGAAATGAATTCAAGATTTTGCAACATATCAATTCCTGAGAGAGACTTACTTATTTAAAGTTCAAAATTTTTGCTATCAAATCTAGCTTTTCATCCTTATGTGATTCTTGATCATCAAATTGTCTCATATGGTTAGTAATATCAAAAGGTTTATTTTTCTTCGAAACCAAAATGAAATCTCATGATCCATACCTTAGGTTATAAATGAAAGGAAATCTTAAGCTTTTCAATGTTTACATTCAAAAGCGTCATATGTTCAAAAAACACATTACTAGCACAATAAACCTCAAAGATAAAATTTCCACACAAAGAGATTGCCCAAGATTGAAATTCTTACCTCTTCTAGCATCAAGTTTACATCCGACATCTCCAAACCTTATTTACCATTTAATTTGTAAGTAGTCACAAAATCGAGAGAGAAATCAAGATCGCAGAGGACGTAACCCTAAACCCTATCATCCAAGAAAAACACCCCCTAGATGTTAATCTCAAAAGCTTGTATGAGCTTTGTGGATTTTCGAGCTCACATTTGACAATTTCAAATCTCCTCATTCTTCCTTAGAACATTCAATCAATGCCAAGCAAACACCTTCGAAGGCATGTTGGTCAAGAACATTTGTAGAACACCCAGAGGCGGCTTGACATTTGAGGTGCTCTAAAAAAACACTCTATAACTAGACCTTAAAAAAAAAAAAATCTCAAAAACATCAATTACCTTGTATTACTACAAGGAGGTTCCTTGAACTCTAAACTGCACTGTGTAGAACCCAAGAGTTCTAGAAGCTTGTATGAATGTTTTTGAGTTACAAGTTCATATTTGTTGATATTAGAGCTCATGGTTCATCATGGGAACTTTTAGTTGGTGCCAATTTAGCACCCCAAAAGGCGTGCCTAATAGGTAAGGTTTTGGGCCTTCAGTACACTTAATGTTTAAAGGTCATGGGGGTGCATCTTTCAAATTTGTAAATTAAAAAATAAACATAATCTTATTATTTTCATTTCTTGTGAAATTTTAGGTTTAAAGTTGAAAATATGGTGCTCTAAAAGAACACTCCAAAAATAAACCTAAAAAAACCCGATTTTTTGAAAATTTTGATTGTTCAATACTATTTTAATTAGTTTCGGTTGAGCTCTCATGTGTTTTGTGTAACACTTAGGAGTTCTAGTGAACATTTGAGAACTCTGAAGAATAGAAAAATGTTTTAATTTAATTCAAGCATTGTCGTAAAATGGCCATAATGCAAGCATTTGTCTAAGAGCTTTTCCAAAATTTCGAAAAAATCTCATATTTCCCATGTCAACACAAAACTTGAAATGAAAATGAAATGGGGAAAGTAAATTACCTCTTGGGTTGTGTTGGTCTAAGTTGGAGATGTTTAGCTTGAAAATGTGAAATTAGCAACTTCGAGAGAATACCTAAAAGTGTGCCTTAAAAGTCTAAAATATCTTGGAAAAATGTTAATTTCTCATGAAAAAATGGTAACATCAAACTTACCTCCTCTTTATTACTTCTCGATGCTACAACTGAAAGCTTCTCTTCTTAGATTCTGCCATTTATTTTATCTTTGAATGTTACTTTGAACTCATCCACATAAAAGATGTCCCTTTCCTTCTCTTAGGTTTCAACCCCATTGTTGTTTGTTTTTCATTCAACATTTGCAATTTCTTGTATGACTAAGAACTATTTCTATTGCAACAATTTGTACTTATACTACCACCTGTTACCATTCATGTCCCTTGACATGTTGTTAATGTGCACTTTGAACAATGGTTGTTTTCCAACGAGCCAATATAGTTTCTTGATGCAATTCCAACCTTTTTTTCACACTAACCAATTTGTAACTAATTCTTACTTATGGAAGTTGAAAAAAAAAAATCAATTTCAATGTATGTGCAAATTAATTTCTAATTGTAGGATTATATCTATTGAGTTTAATTTCATAGTCAATAAAATGTGTATTGTTTTGAATATATGTTTCCATCAACCATCTGTTAGTGTTATAAATAAGTCACCATTTCAGACATATGTGACAAATCTTTGTTTTTTTTCCCGTTAAATTTCCACATTAAATATGGTCTTATTTTTATTTCCCCTTTATATTTTTTTTTGAATCCATATCACTTAAGTTTGCTAAAGTTCACTTTTGAGTTAAAAATATATTCTCTTGATACTTGAGCTTAAAACAAGGTGTATTCCTAATTCATATTTTCTATGCTGCATAATTTTAGCATTAAAAAACAATTGTGTGGCGGTTGCTCTAATGTGAATTATTGGCGATTAATATTTTGGTGTTCTTGCATGATAGCAACTTTCAAACCTACTAGCACTCTTGTCATTATTGTCTATGTTTGCAAAGGTTTGCATCAATGTTTCTTATGTTCAAAGGGGTAACAAAAATTGGGAGTTTTTAAATGAAGTCATTGTTTACAAATGGTGGGACAAATAATGATATCATTGGCCATGATGCAAAGAATGTAATTGATATTTAACTTGATCTTGAAGTAGAAGAGAGGCTATTATGTCTTGTCTAACTAAGTATCGTATTGTAAATGATATTATTATAAATTTCTAATTTATGAAGCTTTGTTTTATCATATCAATTATAGTTACATATCATGGGATTTCTCATAAGTTTGATGTGTTTATTCTTTGCATTATACCACTTTGAACATCAAAATGAGATATAAGGAGCCACAAAGAGTGACGGATGTGAAAAAGAATTGAAAATTTTAGTGGAAATGTCTATGTTTGGTAATTGGAAAGTCATTGAAATTGTGGGAAGTTGTGCTGACATATTAATATGAATGTTGAAAAACTCAAATTGAGAAGCCATTTGCTAAAATTCCAAAGTTTAATTGGTGCCAATGACTTTTGAAATTGAGTCACTACCTCATTATATAAGGATTATTTTGCAAAGGACTACCTAAATGGTATAAATTTTTTTTTTTGAGGTTCAATTTTTTTGGTAAAATAAATAGTACTAAACACAATTTTAGCATTAATTCATTTCAAAATATGTAATTTCATTTTTAAAATAACTTATTTTATGTCTAAACCTTAAAAGTCTTCAGTAACATGTAAATGTGAATTATTGTGCATGTTGTATTAAATAAAATTGTAATTTATAATATAAAAATGTGAATGATAAAATATTTGACATGGTTTCATATGATTTGGTCATCAATTAAAACTACCACAAAAAGATACACAACTTTGAAAAAATAATATAATATAAAAAAAATTCAAATAACTTTTAAAACATTTGGAAAAATCCCTAGTGTAAGGAAGGTGACATTGCAAAAAATCCCATGCGAAAATTCATTATAGGATGGATGCAAGAATTAATCAAGTGGAGGTAAGTTTTCTTTGAAGCATACAAGAAAGATTTCAATGTTTTACATTTCACATATCTCATCCATTTGAAATCCTTAAATTTCATCTAAACCATCCACCCCAATTGAGTGGACATTCAAACATGCATGAAACTTGATGGCACTTTCATCATGTCATGCGTCCTTGAGAACTACACTTACCAATTTTGAGCGTGCAATTGGAGATGTGTTACAGAACATCAAATTAATGTTTTGTTGTTTTCTTCCCAAAATGAACGTGCATCATATTCAACATGTCTACATCATTAGAAGAATGAATATGTGCAATACTTGGTTTGTTAAACTTGTCTCACTTATGTTGATAGAGCCATAATTTGCCAATCTAGTTAACTTTTGCACTAGACATTCATAACATACAATAGTTTTTTAAGTATTAGGCTTGATGGTTTATGTTGTTCTAAGCTCTTTTTTCACTTCTCAATGATGGAAGAACTTGACACTTTTGTGTAATGAACACATCAAAAGAGTTTGAACGACCTATCAAGTTTTTTTGTATTTGTTGCATGAGTCATGATGTTGGGGTGGTCTATAGTGCTTGTGGTCATCAAGTTCAAATTTTAGTCCTTCCATGGCATGATGGTTTTCACCAAAGGGTATGCATTTTAAGCTCTTTCTCTACTTGTAAACAATGGAAGAGCTTCCGATCTTTTGTGTGGTGAATGTATTGAAGGAGAATGACCTATCAAGTTAAGTTGTATTTGCTAAAAGAGTCATGAAGTTGGGGTGATCTATAGTGCATGTGGTTGTCACATTTAAATTTTAGTCCTTTCATGGCATCGGTACATTTGATCAAAAAACTAACAAGCTTTGTGTTTTGGTTTCAAGGTTGAAATTTTGCTCCTTGGACTCAAATCCTTCATGTTTTGTGTGTGGGTTTTGTGGATATAAGATTTAACAAACACTTAATGAATTGGTAAAGTTTGCAACTTATACAGTAAGTTCAACATTAATTTATCATCTTCGGAATGACTAAACAAGTGTGGAATAGGCACATTTCCATTCAGGTGTCAAAAATTTGCATTTCATTTATCAGTTAAAATTTTGCTATACTCATTGCATCAATGCTACTTCATATCTACAAAAATGTTCAAGTAGATCTAAAGTAGCTTGCCATAACCTAATGGCTATGCTTGGCTAATCATGGAAATCTCCATAGATGGACAATCCAAAAGTCCAAGCCACCTATGGTTGATCATGGAGATCTCAAAGATGAAAGAATGAAAAGGTGGTGCAACAATTTAACATTTGTAGCTTAAATTCATAATTTGTATCATGCATTGCTAGATTATAAAATACCTTAAAAATCAAGGTACATTTGAAGAACACATGTTTTTTCCCCACCTTCATCATGTGTTCCTTTGCATTAAGATTAGGGCATCAAAGGCTCAAATTTGCAGTTTAATGGTGATGGCTTCCTATTGTTGATATGCGCTTGAATAACCTACATCATCCACATGTTGTAGGTGGTCTATTTTGTAGAAGTTACAAGATTGCAATCTTGGAGGTTTTGATATTATTACATATCTATCCATAGTTGTGTGGGTTCAATTAGTTCCCCTTCATCCTATCAACCATTCCATCTCCCTTGCAACAATGATGCATCTCCATCACACAACATGAAAAACAATGACAACAACGTTCCATCAACAAAACCTAATCGACTAAAAGTCATCAAAATATGGAAAGCAACAAAGCAAAGTTCATAAACAACAAACAACCCAAAAAGGAAAAAAAATAGTAAAAGAGGATTTGTGGCTTCCTCAAACACTCATAATCACCAATCGTCTCAAATTTTGACACTTTTTGCCAATCACTTTCTATACAACATTTCATCCATTAAGGTAACCTTTCATCCCACTTTCAATTAGGTCACATTCACGTTAAAGAACATTGAACACATGTCCACATCACATTTGTTTCAATGTTTCACAATTTCTTATTCATTATTCATGCAATATCATTTCTTTCTTGATAAAGATGGATGAAATCCATCTATATCATTTTCAATTTTCATTCACATAAATGAATGGCACCTGTCTATGTGAAATCCATTCATGTGGGTTAATATAATGTTAGGGATGGATACCTCATTCATTGATATCTCAGTGATGCATCGTCCCTCTACATTCATCCACCATTCATCCTTGTAAACCATTATATTATTGCTTTCGGTTACTGAAGTTTGTTTCAAAGCTCACGGGGGACTCTGCTCACGGCTCCCGCACTAGCATTTTCCTGTTTGAAGGATCTTGCACGTAGCTGATTTGAGATGCCGATCCAGATCCGGATCCAAGTCTCGTTGCGATGGTTGCGGACGTCGTCTTGGGATGACAGGCCAAGGAGCCGGAGGGAAGCTTGGCGGATAACTTTGGCGATGGCGACGACAAGCGGGAGCGAGCAGGCAGTGCAAGCGACAAACGACGATGCCACGATCAGTAAACTGTACCTTCTGCTGCTTTTCATTCCCTTACTCACAATTCTTGCAGCTTTTGTTTTGAACTTTGTGCACTCTGTTTGCTCTCTGTTCCGTAATCTCCTGAAGTAGGTCTTTTTTCTTCGATCTCAGTGTGCAAAGATGACGGGAGTGACGATGATGGCAGGTCATGTGTGAAAAAAGGCTACATATCTGATGATTTTGTGCAGTTCTTTGTTCGGAGGCCGATCAAGCGCTCCCCTATCATCAACCGCGGTATGACTTCTTATCCTGCTTTCTCAAGTAAAAGTTTCTCCAAACACTTATGCAACGCGTGAATTGTGCTTGCAAGATAGTTCTTAGAAGGGGTTGATGCAGTTCCGTAAAAACTACTCTATAACATTCTGCGTATCTTTTCAATGTTGGCGATGCCTTCTTCAGACCTTTTTCTCATGCCCCGGTTAGCTGGAAGTGCGGCTGTTTTGAGTTTGAGGGTCTGAGCGAGCCCAACCATCCCTACTCAGCAACTTTGATCTCGAATATGTCCTTACTGGGAAAGCAATTAGGAATCCTTTGCCCCATAGGTTGTGATTGTGATTGAGAAAGAGAGCAGGTATTCCGGTGAGCTGCTTTGTTAAGATTGTTCAGTGTGTGTGGGGTGTGGTGTTGGCAAGGTTATTATGCACGATGGTCTGTGATGCGCCAGCTGTTATTCCAGTTTCTTGATGCTGATTCACCAGCTTTAAATGATCCACCTCCTCGAAAACAAATTCTTTCCCTTGGAGCTGGTTTTGACACTTCCTTTTTCCAGCTGGTGGTAAGAGGATTGCACTGCAGATGTAGTTTAAATATCCAAATATATAAGGTTCATCCACAACTTGCCTGTAATAGAAACTGTTGGCTCACAGTATGTCAAGACTGTGATCTTCCAACCAACAATATTGTGCAGTAGAGATTGACAACAACATCAAGGCCACACAAAAGACTTTAGCTCTTAGTATCTTGAGACTTCATTATAGAACATTCAGCAAGTAATCTGCCCTCCGAAATTCTGCACAGAAGATGGTGTGGAAAGTTTGTTGTTATCTAGTTTAAGTGGGTTCTCTGCACAAGTTGTCTAAATAACTTTCATCTTATTAAGTTTGTAGGAGAGCTATTGGATAATTAGGACTTAGGTCTGAAAGGTTGGCTTTGGCACACAGGAAGAGGGAAGAATCCTGCACAATTTTGTGGAGGTGGATTTTTCAGAGGTACCACATGTCCACCTTTCTTTCTTGTATGCAGTTCTTTTTATCATGCATGTAATGAAATGATGAACTTGTTGATGTTTGATTGGAATAATGACTAAGTGTAAATAAATGGGAATATGCAGGTTACAAGAAAGAAAGCAACGCTAATTGGAGCCAAAGAAGTGCTACTTACCAAGCTTGGTCCAGAACCCAAGATATCAATGGGTGCATCTTTCTTCTCTTTGTTGCACAAGCTCATCCTGTGCTTACAACCTAATGTTATCTTGCAGTTTTCTTGTGGCACTCTTGACTGCTTAGTTTTCTGGTGCCTGATACTGGGCAGCAACAGCCTGCATCTCAATGATTAGTAGGGTGGGTGCTACGGTGTAGTTGAAGGGGAAATTATAAGTGAGCATTACACACTTCTACCAGCTGACCTACGGGACCTTAAAGACTTGGACAGGGTCTTTCTCCGGGCCACTTTGGATCCAAAGTAAGTTTGTCTTCACATCTTCAAGTCATTAGTGTGGCACCTGCACTTGACCTTTTGCTGTAAATCACCAGGATGGATCACAGGTAGTACTAATCAGGGTGACAGGTTTACATCATTGGATTTGCTGGTGTAGTACTCACAGAGGCAGTGTGACCTTATCTGGACAATGGCTAGGTCTCTAGTCAGAGAGTACATCTCACCATGATTTGGTGTGAACAGGCAACCAACACTGATAATTGCTGAATGTGTGCTAATCTACTTAGAACCACATGTCAGTCGTGCTGTGGTTAAATGGGCAGCTGACAAGTTTGAAACAGCAGCATTTGTCATCTATGAGCAGGTCAGTTACCACTAGACTCTCCAATGGCTTCCTTCCTTTGTGTACAATGCACTAGTAAGAGCTTAGAATTTGATGTTGGAAAGGCCCATGAGTTGGTCTCTATTATTTAAGATCGTGGTTTATCTGCACAATCTTTAGCTTTTGGTAGTGTATCCTATTGATGGAGGCTTCAAATGAAAACACTTTTTGCTAATAGTCTTACTAGAAGTAGTATTGTACTTGAACACATATGCACTCCCCTCAATGCTGTGATTGCACTTGTTACCTCCAGAAAAGTTTGACTTCATTTCATGAACTTGGCAGATTCATCCTGATGATGCATTTGGGCAGCAAATGTTGAGGAACCTTGAGGTATGGATCCTTCTGTCAGTTTTCCTTGACCTACTTGTTTGCAGATTTATTTGAGTTGACATTATCACTGCATGAGCAGTTTTAACAGCAACCATTTTTAAAGCCAAAGGACATAGTTACACTTATTATGTTTGTTTCCTCTCCATTCTTGATCCCCTGCTTGACTTGTGATCTTATTGTAACATCACTTAAAGACATGAGTGTTTACCAGAAACATACCAATGGAGTTGTCTGAAAACTATCATCCCAATCTACCAAAGTCATTTTGGTCTTAATCGATGGAATAATTTTCCACTTGATTTCATCCATGAAGCCAATGGTGGCAAGAATAATATTGAAAAAAATCCAAGTTGTGGATGGAAACAGTGGTGAATTGTATGTTTAGACAATAATATGTTTAGTCTTGTGCATGAACCTTAAGGAACTTTGTGGAAATTAGCATTTGAGATGGGGAATTGTCATGCAGAATGGTCTTTCCCCTATGGTTATTTAACCACAGAATTAGGTGGAGGATTGGTACTTTGAGATCCCCAAAGATTTCGTGGAATATTGCTGATCATACTAGCTGTTTCTTCCCTGATTTCTGTCAGCTATGCTTGGGTACTCAAATGTTGAAAGAGAATATCATGAATCTCATTTTTTTATTGTTTTACTGGAACAGAGCCGGGGCTGCCCTTTGCTGGGACTCCATGATACACCAACCCTTGAGTCAAAGGAGAAAAGATTCACAGAGCTTGGTTGGCAGGTCAGATTTTCAATGTTACTTGCCTCATGTGTTCCCTGCTTTCCCCACAAGTGTTGTATCATTGGTTTCCAACAGAGACAACATATGGCTGTCTGGTTTGGAAACTCATAATATAGTGAAAATGTGCTCCAGGCTAAATTCAATTTCTCATGTATACTTCTGTAGAGGAGGGTCTGATTTGCTGACAAGGATATAATGCAGAATGCAGCTGCACTAGACATGGACTCAATTTATCATGAACAGATCAATCCCCTTGATCGAAGAAGGTAAGCTTTCCGACAGTGTTATAACTCTTTCCACTTAAGTTGTCTACAAGATAAGTGCTCTTTAAAACAAAGTCAGAAGATCCCACAGACAGGCCTGTATACAATATAGGTCAAAATGAACTCACTGTCATGCTGGTGTGAGCAATGAGTTGTTGTTTATCTCCTAAAGAAATGGATCAGGAGTTTTCAGATTTCTGTTTTCATGAGGACTATTATCGGTTCACCCTTTATTCTATTGAGGTTGACTTAAATCATAAGTGTGGAGAAGTTCCCAATGCTTGAGAAGAGATTTTGTTTTTTAGGATTGACAATGGACTTGTAGATCTTAGGTGGAACTGTCGTGTCCTGGGAAAATTTGACTTCATTTCTTTCTGGCCAATATCTTCAGCCCAAACAGCAATGGGTAAAATATTTATGTCTTGTATCGGCTTCTGTGGATGACTTGGTGTGCAGAATTGAGCAGCTTGAAATATTTGATGAGTTTGAGGAGTGGAATATCATGCAGGTATATTTACCTTTCCTATGCTACAGATGGGGGTACCCAAGAGTTTGGTAATGACCATGGTGACAAGATGAAGTCTGAGAAATTGTGCTGGGCTTTTTGGTTGATCTGGCAGGAACATTATTGTGTTGCTTATGGAGTGAAGGACAAAAATGTGAGTGCTACCTGCTTGAAGATTTTCATTTTTGTGACAATCCTCAGTGTAGGTTGTGGAGTCAATAATATCATTGAGGTGCCAAATCGATATTATAATTGGGAGCTTTTCTCACTTGGGAATGGGGAAATATCATTCCTATGGTCTGGTGACTCAGGTTATGGTCTCAAGCCTCTGATTGGGTGCCTGGATTGTGCAGGATTTTTTTCTTAATTTTGGTTTCAACCTGAGAGAGCACTCTGGAAGCAGCCAAAGATCTATTGTACTATAATTATTGATCTCTCTCTTTTCAGTTTTGCCAGTTCTAAAAGTTCCATCAAGCAAGGGAAGCATTCTTGCATGAAGAGACAGACACCCATCAAATCAGGTAGATGTAGCATGTAGTGAAATCAAGTTCAGGGTGTTAACCTAACAGTATCACTGAGTCCATAATTCCTTGTCCTATGCACTCAAACCTCTCATGGGTATTCACTTCTGGACAGTTCAGTTGTCCATTAAATACCTTGAATCACTTGGTTCCAGTGGATGGGGATCATGTCTTTTATGTGAGGTTCAGTAGTTTGGGTGCTGGTTTTCCTGGTTCTGGATATACTGGGTTGAAGTTGCTTTCTGGAGGAAAATAGCAGGATCCTATTAGCTGCCTGATGAAATTCAGGAAAACCCCCACAGTCATTGTGGAGTTAACAATCTCTTGCAGCTTGTAGAAGTTTCTTATATCCTCTTGTTAATTTTGTGTGTTGCCTCCTATGTTAAGGTATTGTTATCATTCCCTGATAACCTTCATGTAGTGATGTGAGAACAGTTAGTCAAGTTGAAAATTTCTAAGGTTTGGTCACAATTTGGTTATGAAACTTGGGCTCCGTACTGCTCCACACTACTACTGATGATCAAATCATAGGAAAAGAAGTGGCCTACCCACAAATGAGATCATTTTCATCAATGAGACCTATGACATCATTGGGTATC
>Ga0116226_10004497_pt1 | contig 12380 bp, 11 predicted proteins | sample S1TSphfallax_FD_89692 | JGI IMG/M metagenome (GOLD analysis project Ga0116226, IMG submission 89692) | Host-associated microbial communities from peat moss isolated from Minnesota, USA - S1T2_Fa - Sphagnum fallax MG | ecosystem: Host-associated > Plants > Peat moss > Unclassified | place: USA... | reverse complement strand
GCTCACCCAAGAGAAGTGCAAAAAGAATAGGATACCAAGTCCAAGACGAGAGGAAATCTAACCAACTTGGAAGAAGAACAAGCTAGCAAAGTAGAATTTGTGTTGAAGATAGGCCAAGATAAGAAGGTTTTGATAGTACAAAATAGTGATGAAAAAATCTCAAAAAAATATGGAGAGGAGTGTAGAGGGGAAGGGGAAATCTTTCATTAACTTACTTGTTCAAGAGTTAGTTGGAAAAACAAACATCTAAACAAAGAACTTTTTAGAGGATGTTATTATCACAAGGAAGGATGACAACTCAAGGCATCAAATGGAGGACATTCATGTGGATGACTTCCCAACATTTTAAGAATTTGTTCAATTGTCAACACCGCAAATAGACATTGGATTGTAGTTAGACAATTTTCTTCCACATGAAATTACATAGTCAAGGAAGGGGGACTATGCAACAACTTTGAAGGAAGGGGTGCAACACTTCATCTTAGGAGCATCAATCTCAAAAGATACCTCAAGGACTCCAACACTTTTGCCTTAGTCTTTTGATCAAGACCCATTCAGCTCCAAATGTTTTTTGGAAGTTGAAGAGTCACATGTTACACCTTCATCGAATCCTTAATCTAAGGATTCTTGTGATTCACCAACTTTTCCAAATGAGGACAACAAAATGAAATTCATTTGGAGGACTTAGAGGGGCAAGAGGAGAGGAAGGAAAATCAACTCACCTCCAACTAAGAGGAGGTTGCATCTATGAAAAAGGGGTATAAAACCATTTTATTGCCAATGGATTTTTGGAGATCATTGTTTCCTCAGTATCCACAATTAGCTAGTAAGAAGGATAAAGTTTTTCCAATCTTTGTCACATTTGAAATTAATGAGAAGAGTGAAAAAAAATGCATATCCTTAAAGATTTTCAAGAACAAGGAGGAAAACCAATAGCAATGGCTAAAGTGTTTATCATAAAAGGAATAACTCGATGGACGTTAAAACTAGTTAAGAAACACATTGTGAGTGAAACCTTTCTATAGTTGTGTAAAATCATCATAAATGAACACGACAAAAGAAATACTTTCAAGACATGGAATGATGTCTCTTGGTACTACACATGGCTAAAAGGAAATGAGGGGTCACAACATTATGTTTAGATGGCAATCATTTTAGTGAACAAATAAGAATTATTTTTCCAAAAGCCAAATAGGTTTGCGTGGTTTCCAATCCAATAGAAATGGAGATAGCAGTGGTCGTAAGAGCAAATTTGGGTGGGGAAATTCATATCCAAGATGTTGATACACTTTTATACCTTATAATAGGTAGAGAGGTGATAAACAAGGACATCTCCCCAATAAAACTAACTTCCAAGTGAGGCAAAAACACATTTGAAATTTTGGCAAAAGAGTAAGGACATTCCCAAAAAACTCTATTATAAAACTTTCATATAATTAATGAATAAACAAGATGTGGTGTTAGCTTCATTAAACATTAAGAGTCTTGGCCAAGGGATTCAAGGTGTTAAGTGACGTTGTGACGTACACAAGTTTTTTAGGAAAACATCACCTCAACTAAAAGTAATTACGTTTTAGGAGCATCACATGGGTATGCAAGATTGTTTGAAGAAAACAAACCAAATGGACTTCAAAGGAGATGCAAGTTTTTGGAATGATGTTTTGTTTTCAACAAAATGTAATAGATTCGAAAGGCGCACAACAATAATATTATCATTTAAATTAACACCATTGGTGGAAATGCATGGAATAATCATTCTTAGAAGGTTTCAATACCTGAATTTTAGATTATCCTCTACTATAAGGTGGGGATAATGTGCATTTATGCACAAAATTACATTATAGGGTGTCCAAGACTTGGTAAAGCTTAACATATGTAGCATTACCACAAGCCAAATGGATTGTAAGAGGAGACTTCAACAATGTGGAATTGATTAAAGATCATAGTCAAGGTTATTTTGGCAACACAATGGGAAGGAAGGAATTTAATACATGGAATGCATTCATGGCAAGCTTAAGGTTGATGGATGTTTGGAACCTAGATTAATTCAAGAGAATAAGGCATAAGGTGAATGCATGGTATGGTGGCTCATTTTAAGTAGATGTTCCATTCCATAGGAGTCCATAAAAAGTTTGCTAAAGAACATGGTTACTTGTTTATCATAACTTATGATTGTAATCATTTATAAATTGATGTTCATACATTTGTGAACATTCATATTCTATTTTTAAACTTAAATAAAATGATGATGACGTTAGATGTTTTGATGGATGCAAATTTTAAAAATCATAATATTTGGAAAAATGTATTATAAAGTCCATATGAATAATTGACCCTTTTAGATATTTCATAATCAAAAAAATTTAGAACAAAAAAAGAAAAAGAAAAAAAATTGTAACTCATAAGGACTTATGAAAATAATGTCAAATTTTAACCATTTTAAATTCCATAAAAATATTTGTTAAGGTTTTTAAGAAAATGGTCCCATATATATGTTATTCATTCCATTTTTCAACTTACACTTAGACATTAAAAATCAATTAAATTGAAATTTACTATGAATACATTGATGTTCTACCATTGCAGTCAAGAAACCAATCCACACATTGTCACATCAAAAATCCATTATTAACAATAGGGGTAACATTTTCAAAAAACATTTATATTTTTAATTTCATAATCAAGTTATGAATTTAGAATCAATTATCAATTAACAAATTGAAAAATGCATTTATCATCACATTCAATTAAACAAAAGGTACCTTGTAAAAATATGAATACGACTCCATAAATGAGCCACCTTATCATGCATTTAACCCACAAGAATTTGACTTGGTGTAGGAGGGCTCCATCTTTAATTTGGTCAAGCCTAGATAAATTCAACCTAGATACTCATGTTCAACAAATAGGAAGTAAGGTTAGGATTTGGTCTACAATGGCCCATATTTCATACCATTGTCCTACCTTTTTATAGTTATCTTCATGGACCCATAAAAGAAGGAGCCAAATGGGATTTAATTTGCATATAAAACACCAATTATTACAGGTTTGGAAACAAGGGATGGAGGAGGTAGCAGGCCAAGGACTCCATGCACAAGTGGCTAAAGCTTTATTTTGCACCAAGAAGGAAAGTGACATGATCACAAAAAAACTCAAAGCATAAGGCAAAAAGTTGCAATCAGAATAATTTGTACAAATAGATGTAGCAAAGGAAAAACTCATGGCACATTGGGATAATGTTTAAGCTTGGGATAAGCTTAATAGAGCCTAAGAATTGCTAGAGAAACCAAGAATGGATAAGTTAAAGTTCATAAGAATGCAATGGCAACCAAGTGATTTCAGTTGCAGACAAGTGTTTTTGAAAATTCTTTGAATTCCACAAAGTTCATAGGCCATTCATTATGATAAAAAAGTTGTTAGATGGTGGGCAAACTATTTGAAATGGAGAGGACATAAAGTGGTATCTTCAATCTTTTCACAATCACCTATACATAAAAGACCTTTTAGTGGAGAATAATACTCAAGTAATACTACAATGTTTTAGCAATGTACCAACAATAGTAACAAAGGATCAAAATATGTTTTTATTACAAAAACATTCAGAGGGCAACAATGGATCTTCCCAAACATAAGGATCCATGGGTAAATGGCATCCCCATGGAATTCTTCCATGAAATGTGGCAAGAGGTAGAAAAGGACATCAAAAACCTTTTGCATGAGACATTTCAAGAAGGAAATATGCACAAGAAGCTTAAGGTTTGTCTACAATCACTCATCCCAGAGCCAAGGGATCTTAGTCTCATCATTAATTATAGACCAATCTTAGTGTTGGGATCCACATATATGATTGCTTCAAAGACGTTAGTTAATAGACTTTGATCAGTTTTACCCTTGTGGATATGACCAACCTAAACGGGTTTTGTTCAAGGTAAATTTATTCTAAATAATGTGTTTTTAGCTTTTGAGGTACTGCAATGGGTGAATGAAAGTGACCAAGACCTAGTCATTCTTCTTTTCGATTTTGAGAAAGCATAATATGATAGAATTAATTGGACATTCTTGCAAGAGTCAATGGGAAAGCTAGATTTCTCAAACCAATGGATTCAATGGACAACAACATTGTATGAAGAGGTAGAGATTTTAGTGGCGATGAATGGACAAAAAGGAAAATCTTTTCAAATGGAGAGAGCAATTCGTCAAAGATGCCCCATAACACTTTATCTATATCTCTTTGTGGTAGATGTACTAGGTTATATGATTTCTAATCCAAGATACAAAATTGAAAGGTTAACTCTTTTTGGGTACCCAAATTTGAGACCAAATGTTGTGGATGACACAATGATGTTTTTGAAAGTGGACCCAAACAACTTGCAAAAGACATTCCAAGTTCTTCAAACATTTTGTGAAGCTTCAAGAGGGAAGGTTAATTGGCATAAATCAAGTGCCATATGGGCTTTTAAGAAGAATAGAAAATGGTCTTGGGGGGAAGACAAAAGGTTGTTTTGGTAAGCATTAGACAACAAAGCTAAATATTTTGGGTTCCCAATCCTTCTAGAATGTCATAGAAGGAGAAGAATAATAAGGTGCTTCAATTAATGAGAAGGAAATTAACATCTTAGAGTTCTAAGCACCTATCAGTTACAAATCAAATTATCCTTGCATTTATGTGGTACACAATTTCTTATGTGGACATATTTCTGTCATTCTTAAAGAAAGTCGAAACCTTTGTTTGCAATTTCTTTTGGTTAGGTAAAATAGATAATAAAGCCAAGGCCAAGGTGGCATGGGATACAACCATACTACCATGGACTAGAGGTCCAAGGATTAAAATACTAGATCCAGAAGTTCAAACATCTACACTTCTTGTAAAAATGTTGATTCAAGGTCTTAACCTAGGACTAGAACCATGGAAGATCCCCATTTGCCATAGGTTGGATCAATTGAGATAGAACTACAAAGGATAATGGCATCCCACAACAAGGCGATTACTGGCAATTAAGAAAACTTCATAAATCAAGGATCTCCTTTGTGGCAAGGGATTTAAACATGTTGTAAGGTACAAATGGGGATCTCCCAACAAGAACCAACAATTAGTTAAAAAGAGATGTTCGATAACATGAAGATTATTAGCCAAAAAGGTTTGCCTTGGGGATTTGAACCTAGGTCTAGTCTTTGGGCCTCAAAAGGGATTCAACACTTAGAGGATTTATGGAATGAGGATGAAGATGAGGAAGGAAACATGAAAATCCAATTGAATGGTCGTGGCAAAGGTAGGGGAGTATGCCTCTTAACAAATTCTTCAATTACAAAAAAAAAGGGTATCGAATAAGGGTTACAAAAGAGTTGAAACCCATGAAAATGGATGCAACCTTTCAAAAGAAGGGATACACACAAAAGGAAAAAGAAAAATATATCAAAAAATGTGGCACCCTTGGCTACCTAGGAAGGTCAATTATGTTATGGCTTACGATGGTAGAAGGATTCCCAATTGGGGCATGGAACACAAGGATAAAGTGAAAGCACACTAAAATGAAGTACATAATCCTGTCACAACTTGTTGAATTACCAATTATGGACCATGGAACAAAATATAAATGAATAATATGTGAAAAGGATTCAAAGAAAAGGATTACATGTGATATGAAAACATTGTATGAATTTTATGAATAAATTTTGAGTTCCCATAACATATTGGACTTTTGAAGTGCCAAAAACCTTACATCACAGTCCATATCATATGATTATGGACTCATTATATTTATTAAATTACTTAATTGAATAATTTTGTTTTACATAGAAGGTAATATGATGCCATTGATACAAAGGAAGATGGTTTTGAAAGGTTTTGAAAACCATAAACTGAAATATATAATGAAATATGAATTTTTTAATAGTCCTTTATTCATTTGAATTAATAATTCAACTTTACATTTTAAAAATTTAAATTTTTGATACAATTATTTACCATTGATAAAGTCTAGAAGTAAAAAAATAATTGTTTAGCCTTGCCATATGACTTGTGCAATATAAATTAATTTGCTATATTGTAATATGGACTTTTATTTTAACACTATTACAAAATGTGGGTGTAGTTCATTATTCCCCATTCACTAGGCTAATGAATTCACTACTTCCCCACTAGGTCCCGTTCTCTATGATTAGTGAATTCATTCAACATCTAGTGAAATCACTTGACATACAAGGACACCTTTTGTTGTAGTGATATAAACTCCACATATGTCGAAAAATATTCCACCTTAGTGTGTTTTCACCTAATAGTTCATCAAGGGATTTGTACCTTACGTGATGATGGTGTCTTGGAGACCTCAAAACATGGGCTTATGAGGTGTGTAGCAATTTAAGAGGCATGGAATAAATTTAAGGAGCTTAGGGTTAGATATGCTCTTTTGGCAAAACATAGTTCATGGGAGGACAATTTGTTGGGTGAGCTTTAACCATCTCATAATGAAGTTACAAATGAAAAAGAAATAGAGTGGGATATTAGTAAATCATTCTTCATCACATTGTCAACTCTTTGGGATATTCTTAAGTCCTCTTTATTATGGTTCATTTGATGTCATAAATGTGAATAGGACTTGAGAGAAGGACATTTTCACTTGGGTATTGATATGTTTCAAGCATGGCAAACCACAATTTAAGTGGGGATGGCAACTTAGATAGAACTTCACAAGTTCAAACAATCTATAAATAAGCACAAACTTTTAGTTGTTAAGTTTAAGAGAGTTTGGACTCATGGAGGCCTATTCTACAAAGATATAGGCACATTCCTATGGCAAATAGTCCCCAATATATATTTTCTTCCCAAGCATATGGTAGATTATAAAATGGGGCTTATCATCCACCCAAAGGTTCAAATGTATAGCAACCAAAACAAATGGTTTAGTCTTATTTTAATTTCTAGAGGAGTTGCAGTTTTAAAAATCATTGGCCGAGATGCAAGATTTTTGGGTCAATTAGCATGCACAATTAGCTCACAAGATCAAATATCTTCCATAGGGAAATTTGCATCCAACAAGGGGAGGAAACAAAGAAGACACATCCCAATTGCATCCACAATTTCATATTAAAATACAAAATTTGAATTTGGAGGTTACACTTGAATTTTTTTGCCAATTTCAAAACAATGGAGAACTTCATCACCCATAAGACAATATATGTGATTTGATGAGGATTCTCTTCCTAGACCTTCTCCTCTTGGAAGAAGGCAAGATCTTTCAATTGAGTTCAATGTCCAAACTACCCCACATGGGCAACAAATTAAAGGGTAGGATACCCTATTTAGAGGACCACTCTTCACGTTTACAAATGATAATCCTCAGGGTAATCAAGATGCTCCTCATAAGCTCCCTCTTTGAATATATGTTCGTAAAACTAAATAGTAGTTTATTTGAAAAAAAACATTTTTTTTCTTAAGTTCCATAGTGATACATTGGGTTTTTTGGTGACCTTTTCCTTGGGTTGTTTTTTTTCTTCTTTGCCTTTGCCTTCTTGGTTTAGGTGGATTGGCTTCTCCCACCCTCTTCTCTACCCTTTGTGGCAGTTTGTGTTTAATTTTGCTTGGGCTTCGTCTGGTTTTTACTTGAATTTTTCTTAACCCAAAAACAAACAGTTTGTGTTTATGATTCAAAACCTGATAATTGAACTTTTGATTTTATTAAAATTTTGACACAAATAATAAACAAATTTTCAAAATTTTAACAATAAATTAATTAATTTAATTTATGCCAAAATGGTAAGAGTATTACAACAATCCCTACCACATTCATCCATAGTTGATTGTCTTGCACACACTTATCCTTCAAACCCAACTACCTTGGTCACTTAGGGTAGGTTTAAACACAAGATATTATATCATTTTTAGAAACATTGAATTTTTTAAAGAATATTCTTTTCAAAAATACTTTTTCTAAAGGAAAATAAAAAATCTAATGGAATATTTGGGAAGATATCATTTTTTGAAATAGAATCCTCAAAAGTAATTAATTATTCAACAAACATGTGTACAAGTGCCCAAGGTTCTAATTAAGGCCATTTTAGATAAGGGTCCAAGGACCAACTAATTGTGTTTAGGAAAACCTAAAATCATACATGCATGTTTACTATTTTAGGGCAATAATAAATCTGTATAACATAAAAGCCAACAACAATATAAACAAATTAATCAATTAGAATTTAATTTCATTATGATTTTTATTATTATATTCTCATCAAAGCATTATTGAATTTTTAAAAATAATATTAAATTAATTTAAAACATTTATATCTCAAAAAAATATTTTATTTTATTTTAAAATTGACATGTTTTATTTTAATCAATTATTGCATAATTTTTTTAATCCATTTTCTAATAATCTCATTTAAAAATAATTTAAAGGAATTGAAACTAATTATTTATATGTTTTTTAAAAATTAAAAAATTAATCATATGAATTGTTGTTTTACATTTCATAATGATATGAAACCTCATGATACAAAAAGGCAAGTCACAACCCAAAAAATAAAATGATATAGAAACATTATTAAATTAATTACCCAACATTCATATTTTGAGAAGAAACCCAACAAGTAGATGGGTAGACTTTAAAACAACCCATCAATTGGATGTGCACCCAAAATCTACATGTGTGCATCCATTAGCTTGGGTCAATGAAAACCCAGGGATCAATTTGAAGCAAATTGGACCTTGAATTGGATCGTTCTTCATATTAAAAGAAAACATTTTTTCCTATATTACAATGACTGTGTTTAAAGGCATGGGGTCCAATTCAAGGGTCCAATATAAAAAATGTGTGATTGACATGTGAAAGGATTAGGTTAACTTTTGGTCTCTTTTCTCTTCTTCCTTTCTTTCATGGTCTTTTCTATTTTTTGTTTTTGTTTTATACTCTTATTACACACAATGGATGAGCATATACACAAGATATTGATAGTTTTTGTTTTTACAATCGCTATGCATAAACTCATTGTACAAGTGTTTATAGTGCAATGAATAACTATTGGACAATATTGGATTATGATGAGTGCAATGTTGTTTTTATGGAGTTTGTTGACATGGCATCAAAAGTTCACATTGTGTGGAGGTATGAAAGGGTAATGAGATACATGAATAATCAACTTTTGGGGAGTTTTTTTAAAAGATGTTTCAATAACAAACAAAGTTAAATTATGACACATTTCATTATTTGATTATGGTTGTCGGTCTAAGTCTTGAACGAAAAAAAATACACATGAAATAAAACATCCATGTTGAACTAGAGTAAAAATGGTTCTTGCACAACTAAGTAATGAAAATTCTTTGCAAATGTGTGAAAAGGTCTTTGACATTGAAAAAAATACAAGATCAATTATAGTGAAAGCAATTAGAAAACAATTGAAACCATTGGTGATATCTAAATTGATTAGAGATAAGATCAAAAAAATCACTATTGGTTTTGAAAGCTTGCATGGAATTCCATACATTCTAGCTGCCATATATGATAATCATATTCCAATTGTTGCTCCTAAGGTAGACCCAAAATCATATTATTGTCAAAAAAGGGCTTACTCCACATTGATTCAAGGTATTATAAATGCAAAGTGCAATTTTTGGGATTATGGTTATGGGGGGGAAAGAAGTAGATCCATGATTGGGCTATTTTCCAAAAAATGTAGGAAACTATATGATGAAGGACAAATTCTTACCTTATAAATTGATAGGAGATGCTCCTTATCCAACTGTGGCCATGGTTTTATTCTCCCTTCCAAAATGAGAAAGATGGACTACCAAGATACAAAACACATTTGAATTTTATACAATTTAATACAAGGATGTCAATGGAAAGAACTTTTGGAATGTTGAAAGGTAGATTCATAATTCTACTAAAAAGAATAGGTATTCCATTATGCCACATGCCAAACTTGGTTACAACTTGCATATGTTTGCACAACATGGACATTGCTAATTCAAATGGCTTTGACATGGATTAGGCTTTGGAAGTTCAAAAAAATGTACAAATTAAAATAAATAAAACATTTGAAAATTTGAAAGGAGTTGATATTTTCTAACTTGTTGAAGAGGTTACAAATCCAAGGACGGTGTATGGAAATGATAGAAATGAGATGGAGGACATGGGTGCAAATGGGATAACATGAGCCACACCCACCTCCTTTTTTACTACTTTTGTGACTACTTTTGGGGAAATATTCTTACAATATTTTTAAAATATTCTTGCAAAAATCTTCAAAAAAATATTTTTAAATTAAAAAAGAAATTCATACTATTTTATTAATGTTCATGTTAAAAAATTGACCAAAATTTCATTTTCAAAAAAATTGAAATCCATTTACAAGTCCTTTTACTATTAAAAAAAAAATGTTACAGTGTTTAATGAATGTTTTTGTTTATTTTTATTCATTGGATTAATTTCAAATTAATTTACTTGTTCCCATGATCTATTAAAAATACAACTATATAAAAAAAATCTTATAATTTCAACATCAAATTAAATTATGACTTTAAAACGTGAAAAAATCAAGTAAACATTACACTTGTTATAGTAAATGTTATTGTGATTGCACCCACATGGAAGCCATGGAACATCAAGGTGAAGATGAAAATCATGTGTTAACAACCATGGAAAACAATCATACTAGGAAGTAAAAAGAAGAAAAAATCAATAGGATGTTGATAAAAACTATGGCAATTCATAAAGTTTTAGTCCAAAAAAATTTTGAATTCAATTTGAAAAAAGAAAAACATTGCTTCCCCAGATACATCTAATTATGGGTTAGAATGTGATGAATGACTCAAAGGTTCACATGTTATATAACCTGCAATTTATCTATGAGATATTCAATTTGGGCATCCATGCTTCTAAAACACATTGGTTTCAACAAATTATTATAGCATGGTTATACTATTTTAAACCATGATTGAGAAATGTTCATACACATTAAGCTTTTGTTTTTTGTTTTGTTTTTAACCTCATTTGGGGTGAGAGGTTTCTCCATTGGCTTTATACTACCCTCATCCTTTGAAACATAATCAAATCTACTTGGGGCTTTGGATTGCTTACAATTTCTTCAATTTCATTGGCGAAAATGCTCACATGTTTCATCACATCTCCACTTCAATGCCACCAACTATTTAATGCATGATAGAAAAGACATTCATGATAATCATTACTTGAAATTGGCCCAATTTGAATATGATCTTTTGCAAAAACAAATTCTTACTTGCTATAAATTTCATACTTTGAATCAAATTTTGTTGATGTTCACAACTAGGGTTTCAAAGCTTTTTTTATTTCAAAGATGAAAACAAAATTTACCTTGTATTTTTTCATTTTTGGCAAATTCAAGCTCCATTTCTCCTCTTAGAACAATGAGGTGTAGTATTTCATCATCAACCGAAATTCTTTCAACTTTTTCACCTTCTTCATCTTCACCTTCACCACAACCGCCTTCTTTTTTTATGCCCTCTTCCTAAAAATGTGAATTGGTTTAGGAATCTATTGTAAATCCAAATCCCTTTCCACTTGTGAAAATTGACGTTTGAACCCTCCACTTTCTACTCCACCTTCCAATTCACCTCCATTTCATGCAATTGGAAAGGCTGAAAATGCATTCCTTTTAACAACCAACTTGTGAGGATCCACAAAATTAACTATGTCAACTCTAGAATTGGTAAAAAATAGGGGAGCTTGTGTGCTCTCAACAATGTCTTCAATTCATAGCATTTCTTCCATTCTCATCAAATTTGAACAACAAGGATTTTTTTTAAATAATGAAAAAAAGAAAAAAATGAACAACATTGGACCCTATTCCTTGGAGCCTTGTCTAAAGTGGCCCTTAATGTGGCATGTGCAATTCAACACATATTTTAGTGAAGCTTTATTTTATTTTTTTATTGATGTACCAATCAAAAAGGCTCATTGCAAAAGAAAAAAAAAACTTTATGTGTAACCACCCTTAACTAATTAAGATGAATCACCACACAATATGCATTATATTCTCATAACATTGGTTTTGAGAACAGGTTGGGGAACACTTTGGGAACCCATTTGAAAGCTAAGAAAACTTATGAAAATATTATGGGGAACTTTTGGGAACACCAAAATCTCAAATTTTGGTTCAATTTGTTTTCTTTTGTGATGAGCATCACATGAAAATGTAATGAAGCATTGGAAAGTCCCAAAATAGACCTTTTTAGGCTGACTATAAAGGTTACAAAGAATAAAACTTAAGGCAAAGGATACGGGATAAAAATGAGTTACTATTGGGAACACATTAGGAACTTGGGGAACATATTGGGGACCGTGGGGGAATATTCACCAAAGTCCTCAAACCCAAGTCCAAAATCAAGCTTGTCTGAATTTCGT
>Ga0116226_10004496_pt1 | contig 12380 bp, 8 predicted proteins | sample S1TSphfallax_FD_89692 | JGI IMG/M metagenome (GOLD analysis project Ga0116226, IMG submission 89692) | Host-associated microbial communities from peat moss isolated from Minnesota, USA - S1T2_Fa - Sphagnum fallax MG | ecosystem: Host-associated > Plants > Peat moss > Unclassified | place: USA... | reverse complement strand
TGTGATTGCAATAAGGGGTGGGACATTGGAAAGTAATACCCATTTGCAACAATGAATGGTACATTGATTTAAATCTAAATCCTAGGTTTGCATGTTTGTAAAAGTGTAGCCAATTGAAACAAAATTTTGGCATACATGTGAGTTATTTTTTTATAGTTCATTTTAAAAAGGTTTTGAGTTTCATTTCATGTTTTTGGCTACATCATGTTGTCAATCTTGAAACTTGTGAGAAAAAACATGGAAATAAGACATACATGTTACTCACATATAATCATGTGAGTTTGTTCCTTTTCAACATATTGTATGACCATCCTTCAACCTTTGAAATGGGTCAAACATTTTCAACATGTTATGAGTTTTGTGTTCCTAAAAAGACAACATGAATGAAAAGAAGGGCATTAGAATTTTGCCATTTGCTTTTGCATATGTTGTCACAACACTTGAAGTTTTGCATCAAAATTCTAGGTTTCCAAGGAGTTAGGTCCCAAGTATTGTACTAATTACATTTGGATGATGAGAGAAATTACAATAGCAAATGTTTTAAACAACAATTAGTAACCTTGGCTTTGGTTAATGACACATTGGTTGAGCATGGGGCCCTAATGCATCAAAAACAATTTGGGCTACAATTTAAACATGTGGACTTGGTACATACCCTTGGAGGGCCATCAATTATTATACCCATAACAATAAGCAATAATGTTCTTAATTCAACCATCTCTTGGAATAAAATGACTTTTGAAGCAAATCCCATTCTCATTACAATCTTTAACTTATGTGGACATAAATTGATATCCAAACCAGCTTTAATTTATGCCATTATTAGCATCCCTTTCCACTTTTAATGATCTAGAAGACAATATTTTGCAAAATAGATTAACATTCTTTGATGAAAATTGATGTTAATCTAACATAGACTTTTGTGCCATCTATTACATATTTGGTAGCATTTATAAATGGCATGCCCGTAGCAATTCACTATGAATGGTGTTGTAAATTCCAACATGTACTTCACAAAAAACAATAGAAGTTAGGGCTATGGTCATAGTTGAGAGATTATTGCTTTCATCTTTTACATATGTAAATATTTTAACATTCAACCCATATGTGGTTAACTTCATTCACTTGCAAGGCCATGTCATCCCTAGATGTGTATATCAAAGAAGGCAATGGTTACGTGACCAAGATCCCTTGATTGTGATTAAAAAATGAGCAATGAAAACAAGAATGTCCAAATTTTTTTACATTCATAAATTAAAACTCATTGTGAAAATATCACCAAATTCAAGAACTTCAAATATGAAATTATTTTTGTTCATGTTTTTAACTAACATTAGCAAAATGTTCTTCATTAATTGATGCTTTGATGGAATATTGACATGAGGATTTTACTTCAAAAGTGATTTATGAAGAATGGTGGCTCTACAATAGACAAAGTTTTCAATTTTAAGTTATTCCACCTTAAGCTAGTTTAGGTTATGTACCCTAAGTTCTTCTTGGCTATTCTAAGTCATCCCACATTAAATTATTTTAAGTTATTCTATCATAGGCTATTTTCAATTATTTTAGGTTATTTTACCTTAACCTACATTCAATTATTTTATTTAAATTATTGTAAACTATTCTAACAAAGGTTATTTTTGGTACTTTAAGGCTCTTTAATTTGCAATAATTCTAAGTTATTTAAAATATTTACACCTTAGGGTATACCCTAGGTTATTATACATTATATCATATATTTGTTTAATGTTATAGTTTAAAAGAACCTAAGGTGGAATAGCCTAAAAAAACCTACAATAGGTCAATAACCAAAAATAACTTAAAATAAAATAACATAAAAAATATTAAATAAAATAACCTAGAATACCCTAAGTTGAAATAATCTAAGATAGTAAAAAATAACATAGGGTAAAATAATAAAGAATAATGTAAGGTGGAATATCCTATAATAACTTATATTAGCCTAAGGTGAATTAACCTAAAATGATAAAAAATACCATAGTTCAAGATAACTTTAAATATTTTAAGGTGAATTAGCCATGAATGGTTTATGGTAAAATAACCTAAAATAATTAAAGTATAGTAACTTAAAATACTTAAGGTGAAATAAAAATAACCTAGAGTGGAATGATTTAAAATATTTGAAAATATCTCAAATCGACTTGTCCAAAATAACACTTTGGTCAAGTTGGACATGGGGGAAAAAAAACCACATGGGGGTTTTTTGATCAAAATTCCCAATCAAAAAAGTCGTGATTTCTTGTGGTGTGGTAAAAAAAGATTAGCACCAAATTATATGTGATATATGTATTGTATATACAACCATTTTAGATCTTGACTATTAGATCAAATTTAAAATGGTTGCAAATTGAAATCATTATAAATCATTTTACATTTTGATCATTGGATTGGGATGGGAAAAATTAAATTGTTTGCATAAAACTATATGTCAACAAAAATACTTATAGGTATTATAATAAATTTTTAACACTTGATGGCATTAACATGAAGTGTGATAACCTTATAGTGTTTTTATCCTAAAACACAATAGAGTGATTTAAAAAGTCATTCTTAATCCACTTCTCATTTTGTACCCTATTGGTCTTTTCATCTTCACTTTGTTGTTATCCATAAAATCCTTTAAAAACTTCATCAAACATTAACAATTAACATAAAATTGTTGTGATTGGCATTTAATATGATTGTAAAGGGTGTGTTAATAGATAAAAGAAGGTGGCCTATATCAAAATTTGTCTTGGATGTCATAGTTAAGATTAAACTCCTTTTAGCACTTTCACAAGTTAAAAAAAGAATTAATCTTGAGTGTGACATTCAATGCAAATTAATTTACAAATTTAGTAATCATTTAACTTTGCAACCCCAGTTGAACCCATGATAAGAGGTTTCATCCTGTATCTAAACATTCTATGAGTAACTCTAATATGAAACAAACATTAATTGTCTTCCTAAATAAAACAACACCTTAATATGGACTAGGTAATCACCACCTCATACTTGACACTTCAATATTGACTACCCATTTAACCTTGAAAGGAAAGGAAAAGGAAACATTTAATTTGCCATTTAAATTCATATGTTTAATTTAATTGTTGTTCACCCTATAGGGTTAACACTACTTATCAACCAAATAAGAAAAAAGGAAAAAAGAAACATTTAGTTGGTCAAGTAAGCATAAAAAAAATTTGAATGACTCTTCATCATATAACTTGGCTAATGCTTCAATTACAATTCATAAGGTGTGATTTTATGTATAATTGTGAACCTTAATTAGGTGACCTCACCTACCCATCATCCAATTCAATTTTTTTTGACAACTTCTAAAAGAATTCAATCCTAGTAATGGGGCTCTAGGCTAGATCATGTGGAATGCAACATTCTTGCTTTGTTCATGCATTTTAATGGAACTTGGTATGGACACTAAGATCCATATTTCATCAATAATTACTAATGGGTATCTAATCACTATAGTGCTAATGAGATGTTTGAATAATGGAACAAGGTTATATCATGTGGAGTGTGGCAATTTGCTTGAAGGATTTCCAAGGTCCTTAACTTGTAATAAGTGTGGATAGTGACACCTTGAAATGATCTTTAGCCTATAATCATTAAAGGATATATCTTGCCATTAAAGTTTTGATGAGATATTTGAAGAAGGACCTTATTTGAGTAATAGGTTTTTAATATCCAACATCATACCCTTTATCATATATAAGGTGAAAGATTTGTTTAGCTTGCTAATGAATGTCCTTATAATTGAGATTTGGGAGGTGGGTCTGAAGTTGCATGGGTTTAATTTCATGCTCACTTTTGGCCTTTCCCTTGCTTCCACATTGTCTAGTTGTCAAACAATTTTGTCTTTATCAAACCCTATTTTTTTCACTAACCAATGGATACAAAGTACAAGGGATAATGAAATTATGAAAATTTTTAAAAGGTAATATGCTCAAAGAGTGTGATATTTGTCATGATAATAACATTTTTCCAAACAATATTGAAAGTGATGAGAGGTCTATGTGAAAAGGGGATTAAATGCATATTTTTTAGTTGAAACAAATGTGGGTTTATCAAGTTTGACAACCAAGGAGCCATTAACAACATGGATTGAGAATTAAACCAACAACACAAGGTGATAATCACAATGGGAACAATGACATTCAAATGCAATGCAAAGTCCATCCAAAGGGCATCATCTAAATGTTGGTTATGTGGACCAAAGTTGAAATGGAACCTTTATCTAGCAAAATGAAACAACACCTTCCAAGCCACCTTAATTTGGTATTATATGCATGGTTTTGCTCTACTTACGATATTTCTTATTTATTTGAATGAAGTCTATCCCCTAGTTTGTTCACAAGGGATACAATTTAGCCATAATATGAGTAAATTTACATAACCAAATGAAAATGGTACAATTTGGGATTTACTCGATTATAATTGCCATACAAAATCTTTTGACACTTTGGTTTAAGTAATTGGTGTATTATTGAAATTTGACCTTTTGTTCCAATAATAAATGTAATATGTATGGGACTAAAAACACATCATTTATTTATTTTTTGGATATTTTTGTTCCAACTTATGTCCAAAAACCATTAGACTTGGCAACATATTGAATGTTTGACTCAAAATTTCACATGTAAATGTTTTGTTTAGTGAATTTATTTGACAAAATAAATTTGGAATTTTTTTGGGGATTTGTTTTTCTAGTGTAAATTGAATTAATTTTGCTATTTTGGGGAAAATTTGCCAAACTTTGAATGTCACAAAATAAAAATTGAAAAAAAATTTGTGCATTACATGACATCTTACCCAACATATTTTTGCCTCCGTTGTTTTTGGGGTGTTTCAAAAGTAGAATGCTACTTGAATATAATGTCTAGTGGGCAATCCATTTTTTGAAACACCTAACACTTTTGTGTGTTGTTTTTTTAGATGATACCCTTTGGGTATCATAGGGAAATTAAAAACCAAGGGTGAAGACCACATGCTTGACCTAAATGTGGCCCATGTTTGGCTCCTTTACATGTGGGCCCTTATTTTGGTAAAGTTTTTAGCTTGGGGCTTTACCTTGGACTAAATTTCATTGACTAATTTTTCATTCAAGCAAATGTCTCCTAAAGCAACCATATTTAACAAATTGTACAAGACTAGATAATACAACATGTCTAGGTACCCAACAAGGTAGTGAGTGTCAAAGCCAATATTTTGAAATATTATGAACTAGGTGCATTGAAAAAAATCCATAAAACATTAACTTATTTTAAGACAATCTAAAGCATTGACCTAATTTTGTTATCTGTATTTGAAGGTATTTTTTGAATCCTTGAGTAAAACTTGTAGGCAAGCTGCCCAAGGTCCTAACAACATGTAATTCTTTCCAAATTAGGTTAATGTTTTGGGGAGGTGGGAATGGGCAGCTCTAGAGGATTTACCTCAAAGATAGAAACAACCTCTAACATTGCCATTCATTCCCTTATGCTCATAGGCAATAAATAACAATGTTGGATAAGTTTTTTAAAAAAATAATTGACACTTTTTTTTCTTAAATACTTCATAATCAAAAGAACCACCAATTTCGGATTTTTAAAATGCAAGGAATAACCAATTTTTTCTCATGAAAAAATAAGTGGTTACAATTGTCGCAACCCTAACCTTGGGCTCACGACCAAGGCAAGGGATTGCAAGGTTGTGGGCCAAGAAGGAAGCCCAGGAGTCATGCCACATGCTCCTGGGAGTGTAAGAGAGTGTGAGGGAATAGACCCTCACACTCCCAAAGGAACTCCCACTTTGGGAGTTGGAGTCCATGTGGACTCCCGAATGTTCAGGGAGCAATTTGAAAGGCCAAAACTCAATGTATTGAAAAGTTATTTATACCATTGAAAAAATATTGAAACTTAGATGTCTAAATTGGGCTCGCATGACCCATTTGGACATTTGAAACACAAGTTATGGCCAAAAGAAGGGCTGGGAGTCAAATTGGTAGTTTGATTCTTGACCATTAAAAGTCAGGAATCAACTTGATTTCCTTGCGTGCAGGTGGCATGCAACATACCGTTGAAAAGCTCTCAATGAGAGCTACAACTTTGCTTCACACTTCATCTCAATCCAAGGTCTACACGCAAAGTTATGGGCTCTCAAAGTCGTAGGAATTGTGGATGTGGGAATTTTGGGATTCCCACTTGGGAGTCCTGGGACAAAATGTCATTTGGATGTGGGCCTCATGGAGAGGCACAAAGTATACTATAAGGGGGAAGGTGGTGTGGCTTCCCCCAAGTCCAAGTCGTGTTGAGTTTTGTGAGTCCAAGTTGCCCGTGCCTTGTCTTAGCACCAAAAGTGTTCAAACTATGCATTAACCATTTTGTGTTGGTTTTGTGTAGGTCCGTGTGAGTAGTTAATGCTTGTCATTCTTTTTAGTCCCATCCCGGAGCTCTAGCACACCCCTCTACCCTTCCAAAGTGCTGCGAGTTAGGGAGCATGCCCCGACTTCTTATTCTTCCGTTGTTTTTGGTTTAGACTCACATTTGAGTCCTTCAAAAAATTGGGAACGCATCAACAATTGTAGTTATTTGATTTTTTTCAATATTTTTGAAGACTATGGTTATATTATATAATTACTACTTTGATTTCATTGAAAACCATGGTAATGAACTCGAAAAAACACCTTGATATCTGTTTGAAATTTGTTCTAGTTTGTGATAACAACTCAATTCTGGCAATAAATGCACCTAAAGCTTCAAAAGAAAATGAGTTTTTCATCATTGTGAGAAAAAAAGTGCAAAGTTATAACATATCAACAACTATTACTTCAATCCCAGGCAAGATTTTGAATTTGGATTTTTGGAGCCTAATTACTATTCATCATGATAGTTACTCTATAATCTTCTTCCCAAGTTGATTGTCACAAAAAGTCACCCCAAGTTCACATTCAAATACTCTTATGTTTCTCTTTTACTTAGCCATGATCCTTTTGTAACCACCAAGGTTGGACTAGTGACCATCCCCAGTAGTGTTCAATATGTTACACTTTGAAAATGTTTTTCACATCCATGTTTAGTTATTATAGTTTTCCTTAAAGTCATGTCTTGTTGGGCTTGATTTTCACCTCCCATACCTCCCATTTAGTGCCTCATTATTCATGGCTTAGCTATTTTGCAAAAAGCCTTGTAATAAGGGATCAAAATTCGATAACCCAACATCAACTCCTTTCCAACAACTTAACAACTTAGTTTTTCAGCCCATGGGTTGCCCACCTATAATTTATACTATAGATGCTATATTTGGATTGAGGAAGGCCTAAAGAGGCTATGGGAGTAATGTAGACTTTATAGATTAAGAACCCCTAGCTATGATTATATAAGTTATTGGGTTATATGACTATATGACCATATGGCTATATTGCAATATGGCCTATGAGCTATATGACGTTATGGCCTATGGGTTATATGGCCATGGGCTAATGGGGCCTATAGGCTATGGGTTAGGGTTTTGAGTTTTTGGTTTTGAAATTTAATTAAGGATTTTTGTTTGGTCTTTCTAGGGTTTAAGTTTTAGGTTTAACTTCTAGGGTTAAAAATTTGAAGGGTTAACGTTTATTTTTTAGGGTTTGCATCTAGTCTTTTTCAAATTTAGATTTTAGAGTTTTGAGGTTTAAGACTTGAAATTTCAAGGTTTATTTTTTAAGGTCTCCATTTGGTTTTTGTATGGTTTAAGTTTAGGGTTTGTGTTTAGGGTTTGAAATTAGGTTTTAGATTCTAAAATTAAAGTTTTGGGGTCTTATATTTAAGATTTAAAGCCAAAAATTAAGGTTTAGGGTTTAGATTCAGGGTATGAGGTTTACAATTCATGGTTTTAGGGTTTGGAATTAGGGTTTAAAGTTGAAATTTAGGGTTTAAAGTTTGGATTTAAGGTTTAGGGTTTTATGAATTTCAATTTAAGGTTTAAGATTTGAATTTGAAGATTTAGTGTTGAGAATTAACGTTTATGGTTTGTGAACTTAAAATAAAATGGAGGCAATTTTCCAAACCGCCTTGTCCCCATAGGGTTGTTTGCTTTGTGCTAAATAATTAAGTTATGTTCTTAAATCTTTGCCATGAAATCACCAAGTTTTGAAAAGTTGGTTATTCATAAAAAAAAATACAAACACAACATTCACACTCAAACCTAAACATTCTAATCATTTGAAAAAATGTCATTAGAAAAAAATTTGGAAATTGTGTCACTAAAACCTTCCTTTCTAAATTTCATGCAGTTTAATCATTAGATTTCACTCGTGAACCTCATACATTTGGTCATTGGATTCCAAAACAAATCCCTAATTTTAACCATCAAATTGTTATTTCATAACCATACAATCAAAATACCCCTTCTAAAGCCCCCCAAAAAGGTTACTACAAACTTGCCCAAAATGGTTTCAAGTTCAAATAAATTTCTTGAATGATATACCATACAACTTGGTTTCAAATTCATGTGAGTATCCAAACACATCAAAATCAACATAATTTTGAAATTTTATGAATTTTAGACCATACAATTTGGTTTCAAATTCATGTGAATATTCATACACCTCAAAACCAACATAATTGAATAGTGTTATGAGTTGCAAACCATAGGGTTACAATTTTGGATAAAATAAAAACCTATGTAAATAGGAAACCAACGTAATTTCAAAGTTTCATGGGCTAGAAAGCATACAAATTGGATACTTGCATCAAACTAAGATGTACATGGTTGGATTTACAAAAAAAAATGTGAAATGTTGAAATCATTTGATAAAAAACAATTTCAACATTTTACTTCAAATTGCAAACATTGTTTAAGAGAATATTTCAAAAGTCCTTGGGTTACAATTGTGTGGTAGTTGGAGACATTGCGATATTTCACAATCTAGGGTTTCACCCACAACCTTATGCCAACCTCAGCTTACTTGATGGAGACACAACATCATTGATGAATCCATTGAGAATTTTGTGAAAATATGTTCAATCACAAAGGTATTTGTTAGGACTAGATAGCCAAGGTTGTCAAAAGCTAGCTTGTGCTTTGGGGATGTTTTGGGGTACAAGCACAAGTTTAAAAAAATTTGGAAGAAAAACAAGAGTTTTTGTTTCTTGAGGCAATACAAGTTCATTTGGTCTTTGAAGCTCAAGTTGATTGAAAGAATCTTTAAGCCATGCCCTAATTACGGTTTGGAAAAATTCATAAACTTTGCAACAACATATGAAAAATGATCACAAAAAGAGGATAAATGGTTGACAAAACCTAAGGTCTTTAGCAAGATTGCCTTAAAATTCATTATCTGCTTACATTGCCTAAATTTTCAAAACCATGACCCTTCTGTAGATGGCTTAAATTTCATCTTAAAAAAATATGGCAATATGTGGGGCATTGTTGTAAAACTTGAAATAATTGTTGATGGGGTGAATTCCTTAACTACATTAGCCAAATTCCCCATGGTTGTGCATTTTCCTAAGTATGGAAGTTCCAATGTTAGCTTCCCTTTAGATGTCTGCACACATGCTCCAAAACTTTTTTAATTCAAACTATGTCCTTTGTGAGCCCACTACACCTTTCCATTCTTTTTTTTTACAATTATATTTTCTTCTTCATCTACAACATTACAATATGAGAAATTACATCAATCGAAATCACACTACCTTGCAACTAAAACTCAAAAAACAACTCATATACAATTGTTATGTAACTATCCCTTAGGTATTACAACTACTATGTAATTATCCTTTAAAAAAATGGTATATTAATAAATAAATTGCAATGTCAAAAAATCAATTAGTTGTATTATAGTTGCAAGTGAATTGAAAATGGGTCTTCTATACGGTAATTTATACACATCAAACATACATATGTAATCAACCATGTTTGACTTTTTAAAGAATTGCATTGTAGTTGCATGTGGCAACTATTTTAGAACTATTATAAACATGTGACCAAAGGAACAACTATGTTGTAACTAGTGTACAATGTACATACATGCGATCATGCCACGTGTTCACAATTCCATCACCTATTATGGGATATATTTGCAACTAGTTTTCGATTATGATTTCCATTGATACAATTAGTATGGCCACTAGTGTGCCACTACTAAAGTACTATTGTTTAATTATGTTATGACTATAATACAACTATTTAGAATTTAATAAGGATACATAATCCTCAATTATTTATATCTTCATCATATGTATTTCATTTTGAATGATTTACAATGTTATGCGAGTGCTACTTCAAGTTTTAGAAATCATCTTTGAAGTGCAAAGGAAAATGAATATTGAAAAATAATAAGAAAGGAAATAAGTTTTCCAACTTACAAAACATGTTTTTTTTCCTTTTTTTTCCCTCTTTGGACCCCTCCTTATTTCTTATTCATTTTAAATAATTTAAAATGTTATAGGAGCACCACCTGAAGTTCTACAAATAATCTTTGAATTATAATAATAACATAACAACAAACAAGGAATTTTGTTGGTGTTTGGGAATTGGTCTTTGTATGATTTGGTGGGTTTGTTTTTTTGAGTTCTTGACCCCCTATACTTTGAGGGGCCATACTTTTTTGAATTCTATTATGTTTTTGATGAATTTTAATGCACCAAATGCGCCAATAGGAAGGTTTCAAATTTAGTTTAAACACCAAAAACAATGGAACCTTCCCCTTGGATCTGACTTGCCTTGAGCATTGAAGTGTTATAGTTGCAACTCAATTTGCAACTAATGAACAACTAAAAGATTTAACTCATTTGCTTTGTTTTCAAACCCATGTTACAAACTATATAAAGAAAGTTTGTTTCCTTATGTTTTCACATTAAAATACATGTGTCATTTTGGGATGAGCTTAAAAAAACTTAACTTAAAAGCAAAAAAATAAAAAAATAAAAAAAATTCATGGCTATTTTTTAATGCACTTAGTCTTGTGCTTTCCTACCTACTTACCTACCTAAGCAAGTAAATAGATAGGTCGGTCTTAAGTAAATATGTGGGTACCCACCTACGGTTATGTATGACTTACCTAACTACTAAAATAATGTTTGTTTTTTTTTCAAAATATAATTAATATGCCATGTGGTAATTTCTGATTGTGCCACATATCACAATCTTGGATCATCATTAACAATCATAGTGGATGATGGAAATCAATATTTCAAAAAATAATAATGTCCAAATTTTTTCATAATGTTGCATGTTAGATTTTAATAGATGGACAACGATTAATGATGTCAACATGACATCATGTGTGCAATTATAATAGAATTGCATAGTAGTTAAGTAGGCTATGTAATTAAATTATTAAATAAGTTAAGTAATACTTGTAATAAATAGTAAATAAATAGGCTAAATAATAGGTATTATATTGTGAGAATATGTGTGTGTTTTTGTGCATGAAACAAAAGATGTGATAATGTTACATAGTATTGTAATATTTCCCTTTCATGAAAATTTAACCCATATCATTTATTTACAAGTTAAATTTTGTAAAATATAGAGTTAAGTGAAAGAAAGGACTATTCATGGTATGCAATATAGACATTCAAAGTGCATGTGCCATTTGGAATGAGATAATAAAAAAGACGTGACCATGAATAAAAATATCTAAGATCCTACCTACCTACTTACTTACCTACCTAACCTATGTTAGGTTGTTTATTGTAGTCTAACTTTAGATTGTTGAACTAATTATTGCCACATTGTTAGCAACACATTTTTATATTGCTCATGGGTCCTTGTCCTACTCCATTAACATGAATACCATGTAAACATACTAATTAAAACAAATTTTCATGTTAGAAAATTTCTATTTTAAAATGAAAATACACAAAAATAAACTTTTTTTTTGGAAATGTTCATCATAATTCATTAATAATCCATCAAATGTTACAACAATTTTGTCTCCTTCTTCCTCTCTTCTTTAGCAAGCAATTCTTCTTCTAATGTTCCCAAATAGGCTTTGGAAATCCTAAGAATAATCCTAAGAATGATCGTTAAAACCTTTCTTTAATCAATTGAAATGGCTTTTGTACTAACCCAAAGATAGTTGCACCCAGCTAACTACCTAGAATGTCAACTTGCCATATTGTCTATATCATTATATTTTTGCCATATCAACATGCTAGACCTATTGACTTGCATAGTTCAATGTTACTATCATGTCGACTAATTGTCCTACATTAAGACTTTTTAACACAATGTTCTATCATCATTACTTGTCTTACATTTCAACTTTATAAACATACCAACTTGCTTGCCTAAGTTGTATTTCTTGTTGTCTTATCAACTTGCCATGAACATTTCCCTTGACTACACACATGGATACATCTTAGTTGACTATGAAACACTTCATGTGACTACAC
>Ga0116226_10004495_pt1 | contig 12381 bp, 4 predicted proteins | sample S1TSphfallax_FD_89692 | JGI IMG/M metagenome (GOLD analysis project Ga0116226, IMG submission 89692) | Host-associated microbial communities from peat moss isolated from Minnesota, USA - S1T2_Fa - Sphagnum fallax MG | ecosystem: Host-associated > Plants > Peat moss > Unclassified | place: USA... | reverse complement strand
CGGAAGAGTCATCCGTTGAGTGGCTATAGGTATAAGCTGCACCGATGGTGAGTGTTTTCGTGGTTTCGCGAAGTGTGGCCTGCAGCGCGTGATATTTGGAATCGGCAATGTTATTGACGGCGATGATTTTGGAGAAGCCGGGATACGGACGCAGGGCGTCGGCGCTGATGCCGTTCTGGCCGAACCCAGGATTGCCGGTGCAGGCAATGATGATGTTCTGGTAACCGGGCGAAGTAGGACCGATCCCTGGGGACGAGGTAATTCCCGGGCCGGTAAGTGTGGTGGGGTTCTGGCCGGAGGTAGAGAAATAGTTATAGGTAGCGCCGCTGTTGCAGACTGCTGATGTAATGGGTTGGCCGGGCTGGAAGGGGTTTTGAGTGGAACTAAGCGGCTGGAGCTGATTCAGGTCCTGCACGGCAGTCAAATGGTCGCCGCGTGTCCCGACATAGCCGACCTGGCCGACGAGGCTTTTCTTCAATTCGTGCTGCAGCGTCAAACTCCACTGCTGGGTATAGCTATAGACCGTCTTTGTCGGAATTGAAGTTACGTTCAGCGGGTAGCTGACACCGTTGGCGTAGCCGGGGACGCCGTTGACATTTCCGGGTAGCGTGCCGCACTGATTTGCGCCGCCCTGGCAGGAGAGGCCAATCGCGTTGTAGGCGCTGACATCAGAATTGCCAGTGAGGGTTTCATTTGCATTGACATTGGACTCGGTTTCGCTCAGGACGAGGGGAGCGCCACCGATAAGCGAACCGACATTGGATTCGTAGCCGGTGCCGTGCTCCCAGAAGAGGCCGTAGCCGGCGCGGATGGCGGTCTTGCCGTTACCGAAGGGATCGAGCGAAAGACCGATGCGTGGACCGGGGTTGAAGGTGTGGCTCTTCATGCAGCTGTTGGAGATTCCGTTGACGCCGCATTGGACCAGGCCATTGGTTACGGAAGGCTGGAGATTGGTGAGGTTATAGGGTCCGCTTCGGCTGGGGAGGGTGACCGGGGTGCCGGCAGCCTCAGCATTGTAAGCCGTCGTGTGGGCGATATAGCCAAAGGTCGGGTTTACGTAGATCGAAGCGCCGAGTGCGGGGTTGTACTCTTCGGGACGCCAGTTATAGGAAGTGTTGTTGGGGTTATACCAGTTTCCCAGAAGGCTGACGCGCAGGCCGGCGTTGATCGTCAATCGACTATTGACGGTCCAATCATCCTGTATGTAGGGTTCCGCATCTTTATAGCGCGTGTAATAGCGACGCTGGCCGCTGTCCTGTGTATAGCTTTTGATAGCAGTCTGGGTATATCCCTCGGGGAGTGAACCGCCAACAAGGGGGAGGACGCCGGGACCCGCGAGAAAATCAGCGAAGGCATTGCCGGAAGTAAAGAGGGACTGCTGATTGCTGAAGGTCAAGAGACCTTGCAGGTCGCCGGAGTTCGCGCCGCTCACAGCACTCAATTCGTTCTCCTGATAAAGAGAAGCTTCAGCGCCGAACTGCAGAAGGTGCTTACCGACTGCTTTACTGGCGTCGTCGCGGACGGAATAGGTCGGATTGGATTGGTTCCAGGGGGCGTAGCCGGTATCGGCGGCAAAGCCATGGCCGCCGTAAGCGCCATTGGTGCCCTGGAAGACCAGGCCCGGCATTTTGTTTCCGCCGTAGCCGTTGTTGAAGATATAGCCCATGCCGCAGCCGGTGAGCTTTGGATTGAGAGTGGCAGTGATGGTCCCACAATCGGAGTTGGGGATCTGAGTCCAGCCGGAGAGCGAGCCTGGGTCATTCAATGCAGCGGGGCGGTCAACCGAGGTGAGACCGGGGCCGGCTTGCGTGGCGAGCGTGATGTGTTCGACGGCAAAGCTGAGGCCGATGCGGTTGAGGAAACCGTGCGGGAGAGACTGCGTCAGGTTTGCGACCATATCCAGTCCGGGGCCCGTGAGCAGGTTCTCGACAGTCGGAAAGCTGTTCTGGACGACGCCCCATTGCGGACTGAGCGTGGTGGTATGCCAGGCATCGTGAATATAGCGGAAGGACAGTTGTTCCGAGGGCGTGAGGCTGTGGTCAATGCGGAACAATTCCTCTCTCCAATATGTGGAGGGAGAGACGGTGGTGTCGTAGCAATGGGCGAACGGCGAGGGATTTGTCGTGTCGCAACCGAAGGTGGAGTTCGGTAAAGGGATGAGTCCAGTATTGAGGATTGCCTGACTGGTGTAGCTCGGCGTGACGCGGCCGGTGTTCTGATAGGTGTTCTGGGGGCAGTCAGGATAAGCAGCCTGGTTGAGCGAGTGGCTGCTGCCGGGAACGAAGGGCGGGCAAACATCGCTGAAATCGCCACTGCGCTCTGCAACGGTGGGAACGGCCTGGTTGTATTCGACAGGGGTTTTTTCGAGACGCGTTTCTTCAGAGAAGAAGAAGAAGGTCTTGTCCTTAGTTTTATTGAAGACGTTCGGGATAAAGAGCGGGCCACCGATGGTGCCGCCGAAATCCTGCCGGCGGTAGAGAGGGGTGCGCTTGATCAGGCCGGTCGGGGTCTCGATCGGCTGATCGAAATAATTGCGGGCATTGAATACTTCATTCCGGATGAATTCATAGATATTGCCGTGGAACGCGGGTGTGCCGGAACGAGTGGTGACGATGACGCTTCCCGAAGCGCTCTTTCCATAGAGGGCGCTGTAGTTGGAAGTAAGAACTTTGATGTCGTCGATGGCATCGATACTTGGATAGACCATGAGCGGCTGGCCTGCACCGCGGCTGGCATTGATGCTGGTGTTGAGGACGTCGCTGCCGTCCACCTCAAAGGTGTTGTACTCGACGCGTCCACCATTGACGCTGAACTTGGCGCTGCCGGCAACACCAACCTTCGCTTCATCCTGTCCGCTTTGATTGCTGACACCGGGGGCCATGGTAATGAGCTGCGAGAAGTTGCGGCCGTTGAGACCCAGCCCCGTCACTTCCTTCGTCGAAAGCGTTGTCGAGGCGGAAGCTGTGTCCAGCTCGATCTTCGCATCGCCGGCATTTTCAGTGACGGTGACCTTAGTGACATTTGCCGAGATCGCCAACTGCGCATCGTAGGTGTGGGCCTGACCGGCGGCAAGGGTGAACAGTTCGCTGACAGCATTATCGAAGCCGGCAGACTGGACAGTGATGCGATAGTTGCCCGGGGGCAGCGATCCTATGGTGTAGATGCCTTCAGCGTCAGATGTTACGTCCTGCTTGACGTTGCCATCCTGGCTGAGGATCTCCACCGTCGCCCCGGGAATTGCTGCACCTTCCCCATCGGTCACGTGCCCGGTGACACGGGCAGTCTGGGCAGCCGCAGAGAGGCAGCCCAGCAGGACGATGATCAGGATGGCGAAGCAATTGCGATTGACGAAGCTACGCATCATGCCGGATTTCACTCCCAGGCGATAAGAACGACAAAGCTGAGTTAGATAATTCACTTCTTGGCCGTAAGTTGAGTCGGAAGGTAGTAACGAAACGAGGTGAAAACCATGTTGTCAATGGCCTTCGGTGACCCGCCGAGACCGGTGATCGGATTGCCAATCCCCTCCCAGGTATGGCGTTCTGCGTAGGAGTACTGGAGGCCCTGCTGGAAGGTCCCGTGGCTGCCCTGATAGAACTTGTACCAGTAGCCGAAGGTGCCTTCCTGGATGTTGCGATTGTCCGCCTGGCAGTTCGAGGCACTGCCCGGAACGTTGCCGCCGCCATTCGGTGACGCAACCGGCAGCACTTCGAGGGAGCATCCAGAAACATTGTTGGTAGGAGCGCCGTAGCCGCCGAGAATCGGCTGACCCAGAGTGGGGCCGGCCGTAGTGACGGTATAGCCAGTGTTGTAGTACGCACGCTTGGCATATTCGCCGCCGTAGTAGGCATACACGTCAAGGCGTTTGGTGGGATGGCCTTCGAGGCTGGCGAGGACCGAACCACCAGTGAGCAATTCAAGCGAGCCATCAGGATGGGCGGTCGCGTCCGGGAGGGTAGCGGTGCCGTAGCGGCCGATGCCGTCGCCGACGAGGACGTGTGCGCCAATATCAAGCTTCTTCGATAAGACGGAGACGCGGCCATTCGCGCCGATGCCGCCGCCCTGTGCCTTGGAGCTGAATGCGCCGAGCGCCGAGGTGGTTGCAGGCTGGGTTGCACCGGAGGGTGCGGGGCCGTTGGGGAAGACGCGATCGCGGAAGAGACGGCCAACGCCAAAGACTTCAAAGTGGCCGAATCTCGGTTCATAGACGATTTTGCCGACTAAGTCGGGTGCGTAGTTAAAGCTGTAGTTTGCGGTCGGGTTATAAAGGCCGCCAGCATTGCCGGCCTGCTGGTACGCGATGGTGGGAAGATTATGACCGCCGATGTTGAGGGTCTGCGATTCTTCGACGGACGCGCCAAGCCACAGCTTGCTGGCCAGACTTTTGACGACGCGGAAGCCGTATTGGCGCTCCCAGGTAAAGCCGACGTTGTACTGCGAGTCAATGGTGAGGGGAACCGCTTCCTGCATGTTCGACAGGCCGGAACGATACTCAGTTGCGAGCGACCACATCTGCCCGGCGGTAAGAGTCCAGCCATTCTGTAGAGCGGCCTGTGCCCATGCCTGGCGAATGCGGAGGGTGTAGCTGTTGCTCTGGTTATCGTTGGAGGTGGTGCCGGCGGAGAGAAAATCCGATTCGTAATAGCCGCGGAGTGTTGTCTTCGGCAGTTTGCCCTCGGCGAGCAAGGCGATGCGGGATTGACGGCCGCTGGCATTGAATTCAGAGAGGACGCCGGCAGTCTGGCCCGCGAAGGGTATACCGGTGAACTGGGTGTTGACATCGCCGCCGATGGCGCGTTGGCGGTACACGGTTTCACCCGCGGTAAAGCCTCCCGGGGTGAGCGTGATCCCTCGGAACTGGAGTGCGTCTGGATTCTGGAGCGACTTGATCGCGACCTGGTTGGATTGCAGCGTCTCACTCACGGAGACGGAAGAGGATTTGAGATCGCCGACAGCTGACTGCAGAGTCGTGACGACTTCGGCAGTGTGTCCAGCATCCTGCTGCGATTTTTCGACCTCCTGGCGTGCTGCTGTCGCTGCCTGCTGTGCGGCTGCGGCGTTCTTGTTCGCCTGGTCCAGTTGTTGCTTCAACTGCTCCACTTCCTGCTGCAAGCCCTGATATTTGCCGTTCATCTGCTCCATGGCCTGGACTTTCTGGGAGAGCTGCTCGATCAGCAACTGTTCCTGTGTCTTAGGCCTGGCCTTGTGCTTCGGAGCGGCCTGGGTCGTGGTGACGGTTTGTGCGTGGGTGCTGAGCACGCTGGTGGCGAGCAGCAAAAGCCCGCATAGTTTTTGGCAGTTGGTCATCTGCATTCTCATAGTCCTGCTTTGGCGCGATTCACGAGCGCTGGAAAATAGCTTTCTAAAGGTAGTCATTGCGATTTCCTTCTCTTCCTGATTTCGCGACGGTGACGGAACGGGGCGAGGGCGTGCGCATGGACAACCTGCGACCCAGCCGGTCCATGTCGATCCGGGATGCCTGGGTTGCGGCGTCGATGGTGATGGCCGCGCTGGCCGATTTTGTCGGATCTGTAACCGATGTAGCCGTGATTGTGACGACGCCGCCGGTGGGCACAGCAGAGGGAGCGGTAAAGGTGGTCGCTCCGCCGCTCGCGGTAGAGGAGGGGTTGAAGGATCCGCAGGAACTCGAGGCGCAGGTGACCTTCCAGGTGACCCCCTGGCCGAGATAGTCATTGGTGAGGACGGCTTTGATGGTGGCGGTGGCATTCACATTGAGAGCGGCAGGAGGGGCTGGGGCGAGCGCGACCGAAATCGGCAGGCCCTCCATAGTGAGGGTGACGCTCGAATATTTGGATGGGTTCGCTGTCGACGCGGCATACAGCGTGATGACGCCGCCCTTGGGCGGAACAGCGGGAGCGGTGAACAGCGTCACGATGCCGACGCCGCTTGTCGCGAACTGGGGGACAGGGCCGCTCGATGTGTGGACTGGGGTAAAGGTGCCGCAGGTGGGGTCGACGGTTTCGCCGGAGGGCAGCGGCGTACCGGGCGGCAGGGCACTGCCGCAGTAAACACTCCAGTTTGCGCCGAGGTCCTGATTGTCATTGGTGAGGGTCACGTCCAGGTAGACAGTGGAGCCTACGGTGAGGGACGTGGGCGCGGTGGCGGCAGGATTTCCGTTTGCGTCAGTAAATGCGATCGGACCCACCTGGATGGAATTGCTGTTCGAGGAGCAGCCGATGAGCGAGGCGATGGCAATGATCGCGACTGAAAGGATATAGGCGCACTTCATTGCCAGGGCGTTCAGGGTCGGCGGAGGAATGGTGTTGGACGATCTGCGGGAGTTTAGGCTCACGGTTTTGCTCCAAGTTTCTTGTTCTTCAGGGCAAGCGACAGAGGAGTGACTGCCGGTGTGCCGATGCCAATGTATTCAGCGACGGTGCCGTTATCGAGGAGAAGCCAGAGATTGCCCGAGCCGTCAACCGAAACACTCAATGGCCTGTTGGTGAGGCTGGGGGATGCGAATTCGAAGTAGTCCTCGGAGAGAGAGGGGTTGAAAGCAGTCAGATTGGGGGGTGTCTGGGGCTCTGTGCCGCCGGCATTGCCGGTCCAGACGACGCCTGCACCATCAATGGCAAGGCCACGGGGACTGGCGATGGGAAACTGGGTCGCGCCGGAGCTGTAGGCGAGCGGCGCCGAAGGCAAATCGGTGGTGCCGACGCCGCCGTAGGCGGGCACTTTGAAGAGATCGCCGCCGCTGACGCCACTGGAGGTGGCGGAGGCGCTGCCCGGTATCCAGAGATTGCCGGAACTGTCGACGGCGGCTTGCGTCTGATCGGCAGGCGGAGTGGCGGGGACGTTGAGGAAGTTGAGAATGTTTGACGGCGGCGGCACGACGGGGTTGAAATTCAGCTCGTTGACGCCGCCTGCGCTGGTGAGTTCGCCAAGATACAACTGCTGATTGTCATTCACGCCGAGCCAGACATTTTCTGAAGTGTCGATAGCAATCGGCGGAAGGATGGTCGCAGGCGTGGTGTTCGTCGGCGAGATGGGAAGGGTGTAACCGGTCGCGGGCGACAGCGGGTCGCCGAGATCGTCAAACTTCGCGATGCTGTTCGCATTAGTGGCCCAGACGTCGCCAGAGCCGGCGATAGCCAGACCGAGGCAGCCGCTGCTGGTCAGGCCTCCGCCGCCGTATTGCGCATATTCAGTGCCAAGGAAGTTGAGCTCGGTGAGGCCATTCTGGCCGCAAATCCAGGCATTGCCGCTGGCGTCGATGGCAATCGGTCCGGGAGCGACGAGGGCGTCCGTGGTCTTGCTTGCCGTAACCGTGTAGCCGCCGGTGGAGACGGCTGCACCGAGATTATTTAACTCGCTGACGATGTTGGTGGAACTGTTGGTGATCCAGAGATTGCCGGAAGCGTCGATGGCCAGACCACTGACGCCGCTGCTGGCGGAGATGCCGCCGCCGCTGGTGTAGTTGAGCGAGAGCGAAAGGTCCGCCGGCGCGCCGGTGAGGACTGGTTGAAAAGGTGAAGTCGTGGAGACCAGGCTGAAGAGGCCCTGACTTTGTTCGCTTGGACCAATCGCAATGGTGGTCACTGGGCCGATGGTGGTCGGGTTTTGCGTAATCTCGAAGGCGGCCTGAAGGGTATCGGTGGGGATGCCTGTGTAAATGGTGCCGGTCTGGCTCGCATAGGGATTCGCAGCGCTGAAGAGTGTGCCGCAGGCACTGCCGTCGCCTGCCGAGCCGCCGCTGGTGATGGCGCAGGCATCGAGCATGTCCGCGAAGGCATTGATTTCGGGATAAGGGACGGTCGCGTTGCCAGTGGGCACGGAGTAGAGGGCGCTGCCGGTCGACAGGTTGACCAGATTGTTGACGGAAGCGAAGGCATTCGCCAGACCAGTGGAGTTGGTGCTGCTGACGCCGATGTTCTGATAGCTGATGAGGCCGGTGGTGAGCGGGTTTGCAGCGAACGGCGCGAGTGCCCAGGCCGAGGCAACCGTCGTCACTTCATTCACGACCAGCGCGGAAGAACTGAGTGCTCCGCATGGGCCCAGTGCGGCCATAAAAGCCAGGTTGCCGTTTGCCGGATTCTTGCCGACACTGCCACCGATGGCAACTAAATAAACCTCGCTGGTGGCGGAAGGACAGGTAGAGCCTGCGGGCAGGGCGAACTGTCCATTAGCGCCGGTGGTGGCAAACGGGCTTTGGCCGGAGGCGGACAGAAGCGTGGAGCCTGAACCGTATCCGGAACTCCCTGCGGCGTAGAGCGCCACCTGAGATCCGACGACAGGCTGGGAACCGGCGAGCACAGTGCCGTTCAGTGCCGGGGCGGTCGGGCTCTGGGTGATCGCAATGGAGGCCGAGACTGCCGTGACGCCGTCTTTATGTGAAGTGGCGGTGACTGTGGCTTTTCCGCCCGCAGGTGCGACCGTCGGCGCAGTGTAGGGGATGGGAAGTCCGTTCGGCCAGGCGGTTACGCTGGTCGCGATCACGGCCGGGACTGCGGGCACATACGGTGTTTTGGCGGTCGCGGGAATGGCGGGGATGGCAGGCGTGATGGTGAAGAAGCCGCAACCGGCACAGAGCTGCCAGTCCACGCCGGAGTCTGTGGAATCATTCGCTACTGCTGCTCTGAGATTGACAGTGGAATTCGCTTCCACCTGCGACGGCGCAAAAGGAACAAAGCCAATCGACAGGGCTGTGTTCTGCGTGATGGAAAGAGAGGATGTGGCGCTGGTCGCAGAGTTCGCAGTGGAGGTGGCGACAATGGTCACCGATCCGGCGGGGGCGACGGGAGGCGCAGTATAGGTGGTGGCCGCGCCACTCGCAGTCTGGGACGGGAAGACGTAGCCGCAGCCGCCCGCGCTGGTGACGCCGCAGGTAACGCTCCAGGTGACGCCTGCATTCGTCGGGTCATTCGTAACAACAGCGCTGACTGTAGTCTGAGCAGTGGTGATGAGGCTGGCCGGGGGGAACTGCTGGAAGGCGACAGCCGGCGGCAAAGCAGTAATGGTGGAGGTGGCCAGACCTGGATTGCCCGGAAGCGGGTTGCTGGCGCGGGTGGACGCATTCGGCGTCGCCGAGAAGGTGACCAGCCCGCCCGCTGGAACAGACGCCGGGGCAGTGTACGTCGCCGCATACGTGCCGTTGCTGCCTGTCTGATTGCTGATGCTTCCGCACGCGCCCGATGTGCCACAGGTGACTGCCCAGGTGACGCCGGAGTTCGTCGTGTCATGAGAAACCGCAGCCTTCAACGTCCCGGTGGCGAGTTCGGCGAGACTGCCGGGCGCGGTGACGGTGACAGAAATACTTGGCGTGGCATCGATGGCGATGGTCGCGGTAGCCGTCTGGACGGAGGCCGATGCCTCTGTCGCTGCGGCGGTCGCGGTAATGGTGACAGAGTTGGTGTCACTGGCTGAAGTGGGGGCCTGGTAGACATTCACCGCACCGCTTGCCGTGTGGGTCAGCGAGAGGCTCCCGCAGTTGCCGAGCGGGTTGCTGCACGCGATGGCCCAGGCAACCCCGGCGTTGGTGCTGTCGTTCGAGACGGTAGCAATAAGATCGGCGGTTTCCGAGCGGCCTGCCCCCAGCGTCGCCGTTGCGGGCGAAACAGTGATGGCCAGGGGCTGCAGGCCTGGAAGAATCGTCACCACGGCGCTGACGGATTTGGTCTTGTCCGCGACAGAGGCAGCGGTGACGGTGACCGTGCCTGCGCCAGAAGCCCCGCCGGGAGGGACGGACGCGGGCGCAGTGTAGACGGTGGATGAACTTGAGTTGGTGGTGGCGGGGCTGAATGAGCCGCAGGCGTCGGAGACGGTAGAACCGCACGTCGCCGACCAGGCGACGCCGGACGCCGAACTATCATTCACGACGAGGGCAGCGATGTTTGCCGTGGCATTGGCCTGAAGGGTCGCCGGGAGAGTCGAGCCGGGGGCGAAAGAAACAGCGATAGGCGGGGCGTCAATCGTCAGCGTGACAGTGCTTGAAGCGGACGGGTCGCTGGTGACATCGCCGGTAATGGTCACGGTATTGCCGATGGGGATGCTGGCCGGTGCGGTGAAAACAGTCGGCGCGCCGTCGCCGGTATGGGCGGGCGAAAATGTGCCGCATACCCCGCCGGTGATGCTGCCATTGACCGGACTTCCTCCGCAGGTGACGGTCCAGTCAACGCCGGCGTTGGCCGGATCGTTGACGGGCTGCATACTGACCGTAGCCTTTGCGCCTACCAGGATCGAGGTCAGCTGGCCGGTCACAGCACCATTCGGCTCGGTGACAGAGATGCTGCCAGCCCTGGTGGGCGTGTTGCTGCCGCACCCGGCAAGGCCGAGGAGCGCAGCGGCCAGAGGCAGCAGTGCTCGACTCCAACGGCGACCAGGCCGCGGGAGTCCAATCCAACATGAACCTTGAATACGAAATACTTGCAATGACTGCTGCCTTTATCTGCCCAGGGGCGGATCGGGGGAATCGTCTCTTGTAGAAGCGAATCAGCACGCTGACTGGCCTCGGGACGTTGCTTACTCGAAATTCGAGCGAGTACTGGATGGACGACGGTGACAGAGCGGAGGCGGAGACTGCTTACCTTAAGAAATCCGCATACGGCCAGGAGACAGAAAGAGCCGACCTGTCCAATAAGGACTCGGGCGACTTAGTGCAGTTGTTACCGAAAATTGCCTTATATCAGGGCGCTGCAAGGCGCACTAGACTAAAGACGGGCAGGGAGGACCCATCTCGTCTTTGTTTTCATTTATCTATATCTATGTAGGTGTCTGCCCGGTATCCCTTATTAACGTCCCATTCATGTTGTGCTCTTAACCGGGCCTTAGTTACAGCGGAAGGGACTTTGCCCACGCAACGATTACTGAGCCGTCCCTGTTATATACCGGAGACCTACATCTAAAGTGTTACATTCTTGTTATTCTGTGCAGGACGAGATTTGCCGCGCTCGAAGCGCGTCCCGTTTTCGGGAAGCGTCGCAGAATAGTCAGGTCCTATGCGCATCTGCTCGCTGCTTCCGTCTGCCACGGAGATTCTCTTCGCGCTCGACCTGGGAGACTCCATTGCCGGGGTCACGTTTGAGTGTGACTACCCACCGGCAGCCAGGACCAAGCCGGTCATCGTCGATTCGGTGCTGGCGCATGGCCTGAGTCCATCCGAAGTCGATCGGCAAGTGACAGAATGTGCGGCAAAGGGCGACAGCCTCTACAGAATTCACAGCGAACTTCTTGCATCGATCGCACCCGACCTGATTGTGACGCAGGAGTTATGCGACGTCTGCGCGGTGAACGCGTCGCACCTGGCGAAAGCGCTCCATGGATTGCCTTCTCAGCCGAAAGTGGTGTCGCTGACGCCGCATACGCTGGACGATGTGTGGGCAGATGTTGAGGCGGTGGGCCGAGCTGCTGGATGTGAGCAGAAAGCGCAAACACTCGCGACCTCACTGCGCCAGCGGATGGAACGGGTGCGGGCGAAGCCGAAGCGCGAGACGCCAAAGGTCGCGTGCCTGGAGTGGCTGACGCCGCCTTTCAATGCCGGGCACTGGACGCCGGAAATGATGGAAATTGCAGGCGGAATCGATGGACTGGGAGAGATGGGCGAGCCTAGTATGCGCATCGACTGGGAGCAGGTGCGGGCGCTGCATCCGGATGTTGTCCTGGTAATGCTATGCGGCTACGATGCGCAGGCTGCAGCGAAAGAATATCGAGGCACAGTGTTCCCTGAATGGTGGCATGCGCTGCCGGCAGTTCGGAATAGACGGGTGTATGCCGTGAATGCGAATGCATATTTTTCTCGACCCGGACCGCGGCTGGCAGATGGCGTCGAGTTGGCCTATGCCTTGTTGCAGCAGGATTTTTCTCAACCGCTGCCGGATGGCGCGTGGGAGCAGTTGCACCTTTGACGAAGGAGCCGGTTTCGAACACACGGTAGTGGGTCAGTTTGAATTCACAGGCCCGCTCAAGCATCATTGAGTCATGGCAAAGAAACAGGACTTCGCGCGGAACGCACTTCTAGTCGTAGAAATATCGACAGGCGCACCCCTTCAAAGTAAACCGGAAACGAAGAATGCGGCTGCTGTTTCATTAGGGCGTCTCGGCGTTTACCGCCCGGCCTGAGTGTAGTATTCGAATACGAGAAAAGCCCGCCTGCCAGCGGGCCTTAATTATGCGTCGGGTATCTCGCGTCCTGTAAGCGAACTGAAAAGGGCGTATAGCAGGAGTGTCCCCCTATGCAAGCAGCGATTATTCAATTCCCCGCTTCGGACGAATCAATGCCGCTAAATGAGACCGACAAGGCTTGGATACGCCTTGAAATCCAATCCGCCAACAAGAAGGGCGGATTCGCCAAGGTGGTTGCTTTCTTAAAAGACTGGGGTCTTATGGGTGGCCTTGTTATCTTTATGCTTACGCAATACGGAATGT
>Ga0116226_10004494_pt1 | contig 12382 bp, 12 predicted proteins | sample S1TSphfallax_FD_89692 | JGI IMG/M metagenome (GOLD analysis project Ga0116226, IMG submission 89692) | Host-associated microbial communities from peat moss isolated from Minnesota, USA - S1T2_Fa - Sphagnum fallax MG | ecosystem: Host-associated > Plants > Peat moss > Unclassified | place: USA... | reverse complement strand
TCGATGTCGTTGACCAGCGGCGGCCGCGTGGTCAGCGTATAGCCGTTGAGCTTGAAGCGCCGTCCGAATGCGGTGAGCTCGGGCGGCGCAGTGTGGCAGGCCTCGCAGGCCAAGCCGGTCTGCCGGGCGAAGGGTGGAACCGCTTGCACGGGTGCTGATACCAACATCAACGTCGCATTGCCCAAGACCACGAAGGCAACCATGGCGAGCCGGAGAGACCGCAGATCATTCAACCGCGAGTAAGACTCCACATGGTCATCGGACATTCAGCCTCTCCCCAACTGTCTTCCCAGATCCTTAAGACCGATCCTGAGTGCGGACCCGCACGCAGTCTGTACGCTTTCAGACATAGTGAAGCTTCGTATGACTTCCGGCCGCCGACACACATGCTGCCAATCGCTATGTGCGGTAAATGGCGGAGCAACGCTTAGGGCCGTCGGTACCTGCGGCGATAGAAGTCACAGAGCTCGACCGGGGAAATTCACGCGAGACGAATGTCGCGGGCGGCGCATTGTGTCCGGATAATTGCGCTCGTACGTCTCGCGCCTGCTGCGGGAATGGCAGAGGCGGGATGGTTCCTGGGGGCTGAATCGGCTCCCGGGCGCTATTTTTATCGCGCGCCGCACCACGAACGCCGGGAGCCTGCGGCCAGCATCGTCAAATCACGGGCAGGCCCGAACTCTCTATGACCAGGATCTCAGCCGTTGCCCAATCCTCGTCCTCGTGCCCGGGGTCAAAGCCCCGTCGCTCGGCCAAATGATAAGCCGTGACCTGAATCAGATCGCGATGTTGGGCCGCGCTGAGACATGGACCGATTCTCTTATCAACTCGTACTACTGTGTTGGAAATCATTTCGGGTACTTTGCCGGGCGGCGCTATGAAAGAAGTTTCGATGGAAGGTGTGTCGTGAGCGGATTCGGTGGACGCCGTGGAGGGTTGTTCTCGTGTAGCCATGTTGGGCCTCCGGTTGCAACGGTGGATTTCGATCTGCGGGTGCAGGATCGCTTTTGTTGCGCGATGAGCGCAGCCAAGAATCAGCATTTACGCGGACCCGCCGGCGCGCGGTCTGTGCGATCGCCCACAGAGGCGGCCCCGACGGGGCTTTCCCGTTGTGTGACGTGGCACTCAATCGGCACCGCAATGAGGGCTGTCCCCGACAGCAGCCGCGGATTCTGCGTGTTACGCTGCGTTGCGATTCGCGAACGGCCCGTTTCCGCGGTATCAATTGCCCCACCCTCGGGAGAAAAACATAAAATGATCTCACTCCAAGCCACAAGCCCGCTGCGCTTCTCTGACAACGCCGCACTGCCCTCTTCCTTTTCGACCGCAATGCCGCCCTGCCGAATGATGGTAGTCGACGATGATGAGTGGATGCGGACCTACCTAGGTTCAATGCTCCGGTCGGCAAGCTATGAGGTCGACGTGGTGGACTCCGGAAAGGGGGCGCTAAGGCTGCTGCGTGCCGGCTCCTACGACATTTTGCTCACCGATTGCCTGATGCCCGGTATGAACGGACTTGACCTGTGTCAGCGCGTGCGCGCGGAGTTCCCTGAAGATTCTCCTTACATCGTCATGTTCACGGTCAAAGACAGCCCCGAAGACCGGGATGCGGGCCTGAAATCCGGAGCGGATGAATACATCATTAAAGGGGCGCCCACGAGCGAAGTCCTCGCGAAGTTGAAACAGGGTCGCTCCCCTCTGCGGCGCTCATCTTTCCCCGCCAAACCGCTATACCATCTTCCGTTGAGCGCCGCTGATGCCGCACGATCAAGAGCCAACATCGCGCGTTGGAATTCTTACCTGATGGCGAGCACCGTGAGGAGCATGGTGCGGATGGGGTGGGACTACACGACCTGAGGGTCTTGAACTGGCCGCGGGCGGCGATGTGCTCGGCGCGGCACCGGACCCGATGCGCATTGCGCTCTAGAATTGGCTCTTGGCGGTAGCCGCACGCGCGGCGCGCGGCACGGATTTGCCAGCCTTCGTCCAGGGCCGTTGTTGGTCGCGACGTTCCACCGCGACGGGGGCTGATGCTCGCCTGGGACCTGCGAGCAGCGAAATTTCGCGTCCCTCTTCGCCGACCCGGTACCGTGCCACCAGTTCATTGAGCGTTTTCGCCTGGTCTACGATCGACTGACTTGCCGCAGCGGCCTCCTCAACCAGTGCGGCGTTCTGCTGCGTAGCTTCGTCCATCTGCGTGACCGCCTCGCCGACTTGTACGATCCCGGCGGACTGTTCGCGACTGGCGGCAGCAATCTCGGACACGATGTCGTTAACCTTCTTGATCGAAGCAACGATGTCCTCCAGCGCTTTGCCGGATTGATCCACGAGCATGCTGCCTTCCTCAACTTTCGCCACGCTGTCCTGAATGAGGCCCTTGATCTCTTTAGCCGCCGTGGCGCTACGCCCGGCGAGATTGCGCACCTCGCTCGCGACCACGGCGAAGCCACGGCCTTGCTCACCGGCGCGGGCTGCTTCGACCGCCGCATTCAGCGCGAGAAGATTGGTCTGAAAGGCGATTTCGTCGATGACACCGATGATATCTGCGATCTTCTTCGACGAGGTATTGATCTGCCCCATGGCCGTCACGGCGGAGCCGACGATGGCCCCACCCTTCTCCGCGTGCTCACGGGCGGCGGTCGCCAGCCGATTGGCTTGCCCGGCATTTTCTGCCGTCTGTTTGACCGACGATGTCATCTGTTCCATCGACGCGGCGGTCTCCTCCAGAGTGGACGCTTGTTGCTCGGTGCGGCGCGAAAGATCAGTATTGCCCTTCGAAATCTCTTCCGCTCCGGTCTGAACTTCGCGAGCTGCACCCTTGACGCTGGTGATCAGCGTCATCGTCGCCTCGAGCAACCCATTGATCCCCTGATAAAGCGCGGCTATTTCCCCTGTCTTTCCGTGCATCGGTATGCGCGACATGAGGTTGCCTGCGACTGCGGATTCCACGGCCGCTTGCGTTTCTGTCACGGCGTCATCCATCGCCTTCTTCATCCGGGCCTGCTCGCTCATGTCCGTCGCATACTTGACGACTTTGTACGGCTTGCCGTCCCGGTCTACGAGCGGGTTGTAACTTGCTTGCAACCAGACCTCGCGCCCGTTGGCACCGATCCGTTTGAATAAACCGACCTGGTTCTCGCCGCGTCGCAGGCCGTCCCAAAACTGACGATATTCCGAGCTTTGCTGAGAGCCGGTTTCGACGAACATGCTGTGCGGCTTGCCCAGCACCTCGTCCCGCCGGTAACCCATGGCGTGTAGAAAATTGTCGTTGGCCACCAGCACCGTACCGTCGAGATCGAATTCGACGACGGCCTGCGCCTTGCCGATCGCTTCGATCCGACCCACGTAGTCCGCAGTATCGGTTGCCGTCTTGATTTGCGCCCGCATGTGCTCCATCGCATAGGCCAGGCTGGTCTCGGTGGCCCCGGCCGCATCGATGTGGACATCCACGTTGCCTTTGGCCAGTTCACGGGCGGCATCCGTCAATTGGCTCGGATCGCCGCCCAGAAGCTGCATCTCGCGTCGCATTTGAATGGCCATCCAGACAAGCAACGCTGTTTCGAGAATCACGAACAGGGCATGCACGAGCACGAGTCCGATGCCTCCCGGGGAGTTGAACACCCAAATCGGCTGGCCCGCGCTCTGCAGCAGGTCGCTGCCCAGATGCAATACGGCGATCACACCTGCCGCGATCACCAACGGTATCCAGTCGCGGTAAAACAGCAGAAAAGCGAGCAGCACGAATATCGTGAAATGCGCTTCGGTCAAACCACGGGTTTGATGGATCAGCAGCGAACTGAAAATCATCAGGCACGCGGCGATGGCACAGCGTGTTACCAGAGCACCGCTGTAAACGCGGACCAACCAAACGCACACCAACCAGGAGGGAATTCCGATCGTCAGCGCCGCGGGCCAGGAGTGATGCCAGGGGGCCAATGCGAAGCACACCACCAAGAGCATCGTGATCACCGCGAGGAGCAGCCGATCTGCGGACCGGTAGAGGTTGGAAAAGTAAACGCTTGTTCCACCCATCAAGGAGGTCCTTTGGCCGTCGCCAATATCCGTAATTCTTCCGAGGCTAACCAATTCCAGCAGAAGGCCCGCACCAAGCGCCCTGCGCTACTCTCGACTCGAAGTGCTCAAAGGCGACCAGCGAGCCGATCAGCCACCCGCAGACGACGAACCACGGCAACAACGAGTGCAAGCCGGCCTGGCGGATCCGTCTCATTGAATTGCCGATGATTGATGCACCCATCTCTTTCTCAAGTCGCTAAGAGGGTTATCGGCAGCGTTGCCGAAACACTGAGGCGTGCTCTTTGTTGGGCGTGTAACTGAAACTGGCCGAGCGGCCCCCGCGTAGTCAAACTTTGGTAGACGTCAGACCGACTCGGTGCGCCGGATGTTCATCGCTGCGGCCGCCTGCGAACGCCCGCATCGCGTTCAATCGCAGCGCATCCAAGTGGGTGACGAGCTCACTCGACCATCTCCCGGCCCGGCCTGCATCGCCCGCCTCACACGCCGCCTCGGCGGCCGTCGCCAGTCGCTGGATGGCCACCGCGCCGAGTACGCAAGCCCCACCGCTCAGTTTGTGTAAGAGCCTCGCCTGCGCGGCGAGCCTGGCAGGCCGGCTGGACGGCGGCGGCGGTGCTATCGCGGAGAAATCACCGATAAAGCGCTCGAGCAACGTGCGGAACAGCGCTGCATCATTACACAAGTGGTTGCGTGCGACCTTACTGTCGATTCCCTCGAGTTCCGGCCAATAACGACCTAGGTCCTGCGGCATCAGCGCTTTCCTTGATTTAGGCTCGCCCGTGGAACTCGTTCCGGACGCTGAAATCGGAAGTTCAAGAGCAGGATTGGCCTTTTGCCGGTTATTTGGGCCGCCGTACCACACAGTTTCCATGCTCGCGCGATCAGACGCATCCCTGAGTGGGGTATCGAACGGTGAGTCGGTGTTTTGACGCCTATCATCGGCGCGGCAACACTCCCGACATTTGCGAGACCGAGCGAACAGAAGGATCTACCATGGCGCACCGCTGGCACGGAACGGAAAGTCGTTGGGGAGACAGAGTCAGGGTCAACATCCCCGTCCAAGTGTCGACCGATGATTTGTCACGCGCCGACGGCTACATAGCGAACCTAAGTTTGAGCGGCGCGCTGGTGAAGGCCGCGGTTGACCTCAGACTCCACTCGCTCATAGAAGTGAGCCTCCCCAGCCGATCGGCCGCGCAGCACACCGAGGCGGTCAACGCGTATGTATCCCGAAAACTTCGTGAAGGCATCGGCGTCGAATGGTGCGATTTTGCGCCAAGGATCGTCAAAGACCTGCTTCGGTCAACATCGACGTCGCCGCGTGGTTGATGTCGCCGGTCGCCGCAGCAGCGCCATAACTTCGATGCGATGAGCGGCGAAATCCAGAAGCCGACGATCGACAACAAGCACATGAAAGCGAAGGCGGACGGGCAAACCTGCATCGACTGTCACGAGGGCATCGCACACCACCTTCCGAAGGAATACCGGGATCCGGACGAAGATTGATCCGGGATTGCTGCGGTTTCCTGTTCGCGCGCAGCCGCTTTGCGCCGGTGGCGGCAGATTGCGCGCGCCGGTGGCGCGAGGCAGACTGCTACGGTCACCATCTCATTGTTGAGCCGCCTCAGTTCGCTGGTTCAGCGGTTGCCCAGGGGTAAGCACCGTGCCGCTTCGTCATTCCATCATCCGCCTGCCACGAACTCTGCAGTGCAGACTCGAGCGTGATGTCCGGGTGCTCTTGAATCCGGAGAACGGCGCGGCAATCGATTTTACGCAGCCCGCCGGGGAGGGCGCTTTGTTGCCGCCCGAGTCTATTTCCTGGCGAATCTTCAAAAATCCGATTGCGCTATTGATCGGCGGGATTGCCGCGGTGATTCTCGAACTCGCCGAGCCCTCGGTGCGCACCGCAGTGTGGCAACATTCTTCATTCGCGAGGAATCCCATGCGTCGCCTGCAGCGCACGGGTTTGGCGGCAATGGTGACGGTCTATGGTGCGCGCAGCATTTCCGAGCCGATGATCGCCCGCATTGGAAAAATTCATGCCAGAGTCGAGGGCAACACTCCTTGCGGCCTGTCTTACCATGCCAATGACCCGCGCTTGTTGACCTGGGTGCAGGCAACCGCCTCATTCGGTTTTGCGCAAGCCTACAGCCGCTATGTCAGACCGCTGGCCGGAAAGGAATTCGATGCCTTGTATCGGGAGGGTGCACTGGCGTCGACGCTGTACGGGGCGACGGAAGCGCCCCTGTCGAGCGCCGAACTGAACGCTCTGTTTGCAAATATGCGCGGGCGCTTGCAAGCCTCGGCGATCGTCTTCGAGTTTTTGCAAATCATGCGCAGCACCGCGGGATTTCCCAAACCTCTTTGCTGGATGCGAGGGATGCTCGTTCGCGCAGCCGTCGACTTGCTCCCGGACTGGATACGCGAACACCTCGGCCTGACCGACCGGCACGGACTCGGCCACGCAGAACGGCGAATCGTCGAATTGGCGGGTGCCTTGTCGGACCGAGTCGTCCTCGCGGAAAGCCCGGCCGTGCAATCTTGCATGCGACTTGGGTTGCCGAAGAATTATCTTTTTGTCTAGCCAGGCGCGCCGCTCCGATCCCTGATCACGACCTCGTCCCCGGTCGCCGCCGCCAGGGCGTGCAGATAATCTGGGTCCATGTTTTCCGGAGCACCCACGACGAAGACGATCATGATGATCGTCAAAATCGCACCGATGATCTGCATGGCCAGCATCACGGCCGCCGGTCGGGGTTGAAGCTCGTGGTGCGCAAGGAACTCCGCCAGTGAGCCCTACGCGTTCACCAACACCGCTCGCCGTTCGCCAGCAAGCAATGCGACAGTTGATCGGACACCAGCCAAAGATCGCTGGGCGTGATGCAGTCTGCGGCTCGCTCGATCGACTGACACAAGGACTTGGCGTCGAAGACGCCGACACCGCTCGTGCCTTGCTGCTTGATCCACCACTGCGGCATCACCACGAGGCCGCGCACCGTGAAGCGTTTGCCGGTTGCCTGTTCCAGCATCCCCGAGAGCCAGCGCGCCTGGTCTTGGACGGTTTTCGCGAGATTGCGGTCGGGCAACCGGTCGGCAACCAGAACGTGGCTGTGGTCCAGGCGAAGGGTCGACTTGGGCCAGGGCTTGGCTCCGTCCTGCACGTCGATCACGTAGATCCCGTGACGCGAGACGACGATGTGGTCGAGGTTCATGCCGCCGCTCGCGACTCCGTGGAAGAGGTGCGCACCGTGCTTGCGCAGGGGCTCGAGAAACTGCGCAACACCCTGCCGCGGATCGGGCGTCCTGTGGAAGCGCCGCAGTTGCTGTTGAAAGTTCCGCAACCGCCAGACGGCGATGCTCAGCGAGATGAGCGCCGCGATGGAATAGACGACCGGCCGGCGCGGCCACCCATTGAGGTAAGCCGTCCACTCGAGACCCGCGAGCAGGGCGAAGACCGCGGCGGCGGCGAAGTACTCCAACAAATGTGATTTGCGCGGAGTCGGCAGCTGACGGCGGCCCGGTCGGTCCCACGTCCGCAGCGACTCGGGTCTGAGCGGCGAAACACTAGACATGGCATCGGTTTCCTGCGCGCATATTGCAGGCTCGCATGCCCGCCATGGCGGGACGTTGACGCAGGTCGCGGTTCCTCGGCCTTGCCGGCGCTTTGCATCACGGCTCGCTCGAAACTGACCAGAGCGGCGCCACCGGCTCGACACGGATTTCCGGCGGCCTGCCGGCCGCTCCGGCACCGCTCTTGTTCGTGAGTTGCAATACACCAAGATGACCCTGTGCCTCTGGGTCGACGGACACGACGATGCTGCCGGCGGCACCGGGGCTGCCGGGCCTGCCGTCCATGCCGTTGCGGCCGTCCTGGCCGGGCAGCCCGGGCGGGAAACCAGAGCCGCCCGTGCCGCCATCGCCGCCATGGCCGCCGGCGGACGGCGTCGAACAACACCCGCCCGTGTCCCGCGCCTTCGGTCACGTATTGCTTACCGTCGCTCGTGGTTGCCGTCAGCACGAGTGCCGCATGTTTGCCGGGGCTCAAGCCGGGTCCAGGAACCAAGCGGTTGGGAAGCATTGCTGCGACGCAAAGAATGGCCAAGGTCTGTCAGCGAATGTTGGTCGCTGCGCCTGCACGGCGCCTCAAGCGATCGCTTTGACGACGAGGACGTCGCAAGCCAGACGATCGAGCACGTGCTCCGCGGTATGGCCGATGAAGATCCGCTTGAAGCCCGAGCGCGAGGTGGCGCCCATGACGACGAGCCCCAGCTTCAGGCTGCGAGCGAGCCGCGGCAGCTCGCGCACGGGGTCACCGGGCACGAGATGCCCCCGAGCCCGCGTAATCCCATAGCGGGCGAGCATCTTGACGAAGCGGCGCCGCATCTCGCGCCCGTGCTCGCGCTCTTGCGGAGCGCTGAGCTCAGGCAACATCGGCCCGATGGGCACGCCGATCAAGGGCAGCGGCAGCGGCCGGTACACGTGCGCGGCATGCAGCGAGCCTTTCGTGAGCGCCGCGATCTTCCCCGCCGCGGCGACGATCGTATCATCGAGCGCACTCGTCTCGCCGTGTTGGTGAAAGGGGTCGAGAGCCGCCAAGACCCGCGGACTGCGCCAGGCCGCCCGACCCTTGACGATCAAGACCGGCACCGGGCAATGACGGATCAATTCGAAATCGGTTTGCGTCAACAAGAGCCGTGCAAAGACGCCGTGCTTGCGCGCCTCGATGACGACGAGGTCCGGCTTGCTCTCACGCACGCGCCTCAGGATCGCCTCGTGGACGGGGAGGCCTGTTTGCACCGAGGTCGTGACGATGAGTTCTTCGCGCCGCAGACGGTTCGCGAGCCGTTCGAGCAGGCGAGTGCTTTCGGCGAACGCCCAGCGCGTGAAGTGCTCCGCGTGCGCATGCGCCATGCCGGCCGACATGGCAGCGGGCATGGCATGAAACAACTCGATGCTCGCTCCCGTGCTGTGTGCCAGCGCGGCAGCGCGCCGAACGGCCTTGTCCAGACGCGTTGCGGTATCCCCGATGGCGACCAGTAGGCGCTCGAAATTTTGCTCCGCCATGGCCATCCCCGCGTGAATTGAAGCTAACCGCATGCCCCAGCCCTGGGACATGATCTCGCCATACAAGGGCGCGCGACTTGCTCACGGACGCCTCAGAGCGGCTTACGCGCGTACCAGCCGAACGTGAGAATCACGGCGTAGCAGACCGCCGGCACGGCCAGTGCCAGTTTCAAATCGCTGAGATCGGCGACGTGGCCGGTGATCAGCGGCACGATCGCGCCGCCGACGATCGCCATGCAGATGATCCCCGAGCCTTCGGCGGTACGCACGCCCAAGCCCTGACAGGCGAGCGAGAAGATCGTCGGAAACATGATGGAGTTGCACAGACCCACGGCGAGCAGTGCCCAGCCGGAACCGAGACCCACCGTATTGGCCGAGAACAGCAGCAGCACGATCGCCGTGCCGGTCGCGCCGGCGAGCACTTTGCCGGGCGGGAAGACTTGCAGCAGATACGCGCCGATGAAGCGCCCGACCATCGCGCCGCCCCAGTAGTACGGCACGTGCTCGCCCGCCACCTCGGCGGAGACTCCCATGGTGCTGGGTTGCATCAAATAATTGACCAGCACCGAACCGATCGAGACCTCCGCACCGACGTACAAGAAAATGCACAAGGCGCCGAAGGCGAATCGCGGCCGCGTGAGGAGTGTGAAGGCCTCGAGCAACTTGCCGGGCACCACGGGGGATTCCTTGAGCCGATTGCGCTGGAACCAGACCACGGCGGCGACGACCAGGATCGCAAGCGCGAGACCGAGGTAGGTTTGCTCGATGATCCGGGTCTCGACGCTGCGAAACGCCGTGAGCGCATCCCCCGAGAGCCGGCTCGGATCCGTGGTCGCGATCGAGCCCAAGATCAACTGCGAGCCGACATAGGGAAAAATCGTCGTGCCCACCGAATTGAATGCCTGCGCGAACGTCAGGCGACTCGATGCCGTGGCCGGCGCACCGAGCATCGAGATCAAGGGATTGGCGACGACTTGGACGATCGTGATGCCGGCCGCGAGCACGAACAACGCCAGCAAGAACATGGCGAACACGCCTGAACTCGATGCCGGAATGAACAGCAGACAACCGACCGTCATCGCGAGCAATCCGACCACGGCCGTGCGCATGTAGCCCAAACGTTCGACGATCGCAGCCGCCGGCAGGGAGACCACGAAGTAGGCTGCGAAAAATGCCGACTGCACGAGCATGACGTCGGCGTAGCTCAACGTGAACAGCGACTTCAGCTTCGGGATGATCACGTCATTGAGACTCGTGATCCCGCCGAAGATGAAGAACAGTCCGAAGACAAAGATGCGCAGATCATCGGCGCGAACCGATTGCTCCGGGCTGGCCGGTATGCCGCTGCTTAAAGTCATTTTATCCTGCCATCCCCACTTAACATAGCCATTTGCGGCCAAGCCAACTACACTTCGCCGACCCGAGATCATACAGGAAAGACCCCGATGAACCGGCTGGTTTCAATCGGTAACGTCGGCATCGATCCGACGCTCTACGAATTCCTCGACCGGGAGGTCCTGCCGGGCGCCGCGCTCGAGGCACGCGCTTTTTGGGACGGCTTTGCCGCCCTGATCACGCGCCTCGCGCCCGTCAATGCGGCGCTCTTGGCGCACCGCGACGAACTGCAGGCGCGCATCGACCATTGGCATCGCGGGCACGCCGGTGCGCATTTCGATCGCGATGCCTACCACGCGTTCCTGCATGGAATCGGCTACCTCGCCGCCGCCTGCGACGAGTTCGCGATCGACACCGAGCACGTCGACGCGGAAATCGCGACGATCGCAGGACCGCAATTGGTCGTGCCGGTGAACAACGCGCGGTACGCATTGAACGCGGCGAATGCACGCTGGGGCAGTCTCTACGACGCTTTGTATGGCACCGACGTCATCGACGAGGCCGATGGCGCCGGGCGCGGCGCGGGCTACAACCCAGTGCGTGGCGCGAAGGTGATCGCCTACGCAAGGCAGTTCCTCGACGAGTATTTTCCGCTCGAGGACGGGAGTCACAGCGACGCGCGCGGCTACTGCGTCGACGCGTCGGGACTCAGCGTGCGGCTACCCTCCGACGCGTTCACCCGCTTGCGCGACCCGGCTGCATTCCAGGGCTTCCAGGGGCAGGCCGCAGCTCCGACGCTGATCCTGCTCGTGCATCACGGCCTGCACGTGGAGATCCACATCGACGCCACGCACCAGATCGGCTCCACGGACCGGGCCTCTGTCAGCGACGTGGTCCTCGAAGCGGCGCTGTCGACGATCCAGGACTTCGAGGACTCGGTCGCGGCGGTCGATGTCGCGGACAAACTGCTCGTCTATCGCAACTGGCTGGGGCTCATGAATGGCAGCTTGAATGCCGACGTTACCAAGGGCGGCAAGTCCTACGAGCGCCGACTCCATGGCGATCGGCGCTATCGAACGGCCGCCGGCGGCGAGCTGTGCCTGCCGGGACGCAGTCTGCTGCTCGCGCGCAACGTCGGGTCGCATATGCACACCGATGCGGTGACTCTGGACGGCGAGCCGATTCCCGAGAGCTTTCTCGATGCCGTCGTGACCGCGCTCATCGGCAAACACGATCTCGGGACGCAACGCACCCCCGATGGTCCGCGCAATTCCCGGCGCGGCTCGATTTACATCGTCAAGCCGAAGATGCACGGCCCCGAAGAAGTGGCCTTTGCGGATCGCCTGTTCGCGGCGGTCGAGGACCTCGTGCAACTGCCACGGTATACGCTCAAGGTCGGCATCATGGACGAGGAGCGCCGCACGACGGTGAACCTGGCCCAGTGCATCCACGCGGCCCGCCATCGGGTCGTGTTCATCAATACGGGCTTCCTCGACCGCACCGGCGACGAGATCCATACGTCGATGGAGGCGGCGGCCGTGCCGCGCAAGAGTGAACTCAAGAAGGCCCTCTGGCTCGACGCCTACGAGCGCCAGAACGTCGACATCGGACTGAGCTGTGGCTTGCGCGGCCGGGCACAAATCGGCAAGGGCATGTGGGCGATGCCGGATCTCATGGCAGAGATGCTGCGCACGAAGATTGCCCATCCGCGCGCCGGCGCAAATACCGCCTGGGTGCCCTCGCCGACCGCCGCAACGCTGCATGCCTTGCACTATCATGCGGTCGATGTCGCCCGCGTGCAGGCGACCCTCGCGACGCGGCCGCGCGCGCCGCTCGCCGATATTTTGACGCCGCCGCTCGCCGCGGTGACCGACTGGACGGCCACCGAGATCGAAGCAGAGCTGAACAATAATGCGCAGAGCATTTTGGGTTACGTGGTGCGCTGGATCGA
>Ga0116226_10004493_pt1 | contig 12383 bp, 11 predicted proteins | sample S1TSphfallax_FD_89692 | JGI IMG/M metagenome (GOLD analysis project Ga0116226, IMG submission 89692) | Host-associated microbial communities from peat moss isolated from Minnesota, USA - S1T2_Fa - Sphagnum fallax MG | ecosystem: Host-associated > Plants > Peat moss > Unclassified | place: USA... | reverse complement strand
TTTCCGCCCTTGCCGCCCTCACCGCCTGCGCGGATGACGGCCATCCCTCCCCCACCAAGCTCTACTGCCCCAACGTCGCGGTGCTGCAGCAGACCAGCCAGCTCGACGCGTTTCTGCCGAGCCGGCCCGATGTGTCCGGCCAGATCACCGAGGCGCTGGTGACTGGCGTTGCGGGCAGTTGCGACCTGGAGGCGAAAAAGCAGCTGGCGCGGGTGACGTTCAAGATCGGGTTTGACGCGACCAATGGGCCGGCGAACCATTTTGAACCGCTGGAGTTGCCGTATTTCGTCTCGATCGTGGATGGGGACCAGATCGCCTCCAAATCGCTGTATCAAATTCCGATCAGCTTTGAGGGCAATATTTCGAGCGCGGCCGCGGCCAGCAGGACCATGACGGTGGAACTGCCGAATGTGCCGGAAACGGCGAATATTCAGGTGCTGGTGGGGTTTCAGCTGACGCCGGAACAGCTGGTTTATGCGCAGGATCATCCGGCCCGGTAAGATTAAGGAGCGCGTTTTGAAAAACGAACTTCTTTGCGTCCACCCTTGCCTAAACGCGGTGGTTGTGGGCAAACCTGCGTGACAAATCGATGACAAGCAAGGATGGACCATGCCTGAAGCCTTTGGCGCGTTTGACGCGGGGTCGCTGAGTTCTCGTGCGGCGGCGCCGAGGGCGCCGCTGGATGCGCATAAAGTGCGGGTGGCCTACCGGCGCTGGGCGAAAATTTACGATACGGGGTTTGGCTGGATCTCGCGGACCGCCAGGCGGGAGGTGGTGGCGGCGGTGAACCGGACGGCGGGCGAGAGCGTGCTGGAGGTGGGCGTGGGCACCGGGCTGGCGCTGCCGCTGTACCATGCCGATAAGCGGGTGACGGGCATTGACCTTTCCGCGCATATGCTGCGCCAGGCGCGCGAGCGGGCGGATGGGCTGGGGCTGAAGAATATCGAGGCGCTGCTGGAAATGGACGCGCAGGCGACCAGCTTTGCTGACGGGCAGTTTGATATGGCGGTGGCGATGTTCGTGGCCAGCGTGGTGCCGAACCCGCGGGCGCTGGTGAAGGAACTGCAGCGCGTGGTGCGGCCGGGCGGGAAAATTTTGTTTGTGAACCATTTTGCGGCGGAGCGCGGGCCGGTGTGGTGGGTGGAGCGGGCGATGGCGCCGTCGTCGTCGCTGTTGGGGTGGCACCCGGATTTTCATTTGAACCATATGTTCGCGGAGGCGCAGCTGAAGCGGGCGACGATCCGGTCCATGCACCCGGTGGGGCTGTTCCGGCTGATTGAAATGGATAATTAAGTTTTCGGCGCGCCGCGCCGGTTGCGCCGGAAATGAACAGGGTGGCGTTACCTTGATCTTCCCGGCACCCCCTTATATCAGAAGGGCCGAGGATGGTGGCCGGATGAACGGCTGCTTCATGCGACAGGATTAATTTTAATGAAGCGCGTGATTTGGGCTGTTGTTGCGGTTCTGGCCGGGCTCACCGTGGGGGTCCACGCGGCGCTGGCGCAGGCGAGCCCGGACCCGCTGGCGGCGGCGAGCCAGTATGTGAACGCGCCAAAGCCCTGGCAGTGGTGGTTTCCCGAAGCCGGCAGCCCGATGCAGGCGAAGATCGACTGGCTGATGCAGTATGTGCTGTGGATTATGGCGGTGGTGGTGGGGTTTGTGGGCGTGCTGATGGCCTATGTGTGCGTGCGGTATCGCGCCAAGCGGAACCCGACCCCGAGCCATCTGACGCATAACACGCTGGTCGAGGTGATCTGGCTGGTGATCCCGACGATTTTGCTGGCGGTGATCATCGTGCCGTCGATTTCGCTGATTTATTATGAGGCGGATGACAGCAACCCGTACATGACGGTGACGGTGACGGGGCACCAGTGGTACTGGGAGTATAATTACCAGGCGGTGCCGGGGCTGGATTATACGAGTTATATGATCCCGGACGACAAGATTGATCCGTCGCAGGGGCAGATACGGCGGTTATCGGTGGATCACCCGCTGGTGCTGCCGATTGGGGAGAAGATTAAGTTTGATATTACCAGCAGCGATGTGCTGCATGGGTTTTATCTGCCGTCGCTGGGGGTGCAGCGTTATGCGATTCCGGGGACGGTGGTGACGAGCTGGACGATGATCCCGAAGGCGGGGACGTATTTCGGGCAGTGCAACCAGATTTGCGGCATTAACCATGATGCGATGCCGATTGAGATCAAAGCCGTGCCGATGGCGGATTATCTGGCTTGGACGAAGATGGCGCAGCAGGATTACACGATGAATTCTTCTGGTCCGCCGCAGTTTTCCTCGCCGAAGCCGGTGAATGAGTATGCTGACGTTTCTGTTACGAAGTGAGACGATTATGTTTTGCTTTGCAGTGATTTGTTAGGGAGCCGAGATGTCCTTTACCGCGCATGACGATCATGCTGTTGACGCCCATGTTGCCCATGACGCGCATGGCGGGCACGCCAGGCCGGGGTTTGTGCGGCGGTGGCTGATGAGCACCAACCATAAGGATATCGGGACGCTGTATATCACAATGGCGTTTATCGGGGCGTGCACGGGGGGGATGCTTTCGGAGATTATGCGGCAGCAGCTGATGTATCCGCATAACGATATCATCACGTCGGGTGCCAAGTGGAATGCGATTATCACGGCGCATGGGCTGATTATGATTTTCTGGTTCGTGATGCCGGCGCTGATTGGGGGGTTTGGGAACTGGTTTGTGCCGATGATGATTGGGGCGCCGGATATGGCGTTTCCGCGGCTGAACAATATGAGCTTCTGGTTTCTGGCCATGGGGTTTATTTTTGTGATGACCGGGCTGTTGTTGGGCAGCGGTGCTGGGGCGGGGTGGACGCTGTATCCGCCGTTGGATAATGCGCAGTATTCGCCTGGGCTGGCGACGGACTTCGCGTTGTTCTCGTTGCATTTGGCGGGGATTTCGTCGCTGCTGGGGGCGATTAATTTTATTGCGACGATTTTGAACATGCGGGCGCCGGGCATGACGATGTTCAAAATGCCGCTGTTCTGCTGGGCGATTTTGGTGACGGCGTTTTTGCTGCTGCTGGCGATTCCGGTGCTGGCGGGGGCGGTGACGATGCTGATTATGGACCGGAATTTTGGGACGTCGTTCTTTGAGCCGGCCGGCGGCGGGGACCCGGTGCTGTTTCAGCATCTGTTCTGGTTCTTTGGTCACCCGGAGGTTTATATTATGATTTTGCCGGCGTTCGGCATTGTCAGCCATGTGGTCTCCACGTTCTCCAAAAAGCCGATTTTTGGGTATCTCGGCATGGTGTACGCCATGGTGGTGATCGGGTTTGTGGGGTTCGTGGTGTGGGCGCACCATATGTTTATTTCGGGGATTTCCACGGATAGCCGGATTTATTTCGAGGTGGCGACGCTGGTGATCGCGGTGCCGACGGGCGTGAAAGTTTTCTCGTGGATCGCAACGATGTGGGGCGGGTCGATTGAGTTCAAGACGCCGATGCTGTGGGCGATTGGGTTTATCTTTCTGTTCGTCATCGGTGGTGCCACCGGCGTCGTGCTGGCGCAGGCGGGGTTGGACCAGGAACTTCATAACGATTACTTTTTGATCGCGCATTTTCATTATGTGCTTTCGATGGGCGCGACGTTTGGGGTGTTTGCCGGGTTTTATTACTGGATCGGGAAAATGTCCGGGCATCCTTATCCGGAATTCTGGGGGAAGGTGCATTTCTGGTCGTTCTTCATCGGCGTGAACCTGACCTTCTTCCCGCAGCACTTTTTGGGACTGGCCGGCATGCCGCGGCGCTACCCGGATTATCCTGATGCTTTCGCGGGGTGGAATTTTGTGTCCTCGGTCGGGTCGCTGATTTCGGGCGCGTCCACCATGGTGTTCTTTTATGTGCTGTGGCGGGTGTTTTCCTCCAAAGTAACCCTGGCGGATAATTACTGGGGCGAAGGTGCGACCACGCTGGAATGGGCCGTGCCCTCGCCGGCGCCGCACCATACGTTTGAAGATGTGCCCGTGATCAGATGAGTGAGTCGGTTGTCAATTCGGTAGAGCTGGGTGCGACGGCGGCGGACTGGCTGGCGTTGCTGAAGCCGCGGGTGTTGACGCTGGTGGTGTTTACGGGGGCGGTGGGGCTGGTGATTGCGCCTTCGCATATGAACCCGGTGTTGGGGCTGGTGGCGATTTTGTGCATCACGATCGCGGCCGGGGCGGCGGGTGCCATAAACATGTGGTATGACCGGGATATTGATGCGATCATGAAACGGACGGCGTCGCGGCCGATACCGGCGGGGCGCATATCGGCGGAGGGGGGGCTGATTTTTGGGGTGACGCTGGCGCTGTTTTCGGTGCTGGTGATGGCGATGGCGACGAATCTGGTGGCGGCGGGAATTCTCGCGCTCTCCATTGGGTTTTATGTGTTTGTTTATACGATCTGGCTGAAGCGCAGGACGCCGCAGAATATTGTGATCGGCGGGGCGGCGGGGGCGTTTCCGGCGATGATTGGGTGGGCGGCGGCCACCGGGACGGTTTCTCTGGAGCCGGTGTTGCTGTTTCTGATTGCGTTTTTCTGGACGCCGCCGCATTTTTGGTCGCTGTCGCTGTATGCTTCCGGCGATTATGAGCGGGCGGGGGTGCCGATGCTGCCGGTGGTGCGCGGGGCGCGATACACGCGGCAGAATGTGATGGCGTATACGCTGGTGCTGGTGCCGTTTACGCTCGCGCCTTGGGCGCTGGGGTATATGGGGTGGGTTTATGGGGTGACGGCGAGTGTGCTGGGGGCGATGTTTATTTGGTATGCTTGGGCGGTGCTGACGGATAAGCAGGATGAGGCGGGTAAAAGCCTGACCAAAGACAAGCCGGCAAAGGCGGCGTTCCGGTTTTCCATTCTGTATCTCTTTATCCTGTTTGGCGCGTGTGCGGTGGATCGGTTCGTATGATCGAGACGCAGAAATGGACGCCGGAGATGGTGGCGGAATTCAAGCGGCGGCGGCGGGGCAGAAACTGGCTGCTACTGGGGGTGCTGGGCGGATTCTGTTTGGTGATCTATGCTGTCGCGTGCGTGAAATTGTACCAGACCGGCGGCATGTGGTAATTACGTTAAAACAATGAGGCGGGTGGCATGAGCGGGACAGTTCATACGGCGACGGACCAGATCAAGGCGACGGTGCCGCATCCTTATCATTTGGTCACACCTTCGATATGGCCGCTGTTCGGCGCGGTGGCGGCGATGACGATTGCGGCAGGGATTATTTTTGCCGCTCATTTTTCGAATTATATCGTGCTGGGGGTTGGGCTCTGCCTGACGGCGTTTACGATGTATGTGTGGTGGCGGGACGTGGTGCGGGAGAGCCAGGTGCCGGGGCTGCATAAGCTGGTGACGCAGATTGGCATGCGGTACGGGATGGCGCTGTTCATCACCAGCGAGGTGATGTTTTTTGTCTCGTTCTTTTGGAACTATTTCAACTACTTCTTTTTTCCGGACAAGATGGGCACGGCGATGGCGCCGGTTTGGCCACCGATGGGGGTTACCACCATCGACCCGTTCGCGATTCCGCTGTTCAATACGATGGTGCTGCTGCTGTCCGGGACGACGATTACGTGGGCGCATCATTGTTTGATCGAGGGGGATAACAAGGGGACGGTGCAGGGGCTGGCGGTGACGGTGGCGCTGGGGTTGGCGTTTTTGTGTGGGCAAGCCTACGAATATACGCATTCGCCATTTCCGTTTTATCATGGCGGGATTTTTGCGTCGTCGTTCTTTATCGCGACCGGATTTCATGGGTTTCATGTGATTGTGGGCACGGCGTTTTTGACGGTGTGTTTGTTTCGGGCGATGCGCGGGCAGTTTAATCCGCAGCGGCATTTTGGATTTGAGGCGGCTGCCTGGTATTGGCATTTTGTGGACGTGGTGTGGTTGTTTTTGTTTGTTTGCATTTATTATTTGGGGCGGAGTGCGATTGTGGCGGGGTAAGGTTTGTTAACGAGGGGGGAATGGCGCCGCATTCGGAACCCTGCGATTGCGGCGTTTTGTTTGTTTTGGGTGCTGATTGGGCTGGGGGTTTGGCAGATTTATCGGCTGCATTGGAAGGAGGGGATTCTGGCGGCCATCCATCAGGCGGAGATTTCGGCGCCAGTTGCGATGCCGGCGAATCCGGGGCGGTTTGAGAAGGTGTTTGTGACGGGGCGGTGGGTGGCGGGGAAGGCGGTGCTTTATGGCGATGAGGTGCATGATACGCCGGCGGGGCCGATTGAGGGGGGGCAGCTGGTGATGCCGTTGCGGCGGGATTCGGGGCAGGTGATTTTGGTGGATGTGGGGTGGGTGCATGAGATTTCTCCCACGCCGGCGGAGGAACCTTCGGGCGAGGTGAAGGTGGTGGGGTATGTGCACAAGCCGGAGGCGCCGGGGTGGTTTGCGGGGCAGGACCAGCCTGCGCTGGGGCTTTATTATACGTTGAATCCGGCGAAGATGGGGGCGGCGATGGGGTTTGCGCAGGTGGCGCCGGTGGCGTTGATTGAAATGGGGGATATGCCGCCGCCTGGCTCGGCGTTGCCGCAGCCGGCGACTGGGCTGCCGCGGCCGCCGAATAATCATTATGAATATGCGTTGACTTGGTTTGGGTTTTCGATTGTGCTGGTGATTGAGTTTTTGTTGTTTGCCCGGAAAAGGTTGCAGGAAGCATGACGGCTTATTTGAATTTGCGGAAGCGGTTCGCGCGGATCGCGGCGTTGAATGAGGCGGCGAGCGTGGTGAGCTGGGATGCTTCGACGATGATGCCGGATGGAGGGGCAGAGGCGCGGGGGGAGCAGATGGCGGTGCTGGCGGGGCTGGCGCATGAGTTGCTGACGCATCCGGGGATGGCGGAGGATTTGGATAAGGCGGAGCGGCCGAATGATGAGTGGGATTCGGTGAATTTGGATTTGATGAGGGTGGCGCACCAACGGGCTTCGGCTTTGCCGGGGGATTTGGTGGAGGCGGTGACGAAGGCTGCTTCGGTTTGCGAGACGATTTGGCGGAGCGCGCGGCCGGCTTCTGATTTTGGGATGGTGAAGGATTCGTTGGCGGAGGTTGTGAAGCTGACGCGGGAGGCGGCGGGGATTCTGGGGGAAGCGCTGGGGCTTTCGGCTTATGATGCGTTGCTGACGGGGTATCAGCGGGGGATTCTTTCGGCGGAGGTTGAGGGGATTTTTGCGGGGTATGAGGCGTTTTTGAAGGGGGCGTTGCCGGAGGTGGAGGCGTTGCAGGCGGCGCGGCCGACGGAGGTTTTGCCGGCGGGGCCTTATCCGGCGGATGTGCAGGAGGCGGTTTGCCGGCGGCTGGCGGAGGCGGCGGGGTTGGATTTTCGTCATGCGAGGTTGGATCGGTCGGCGCATCCGTTTTGTGGGGGCACGCCTTCGGATGTTAGAATAACTAATCGTTATGATGAGGAGGATTTTTGCGCGGCGCTGATGGGGGTGCTGCATGAGACGGGGCATGCGATGTATGAGCAGGGGTTGCCGAAAGACTGGCGGCGGCAGCTGGTGGGGGAGGCGGCGGGGATGGCGGCGCATGAGAGCCAGTCGCTGATTATTGAGATGCAGGCGGTGCGGTCTGATGCTTATTTGGGGTATTTGGCGCCGGTGCTTTCGGAGGCGTTTGGGAAGGCGGTTACGGTTGCGGGGCTGAAGGGGCGGCTGCGGCGTGTGGAGCGGAGTTTTATTCGGGTTGAGGCGGATGAGATGACGTATCCGGCGCATGTGATTTTGCGGTTCCGGCTGGAGCAGGCGATGATTGCGGGGGATTTGGCGGTGGCGGATTTGCCGGGCGCTTGGAATGATGGGTCTGAGGGAATTTTGGGGATACGGCCGCCGGATGACCGGCGCGGGTGTTTGCAGGATATTCATTGGCATTGCGGGTTGCTGGGGTATTTTCCGACGTATTCGCTGGGGGCGATGGCGGCGGCGCAATTGATGGCGGCGGCGCGGCGGGCGGTGCCGGGGTTGGATGAGGGGTTTGCGCGGGGGGATTTTTCGGGGTTGTTGGGGTGGTTGAGAGAGAATGTGCATGGGTGTGGGTCGCGGTTGGGGTTTAATGAGCTGCTGCGGCGGGCGACGGGGGAGGTTTTGAATCCGGGGGCGTTTGAGGGGTATTTGAGGGGACGGTATTTGGGGTCGTGAGGTTAGTTAAAATAACGATAGGACATCTATGCTGTCGTTTGAGTCATGTATCACAATTGACAGGTCTGCTGTCCTGACGTATTTAGATTGTTGTTTGTAAAGGAATAATTTTTAATTAGATGTTTTGATATTGGAATGATTTGGTTTGGGGTGGCGTTGTGGTTGGTTTTTTAGGTGGCGCCGCGGGGTGGGGGTGGGGTGGTGCGAAGGGCATCCCGCCCAGCGGTCTAACAGGGCCTAGCGATTTAATTCAGCTATTTAATTAAGTCTCTTCACAGTTGCTATTTTTGCATGTTAACTAATTTTTTACTGCGTGGGCGTCGCGGCGGCGTGCATCGTTTAGCTTCATTTGGGAGAGTTTTCTTTATGGTTCCATTCTTTAGCCGGTCCATTCGGGCCGGGCTGCTGGTCGGTGCGTCGCTCTGTTTGGTGGATGCGGGGGCGGCCCGCGCGGCACCCCCGGTCGCCGCGCCGATGGTCGCAGGGGTGGATGACGCAACGGTCGCGGCACTGCCAGGCGATCGGCCGGTGGCGCTTAATGTGGCTTCCGATATGGGTGTGGTGCCGGGGGCGGCGGCGCTGCCTGAAATACGGCTGGAGCTGAAGCGGCCGGCGGCACTGCAGGCGGCGCTCGACCAGCTGGTGGAGGCGCAGCAGGACAAGTCATCGCCGGAATATCATCACTGGCTGACGCCCGCGGATTTGCGCGCGTATGGGCCGGCGCAGGCGGATATCGACAAGGTGACCGCTTGGCTGACCAGACAGGGGCTGACCGTGAACGGCGTGTCGCGCAGCGGCATGGAGATCGATTTCGGCGGGTCGGCCGCAGCGGTCGCCAGCGCGTTCCATACCGAGATGCATGAAGTGAACCTGCGTGGTGAGGCGCATATTTCCAACCTTTTGGCGCCGTCGGTTCCGGCGGGGCTGATGCCGGTGATCGCGGGCGTGACACTCAACGACTTCTTTCCCAAGCCGATGATGCAGCGCGTGGCGCCGGCCTACACTGCGTTCTCGTCGGATGGCAGGTTCTATGCGGTCACGCCGCCGGATTTCGCGACGATCTACAATGTTAATCCGGTGTTCGACGGCTCCGCGGTCGGCACGCCGGTCACCGGGGCCGGAATCACGGTGGCGCTGCTGGAGCAGACGAGGATACGCACGGCGGATGTCGCGACCTTCCGTACCGCGTTCGGGCTCAGCGGCTACCCAGGCACACTGACCGAGATCAACCCTGGCGGCTGTAAGCCACCGGGATTCATCGCCGATGAAGGCGAGGCCGCGCTTGACGCCGAATGGGCGGGAAGCACGGCGCCCGGCGCCACGCTGCTGGAGGCGGAATGTAAAACAGTGGCGCCGCTGGGTTTCGGCGTGGAGACGGCGCTGCAGAATCTGGTCGAGGGCGGCACCACCGCGACGGTGTTCAGCATCAGCTATGGCGGCGATGAAGGAGAGGGCGGCTATGCCTTCGAAGAGGGCTGGGTGAACCTGGTGGAGGAAGCCGCCGCGGAGGGCATTGCGGTATTCGTTTCGACTGGTGACAGCGGTGTTTCCACCAATGAAGGCGGTATCACGTCTGACGGGCTGTTCATCAACGGATTGTCGGATACCGCTTACAACACCGCGGTTGGGGGCACGGACTTCCTCGATTACGCGCTGGGAGAGACCGGTAGATATTGGACGACCAAGACCTCGGCGACCGGGGAGTCCGCGCGGTCCTATATTCCGGAAACGCCGTGGAACAATTCTTGCGCGAGCGAAGCGATCGCGGCGCTCGAGAGAACCACGCCCGCGGCTCTCTGTGCCGCGAAGCCGACGTTCGGGCAAGCCGGGGTTGGCGGAAGTGGCGGCCAGAGCGTGTTCTTCACCAAGCCAAAATGGCAGCTGACCAGCATTCCGGGCATGCCTGACGACCACCGGCGCGACCAGCCTGACGTGTCGCTGTTCGCTTCCAACGGCATTTTTCACCATTTCTATCTGTTCTGCATGTCCGATCCTAAAGAAGGCGGCGCGCCTTGCGATTATGCCAAGAACAAAGACCTGTTCGGCAATGCGGCCGGCGGCACGTCGTTTGCCTCACCGGCTTTTGCGGGCATTGCGGCGCTGATGCAGGAGACCGATTTACTCTTTGGGGCTAAGACGCCCCAAACGGGCAACCTCGCGCCATTGTTCTACAAGCTCGCGGCTGCGCAATACGCCAACAAGCTCGGAGTCGACTCGTGTAACTCCTTACTGGGCGACAAGATCTCTTCGGGCTGCACATTCTATAACGTGACCTACGGCAATAATGCGGAGCCTTGCGTCAAAGGGAGCCCGCATTGCATAGCCGATGGGGCCGCGACGGGCATTCTATACAAGCGCGAACTGACGCCGTACGAGGCCTTTCCGGCGCAGACGGGCTACAGCCTCGCCGCGGGCCTGGGGTCGGTGAACGTCACGAATTTGGTCACAAGCGGCCCCTGAGCCGGAGGATGGCAACGCGCAATTGGTCCTGCCCCCGCGCCAGGACTGATGCGCGGCTTGGCCGAGGAATCGGGCCGGGAATTTAGCGCCGGGGCAGTGCCTGGCGGCCGCGATGGCTGGGATGAGGGCGATGAGGCCGGGCAAGGCGAGCCCGGCCTTTTCGCTGAAGGAGAGGATGCGGCCAGTGGGGAACGCTGAACCACGGGTGGAGCTGTTTACGGCGTTTTCCGACCTGTTTTTCTAGGACGCCTGCCGGATGTTGGCCGGGCTGGTGTGTGTGGGGCGTCATTGCTTGGGCAAAACCGCGGTTGTATGAGCGGGGCGCGAAATGACCGGCGGAAAAAGGAATTTTGGGCCCATGAGCGACCAGGAATTTGATGTGATTGTGATTGGGTCGGGGCCGGGGGGGTATGTTTTTGCGATACGGGCGGCGCAGCTGGGGCTGAAGACGGCTTGTGTGGAGAAAAGGGCGACGCTGGGGGGGACTTGTTTGAATATTGGGTGCATTCCGTCGAAGGCGTTGTTGCAGTCTTCTGAGAGTTTTCATGAGGTTTCGGCGGGGCTGGCGGCGCATGGGATTATTGTGGAGGACATTAAGCTGGATTTGGCGCGGATGCAGGCCAGGAAGGGTGAGGTGGTGACGGCGAATACCAAGGGGGTGGAGTTTTTGTTCAAGAAGAACAAGGTGACTTGGATTAAGGGGGAGGCGAAGTTTACGGGGCCGACGGCGATCGAGGTGGGGGGGGTGAGTTATACGGCGAAGAATTTTGTGATTGCGACCGGGAGTGAGTCGGTGCCGCTGAGGGGGGTGGAGGTGGATGAGAAGAGGATTGTGACCTCCACCGGGGCGCTGGAGTTGGATGCGGTGCCGAAACATCTGGTGGTGATTGGGGGCGGGGTGATTGGGCTGGAGCTGGGGAGTGTGTGGCACCGGCTGGGGGCGGAGGTGACGGTGATCGAGTTTTTGGAGCATATCACGCCGGGGCTGGATTCTGAGATTTCCACGCAGTTTCAGAAGATTCTGACAAAGCAGGGGTTTAAGTTCCGGTTGGGGCAGAAGGTGACGGGGGCTAAGGTGACGGAGGCGGGGGTGGTGCTGACGGTGGAGCCGGCGGCAGGGGGTGAGGCGGAGACGGTTGAGGCGGATATCGTGCTGCTGGCGATTGGGCGGTACGCGTATACGGCTGGGCTGGGGCTGGAGGCGGCCGGGGTGGCGGTGGATGAGCGGGGGCGGGTGAAGACCGATGCGCATTTTGCGACGAATGTGGCGGGGATTTATGCGATTGGGGATGTGATAAGCGGGCCGATGCTGGCGCATAAGGCGGAGGATGAGGGGGTGGCGCTGGCGGAGCGGCTGGCGGGCCAGGCGGGGCATGTGAATTATGATGCGATTCCGAGCGTGGTTTATACGTGGCCGGAGGTGGCGGCGGTGGGGAAGACCGAGGAGGAGCTGAAGAAGGCCGGGGTGGCGTATAAGGTGGGGAAATTTCCGTTTACGGCGAATGGCCGGGCGCGGGCGATGGCGGCGATGGATGGGTTTGTAAAGATATTGGCGGATGCGAAGACGGATAGGGTGTTGGGGGCGCATATTATTGGGCCGGATGCGGGGACGCTGATCGCGGAGCTGACCACCGCGATTGAGTTTGGGGCTTCGGCGGAGGATGTGGCGCGGATTTGCCATGCGCACCCGACTTTGAGCGAGGCGGTGAAGGAGGCGGCTCTGGCGGTTGAGGGAAGAGCCCTACATATTTGATATGAGCAGTTATATCCGGCTGGGCGTTAATATTGA
>Ga0116226_10004492_pt1 | contig 12383 bp, 9 predicted proteins | sample S1TSphfallax_FD_89692 | JGI IMG/M metagenome (GOLD analysis project Ga0116226, IMG submission 89692) | Host-associated microbial communities from peat moss isolated from Minnesota, USA - S1T2_Fa - Sphagnum fallax MG | ecosystem: Host-associated > Plants > Peat moss > Unclassified | place: USA... | reverse complement strand
GCCTGACGATGTTCAACACCTCGACCAACACGGTCACCATGATCGACAGCTACAAGGGCGATGCGACCGGGATCGCCGCGATCACCGGGCTGCACAAGATGTACACGGCCGAGGGTGGGCAGGTGTACATCTATAGCACCGCCGATGGCTCGGCGCTCGATAATACCAACGTGACGGTGGTGGGCACCGCGATCGACGTGGCGTATATGGATGCGCCGACCGACGATAACAACACGACCTACTGACGGGCGCCGGGTTTGAGGATCGAGATGCCCCAGGCAGTGGACGTGCTGGCCATCGCCGCTCACCGCGATGACGTGGAACAGACCTGCGGCGGCACGCTGCTCCGCATGCGGGCTCGCGGAGCCCGCACAGCCATCCTCGACCTGACGCAGGGGGAAGCGGGCACGCGCGGCTCGGCGGCCGAGCGGGCGGCGGAGGCAGCGGCGGCGGCAGAGATCCTGGGCGTCGCGCACCGCGAGGCGCTCGATCTGCCCGACGGCAACGTCGAGAACACGTACGAGAACCGCGTCAAGATCGTGCGCGTGCTGCGGGCGCTGCGGCCGCGGGTGGTGATCCTGCCCTACTGGACCGGCCGGCACCCAGACCACTACCGCTCGTCGACGCTCGGCTACGAGGCGTGTTTTCTCTCCGGGCTCGCCCGGCTTGCGACTACGGACGATACAGGCAGCGCACAGCAGCCGCACCGGCCCTTCAAGATCCTCTATGCGAGCCTCTACGCCGATGTACGACCTAGCTTCGTCGTCGATATCACTCCTTATATAGAGCAGCGGCACCGGGCGCTGATGGCCTATACTTCGCAGTATGCCGAGCAGGCGGCCGGCAGCGGGCTCTTTGTGCCGGAGCAGGAGATTCGCGACCGTACTTTCGCCGAGGCCCGGCACTACGGTCTGCTCGCCGGGGTCGGCTACGGCGAGCCGTTCGTGCAGAAAGAGATCGGGCTGGTGGACGACCTGCTGCAGATCCCGGTCCAGTCGATCTGAGAGTCCTGGCGCCGGGTAGCAGTGTGAAAGGCGGAGGGCATCATGGCGCAGCCGACGATCTCGGAACAGCCTGTCTCCCATCAAAGCTGGAACGCAGCCGGATACGCGCGCGAGGGCCGCTTCGTAGCGGACCTGGCGGGTGGCCTGGTCGCCCTGCTCGCGCCGCAGCCGGGCGAGCGCATCCTCGACCTGGGCTGCGGCGACGGAGCGCTGACCGCGCAGCTCGCCGAGTCCGGGGCGTTGGTGACCGGGGTCGACAGCTCGCCCTCGATGATCGAGGCGTCGCAGGCCCGGGGGCTCGATGCGCGGCTGATGAACGGCGATGCGCTCACCTTCGACGGCGAGTTCGATGCCGTCTTTTCGAACGCCGCCCTGCACTGGATGCGGGATCAGGATGCTGTCCTCGGGGGTGTCTACCGCGCGCTCAAGCCGGGCGGCCGGTTCGTCGCCGAGATGGGCGGCCACGGCAACATTGCCTCGATCCGCGTGGCGCTGCTGGCGGTGCTGGCTCCGCGGGGCCTCAACGCCGAGCAGGCCGAACATAACTACTTCCCGACGCCGGGCGAGTATGCCGGGCGGCTGGCCGCATCGGGCTTCCTGGTACATGCGATGGAGCTGATTCCCCGCCCGACCACGCTCGGGCCGGGCGGCATGCGCGGCTGGATCACGACCTTTCGCGCGGGCTTGCTCGCGCAGGTGCCCAAGGCTGAGCGAGCGGCGGTTCTCGATGAGGCTGAGCAATTGCTCGCGCCGGTGCTGCGTCATCCCGACGGCAGCTGGAGCGCCGACTATGTGCGGCTGCGCTTCCAGGCGATCCGGCCGTAGACCAATTTCAGAGCTGGTGTAAGCTGATTCGCAGCCCCGGCCCAGGTGCGCTCGCAGCACCCGGATGGGATGAGTTGCTGCGAGCACCCCGACGACGCGCCGGTTCCCGGAGAAAGCGCACTGCGCATCCTTAGATATGTGCGAGATATGCGCGAGATATGTGCGCGAAGCGAAATCGGAACCACGATCATTACAATTCATCGAAGATTTGCATGGGCTGCCGCTCGCTGGGATATAGTGAAACCACAATGTCGATATTCGCGCCCGCACGCGGAAGCCTCGCTTTCAAGGAAGACACACGCTTGAGCCAGATCGTTTTCGTCCTGGAGGATGACACCGATATATCCCGGCTGGTGCAGCACCACCTCGAAGCAGCCGGGTACACGGTACGTGCCTATCCCACACCGGTTGACCTGATCGCGGACGCCGAGCGCCACAGCCCCGCCCTGTTTCTGCTCGACATCATGGTGCCGGGGGGCGATGGGCTCGATGTCTGCCGCCGGCTGCGCAACCATCCCGCGCTCTCGACCACGCCGATCATCTTCATGACCGCGCGCGCGGCTGAGAACGACCGGGTGCTCGGCCTCGAGCTCGGTGCCGACGACTACATCACCAAGCCCTTTGCCACGCGCGAGCTGGTGGCCCGGGTGAAGGCGGTCCTGCGGCGCTTCGAGCGGCCGTCCGGTCCCTCGACGATCACCTTCGAGGATGTGGTGATCGATGCGAGCGCGATGCAGCTCAAGGTGCGGGGGGAGCTGACGACGACGACCGCTACCGAGTTCCGTCTGCTCGATTACCTCGCCCGCCACCCGGGGCGCGTATTCAGCCGCGATCATCTGCTCGATGCGGTCTGGGGCGATGCGCGGTTTGTCACCCCGCGCTCGGTCGATGTGTACGTGCGGCGGATCCGGGAGAAGATCGAGATCGATCCCGAGAATCCGCGGTATCTTAGAACAGTGCGCGGAGCCGGCTACCGGTTCGAGATGCCCAAGTAGCCGTTTGGCCTGCTCCGCGGCTGCACCGTCCGGTGTCCTCGTTGAGTGTCTAAGACTGGAGGGCCGGGCCATCAGGAATCGAGCGATGACAGGCCGCGTCTTTTCAAAGCTTCTCTTTTCGTTCCTGCTGGTGCTCTGTATCGGCACGTCCACGCTCGACTTCTCGCTGCGCCGGATTGTTCAGCACTCCCTCTATACAGAAGCGGAAGAATCCTTGACCGGCAAGGCGCGTCTGCTGGCCCAGGCCCTAAATCGCGCGCTCCCGGCCGGCAGGGCGAGGCCGCCTGATCCTGGCGCCCGGCGGACACTCTCCGCCGCAAGCCAGACCGATCCGCTGCAGGCTTTCGCCAGCGCGCAGGCCTTCGCCGCGGAGACGCGCATCTCGATTCTTGACCCAGCCGGAACCATGCTGGCCGACTCGGGCGGAGAGCGGGGCTACCAGATGGCCTGGGCGCCCGAGATCAAGGCAGTCCGTTCGGAGATCGGCGGCGTCGACCCGGCCTCGGAGATAAACCCGGGAGGCGAGACGTCCGCGCGCGGCATCGACGTCCGCGATGGCATCCTCTACGTCGCGGTTCCGGCCGGGGGCCTGATCCTGCGCCTCGGCTATCCCCTCAGCGCTGTCTATCAGACACTCCACCTGCTGCGCCGCGATCTGCTGATCGCCTCGCTGCTGGCCCTCTGCTTTGCTACTCTGACCGCGTCGTTTCTGGCCAATCGCGTTGCGCTGCGGCTGCAGCGGATCGTCAAGTTCGCCAACCGCATCGCCGCCGGGGAGCTTTCGGCCCGGGTAGAAGAAGACAAGCTCGACGAGATATCGGAGGTGGCGCATGCACTCGATACGACAGCGGCCAAGCTGGAAGCAAGCTTCAAGGAGCTTGAAGGCAGCCGCCATCAGCTCGCCGCGCTGCTCGACAGCATGCAGCAGGCGGTGGTCGGCATCACCCCTCTCAGCCAGATCAGCTGGTCGAACTCGGTGATGCAGCGCATCTCGCCGGGCGTGATGCGGGTGGGCCGGCCGCTGGTGGAGTGTGTGCGCGACCCGGACGTGCTGGCCTGCGTCGAGGCCGCGCTGCGCCGGCGGGAGCTGGGCCGGGGCCGGGCGACCTCGTTTATGCCGGGCCGCGTCTTTGAGGTGAGTGCCGCACCCATGCCCGGCGGCGGCGCGGTGGTGGTGCTCTATGACGTGACCGACCTCGAACGGGCAGAGAAGATGCGCCGTGACTTTGTCGCCAACGTCTCGCATGAGCTGCGCACCCCGCTCACCTCCATCTCCGGTTACGTCGATACGGTGCTTGAGAGCGAAGAAGGCCTGTCCGCCCAGGGCCGCGACTTTCTCGCCATTGTGCTACGCAACGCGACCCGGATGAACCGGCTGACCGAGGACCTGCTCGCGCTCGCGAACGTCGAGGCAGGGGACTACCGCGTGCAGCCGCAGCGGGTTCGCGCCCAGGCCCTGGTTGAGGACGCGATCGAGTCGCTCGGCGGCATGGCCCTGGACTCCGGCGTGACGGTCGAGATGGCCGACGCGCCCGCAACCTTTGTGCTGGCCGACCTCGATGCGCTCACCCAGGTCTTCGCCAACCTGATCGAGAACGCGATGAAGTACGGGCGGTCGGGCGGACGGGTGAGGGTGGGTGCGCGCGAGCCGGGAGAATCGTCGAAGGTAAACGGTGCGGGGCAGGTCGAGTTCTATGTGCAGGATTTTGGTCCTGGGATCGCCTCCGAGCACCTGACCCGGATCTTCGAGCGGTTCTATCGAGTGGACAAGGCGCGCTCGCGCGACTCGGGCGGCACGGGGCTGGGGTTGGCCATCGCGAAACACATCGTGCTCGCCCATGGCGGCACGATCTGGGTCGAGAGCGAACTCGGCGCAGGGGCTACCTTTGTGTTCACGCTTCCGGCGGCCCCGCCTGTGCACGGGCAGAACAAACTGCCCGCGGCTGCGGTCGCCGCTAACTAGGGTTTGTTGACGCGCGCGCGACCGATCTACGGACGGCGGAGTCTGCTGACGTGGAAGATGGCTGCGGACTGCCGGAAGGCTGAGTCCAACGTCGATCACGCTCGGGGCTGATTGCTCTCGACTATCGATGGTCGATCGGGCATTCTGGTAATGGCCTGTCCGGCTCAGAGCGAGTGGACAACCTGTCGTAACTTCACGTCCAGCAAATCTACGGGGCCCCAATCGATTCCTGAGGCCTCCTGCCTGCTCATCCCCGGACCCTGCCCCCATGCCCTCGATCGTTGAAAATCTGGCCCGCGTCAAGGAATCGATCGATGCGGCCTGCCGCCATGCCGGCCGCTCGCCCGGCGAAGTAGAGTTAATGGCTGTCTCGAAGACCCATCCGGTCGAACTCCTGATCGAAGCGGCTCAGGCCGGGCAGTTGCTCTTTGGCGAGAATCGCGTTCAGGAGTTCTCCACCAAGAGTGCAGCCCTCGAGCCTGCTGGGTATCCCGTTGCCCACTACCCACCCGGGAGCCGCGCCGCTACCGCGTTCCCCGCCGAAGCTGCCCTGCCCGATGCTCCGCCGCTGCAGGTCCACCTCATCGGCCATCTGCAGTCGAACAAGTCCGCGCGCGCAGTCGAGTTGTTCACCGCGGTCGACACGCTCGATTCGCTCAAACTCGCCGAGCGCCTCCACGAGGCCGCTGCCCGTAACGGGCGGACCCTGCCAGTGCTGATCGAGATCAAGCTCAGCCACGAGCCCTCGAAAGAGGGGCTGAGCCCGGACAGCGCCGAACTTGCCGCGCTGCTTGAACGCCTGCCGGATCTCTCCAGCCTCCGGCTAACCGGGCTCATGACGGTGGCGCCCATCGATGATAAACCCCAGACGGCAAGCGCCTGCTTCCGTAAACTTCGCAGGCTGCGGGAGACGCTCTCCCAGCGATACCCGAGGCTGAACCTGCCGGTGCTTTCGATGGGCATGTCCGGGGATTTTCGAGCGGCCATCGAAGAAGGCTCGACCCAGGTACGCATCGGCACAGCCATCTTCGGCGCACGTCCCAGGCCGGCCGGTGGGTAATCGCGCGATTGGCCCCTTAAGTGGGCGGTCCATGCCGGCGATAACGCTGGCCGGGGAGCTTCGAACGGACCAAAGGTCTTAGCCTAGTGAACCCGGAGCACGACCACCGTCTCATCATCGAAGCGATCGCGGCCGTCCTGGAACTCTGTGACCGCATCGGCGATGGCGTCAGCTAACTGGAGGGCACTGCAATTCTGGTTGCTTAGCACCGTCGCGATGAGGCGCTCCTGGCCAAACATCTCCTCGGAGGGGTTCTGCGCATCGACCAACCCATCGCTGAAGAAGATCAGCGTGTCGCCCGGTTCAGCCGCAATGATCAACTCGTCGTAGGTCACGGACGGAAACATGCCCAGAAGAAAGCCTTCGACGGGGATCGTTTCGACCTTGCCGGCATGGCAGAACAGGGGCTGCACGGCTCCGGCGTTCGCGATCGTGAGGGTCCGTTCCGGATCATTCCACACGCCGTAGAGCATGGCGACATACTGGGCGGCGACGTGCCGCTCCTGGAGCGAATCGTTGAGCAGCGCGAGCATCTCGGCTGGGGAGGGCTGCTGGTTTCCGGCCGAGCGCATGATGCCGCTGACCATCGCGGCATAGAGCGCCGCCGGAGCAGCCTTGCCGCTCACGTCGCCGACCGCGACCGCAGTACGGTCCGGTCCGTAGCGCAGGAAGTCGTACAAGTCGCCGCCGATAGTACGTGCAGGCAGAAAGCGCGCCGCAAACTCCGCGCTCCGGTGCTGCGGACGTGCCGGAGGCAGGAGCCGAAGCTGGACTTCGCGCGCCATGGCCAGGTCGTTCTCGTGCCTCGCCTCCTGCTGCGTCACTCGCTGATAGAGCCGCGCGTTCTCAATCGAGATAGCGATCTGCGCGGCAAGCGTAATGACCGCGCGCTCGTGGTCTTCGCTGAAGGAGTGGGTCTTGGTGTGCTCGAGGTCAAGCACGCCGATGACCGCGTTTTTATAGATGAGCGGCACGATCATCTCCGAGCGAGTCTCGCGATTGATCATGAAGTAGCGCGGATCCTTGCGCACATCCGGCGAGTGGACCAGCGAGCGGTGCTCGATGGCCGCGCCGGCGAGTCCTCGATCGACCGGCAGACGCTCGTGCACCTCGATCTGCTCACCCCAGCGTGTGGCGAACCGGCTCTCGAGGACGCCATCACGGTCGTTGATGATCCAGATCGTGAAGAACTGAAACTCGAAGAGCCGCCGCAGCAGTTCACCGATCCGCGCGAAGAGCTGGCCGAGGTCGAGAATCGAGGTGAGCTCGCGGCTGATCTCATTCAGGATGCGCAGCGTCTGCGCCTGCCGCGAGACCCGGGTGTAGAGCCGGGCGTTCTCGATCGCCTGCGCGATCCGTGAAGCCGTCAGCGTGAGCAGGTGCAGGTGCTCGGGTCGAAAGTAGTTGAGCTGCTCGCTCTCGATATCGATGACGCCGATGACGCGGTTCTTGACGATCAGCGGCACGGCCAGCTCGGAGCACACCAGGGGATTGACCTCGATGTAGTCCTTCGAGCGGCTGACATCATTGATGAGCATCGCCTGGCGCGTCTCGGCGACCTTGCCGACGACCCCTTGCCCGACTTTGAAGCGTAGCCGCTCGGTCTCGGCCGGGTGGCCGATCTGGAAGCGCATGCGCAGTTCGCCGGTGCGGTCATGGACAAGAAGGATAGCGAAGATACGGTAGTCGATGACCGCGCGGACGAGATCGGCAGTGTGCTTGAGCAGGGTCTGCAGGTCGAGCGTCGTGTTGAGGGTCTCGGCGAGCCGGATGAGAAAGTCGGTCTGGACCGGCTGCGCGCGCGGCAGGGGCGCCGGCAGGGGAGCAAAGCTGCCGGACGGCGGGCGCCGCACGTCCTCCGAGCCGCAGTCGAGGGACAGGTTCTCGATCGGGGTGCAGTCTTCATGCGAGCCGTCAGCGGCGCGAACGCGCGGCTCGCTGCGGTCGAGCTCCGCAGGATGCGCGGGCTGCTCCGGCGTCATCCGGTCGGAGGGCATCCCGGCGTAGTCAGTGACCGGATGGTCGGCTTGGTGGGGTTCGCCTGCCGGCTCGAATTCGTGCTCGTGCGCCACATCACTCCTTGCCCCGGCCCGAGCCCTGTGGTGCGCTCCGGGTAAGAGTCATGATAGCGCGTGTGGCGGGTGCTAACCGGCGGGGCTACTTCCAGGCGTCTACCTTGCGGAGTTCTTCGTCCGCCAGCTCGCGGGGCAGCGGCGCATAGGCAAGTGCCGAGCATTGCTTCTGGCCTGCGGTCAGCATCCAGCGGAGGAAGCCGGCCAGGGCGGCGCGTTGTTGCGCATCTTGTCCGGTCTTCGGCAGCAGCAGCCAGGTGAACGTGGCGATTGGGTAGGCGTCCGCGCCGGGAGTGTTCAAGAGCGAGCCCTGCTGGTCGCGGCCCGCTGCAGCCGCAGCGGCGGTCAGGCTGGGCAGGTCCGCCTGGATGTAGCTTCCGGCTGGGTTGCGCACTGCGGCATACTGCAGTTGGTGCTGGATGGCGTAGGTCAGCTCGGTGTAGCCGATCGAGTTGGGAGTCGTCTGCACCCTGGCGGCGACGCCCTCGTTGCCGGTCGCGCCCTCGCCCGCCGGCCACTCGATGCTGGCCCCGATCTTGTCCTTCCAGTCCGGACTCGCCGCGGCGAGGTAGCTGGTCCATACGAAGGTCGTGCCGCTCCCGTCATTCCGGTGCACCACGGTGATCTCGGCGTCGGGCAGGCGGGCGCCCTTGTTCCATTCGCGGATGCGGGGATCGTTCCACTTGCGAATCTTGCCTGCGTAGATCCCGGCGAGCACCGGACCGTTCAGGTGCAGGTCGCGGCCCAGACCGGGCAGGTTGTAGATCGGCACCACACCGCCCACCACCGTCGCGACTCGCAGCCAGTCCGGCTCCGGCGCTGCTGGTGGAATATCGGATGCGGCAATATCAATGCTGCCGGCGGCCAGCATCTGCAGCCCCTCGCTCGACCCGGTCGCGTCGTAGTGAATCGGAAACCCGCCCGGCTGGCCTGCGAAGGACTCAAACCATCTAAGGTAGAGCGGCGCGGGAAAGGTTGCGCCGGCGGCTCGCAGCGCCGGACCGCCGGTCTTGCTGCCGGTGGCCGCGCCCCCGGCAGTAGTCAGGCCTCGGGCGAGCGCGGAGAGCAGGCTCGCGCTCAGCTGCCCGGCGAGGTCGCTGGTCAGCCCGGCAAAGGAGAAGCGGCTCGGCGTGGCGAGGTAGGACCAGAGCGTCTGTCGCCGGGCATCATAGAGCTCGGCCGAGGCATAGCCCTGGTAGGTGGCAAACGTGTTTTGCGAGGAGCGCGGATTGACCGCAATCTCCCCGGTTCGCCAGAAGACAGCACGGATGGCAAGCGTGGCGTCCGCCCCATCGGCCTGGGTGACCAGGCGCACTTGTCCGCCGCGGCTTAGATCGTGGATTACCTGCTTTCGCAGGCCCTCCCCTGGGTCGCCGCTCGCCAGTGGCGCAACGTATATAGTGTGAATCTCGCGCTCGGTCCCGCTCTGGCCCAGCAACAGGCCGCTGTGCAGATGTGTGACGAGCGCAGCGCACAGCCAGAGGAAGCCGCGTCGCGTCGGTTGCCGGTCCAAGCGGGCTTCCTCAGAAGATGTCATCGACTCAGAATGCAACGTACCACATGAATAGAGGTTGAATCGATCCCTGGCGTCCGCAGCCGATGCATACTGTTTCACAATTTCGACGGTATTGCTCCCGGCAGTCCATCTTCAAATGTTCATCCACAACCGGCCTGGTCGGCTTGGCAAGCCGCTCCGCACTCCGCTACTCTTGGCGGTGTGCGCACGCTTACCACTCTGAACGATATCTTCTTCCGCATCGCGTTCGAATCCGGACCGCGAGCGATCCTCTACCTTGATAAGACAGGGACCTGGCAGCCGATCTCCGGCATGGAGGTCTACCGGCGGGTTCGCGCCCTGGCCCATGTCTTTCAGCAGTGGGGTCTGGTCAAGGGAGACCGCGTCGCGATCCTAAGCGAGAACCGCTGGGAGTGGGCGATCACGGATTTTGCCGCGCTGGCCTGTGGGCTGGTCGATGTGCCGATCTTCCCGACGCTGCAGCCTGAGCTGACAGGCGACCTGCTGGCTCACTCCGGGGCGCGGGTCGCTGTGGTCTCGACGCGCCAGCAGTACGAGAAAGTAGCGAAAGCTCGAGCCCGCACGGCGATCGAGCAGGTCGTCATGATGGACCCGATCCCTCCGGATCACCCCTCGGCAACCGAGGCGGTATGGTTCGAGTCGCTCATCGCAGCGGCCGAGCCGGGGGTTCAGAGCGGCACTCCGGATCAGCGCGATCCGGAGTTCGAAGCCCTCGCCGAGTCGATCCAGCCCGGGGACACGGCGACGATCATCTACACCTCCGGAACGACCGGCGACCCGAAGGGCGTCGTGCTGACCCACGGGAACATGACGCAGAACGTGCAGTATGTTGTCCCGGAGTTTGGCTTCGCGTCCGGCGACAGTTCTGTCTCCTTTCTGCCGCTCTCGCACGTGACCGCCCGGAGCCTGGACTACGCGCTCTACTCGGAGAAGGTGGCGATCGCGTATGTGCCGTCGCTCGACAAGCTGATGCCGGCGATCAAAGCGGTCCAGCCGACCTACTTCATCGCGGTGCCGCGTGTCTACGAGAAGATCCGACAGGAGACCGAGCGGCGCGCCGGCCAGTCGGCATTCAAGAAACGTGTCGCCAACTGGGCGCTCGCGACCGGTGCGCGCAATCGTGCAGCCCTGGTGCGTGGCAAGCGGCCGGCGAGCCCCTTGTGGAGACTCGCGGACAAGCTCTTCTACTCCAAGCTGCGCGCGTCGTTCGGCGGCCGGGTCACCCATTACGTCTCGGGTGGCGCGCCGCTCGGCATGGAGACAGCGCAGTGGTTCTTAAATGCGGGTATCCGCATATATGAGGGCTACGGCCTCACCGAGACCTCGCCGGTCATCGGCGCAAACACTCCGGTACACTACCGCATGGGCTCGATCGGCAAGGTGCTGCCGAATCTCGAGGCCAAGATCGCGGACGATGGCGAACTGATGGTGCGTGGCCCGACCGTCTTCAAGACCTACTGGCATAATCCGGAGCTGACCGCTGCCGCCTTCGACGAGGATGGCTACTTCCACACCGGCGACATCGGCCGGATCGATCAGGACGGGTATCTCTTCATCACCGACCGCAAGAAGGAGCTGATCAAGACTTCGGCGGGCAAGTTTATTGCGCCGCAGCCGATTGAAGCCAAGCTCAAGAGCGACCTCTTTGTCTCGAATGCCGCTCTGGTCGGGGATCGCGAGGAGTATGTGGCCGCGCTGCTATCGCCCAACTTCGCCGCGCTCGAGCCCTGGGCGAAAGAGCAGGGAATTGCTGCCGCCAGCCGCAAGGAACTGGTCGAGCACCCGTCCGTGCTCGCGCGCTACCGGGAGACGATCAAGCGAGTCAATCGCGGGCTCGCCGATTTTGAGCTGCTGAAACGCTTTACTGTGGTTGCCGAGGAGTGGAGCCAGGAGACCGGCGAGCTCACGCCCAGCCTCAAACTCAAGCGGCGCGTGCTCGCTGAGCAGTATCGCGAAGAGATCGCGGCGCTCTTCCGATGAGCCACATAGAGGCACCCTGCTCCAACGTAACCAAGCGATGCACAGACACGGGAAGATTCCCTTGAAGCTGCGGCGCGAAACGGGTTATAAGCAGTAGGAAGCGATCCGGAGCCCAGCGATGCGTCAAGTAGCAGCCCGTGCCGAAAAGGTCATTGCCGCACCCGTTCGAGAGGTGATGGACATCCGACAGGCTGCCAGCTACCTCGGGATCAGCACGGACAGTCTCTACCGTTATGCTTCGGAGAGCACGATTCCTGCGTTCCGGCTGGGCAACCGATGGCGCTTCAAGAAGTCGCGGCTCGACGCCTGGATGGACGAGCAGTCCGGCCGGCCTGAGCAGGTTCCGAAGCTTGTCAAGACGCGCCAGAAGAAGCCCGTGCGCGCTGTGCGCTGACTTCTGGTTGAACGCTGCGGAATCTCAATAGAGGAAGGCCGGTGCGGAATACGTACCGGCCTTCTCTCTTGCTACTCGAGAAAGCTCAGTGATGTTCGCCGTGGCCTCCTGAGTGGCTCTCATGCGCCGGCTGCGAGTGCTGAGCAGCCGGTTTGGGTGCAGAGTAGTGCTGCTGGGCAGCCGGCGCGTGATACTGGGGAGCCGCTGCGTGGTACTGGGGAGCCGGCGTACTGCTGCGGAAGCTCGGCGCAGCAGCGCCCGGGCGCGCGCTCCCGTTGAACTGAGGGGACTGAGCCGGACGAGCCCCGGAATTGAACTGACCCGGCTGCGCCGCCGGACGTGCCCCGCCGTTGAACTGGCCCGGCTGCGCGCCGCGGTTGAAGTTCTGCTGCGTCCTCGGGTTGAAGTTCGCAGCGGCGTTCGGCGCAGCTCCACGGTTGTTGAAGCTGTTCACATTCGTCCGGTTGAAGTTGTTGTTCACGTTGGTCCGGTTCACCGACACGTTGTTGATCGTGGTGTGATTCACGTTGGCAAACTGCGCCGCCTGCGTGTG
>Ga0116226_10004490_pt1 | contig 12385 bp, 8 predicted proteins | sample S1TSphfallax_FD_89692 | JGI IMG/M metagenome (GOLD analysis project Ga0116226, IMG submission 89692) | Host-associated microbial communities from peat moss isolated from Minnesota, USA - S1T2_Fa - Sphagnum fallax MG | ecosystem: Host-associated > Plants > Peat moss > Unclassified | place: USA... | reverse complement strand
GTGATCACGGGATTTCGCCGCCGCCAGCGGGGCGGCAGGAGTCCGTAGACGCTGGCGCCCTCCCGCTCGTCGTGGGAGCAGACCAGGCCGACGGGCTTGTGCAGGAGCAGCAGCAATTCCCCGGGATGGTCCAGGGCTTCGCCCGCCCACCGCACGTCTTCGGGGCGCACCTTCGTTCCGGGGTCGTCCGCCGTGCGTCCGCCGACGGTTACCTGTCCGGCCGCGATCGCGTCGTGCACCTGCCGGCGAGAGCCATAGCCCAGGCTGGCGAGGAGCTGATCGAGTCGAGGCATGGCGGACGTCGCCAATAGACTCGCCGTCGAATTCCGCCGGTTCAAGGCTGCTCGCGCCCTCTATGAATTCCCTCCGATGGTGTCTGCTCGCCCTCGGGCTTGCGCTCTTCGCGTGCTCCCTGCTCACGGTGGTCAAAGCACCTACCTTGACCGGGTGGAAGCTGGCGATCCTGGCGGGCGGTTACGGCCAGTGGCTCGCGCCCGTGGCCCTGGGTACGGCTGTGGCGGCGGGCTGGTCGATGGGGTCGCGCGGCCCGATCCCGGCCGCCGGGGCGGCGGTCTTGCCGGCGGTCGCGCTCCTCCTGTTCCTGCGGCCCGCCTTCAGCGCCGACCGGATCGCGCGGGGCCTCCCGGCGCGACTGACGGCCGCCTTCGGTCCAGGCGCCGTCGGGCCGTATCCCTTCGAATGGCTGCGCCTCTATCGCGGCGCGCGCGGACCGGACGGGCCCATCGAGACCCGGGTATTCGCCCGCCCGGGGACCCCGGACGCGACCGCGCTCGACTTCTATCGGGCGCGGCGCCGCGATGGTCGGGCTGCGCCCTGCGTGGTGACGATTCATGGCGGGGGTTGGGACAACGGCGACCGGACCCAGCTGCCGGAGCTCAACCATCGGCTGGCCCGCGAGGGTTACGCGGTCGCCGCCCTCGACTACCGGCTCGCGCCTCGCTGGCGTTGGCCGGCGCAGAGCGAGGATGTCGCTCGCGCCCTCGCTTATCTGAAGGCCCACGCCGTCGAACTGGGCTTGGACCCGACCGATTTCGTGCTTTTCGGCCGGAGCGCGGGCGGGCAGATCGCCACGGCCTACGCCTATCAGGCGGGGGATCCGGCGATCCGGGGTGTGGTGTCGTTTTACGGCCCGCAGGACCTCCGCTTCGCCTGGGACTATGCGCGACCGGACGACGTTCTCAATTCGTTCCAACTGCTGAAACAATACCTCGGAGGTGGCCCGGAGGCGGAGCCGGCGGCCTATGCGAGTTCGAGCGCGCTCTTTCACGTCGGCGCGCACACCCCTCCGACCCTGCTGATCCACGGCCGGCTCGACACGCTCGTCTGGCATCGTCAGAGCGAGCGCCTGGACGACCGACTAACCGCCGTCCGCGCACCCCATCTCTTCCTCTCTCTCCCCTGGGCGACGCACGCCTTCGACTACAATCTGGACGGGCCCGGCGGCCAGCTCGCGACCGGTGCCCTCGACGCCTTTCTGGCGTCCGTCACCCGCGAGGCCGCACCAGAATAGGCTCGGCAACCGGGCGGCGATTTGGGATGTCTTATCCCTTTCAGCAATCTTTCATCTATGGCAGTCTGGGAATATAAAGTCATTTCAAGCGGCAAAGGGGGCTTTGCCACGCCGGCGCTGCTCGAGTCTTTTCTCAACCAGCTCGGCAAGGACGAGTGGGAGATCGTCGAATTTCGCACCCAACCTGAAAACGTGCTGGCCTGCACCGGTCTGGCGCGTCGTCCGACGCAGCGCGACTGGACGCTGGAGGACGCCGCCGCGGCGGCCGCCCGCACCGAGGCGGACAAGCTGAGGGCGGAATTCGAAGCCAAGTTCAAAGGCGGCGTCGGCGCCGCCGGTGCGGCGGCCGAGACGGGTCCGACGCCGGTCGAGGCGGTGGCCGACGACGGGTATCGCAAAGTGCGCGATACGGAGCGCGATCTCGATCCCGAAGCGCCGGACGAGGAAACGGACGAATGGGACAAGGTGGGCGCCGAAGACGAACTGCCCACGTTCTTCGAAGCCATGCGCCCGCATTTGCGCCGCAATCAGCGCGGCCCCGGCATGTCGGTGGGGGTCGATTATCTGGCGAAGAAGTGGGATCTGTCCGAGGAGGATGTGCTCGGCGCGCTGAAGGAGTGCGGTCTGGCGATTCCCGACGACGAGGACGCGAAGGCCGCTTATGTCGAGTACGACGGCGACCTGTTCTGGGTGAACATGAACCGCCGCGGCGAGTTGTGGATCAATACGAAGGAGAAGCCGCGGCCGGTCTTCCGGACCGTGGCGGCGACGCCGTTGGCCCCGGAAGAGGCCGCGGCGCTGACTCCGGCTGCGCCTGCTGAGGGCGGTTCGGCGGCTGAAGCTCCGGCGGGGGTTGAATCGCCGGCCGCCTCTGACCGGCCCGAGCGGACGGACCGGTCCGATCGTTCCGAACGACCCGACCGGGGCGATCGTTCCGAGCGCGGCGACCGGCCGGCCCGCGGCGATCGCTCCCGCGGCGAAGTCTTTACGCCGAAAGCGCGGGGCGAGCCCGCGGGCGCGCCGCTGCCGACCGGACCGGCTCTCCTCGACCGCATCCGCCCGATGATGCGGCGCAACCGCCGCGAGCCGGGTGGGGCGGGCAGCGTCAGCTTTCTTTCCCGGGCGCTGAAATGCAGCGAAGCCGACCTGGTCGCGGCCTTCTCCACCCTCGGACTGACGGCGCCCGCGGCGCCGGCCGATCGGCCCGAATTCGTCGAGATCGGCGAATACCTTTGGTGGGTGAACCAGGATCAGCGCGGGGGCATCTGGATCAATGCCCGCGAGAAGAGCGATGGCATCCCGGCGGACTCGGCTCCGGAATCGGCCGAGGCCTCGGTTCGTCCGTCCGAGCCGGTGGTCGCGGCGGCCGACGCGCCGCCGGAATTTCCTCCGAGCCTTCCGCCCGGCGAGAGCGCGCCCGAGCCGGGGCCGGCGACGGCCGCCTTCGAGCGTTCGTCCACGGAGACGGAAGCCGCGCCGGCGGATGCGTTTTTCTCGGCGAGCCTCCCGGCCGAGCCGGAACTGCATCCTCCGGCCGCGACCACCGGCCGTCCGCGCCGGCCGAAGAAGAAGAAGGCGGAGCCCGCCGCCACCGAGATCCCGCCGGAAACGCCGGCTTAAACCGGCTCTTTCAGCGGGCTTCGTCCGGGCGGCTGGAACGCTTCGGGCGGACGCTGACCGCGGCGCCGGGCGCGCACGGCCTCGGCGAGCGCGGCAAGCACGGGATCGGTCTGCTCCCAGGCCAGGCATCCGTCGGTGACGCTCTGGCCATACACCTTCGGGTGGGCGGAAAATTCCTGGGCGCCCCCGATCAGATTGCTCTCGAGCATGACGGCGGCGACCGCGGTTTCGCCGCCGGCGATCTGGGCGGCCAGATCGGCCGCCACCGCCGGCTGTCTGGCCGGGTCCTTCCCGCTGTTCGCGTGGCTGCAGTCGACCATCAGGAACGGGGGTAGTTTGAAGTGGGCGAGGAGTTCCGCGGCGGCGCGGACCTGACCGGCCTGGTAGTTGGGGCCCTGGGTGCCGCCGCGCAGCACCAAGTGGGTGTGCTCGTTACCTGCGGTGCCCATGCAGGCGGGCGCCCCTTCGCGGGTGAGCGAGGGGAACCAGTGCGGATGCCGCGCCGAGCGGATGGCGTCGATCGCCACGCGCACGTCGCCATCGGTGCGGTTCTTGAAACCCACCGGCATGGAGAGACCCGAAGCGAGCTCGCGGTGCACCTGGCTCTCGACCGTGCGGGCGCCGATCGCGCCCCAGCTCACGAGATCAGCGTAGTATTGGCCGAGGGTCGTATCCAGAAATTCGGTGCCGATCGGCAGCCCGAGCCGGGTGATGGTGCTCAGCAGCTGGCGCGCGAGCCGCAGGCCCTTGTTGATGTGAAAGGTGCCGTCGAGATCCGGATCGTTCACGAGACCCTTCCAGCCGACCACCGTCCGCGGCTTCTCGAAATAGACGCGCATCGCGATCAGCAGCTCCGCGGCGTGCCGGTCGGCGGCCGGCTTGAGCCGCCGCGCATATTCCACGGCCGCCGCGGGATCGTGGATGGAGCAGGGTCCGACGACGACGAGCAGCCGGTCGTCCTGACCGGTGAGGATCGCCGCGACCTCCCGGCGCGCCCGCGCGATCAACGCCGCGCCGTCGTCGTCCAGCGGCAGTTCCTCTTCCAGCACGGCCGGTGCGAGCAGCGGGCGCGTGGCGAGGATGCGAAGATCGGCGGTGGACGGGTGCATGGACGGACTGGCGATCCTACCGGAATCCGGCGTCGAGGCCAGAGCGAAGCGAAGGGGTGCGGCCGCGGCCCGACGAACCTCGGGCCGTCGGATGAAGCCGCCGCCTGGTTGAATCGGCGCCGCGAGGGGGCTGGCCTGGTCAACGTCCACCGCCGAGCCCATTGCTTCGGTCCGGGTCCGGCGGCACAGTGGCGGGACAGACGTGAGCCGACCCCGCCACATCCTCTCCGCCTGGCCTCCGCCGGGGGCCCGTTGGCTGGCCCATCTTGGCGTCGGCCTGGCGTGCGCTTGGGGACAACTCAGCGGCTTCGCGCAAGCGTGGACCGCGCCGGTGCGGGGTTCCTGGGCCCGAACGGATGGACCGGCCGTGCCCGGAGAGGTGATTTTGGCCGCCCCGGGGGGCGGCTGCGAACTCGTGGTCGACCCGCACGAGCACTCGGCGGTGCGCCAGGCGGCCGAGTTTCTGGCGGGAGACATCGAGAAGCTGAGCGGTTACCGGCCGCCCATTGTGGTCGCCCCCAGCGGACAGCGGATCGCGGTTCGGCTGGCGACCCTCGACCCGGCCCGTCCCGTCTCCGCCGCCGTGGCCCGCGCCCGGCTGGGCGGGCAGTGGGAGGCGTATCAGGTTCTGACCGAGGGCGCGACGGTCTGGCTGGTCGGCTCGGATTTCCGGGGCACGGCCTATGCCGCCTATACGCTGAGCGAGCGGCTCGGCATCGACCCGTTGTATCTTTGGACGGGATACGCGCCGACCGTCCACCCGGTGCTGGCGCTGCGGCCGACGAATTATCTGCAGGGGCCGCCGACCTTCCGGTACCGGGGGTTCTTCCACGACGATGAGGACATCCTGCCGCGGCCGTTCGACCAGTACGGTTATCCGCTGGAGAACGGCACGATTCCGCTGGAGTGGTACGCGCGCTATTTTGAGACCGCGCTGCGGCTGCGGCTGAACCAGGTGGCGCCCTATGTCCGCGTGCAGCGCTACCACGAGGTCCAGAAGCTGGCCAGCGATTGGGGGCTGTTCTACTCGTCCCATCATTACGACATCCTTCTGTCCAATCCCTACGGTTTCAGCCGGTTCGGCCTGGGCGCGGCGCGCCACGCGGGCACGGAATGGGATTGGTTCAGGAACCGGGAGGGGATGCTGAACTTCTGGCGCGGGGGCGTGCTGGAAAACCGGGATGTCGACTGCATCTGGCCCGTCGGGCTGCGGAACACGAACGATTACGGGTACGATTTTCCCGACGGGATGAGCGCCGCGGAGCGCGCCGCCACCTATCAGGAGGTCATCGCGACCCAGGTGAGGATGACCGAGGGCCTGCTCCCCCCCGGCCAGCCCGCCATCTTTCACTTCACCCTGTATACGGAGATGCTCGACCTCTACCAGCGGGGGAAGCTGGATCTCCCACCCAACGTCATCATCGTCTGGCCGGACAACAACGACGGGCGCATGCGGGCCCTCCCCCCGGGTCCGGACCGCTGGCGCCATGGCGTGTACTACCATCTGGCCTACTACAACGACGGGGATCCGACGATGCAGGTCACCCATATCGTGAGTCCCGCGACGGTGGCGGAGCAGTTTCAGGCGATCGTCAAGGCGGGTGCCACGGAGTACATGCTCGTGAACGTTTCCGAGCTCCGCGATTATGTGATGGAGGCCCGCGAGATCGCCGAAATCTGCTGGGACGCCCCGACGGCGCTCCCGCCCGGGCCGCCGGACGCGGCGGCGGAGCGGTATGTGGCCTGGTGGTCGCGCGAATACTTCGGCCCGGCGGCGGCGCCGGCGGCGGAACGGACCTACCAGGATTATTCCCAACTCCTCGACCGGCCCACTCGCATCTGGCAGGGGCAGACCCGGGTGCTCGAGGCCCTGGATGCGATGGACCGCAAATTCTCGGGCGGCGCCACCAAGTCCATCGCCGCCGCCACGCTCTCCGCCCTGGAGCAGCGCGAGGCGGAGTACCGCCGGGCCTTCGCTGACGCCGCGCGAGCGGCGGCGGCGATGACGCCGGCCCAGCGGCAATTCTTCTTTGAAAACGCTGAGTTGGGTCTGCGGATCGACTGGCGGCAGACGCAGGCGGCGATCCTGTTGATCCGCGCGGCCCAGTCGTCCGATCTGACCCAGGCGCGGAGGCTGTGCTTCGAGGCGCGGGCGCGCCTGGTCACGCTCGAGGAGGAGATCCGCCGCGCGGAGCATTATCCGTTCGAGCAGTGGTACCGCGAGACGTGGATCCGGCGCTCCGACGCGCCTTCCAACGTCCACCGCGCGTATCACCGCCTGGAGGCGTTTCTCGTGACCAACTTCCTCAAGCCTTAGCGGGTCTCACCCGGTGGCGAGGTTCGATTCGGAGGCGGCGGTCCGTCGGAGCGGGGACCGACCGGGTTCGCGCAGCGTGGTTCCCTGCACCCAGGTGCCCTCGACCATTTCGATCCTGGGATGGGCGGGTACTCCGAAATCGCGGTGCATGACCCGGGCGACGAGCAGCTCGACCGCCCACGCCCCCATCAGGCCCTGATTTTGCTGGACGCCCGAGAAGCCGGATTCGTCGAGGCGATGGCTGACCGCCGCCACGCCGAGCTGGCTGGGTACTGCGATCCCGTGGTCCCGGAAGAAGCGGGAAAGCTCCGGTAATTTTGCGCCGCCGTTGACGAACACCACCGCGTCGGGACGCTGCGTGCGCAGCCACGCGGCGAACTGAGACGGATCAAACCGCGGGTAGCGGCAGATCGGCAGGCTTTGGCCCGGGCCCAGGGCGTGCTCGCACCAGCCGAGGTAGGCGCTGGAGTAGGCCAGGGCATCCCTTTCCTCGGAACCCACGATCAAGCCGGGCCGGCGATAACCCAGGCCATGGAGCTTCTGCAGGGTCAGGCGGGTGTCGTTGTACACGTGGCTGATGACCCGGTGCATGGGGGTGCGAATGCTGAGGCCGATTGTCACCGTTGCATAGTGGCCCAATTCTTCGGGGAAATCCGCCTCGGGCTCCGGGCTGCCGAAGCAGAGCATCCCCTCTATGCCCCGGGTATCCAGGATATGGCGGAACCGCCGTCGGGACATGCCCGGTGCGCGCAGCCAGAAAGGCTCCAGCCGATAGCCGAGTTTGGCGGCGTGTCGTCCCATGCTGTCGAAGATCAGGGAGAGATGCCGCGACCCCTCCCAGGGCTTCGGCTGCTCGTAGAGCGACATCACGGCAAAACAACCCTGCGATTTACGTTCCCGCCCGGCGCGCAGGCGGGACATCAGTTCCGTCACCCGCCCGTCGGGCCGGTAATCCATGCGGTCGGCGATCGCGACCACGCGGTGCCGGACCGCGGCCGAAACCTTCGGGCTGTTTCGCAGGGCGAGCGAGACGGCGCTGGGTGAGACGCCCGCGAGGCTGGCGATGGTGCGGACGCTCATCGGCCGTCGTCGTCTGGGTCAGAAACCGATGCTGGCCCCGCCGTCGACTGGCAGCACGATCCCGGTCACAAAACGCCCGGCGGCGGACGCGAGATAGACGGCCGCCCAGGCGACATCCTCGGGTTGTCCCAGGCGGCCCATGGGAGTTCGTCCCAGGATTTTATCGCGTCGGGCCGGGTCGCCGGCCAGCGCCTTGGTCGACATGGGCGATTCGATCCAACCCGGCGCGATGGCATTGACCCTGACTCCGTGGGGGGACCACTCCGTCGCCAGTGTCCGGACCATGCCGAGATAGGCGGACTTCGCCGCGCTGTAGGCGACGACCTGTGGGATGCCGAAGAGCGACGCCATGGAGGCGATGAACAGCACCGTCCCATTTTGGCGCGCAATCATGCCGGGAGCGACCGCGCGGGTCAGGGCGTGGGCGCCGAGGACGTGGGTCATGAGCACCCGTTGAAATTCGTCGACCGTCGTGTCGAGGGCCGGCTTCTTCAGGTGGATGCCGGCGTTGTTGACCAGGCAGTCGATGGGCCCGACTTCCGCGCCGATGCGGGCGACCAGGCCTTCGGCGGCGTCGACCTGGGTGAGATCATGGACCATGTAGCTGGCCCCGGGTCCGATCCGATCCACCGAGCGGGCCAGTTCGATCTCGCGTCGCCCGACGATCACCACCCGGGCGCCCGCCTGGTGCAGACCCGCGGCGATCGCCTCGCCCAGACCGGTCCCGCCCCCCGTGACGAGGGCAACTTTACCCGTGAGCGAGAATATGTCGGAGCCGGCGGTCATCGGATTCCCAAGGACTTCATCGCCCCGATCATATACCCCATCGCGTAGGCCATGCCCGCGTGCCAGGGGGCGCCGCATTCCAACAGCGGCGTGTGGTCCGGAATCAGCACGCCCTCGAAGTGGTTGCGTTGGAGAATTCCCAGGACCCGCAGCATGTCGACCTCGCCCTCATCGATGAAGGTCTCCTGGTAATGGGGGGCCTTGCCCCGGACATTGCGGAAATGCACATAACCGATCCGGTGCTGGCGGCTGTACTGGTCGACCGCATCGTAGACGTTGCCTTCGGTCATCTCCGCGAGCGAGCCGATGCAGAATTCCAGAGCGTTGGCCGGGCTCGGGTGCGCGTCGATCAGGCGTTGGTAGAGTCCGGGCTGAATGACCAACCGGGGCTGCCCCCGCACGAAGGGCATGGGCGGATCGTCGGGGTGCGCCGCCAACCGGACGCCGGCGGCTTCCGCCACCGGGAGCAATTCGTCGAGGAAGCGGTCGAGCCGCCGCCACAATTCCTCCGTGGTCACCGGGGGAACCGGCCCCGGCGGCGCCGCCGGATCGTAAATCATGTTCCAGACCATCCCCCGGGGCATCGGCTCGTCCACCGGTCCGGCCATGCCGACCGAAAGCGCCTCCCCGCGCGCGAACGGTCCGGTCACCCGGCCGGCCACTCCGGCCAGGCTGAAATTATAGCCGAGCAGGGGAATGCCGGCGGCGCCCACGCGGCGGACCAGCGTCTTCAGGTTCTCCATCTGGGCCGCGCGCCGGGGGCCGTCGAGCAGGACGTCGTGCCAATGGGCGGGATCGAAATTCTCGATGGCTTCGAGTTTGAGTCCGGCGGCCTCCACCCCTTGGCGGATGCCGGTCAATTCCTCCTCCGTCCACAGCAGGTCCGGATCGCCCGCCCGGCCCCAGCCGCGGTCGCCGCCGGTGGGCTGATTGCCCGGCGGGTTGTCGGGGTCGCCGCGAAAATAATCGACCAGGTGAGCCACGATATGGGTCGCGCCCGCCTGCCGCGCAAAGCGGAAATTCTCCGGGGTCAGTTGGTGACGATAAAGGCCGAGGCCGAGTTTCATGGGGGAAGGGGAGCCCAGGATACGTCTCGGATTAGGCGGCGCGAAAGCGCCTTAAGTCAACGTTGACCAGCGGCGGAGGCGGCGCGGCGGATTCCGGTCAACGTCCACCGCCAAAGCCGTTGTTGCGCCGCGGCCGCGCGCGTTTCTTACCGCCGTTTTGCGCCGACCGTGCGCCGGGGACTTGGCCTCGCGCTGGCGGGCGCCTCCTTCCTTTCGACCGCTCATCCATCCAACCAACCACCACCATGTCCATCCTCACCCGCATTTCCGCATGGGCCCCCCGCCCGGCCCGGCCCGAATCCGTTCCACCGCGCGCGGCCCTGGCCGCGGCGCTGGCGTGCCTCGCGGCCTTCGGCCGCCCGGCCGCCTGCGCGGATACCGCCGCCACGACTGTTCCGGATGAGACCGTGAGTCTGTCACCGTTCGATGTGAAATCCGATTCGGTCGGCCGCTACACGGCCACCGAGGCCGCCTCGGGCGGCCGGATCGCGGTCAACCTCTTCGAGGCCAGCCAGAACATCTCCGTCGTGACCCGCGACCTGTTCGACGACGTGGCGGCGACGCGGCTCCTCGATGCGTTGAAATATTCCACCGGCGTCACCGAGTCCACGATCCCCAATGGGCTGGACCGGGTCACCATCCGCGGATTTCAAACGGACGGCAGCCGGGTCGATAATTTCTCGACGGTGACCCAGCTCAATCTCGATCCGGTCCTGGTCGACCGCGTCGAGCTGGTGAAGGGTCCGAACGCCATTCTCGCTCCTTCCGGTGTGCCCGGGGGCACGATCAACACCGTCTCACGCAAACCCCTGTTCAGTGGTAATTCCGGTTATGCGTCGGTTGAAGTCGGAACGTTCGATGCCCAGCGGGTCGAATTCGACGACAATCTGCTGGTGACGACGGGACAGGCGATCGCGGTGGCCGCGCGGGTAGTCGGCGCGGCCGAGGATACGAAGGGCTTCGTGGGCGACAAGCAGAAGACCTTCGCGCTCATGCCGATGGTGGCCTTCCGGACGCGCACCGGGGCCGAACTGACCCTCCAATGGCAATATACGGACGGCAAGGTGGAGAATTATTTCGGTCTGCCTCTCGACCCCTCGTCGGGCACCAACACGACCGCCACCCTGCTGGCCGGCGTGAACCGCTTCACCAACACCTATCAGGCGGATTATCGCGCGGAACACCGGCCCGAATTCCGCGCGCTGTTGACCCTGCCGATCTGGGGCGACCTTTCGATGCGGCTCGCGGCCCGGTTCTCCGATTTCGACGAGGTGTTTCTCCAGACCCTCCCCAGCACATCCGCCGCGAACTACGGCGGCTCGGTCAATCCGCTGAACGGGCAATATTATCCCGGCCTGAGCTTCGGGCCCGCGCCCACGTACGCGCCGGTCTCCGCCGTGGCCGAACCGCGGATCCTGAACCGCTCCGGGACGATCTCGAACGATCACTTCACGGATTTCGACGTCCAAAACGACTTTGTGTGGAATTTCCGGCGGAGCCTGGTTTCCTTCACCAGCCTCGGCGGCTATTCCGTGACCTATGTCCGGGATAAGAACAACGGCTACAGTGCCGCGTCTCCGGCGATCGTCTACGACGCCGTCACCCCGGAGACCTCCGTCGTGACCGGGACCACGGGTCGCTACGTCTCGACCAGCACGCAGGAGCAATACTACGCCAGCGGCACGCTGGGCCTCTTCGGCGACCGCCTCGACCTGAATGCGAGCTACGCTTTCGACAATTACGATCTCAACTACGTCGACTATTATTACAAGAACACCTACGCGACCAACATCCACGCGTCGCTGCGTTCGGTTGGCGCGGTCGTGAAGCCGCTACCCTGGTTCGATCTCTATTACAATTACGGCGAGAACGCGACGCCGCAGACGGCGCAGGGCATCGTGCAGTACGGCAACAAGCCTTTCCAGTATGGGGTGCAGAACGAGTACGGCATCCGCTTCGATGTGCTGGCGCACCGGCTCTACGTCACCGCCGACTATTTCGACGTGTTGCAGAACAACTATTCGGTGCCCAATCCCGGCAATTACGTCAATCCGCCGCCCCAGCCGGCCCTGCAGCCCCTCTTTTCGGACCGCCGGGCCAAGGGCTGGGAACTGGAGGCGCACTGGGTGGTGACGGATGAACTTTCGGTGGTGGGCAGCGCCACGAAATTCACCAATCGCGATCCGAACAACGTCCCCTTCCGCGGCACCGCCGAGGAATCCTGGGGCGCGTTGGCCAGCTATCGTTTCGCGAAGACGTCCGGGCTGCGGGGCCTCTACGCCAACGTCGGGGTGGACTACCTCGCGAAGCGTCCGGGCGATGCGGCCAGCGGGGTCACGTCGGCCAGCACCAGCACCCAGGTCATCCCCAACCAGCCGACCTTCTACCTGCCCGCCCGCACGCTCGTGAATCTGGCGGTCGGCTATCGGATCGATCGCCACTGGAAGACCCAAATCAACGTCGACAATCTCTTCGACCAGAAATACCTCGCTTCCAGCATCAACCGCTTCGTCGTCGATCCGGGCGCGCCCACGGACGTCCGCGGCACGCTGACCTATTCGTTCTGAGCTTCAGCGATGGGGAGGAGGCGATCTCACGCCGGCGCTTGCCGTGAGCCGCTCCGTTCGCCTCGAACTCCCTCAAGGCGACGCAGCCCGGCCGGCGCGGCAGCGAGGTGGGGTTAGCCTCCGATCGCCAGGGCTGCTTTGGCGCTGGCCACGATGGAATCGGCGCTTAACGACACACCCGCCGAAGGCGCAAAACGCAGGCCGAGGGCGGTCGCGCGTCGAACGAGCGTGAGCCAGGCGAGCGAGGCGGCCGGGGTGGAGGCGGCGTGCGGCGCGAACGCGGCGAGGGTGGGCTCCAGCGGGGGGAG
>Ga0116226_10004487_pt1 | contig 12391 bp, 7 predicted proteins | sample S1TSphfallax_FD_89692 | JGI IMG/M metagenome (GOLD analysis project Ga0116226, IMG submission 89692) | Host-associated microbial communities from peat moss isolated from Minnesota, USA - S1T2_Fa - Sphagnum fallax MG | ecosystem: Host-associated > Plants > Peat moss > Unclassified | place: USA... | reverse complement strand
GTGGGGTATGGAATGGAACAGACGCACCACCGGAAAATGTAGCTGATACTATTGTCAGCGATCTTGTTCGGCTGCGAACTTTTAAAACCCGTGTTGGGCATAAACTACAGTTTGTGGAAGAGGATAAAGGTACTAAAAAAGGTATTTATCTCCAGACAACAGGCGGTCATAATCTGGGAATGAATGATAGTGATAAGTTTGCAGAATTAACAACTACTGGAGGTCATCAGTTCCACTGTGATGATAGCAACAAGACTATTAGCTTAACCTCAACTGGTGACATTACGATCAATTCTGGAACAAGCGGAACTACTAACAAAACTAGCATTAGTGCAGGTGAAATAGCTCTGACTGGAACCCAAAAGATTAGCTTAACGGTAGGCTCTAGTAGTATAGAATTAACACCTAGTGGAATTACGATTAAAAGCGCTGGTATGATTAGCATTCAGGGTAATGCGACTGTTAGTGTGCAGTCTTCAGCTTCTTTGAGTATCAATTCCCAATCAGTTACCGTAGCTGGAGGGCTTACAGTAGGAATTACTGGTGGAATAGTGCGGATAAATTGCTAAAGTTAATAATCTATTTCTAGGTCAGGAGATTAATTTATGTTTCCCGCAGCAAGATTAACTGATATTACTGTTACAGGTGATCCCATCACTGCTATGGGAGTACCTAATGTATTAATTGGGGGATTACCCGCCGCTTGTGTTGGCGATCTTGTGGTCGGACCTGTGATTACTGGATCTATAACTATGGGTTCTACTACGGTTTTGATTGCTGGAAGACCGGCGGCGCGGATGACATCCATGGTGTCTGGAGCTAACACTATTACAGGAATTCCATTAGCTACTACTGTCGCGATGGGAGCGCCTACTGTATTGATTGGTGGATAACACATGAATATTTCTTAACTATCTTTAGAACTCGACTTTTGGCGAATGGTATTAGCTTTATAGATCGGGGTAAATGTTGCTTATCCACCATGTAAGTTGAGAGTTATGTATAAGCTAAAAGCTAGTCAGCATCGTAACTACATGGGTACGGGCTGGTCTTTTCCATTACGTATGAATCTACAAGGAGGTCTGCAACTCAGTACAGCAGAACGGAATATTGAAGAGTCGATTATGCTCATTTTAAGTACCAACTTGGGTGAGAGAGTTTATCGACCATTATTTGGTTCCCGGCTATCGGAGTTAACCTTTGCGCCAATGAATACCCAAACTTTACTGTTATTACGCTTATATACACAAGAAGCTTTGGTAATGTGGGAGCCTCGTATTGTACTAGATGCCTTGCGTACTGATGCTGATCCGTTGCGAGGTCGAATAGATGTTATCATTGAGTATTACATTAAAGAGACTCATGATTCCCGTAGTCTCGTTTATCCTTTTTATCTTGATGGTTGGGAAGGTCAAAAGTAAAATGCTTATATAAATCACTAAAGATAACCGAATAAGTATCATAAATAATTAATCTTAGGGTTGAACGTTATTTAAATCAGGTAATAATTGTGGAATTTGATTTTTTACCGAAATTACCAAAATCTAATTTGGACGATCGCACATTCAAAGACCTAGTTGATGAGTGTATCTTGCGGATTCCCCGCTACTGTCCAGAATGGACGAATTATAACCCCAGTGATCCAGGAATAACACTGATTGAACTATTCGCCTGGTTAACTGACCAAATGCTGCTCCGGTTTAACCAAGTTCCGAAGCGGAATTATATCGCTTTCTTAGAGCTTTTAGGGGTAAGATTGCAAGCACCTGCACCGGCCGTAGCGGATATTACTTTTTATTTGAGTAGTGCTTTACCAACTGTATACACAATTCCGGCGGGGGTAGAAGTCGCAACGGTGAGAACGGAAACAGAGTTAGCGATTTCCTTTACTACTGATAGTTCCTTAGTTATCGATCACCCTGGGATTCGCCATTTTCTCACTTCCCCCAGCAGCGAAGATTCTCCCCAGACATTACGCGATCGCTTCACGAACTCCTGGTCTATGCGCTCTAACGGTGAGTGGTATGGGCGGGAATTAGCAATCTTTGCTGAACAACCCCAACCAGGAAACTGTTTTTATTTAGTCATTGACAGTAATAGCCAATGTGATGGGAATGTTTTAGCTGTGAAATTTCAGGGAGAAGCTGCCACGGCTACAGGTATAAATCCTGACCATCCACCATTGCGATGGCAAGCTTGGAATGGGATTAACTGGGAGTCAATACTTTTACATGAAGCAGACGATCACACCAAGGGATTTAGCTTTAGCGAATTAGCCACGCAGGGGATTAATCCCCTCCAAGGGGCAGATGTAGTGTTGCATTTACCCCTATTCTGGCCTGTAACCACTTTTGCGGCTTATCAAGGACGTTGGTTACGATGTGTCTATACTGGCGCTGAAATTAACCAACCTGCATACAGTAATTCTCCCAGAATAATTGGTTTAGCGGCGAGAGCAATTGGTGGTACTATCGGTGCTAGTCAAAGCGAATCGGTTGACAACGAACTTTTAGGAGAAAGCGATGGTACACCGGGACAAACTTTTCAGTTACAGGGAGTACCTGTCTTAAGTCGTCGAGAAGATGAATACATCTTGATTACACCACCTGGTTCTCTACCGCAAAAATGGCAGGAAGTAAATGATTTCGCTGATTCTAACTCTCATGACCTCCACTACACAATTGATTCACGCACAGGGATAGTACAGTTTGGTCCGGTGATTCGTGAACCTGCTCAACTCCAACAACAAACTCAGTTGAGAAGACAAATAGAAACTATTAATGGAAGAATAGCCAATCTGCAGGAAATGGAGCGTCAATATGGGGCTGTACCACCACGTGGCTCAATAATTCGCATGGTTACTTATCGTACAGGTGGAGGTCAAAAAGGGAATGTCCAACGGGGAACAATTACTATTGCTAAAAGAGCTATTCCTTACGTTGCTAAAGTGGTTAATCATACCTCTGCACGTAATGGAGCCGATGCCGAATCTTTAGAAGATGCAGTAATTAGAGTACCTGCTCTCCTGCGGACACGCGATCGCGCTGTGACACCAGAAGATTTTGAAGTTTTGACGCTACAAGCCGCTAGAGGTGCTGTGATGCGCGCCTGTTGTTTACCCCCTACAGTCAGTCAAGATGCGGGGAAAGTACGATTGCTAGTTGTTCCTGCTGCGAATACAGATGCGATCGCCAATGAAGTAGGTATGGAACCAGAATTATTTAACCTGAGTAATCAACTCCGAAATCAAATTCTGGCTTACCTGGATGAAAGGCGTTTACTGGGAATACAAGTTCAACTGCAAACACCTGAATATGTGGGTGTCACGGTACAAACAGAAGTCGCCTTGGAACCAGAATATAATCACCCGAACGCCCAGCTAGAAATTCTCAGAAAATTACGTATTGCTTTGTATCGCTTCCTCAACCCAATTACTGGTGGATTAGATGGTAAAGGTTGGACTTTCGGTCGTCCTTTATATCCTTCTGATATTGTGAATTTGTTCCAGCAATTTTCCGTTGTCCGTTATCTAGGAGTAGTTCAACTATTTGAGTTACGTTACAACGGTCAAACTTGGGTACGCTCCCTACCCCAAAACCCGGTCATCGACCCAGGTCCTTTAGGACTGATTTGCTCTTGGCAAAATCACCGTTTACGCTCTGGTCATGTTGTTAACTTGGTCCAAAATTACAGCCCTCCTGCTTGACGTATTATGACTAACCAAACGCTACATCTGCAACTAACTCCAATGCAAATCCCCGAAGCCTTGTCGATGTCCAATGTAGCTACAGGTGGGGATTTACAACAGTCAGGCTTGAGCCAACACCAGCAGATAAAATCCTCTGGTTGTGAGGTGTTAGTTTACCCTAGAGAACCCAGTGAAATAGTTTTGCAGTTAGAAAACTTGGGTAATCGACATCTACAATTAGAGGTGCGACTTGAGGGGAGTTTTCCCCTAGAGTGGTGTCATATCCGCATGGAAGGTAATATTTTGGCAGGGAGATCGCGGATGGACGCAGTTATTTACCTGCAGGTTCCCGCAGATTTCTTTGAAAATACACCACTTTCCCTACCAACTCAAACGTTACGACTGGATTATCAGAGTTTAATTTGTGTTTATTATACTGAAGAGGAGGTTAACAGACGCTTAGTCGAAACTGCAGCTTTACAAATCCATATCCGTCCCCGCAGTTTATATTTGAATTTTTTACCAGTACTTTATCGAGAAGTTGATTTTATTGGGCGCTTCTTGAAAATTTTTGAGCAAGCTTTTGAACCAGCAGTCCAAACAATGGATATGCTCTGGGCTTATTTAGACCCCATGACTGCGCCAAAAACGCTGTTACCTTTTCTCGCCCATTGGGTAGCAAGTCCAGTTAACCACCATTGGACTTTGGACAGACAAAGATTTTTAATCCGTCATGCTGTAGAAATATATCGCTGGCGTGGAACAAGACGAGGATTACGTTTCTATATACATCTTTATACGAATCTACCTTTAGATGAACACATCAGCAAAGAAACTGATAAACATATTTGTATCGAAGAAATACAGGGTCAAGGGTTTTTACTGGGCCATGCTAGCCTGGGTGAAACCACAATGGTTGGCGGTGGTCGTCCCTATCATTTTATCGTCCGCTTACGTTCCCAACCACCAAATTTGCTCGATGAACAATTAATCCGCCAGATCATCGTACAAGAAAAACCCGCTTTCTGTACCTATGAACTTTATATAACTAACCCTACACCCTACACCCTACACCCTACACCCTAATTTATGTACCCACCACCAAAAATTCAACCTCTAGAACGCTTAAATGTAGAAGATGGAATGCTAATTAATAAAGAACGTTGGTTGCGGTCGCACGCATACCACCGTCAGCGCCAAAATATACATTATCAGTCCCTCAACCAACCAGGTATTGTCTGTGGTTTAGGTATAAGTTTGATTCCAGCACCCAAAGATATCCCCTCCCAATACAACGATCAACGGTGGTTACAGATCCAGCCAGGGATAGCCATTGATTTAATCGGTAACCCAATTGTAATTTCTCAACCAATTGACTTTCACATAGTTATTGATATTAATGAATCTGAGGCGCGACAAATTTATATAGTCATCAGTTATGTAGACCCAGAAACGTTAAAAACCAAAGAGGTCAAAGAATTTGTCCCAGAAACTTTCCGCATTGATCAAAAAATAACAACACCTAATGCACTAGAAATAGAATTATGTCGGATTTTACTGCGACCGGGGAATGGACAATTGGAGCCGACCCAAGATGTATTTTTCCCCAATCCCAATAGTTTAGATTTTCGTTACCGACAAATTGCGCGATCGCGTCCTAGTAATATTGTCCGGGTCGCTCACTTACAAACCTCCCCCACACAAAGGAGCAATAGTTTGGTTAACCTCTCTTACCTCCTAAAATCCACAATTCATCTGACGCAGACCATAGAGACAGACACTCCGGCTCAAGTTAACTTTCCCCTTCCAGATATAGCCCTCGACTACGACCTGTTGTTTAACACAAGTGACCAACAACTATCTTTAGACCCACAAGAACTTACCAAACTGAAAATTTATTTAGATGCTGGTGGAGTCTTACTTTTAGAATCGCCCACTGATGCAGTAGATAGGCTAGAAAGTATTGTTAATCTCACTGAGACTTTTGGTACACCCTTAGAAGATATACGTAAATTAGACCGCAATCATCCACTGCGGACACAACCATTTTTATTTGCGGCTCTGCCAATTTTGCAGCAAAAGCCCATTCAAATCTTAATTTCAGGTGGAATTGTGCTAGTGATTGGAGATTTATCAACTGCTTGGGGATTGGATGAGAAACTATCTCTACCAAGAGAGACAATTCGTACAGCCCAAGAGTTAGGTATCAACATCTTGTATTTTGCCTGGTCTAGACGACAAATGACTCAATTGCACCAGCAACAACCTATACCCACATTAACTGAAGCAAAACCTCGATCTTTACAAACTGTTTTTGACAAATTAAATCTGGATAATTAAATCTCTGCTGTTCCCTTTTTCCCATTAACTCACCTTATGCCTGTTAAACTTATTGATGCTGATATCTCTACACAAATACTTACTTTTAAGCCGGGTGGTTCGCCTACATCTTTGAAAGTCAGTGTCGTTAACAACAGCAACCAGTTTGCTTCTTTTCAACTAGAAATTGTTGCTGCTGGTGTCGGTTCAGACTTAGGTTCTCACTGGTACAGTATTTCACCGGCGATCAGTACCAAAAAACCCCCCGGAGACAGCACAGATTTTTATGTGACCATTGTAGATTCACCTGTGGCTGGGTTCGTCGGTAAAATGAATCTTATAGTCCGCATTTTTTCGATAGAATTGCGGGATGAAGATAGACAAATACTGCGGTTAATAGTAGAGCCAGGAATTGACTCTATGCCTATGCAGCTAGAGCTACCATTGCGGGAATTTTCACTTTTGCCAGAATCAGCCATCGAAATTCCGGTTGAGGTATTTAATCCTAGTCAGAATCCGGCTTATGTCTCGCTCCGGTTTTCTGGAAATGCATCAAAGTGGATAGATAATGTAGAACGACAAATACAAATTAATCCCGGCGCTAAGGTAAAAACAGCTTTTGTTTGTCAATTACCTGTTACTTTAGAAGTCCCCAGCCAGACATATTCTTTTACAATTGAAGCTACTCACAGGAATGGTGTGGGGTCATCTAGTCCTGAAGGTTTAATTAAGGTTTTACCTGCAGGATTTGTCGATTTCTCTCCATATCCCACCAAGCAGCAAATACCGCCATCTCGTTTATGGTTACCACAATGGCGGATCAACTCTGCTACGTACCAGTTGAAGTTCCAGAATGGTAGCAATCTGAATCAAACTGTCCGTATTGAAATCAGTAAAGAAGAAGAAGAGCAAGGGAAATGTTTGCTGGATATTACACCAGAAACCTTAGACCTGAAACCTGGACAGACAGATGAAATAAAGCTATTGGTACGTAAGCGCAGACGATGGTTTGGAGCAGCTGAAAAACTTTCTTTTCGAGTCTTGGGGATTGTTACGCACAATTCGCTGAATGTCAACAACGAAAACCAAATTCTCAACCTGACCATATACCCAATTCTTCATCCTTGGTTACAGTTAGGACTAGCATTTTTACTAGCCATTATCCTCTGGGGAATATCATGGCTGAACCCCTACAACCCATTATTTTGGCATGGAGGATCTGTTAATTCTATACAATTTAGTGGTTTAGGTCTTACGGCTGTGAGTGGTTCGGCTGATCAAAGCATAATTAGATGGTACATCCCTGGTTTTGAGGACTGGTGGATAGATCAAAACGCAGGTAAAATTGCGGAAGATGTCGGTAAATCAGTGCGTGTAGTGCGTTTCCGCCCTGTAGATAATAACGTAATAGCAGCAGGGTTAGAAAATGGGGAAATCCAACTTTGGGAGGTTCTGGGTGACGCAAAAAAGCCTGAATCAAGTTTCTCTGTCAATAAAGGCGACCGTGTTTTGGATGTCAAGTTTACCCAAGACGGACATTATTTATTTAGTGGACATGGTAGTGGCGCAGTCATGGTCTGGAATGTCGATCAAGCTTTATTGAGTCATGATACAAATATCGATCGCCCTGTACAGAAGCGGCTATTTAATTTTACTATTTATGGTCTGACATTAGTGGGACAAGAAGGACATAACTTAGTCATTGGGGGTAGGTATAATAGCTTGGTAATGTGGAACTGGAAGCAAAACAAGCTGCAATCTTTACCCTATCAACCATTAGGAGGTCAGGAGGATTATATTGTCAGTTTAAGTAGTGCTGAATATAAACCCTATCTTTTAGCGACTGCTGATAACCAAGGACAAATTACTTTATGGAATATGCAACCATGTCTAAATGGCAATGGTGAGTGTCAAGTTTTATCACAATGGTCTGATGGTCATGGTGGTAAACCTGTACGTTCATTAGCTCTCAGTAATGATGGTTGCTATTTAGTCAGTGGAGGAGATGACAATCGAGTCTGGTTATGGCCTTTAACAAAAGAAGGTAAGCGTAGTTCTACTACAGGAACACTAGTTTTTTCTGAAGATAGTTTTTTCGATAGATTCTTTCTGCTTCACGTAATTACAATAGCGTTGATATCAAAATTGTCAATAAACATATTTTGGTAATTGCTGGAAATCAAGATAGACGAGTACATTATAAAAAACTCAATCTCGACCCAAATTCAGAATGTAGTCATTAATCATTCAGTTATTAGTTAAGTAACTATGACAAAAGCAGATTCAAGACCAGGTTTGAGCATGGCCCAGGTGTTGACACTACCAAAACAACAACGCCAAGTCCTGCAGTGGATGATGAAGCGATCGCTGTACCAAAGTGTGACTTTAGCCCAAATGGTTGCGCAAATGGATGTAGACCAAGAAACCGCTATAGCTGTCGTGGATGAGTTGGTTGGGCAAGGTTTTATCCAAGAAATCTTCGTGGATGGTGAACTCAGTTACCGGATTCAATTAGCTATTAAGCAGGGTATTCAGCAGGAGCAAATCCAACAATCTTTGACACCTGGTAGCCCCTTAGCCCTAATTTTTAACCCTTCTGGGGATTTTGCGGTTAAAGCTAATTCTCAGTTTGAAATCTCTGTAACTATCACTAATACAGGTGGGGAAAGTGCATTAATTGATGTTTTCCTAGATGAATTGTCCTCCCAACTTACTCAATGGTGTACCGTCCCCCGCCAACGTTTAGCTTTAAATCCCAAATCCATCAGCGAAGTTGTATTTGAGTTTCAAGTACCTCTAGCAATAATTCCCCAAACTTACAATTACTGTATTGTTATTGATGCGCCACAGCATTATCCAGAAGATACACCAATTCGACATGGTGCAAAAATTCAAGTTTTACCCGCAATTGAATCTGTAATTCACGTCAGTGACCCAACTTTCACCCTACTACCACAGACTAACCCGCGATCGCCCGTCCAAATTCCACCATCTGGGACACTCCAAGTTAATGTTCAGGTTCACAACCGTTCTGACCGAGTAGACCGATTTCGTCTGAGTTGTCTAGATTTAGACCCTGCTTGGTTTACCATCCGCTATCCAGAAGGTTTAGAGACGGCGGGATTAATTAGCTTGAATATGGGATTAGACCTTAATCCTGGCGAAAAAGGGGAAATTATCCTTTCATTCAACCCCCCCCTGATTGCGATTGCTGGTATTTACTATCCCACAATCCGGTTGTACTCGGCTAACAATAGCGACTTGAATTTATTAGATATAATCTATTGGGAAATATTACCATCCTATCTGTTGAATGTAGAACTCCTGACAATTGTGGGTAGAGTTAGACAGAAGAATGGTGTATTTGAACTCAAGTTAACTAATTTAGGGAATACCTTACGGGAAGTTACAAGTCTGGCGATCGCATCTGATGAAGATCAACTTTGTACTTATACAATTACTCCACCAACACTCCAGGTTTTACCTGGAGGAAAAGCCAGTGCGCAACTCCAGGTAAAACCATCTAAATGGTGGCGCAGACCTATATTTGGAGCAGGGAAGTTGATCAACTTCCGCATTCAACTAGAAGATCAACAGCAATTTCCCTTACCAAACGCGACATTTCCCGGAACTTTAATTTGGGAAGCGCGCCCTTTCTGGCAATTTGGGCTGTTGTTACTCACAGGTTTGGGATTTATATCCACAATCATCTTCATAATTTGGCTGTTATTGCGCCCATCAGCATCCCCCAAAATTACTCAATTTGCTGCTCAAGACCCTGTTTACGAAGCAGCTAATGGCGATTTCATCCGTTTGAAATGGCAAATCCACCACCCCGAACAACTACAAAGTTTGCTGATTAATGGTTTATCAGCAGATGGTACTCCTCTCACCCAACCGATTTCTTATTTCTTTGGCGGAAAACTTCCTCAGCAACTCCAGTCTTTTTGCAGTATAGGAATAGTGCTAACTTGTACCAATGTACCTACATACGCACGTAGCGCAGGAGATTATATTTTTGAGATTAAAGCATTTTCCCGAAATAATTCAGAAGTAGCAGCAGATATTTTGAAGACGAATACGATCAAAATTCTGCCAATTCCCCCAGCTAAAATTGGGGAATTTTTCGCCACAAAACCTGTTTATCAAGAAGTTCCTCGCGATTTTAAAAATCCAATTTCTAACCCTAAACAACCTCAAATTCAAACTCAATTAATTAGACCAGATACAATTCGCTTAAATTGGAAAATTGACCATCCAGACCAAATCAAAGAATTGCGTTTAATTGGGCGTTCCCCTGAAGGTATAGTTAATAGTCAACTTCAACGTTACGACCTCAGCCATAGTATTCCCAAAAGTCTCCAAGATTTTTGTCAAATTCAGCTTGATCAGATGATTTGTCAAAATGTCCCTACCAAAAATTATGGCGCGGGAGATTATATTTTTGAACTGCAATTATTCTCGAAAGCTGATACAGATAAGCCCAGTGTCGTCCAAAAAACGGACGTGATTAAAGTTAAACCCATACCGAGTCAAATCCTAGAATTCAAAATCAATGGGATTAACCCATTAGCAAAATATCAAGTTACTATCAATCCTGCTCATCCCATCCAAGCTATTAACTTATCTTGGCGGGTAAAAGGTAGTAGTAATATTCAGGTTGAGTTACTTCCTACGCCAGGAAATGTTGCTCGTACAGGTAATATACCTTACCCCATTAGTCCCAAACCAAATAGTGAAACAATTACCTTACAAGTAACAAGTCCTAGCGGTGACAAGGTAAGTCGTTCCGTTACTCTGGAAACATTACTTCTACCTACTACACAAAAAAACACATCTCCAAAACTTCCACAATTGAAAGGAGTTAATCCACAAACAGGAGTTCCTGTCATCCCTACTGCTAATGGTACTGGAAAAACTCCTGCTAATGAACCAACAACTTCACCATCTCCCACTCCTGGTTTATCCGCACCATCTGCGCCAGGAAAACTCTCACCTTTGGAAATACCACCCCGATTTTAAGCAAATAACTCTAAATTATTTATTTATCAATCCCAACTAATCCTAATTCTATGCGTAGTAAAAATTATATTTTATCTTTGACATCCTCCTGTTTAACTTTCCTGTTAATTTCACCTGCTTTACTAGCTGCTCCCATATCAAATCAAACTCTACCAACTTTACAATATCGAGCTGATTCAATGCTCAAGTTGGGTAATAGAGAATTACAGACTGGACAGTTTACAGCAGCTTTAACATCTTTACAAGAGTCACTAACTATATATCAAGAAATAGGCGATCGCTCTGGTGAAGCTCAGGTAATGGTGAAATTGGGCGAGACTCACTTTACGCTTGGTGACTACCCAGAAGCGATTTATGACTATCGCCAAAGTTTACAATTAATGGAGACATTGGGTAATCAAGCGGGTATTGCTGATATTTTAGACCGTCTCAGCAATGCTTACTTGAATCTTAGTGACCAGAAATTGGCGCAGTCATTGAAAGAACAAGCAACTATATTGAGGCGAGAAATTGGCAATCCTGAAAGGGAAGCCGCTTTTTTAAGCAATTTGGGTCTAGATTTTCAGAAAAATGCAGACTATAAACAGGCGATCGCTTTCCATTCTCAGCAGTTAGACATTTCTCAGAGTATTAATAACCCTAAATTAGAAGTTTATTCTTTAGATAATCTGGGTAAAATTCAGGAAAAATTAGGACAATTTTCTAGTGCGATCGCATTTTATCAGCAAGAATTAGAGTTAGCGCAAAAGCTGGGCGATAGTTATTTGGTAAATCGCACTTTAGAACAGCTAGGTTTAACTTACTATAAACAAGGCGATTTCCCACAGGCGATCGCATTTTATCAACAACAGCTAGAATTAGCTCAAAAATCTGACAATACAGTTAACACAGCTTATTTAACTAAACAACTAGGACTTGCTTATATATCTTCAGGAAAGCCAGAACTAGCGATCGCACTTTATCAAGACCAAGTTACCAAAGCTCAAGCAATCAAAGACACATTTGCTCAGGGAAAGGCAACAAATAATTTGGCATTTGCTCTATTTAAAGCTGGTAAATTTAACGATGCTCAAACTGTGTTAGGCGCAAATATCAAAATTTGGCAGTCCCTGCGTACTAAGTTGGATGATCCTCATAATTATACTGAGGAACAAGCTAACACATACTCTCTACTACAACAAATTTTCATCGCCCAAAATCAGCCAGAAGCAGCTTTAGAAATAGCTGAACAAGGTAGCACAGAAGTATTTTTGAAATTATTGGGGATGCGGTTAGCTACTGAATCAATAGGAACTGGTTTACCGATTGCGCCTGCTCAAATAGTCCCGTTGAATATTGAGCAAATCAAAAAAATTGCTCAAG
>Ga0116226_10004486_pt1 | contig 12394 bp, 11 predicted proteins | sample S1TSphfallax_FD_89692 | JGI IMG/M metagenome (GOLD analysis project Ga0116226, IMG submission 89692) | Host-associated microbial communities from peat moss isolated from Minnesota, USA - S1T2_Fa - Sphagnum fallax MG | ecosystem: Host-associated > Plants > Peat moss > Unclassified | place: USA... | reverse complement strand
TTGTAATGGCTGGATGCCTATTCAAGCTGCGCGTTGCCAGCTTTGCCGCAGGATGAAGTACATCAATTTCTCATCAGTGGAGAGGGACTCGTCAATCTCCATACCAAGTCTGTTTGCGACTTGTTGCGAACCAATATTATCGCGATGGATGACGGCGTTTACGCGTTCCAGTTCGAGATGCTCGAATGCATAGGTGAGGGTGGCATCAGCGGCTTCGGTTGCATAACCTTTGCCCCAGCTATCGCGGCTGAACACCCATCCCGCTTCAATGCCGGGAGTACCATCCGGGTAACGCAAGCCAGCGCGTCCTATGACGTCGCCAGTGCTTTTTTCCTGCACTGCCCACATGCCATAGCCACGTAGATGCCAATGCCCCACCGTGGCGGCAAGTCGCTCCCAGATATCAGTACGATCCATGGCACCACCCAGATATTGCATGACCGCGTCGTCGGTATAGAGACGCTGATGCATGCCGAGATGCTCTATGGTTGGTGCGATGAGCTTGAGGCGAGGTGTTTCGAGTTCGGGAATGTGCACTGACATGATGGCGTAAGTAATAGACTAATAGACTCCACGTCATCATAACGGAAATGCTAGTAGTACGCAGAGGGCGCCATGTGCCAGATCTTGGCTACATGCGCTCCAGGCATACCGAATTCAACTATATTCCTGCAAGTTGTTTGGGTGCTGACCGAGCGCAATGGAGCAGCGGGGCCATATTCGAGATGACCACTTGACTCGAAGTTTTGCGAAAACTGTGGACGATAGATGCATTGCCATCGTCCGCAGTAAACAGATTGAGATAAAAACTAGAAGCGATAGCCAAAACCTGCGCCGATCAGCCATGGATTAATTTGCACCGCACTGACTTTTGCACCGTTCAGTGTCACGTCGCTGCTCATCCATACTTTTTTAACATCCAAGTTAAAAGACCATGTTTTGCTGAGTTTGAAATCTACGCCACCTTGTAGCGCGCCGCCAGTGCTGCTGCTATTGAGGCCGCCTTCACCACCCAGAATATTGACGTTGCTAATCCGTGTGTAGTTGATACCGGCGCCGAGATAGGGATTGATGTCCGATTGGGGGGAAAAGTGATATTGCAACAGCAGTGTCGGTGGTAATTCCTTGAAGCTGCCTACATTGCCTCCATCCACATAGACGTTGTGTTTTTGTGGATAGGTTAGTACAAGTTCTGCGGCGATATTGGGTGTAAAAAAATATGAGAAATCGACTTCAGGAATGGTTTTGCTTTGAACCGAAATCCTGTCGGATGTGCCGATGCCGCCGATTGCATCGGAGTCATTAGCCGGTGAAACATTCACTGCACGAAAGCGAACTAGCCATGGATCAGCTTCCTGAGCCATTACATTTGTGCCCACGCTCAAAAAAATAGCGCCAAGGGAAAGCATTGCAAACGTCTTATTCATGATTGATTGATCCTTCTTTCTTTTTAATAGATGCAGGATCAGTCTAGTGTTGCAATGCAAAATCAACCTTGATTCAGATCAAGATAGTGCAGAACGTTGTGCCTGTACTACTCGATGAATAGTTGAAGACTTGAATGAAAAGTAGATCCGACCGAATCGTGCAAACCGACCGGTCGGATGTATTATCGATGGATAAATTGTTTAAGCCTCAAACAATTTTTGACCGATATATTCGCCTTGCTTCACACCTGGAGGGCAGGCGAACAAACCGCTGCCTACGTGTGTCGTGAACTGATTGAGCATATCGAACTTCGCCATCTTCTCGAAGATCTTTGAGAAGCCGGTACGCGGATCACGCTGATAACACTGGAACAGCAGACCCGCGTCAAAAGTCATCGCTTGACGCCATGGTGGCCAACGCTCTGCGATTTGCGCGACGCCATTGTCGAAGGCGAAGGCGCGACGCAGGATTTGTGCGCCATCATTCGACTCTGGCGCAGCCAGGCGCGCATGCGAATTTTCCGCGATCAGTGGATTGCCGTCCTTGTCGGTCGCATCCAGATCGAGCTTGTCGAATTCATGCTGCTTGCCGATAGGTGCACCGGAATACTTGTGACGACCCACAGTCTCTTCCTGGAAGCCCAGCTTCATCTTGTCCCAGTGTTCCAGCGCGATGCGGATCGGGCGGATCACCATGTAGCTGCCGTCGCGCATCCAGGACGGGCCTTCTTCGCCAACCCAGACGAATTGTTTCATCGCCGCAGGATCTTTGGTTGGCACGTTCATCGTGCCATCCTTGAATCCCATCTGGTTGCGTGGCGTTTCGCCCGGCTTGAAACCTGCCGAATAACCGGTTTGCGCCCAACGGATTTTGGCGACACCGTTTGCCAGCGCGGTTATTTTGCGTAGTGCATGCTGCACCACTTGTGCATCATCTGCGCAAGCTTGTACCGAAAGATCGCCGCCGGTACGCTCTGGAATCAATTGATCGCCTGTAAAACGTGGCAAATCAGCCAGTGCGGCAGGGCGCAACCTAGCGATGCCGTAGCGGTCAACACCATCTTTCTCAAACAGCGTAGGGCCGAAACCAAAGGTGATCGTCAACCTGCCATTGGCCAAGCCTATGGTGTCACCAGAATTTGGTGGTGCTTGTGCAGGGTCAGGATTTGCGTCAGGGTGCTCTGCCGTATGCATCATTTCGGCTGCAGCGTCGGTCCATGCGCGTAGCAGGGCAATCACATCGGCGCGTTGATCGGTTGTCAGATCAAACGCGATGAAGTAGGTGTGACGCTGTATCGGTGTTGCGATGCCGCCTTGATACTTGCCATAGAAAGCTTCGGTAGATGGCAAAATGCCCGCTGCTGCGGGCGAGGTAGCAGGCTTGGCCAATGCAGGCCCCGCAAGGGGCGCTGCAGCGGCAGCAACGGCGGCGCGTGTCAGAAAATTGCGCCGCGTTGGATTGTGTTTTCTATCTTCAGAATTGCTCATGGTGTTGCAAAAACGAGGGTGTTGACGTCGTCTTCCACGTAGTAAATGCCTTTGCCGTCCGGTGTCAGTGCGAGACCAAACAGATCGCCATTGCCAGGTGGGGATTGGGCTTGGTTGGAATCGAGCCAGTGCGCGTAAATCTGTTTGCCCGCGATAGGATCGACTTCTACAGCCTGACCGTTTTTGCCATTCGCGACGATCAAGTGGCCAGCCGGCGTCATTATCATCGCAAGCGGCCAGGCAAGCAAGCCTTCCTTGGTCACGGAGCGGCCTTTTCCGGCACTGTCGGTACGGGTGCTGGCGTGTTCAATTGCTGTAATTTCATTGTCTAAACCATCAGTCACGTACAGCGTGTCATCTGGCGACAATACCAAGCCAGTGGGGCCAAACAGGAAGTTGTCACGGTCGGCGCGCTGCGAGAAACCGTCACCGACTACTGTTTGGCTTTGCAATACTGGCGGCTTGCCTTCAGGAATGGTCAATTCGAGGCGCAATACCGTTGCTTGATGCACGGTAACAGGGTAGTGCGTTGCCGGATCGATCACATCAGGGCCTTGCACACCGAAACCGGCCATGCTGATGAACAATACAGCGCTATCGCCTTTATCGATCACCGCCATATTGCCCCATGGGCCATTAATGGTTGGGCCGGACCAAGTGGAAACGTGATGACCATTGGAGTCGAACACCAACACGCAGCCGTCACCCTTGGTCTTGGTGGTGCCATCGGTACTCGGTGAACTGCCAACAATGACCCAGCCGCTCTTCAGCATCGTCATCGCTGTTGTCAGCCCGACGCCGCCTGGGCAATCCTTCAGGTTTTGCGGTACTTTCGCAAACAGCTTGGTTTCCTTGGTGCTTGGTCGGTAATCGACGATGGTAGTGCCAGTCCCTTGCAGGTTGGAGATATTATTGAAGTTGTCAATCAATACATCATCCTTTTCGATGGCGCCGCTACTCACAGGCGCAACGACAACTGCGTAAGGATTCACGTCACCATTGTCCGGCACCGATGAAGTCAGCGTCTTGTGCTTATGGATGGTTTCCAGCATCCCTTTCGGGTCAGCGTGGGCGGCACCACATACGAAGCCTGCGCCCAGCAATAACGAGGAGAGAGCAACGTGCTTCGACTTTGATAATGTTGCAAAAAATTTCATGATGTTTATATATGCAGCTTCAAATTAAAACGCGATGTTTGCCCGCAAGCCGAGCACCATTTCATTCTTGATGTTTTGTCCCGCCACAGTTGGGTTTGGAACGCCGCCACCCGGGTTAAAGATGTATTGTACGTCCGGCTGTAGTTGCAACCACGGATAGACCTGATATTGATAGGTCGCTTCGACATAAGTTTCACCGCTTTGTGTCGGCGTGCTGGTGCTGGTGTAGTAGGTGGTATCGCGTTCCAGGCCGGCAACGCGATTGCTGACATGGGTATAACCCATGCCGAGGCCAATGGTGTCGTCAGTGCGGTAAGCAAATGGGCAATGCATGACCAGTCCTGCGTTCATGCTGCTTTCGACCAGATTGCGGTCGGTCAGCGGTGTCATCATTACGCGCGCAAATGCCGAGATGGTACGATTGGGCTCGTTACCGTCACGCCATAGCATGTGATCGCCTACTGCATAAACCGAATAATTACCGTGGTGTTTCGCTGAAACACCGTTGCTGGCTGGATTTGCCAGCGATAAACCGTCTACATCGTAACGTTCATCGTTGAACTGTTGGCTGTTGTACCAGGCGCCGATGCGATAGGTCCACCCCAACGATGGTTTGGCATCTGGTTCTACCATGCTGCCAAGCGACGGGTAGGAGAACTGCGCTTCCACCATCGTCAGCGTACCGTTACCCAGTGGGAAACTGGTGCCGTGTGGGTCGTTTTGTTGGGAGTCGCCGACAGTGCTGCGCGCCGGGCTGCCATTGAATAGGCCCGCCAGCAATTGCACGCCGTCGATCGGGCGTGCTGCAACGCGAATACCCAGGGCCGACAAAGGATAAGCAGGGCCGCCGCCCGGCATGTCAGCCGATGGCAACATAGGCCAGCCAAACATGGTGTTGGCAAATATCAATGCGTTCGAGCTGACGATGAATTCCTGATCAACACTCTGTTGACCGATCTTCACATCCAGACGGTCTTCGTCGAGGAATTTCTGGTCGTACCACAGCTCCCACAGGCGGGTGCCACGGTCGGCTTCGATACCGCTCGATGTTTGCAGCGATCCGAGGTTGTTCGAGCTGAGGTTTTGACCGTGAATCTGCAACACACTCATGTTAAACAAGCCGCCATACCAGCCGAACGCACGTTGTGTGTTCAACTGCAAGACTGCCTGTGTCAAACCGTCGTATTCAAAGCTGCGCTTGGTGCCGCCTTTGACGTTACCGAAATCTTCGCTGGTTTCCTGCACCGACAAGGTGATACCGGATTTGCTCAAGTCGCTACGCAGACCCCACATATCGCCCAGCAAAGTACTGCTGCGTTGAATGCCGTCAGTGAAACCAAACAAGCCGCCGGAGGGCGGGGCGCTACCGTCCGATGGGCCAGCCGCGATGGAAATCGGTGGTGGTGCAGCGTGAGTAGATTGCGATCCTGTAAAAAGCAGCATGGCAGCAATACCACCAGAGCCAAAAATGGCTGCAATGCTTTTGCCTATCGTTGAAGGAGATTGCAACGTTGAGAGGGTTGACGAATTTTTCCGGGACATTACTGATGCGCTTTCGCTATTGGAACGATGATGTAAACAATAATGAGAATGATTATCGTTTGAATACCAAAAATGGTCAATAACTATATGCAAGATGCGGAAGACTTACAACAAAATGGCTAGTAAGTTGGTGAGGCTAACTCGCCAGCAGTAAGGAGTAAGGGGGTTTTAACGGCTGTAAACGGGAGAAGCCAGCTAGTCGGCAGCGCTAGCTTGATTCTCAATATGGGACTGGGCTATCTTTTATTGGATATGGATGGCGAGTTTATAGTCATGTGCCATTTGATTGATATCTTGTTCTTAGATTATTTCAGCGATGAAATCGGCAAACCTTCCTCGATTATCAGCCTCAGTGAGGTTCAATTTTGCACTTCAGGTCTGCCTGGTTCGTGGAAGTGTGCCAGTTCACGTTCGGCAATAAGAAAAAGCATCTACTGGCTGTATGACGTGATGATATCTTGTTCCCAATGTATCCACGCATGAACCATTTGGCTCCTCGGCTGAGATTGCACCCTGATGCCGTTGTTCATCGCCCCGCGATGTAGTGCTGCTCGCGAAATACCCTTTGGCAACAAATCCCCTTGACTACACCACTCAGTTAAAACGGCCATGTTTTGGTCAAGTTGTCGTCACTTCTAACATCAACATGAGGTGTGTCTTCTATGGCTTTTTGTAAAATGGTGCCATGTCTTGCATAGTTATGTTGACGGCATTTATATGCTTGGTAGCCCATAGTAAATAATATCCAGCAATTATTTGTGCCACTTCTAGCATGACAGCTATATGCAAGTCAATCATCGAACATCCTGATGTTGAATTGACACACCTATCATTTCTTACAGGTGCATTTGTATATCAGAATTACTAGAATGCGCGCTTGCCCATAAAGAAGAGCATGTTTTGATGTGGCAGAGTTTGTTTCATGGGACCATGTTTTGCATAAAAGCATGATAACGATCAGAACATCTTCAAATTAAAGAAGAGATGAAATGTATCCACTCATAATACTCCTTAGACGTTTCAAAGAATGGTTCGTCTCCGGCGACGCCTTTCTTGCCTGTATTCCTTTACTCGTCATATTGTTTTTGCTCCTGCCGGATGTTAGTCACGCAATTCCCGTGTTTGCACGTCAGACAGGTCAAGGTTGTGTGGCTTGCCATGCCGGTGGTCAATTTCCTGAGCTAACGCCTTATGGGCGGATGTTCAAGCTCACCGGCTATACCTTGGGAAATCGGACCGATGTACCACTGGCAATGATGGCTGTTGTCTCCAGTAATAGTGTCAGCAGCAAGACACCTGGTACTGGCGATACGCATGCGGACTTTCCAGATAATGGCAAAGTCCAATTCACGACGGCAAGTCTATTCGCAGGTGGCAAGATCACCGACAATATCGGCATGTTCGGCCAGTGGACGTATAACGCCTACGATACACTGGACCCCAATGGACATTGGGCCGGTCACACGGTATCGGATCAATTTGATCTTCGCTATGCCGATCGCTTCATCGGCGATCAGACCGATTTCATTATCGGCGGCAGCATCAACAATAATCCCGGGGTGACCGACGTCTGGAATACATTCAACAGTGCTTTTAGTTCAGTGCCAAGCTATGTTCCCGCAAGTAATCCAGCAGGCAACGGCGGCTTGTTTGTCGCCCCCCCTGCGACGCCGATGATGTTGCAACTCGGGCCGGTTGCTGCTGGTATCAACGTCTATGGATATTGGAATCGCAGTATCTATGCTGAACTTGGCGCGTACCAGACCGCCAATGGTGCGTTTTCTTTCCTGAGTCAGGGTATCGCCGACTCAGATATGCCGAAGTTGAAAGGGCAGTTCAATCCCTACTGGAGATTCGCCTACAACCACGAATGGGGCGCCAATAACGTGATGGCCGGTATCTTCGGCATGAACGCCCAGATTTATGCAAACTCTCCAGAAACTAGTGGCCCAACAACACGTTATCGCGACATCGGTGTCGATGCACAATTTCAGCATCTATTGGATGATCATGTGATTACGGCACAAGCCAGCTATATCCATGAAAATCAATCGTATGACGATGCACTATGGGACCCTGCAAATCCAAACTATTCGGGTGCGCACTCGAACTCATCTAACACATTGGACTATTTCCGCGCCAAGGCAACGTATGTCTATCAAGCGAGTTATGGAGCGAGTTTGTCCTTTGCAGCTTCTACGGGAAGCACGGATGCGCTGACTTATGCTAATAGTCCTGACGGCAACGGTAATCCCGTGCCATTCGGCAGTGTTAACTCGACGCCCAATACCAAAATATGGATACCAGAAATATTTTGGATACCGATACAGAACCTTCGTGTCGGCTTGCAGTATTACCGATTTACCGAGTTCAACGGCGGCACCAACAATTACGATGGCAACGGTCGAAATGCAAGCAATAACAACACTGTTTTCGCCTATGCATGGGGAGCATTCTGATGAAGCGCTTACATAAGGCAGGTCGCATATCCTTTGTTCGATTTGCATTGTATGTCAACTTGATGGCTGCGTTGTCGTTATCTATGAGTGCCTGTACCAACGTGGAACGCTCACGCGATGTCGGCAATCCCAATGTCAGTGCGGAGGTCACGGCCAAGCAAGTGTGTTCGACTTGTCACGGTATGACGGGCAACGCCGCATCGCCGAACTTTCCGCGTCTCGCCGGTCAGCAGGCCGCTTATCTGGAAGAGCAATTAAAGAACTTCCGCGATGGGCAGCGCACCGACAAAGAGGGGCAACAATATATGTGGGGCTTAAGTCGCAAGATGAGCGATGAACAAATCAAGGCATTGGCGGAATATTTTGCCAAGCAAACGCCCGAGCTCAATGTCACCGAGAGAACGTCGAGCTTAGCGGAGGGAAAGACCATTTTTGAGAGCGGCATTCCTGAAAAAGGCGTACCAGCTTGTATGGCCTGCCACGGACCCAATGGCGAAGGTATCGCAGCATTTCCACGGCTTGCAGGTCAACACCAGAATTATGTAGCCAGGCAGATGAAAGTATTCAAAGAAAACGATGGTCGACCTGGAACTTCCATGGAGCAGGTTGCCGTTAAGCTCGATGCTGGTGAAATTTCCGCTGTTGCGGCATATGTACAATCTTTACCACAGTCCAATGTGGTTGCGGGCGCGGGAGTATCTGCTCAGTAGTTTAGTTTGTCGAGAAATTTTACATTGGTTCAGGGCGCATGTCGCGTTAATACAAGAGATGGCCCTGATAGAAATTTCAGTACTAATTAACTATTCCTTATTTTGAAATAAGGTATGAAAGTACTATAGAAATTCATTCCAACTACCCAGTATCTGGGGTAGTTCTATTACATCTCATCACTATTCCGCACATTTCCGCGCACTTATCTCTCGCGATATGAGAGTCTTTTCTCCGCTGCCTGTAATAAATAACAGTTTGCAACACTAAATGAATATGTTAAACCTGTGCGCAGTTTCAATTACATGCAAATTGATGGAGAAAATTCTTACTCCTCCAATTATGCGTACGGATTGAAAATAGCAAAGCACCAATATTGAAATTGAGGAAATCAGGTCTGGGTTCAAGTGCCGTAATGCACGTCAATGATATTGATTGCATTGCACGTTCAGTCTTGTCGCATCGAACAACGAGCGATAGCTTCCAGTTTCTGTATTTCATTTGATGTGAAGACTGAATTGAATTACCGATGAGTCAATTGCCCAGTTCTGACGGAAGGTTTTAGCGACGCAACTACATTCTTTCGCAGGCAGGTTCGCACGACCGCGACGCTGCCAAATCCGAATTTCGCAAACTCATTACCGCGAAGGTAAAAGGTGTTGTATTGATTTTGAGAATTGAGCGTAATACCTATAAAAATTGTATGTCCAATCCACTGAAATCTACGAGGTAGAAATAGTCATGAAGAAACTAGTCACACTCGCGCTGTTTGCATCCCTGGCATTTGCTTTCTCAGCAAATGCTGAAACCGGTGTCACGGACAGCAAAATTCTGATCGGACAATCTGCTGCATTTTCAGGGCCGAACGCTGAGTTGGGGGAGAAATATAATGCAGGTGCAAAAGCCTATTTTGACTTCATCAACTCCAATGGTGGCGTCTTTGGTCGAAAGATCGAACTGATCACCAAGGATGACGCCTACGATCCTGCCAAGACCGCTGAAAATACCAAGCAACTGATCGACAACGATGGGGTATTCGGTTTGTTTGGCTATGTCGGCACGCCGACTTCGATGGCGGCCATTCCAATTTTCACGCAGAAGAAGGTACCGTTCTTTGCGCCATTCAGTGGCGCGATGTCCTTACGCCAGCCGATGAATCGCTACATCTTCAATGTCCGTGCTTCGTATTGCGACGAAGTTACGAAATCCATCGCGCAAATGGGGCCGAGCTCGACCAAGTTGATTGGCGTGATTTATCAAAATGATTCCTACGGCCAATCGGTTCTTGCTTGTGTTAAAGAGGCGCTGGATAAGCAGGGTGCGACACCGAAGGTGACTGCGACAGTAGAACGTAATTCACTTGACGTTGCCAACGCAATCAATACTGTGTCGGCGGCAAACCCAATGGCTGTCATCATTGCCAGCGGCTATAAATCGACAGCTAAGATGATCACCGAGTTGAAAAAGAATTCGCAAATTGTCGGCTTCTACAACGTCTCCTTCGTTGGCGTTCAACAGCTTGCCGATGAGATGGGCGGTGGAAACGCACGTGGCGTGGTCGTCACTCAAGTCGTGCCGCCACCAACTACAGACATGAGTGAAGAAGCAAAATTTCTCAAGAAGGAATTGGGCAAAGATGTTTCATACACCGCATACGAAGGTTTTCTGGCGGCAAAGACTTTCGTAGTGGGTTTGAAGCGCGCAGGACGTGATTTGACGCGTGAGTCCTTCATCAATGGTTTGGAGCGTGATGAAATCGATCTCGGCAATATGCATCTGCATTACACGGCGTCAAACCACATGGGGTCGGGTTTCGTCGAACCAACCATGATTTCTTATAACGGCAAAGTCGCTTTTTAAGATGTGCATCGTAGGCTTGCAAGGAGCTTGAGATGAATACGAAAAAACTGGAATTAATTGGCCTCGTTTCGCTGGCAGTGTTCAGTATTGCTGCGGTTGGTGTAATGACCGCGTCGCGTACTGGTAATGGAGGCGCTGACGCGCAAATCAATCTATTGGCGTCCACATCGCTGATACAGAATGCGCAGGCCAGCCCGATAGAGCACGCAGATGGCGTGAAGCAGAAAGTGGTGGTCGCGAGAGAGCAAGCACCGATATACATCGATCTCGGTGCGAGGTTCTAGTCCGTTGGTGAGCTTCCTGTAAAAGCTCACCTTTCCAATTGGGTATGCTGGCGATGGGCTCATTGCCAGCTGTTGCATAGCCCTTACCGCCCGGCGGTCCGATTGTGGATATCGCCGTTGCGTTCAATTCATTGCGAGTTATGGTGTGTGGCGCTGCGGCGCTGCTATCCTTACACTGTTGTAGCATCATGTTGATAGCGCTGTGGCTCATTTCAACAATGATGCACGTGTGATTCGACGGCAATAGAAAGGTGAGGCTTTACGGGGACCGTGAAGGCTGCCCAATCACCGGCTGACTTGAGGATGCAGATGCATAAATCAGGTATGCAACTGACGGATGGACTGCGCGTGCAGGGGAAAGGTGAGACTTTTCAGGAACCTTGATAAGTCCATAGAATGACTCATCAAGGACGTCATCACCAGTAACTACTGTCTGGCATCTAGACTTATTCATGTTTTTCCAGATGCCATCTGAAAAAACCAGGCGTTCGCACTGCTAACGCCTGTACTCAAGAGTAGGAGTGTTAATATCGTTCTTAAAATGTGATGATATTATTGCATGATTAAATTGATAACACAACCTGTTAAGATTGACAGGTGTATTCAGTCTCGGCTGCAATCGAACAGTTGCAAGGTCCTACGGCTCGATTCGCCCTACGGTAACTGACGCGACGCATCATTTTTGCATGCAAAATCGTCAGTAAAATTCCAGCACATGCGTGCTATTTCATAACTCTTCGCTCTTGTCAAGCGCTCAGAATAATCCTTTAAATTTGAAGGAGTTGAATTGCTGCGTCTGCACAATGATGCTATAATCCAACCCGCAATAGTAGAAACATAGTCTTGCTGCACTCGATTTACAGGCTTATTGGCGGTAGCGGTCGTGCAATCTTGATGAGTTTTTGAGAATTTGCACGCCCGTGCGAGGCGGTGGTAGTGCTCGCCCATTTTTCAGCCAATTGTTCTGGAGTTCGATAGTGAAAGCAAACACCGTGTTTTTCGCAGTAGTAATTTCCATAGTCGTGGCAATGACCGCATCGCTCGGCTATTTGATGTTTGACCTGGTTCCAGCGCAAGACATGGTCAGTAAGCTGGTTCGTGTTTTGACTATCGGCTCGATCGACGTACTCTACGTCTGGTTCATGTGGTCGCATCGCGGTGAGAAGAAGTTTGGTCACCACGCCAACTAATTCCAAGCGAAATTAAGAATTCAAGAAAAAACGGCAACCTCATCGGTTGCCGTTTTTGTTTCTAAGCCCTGCTGACCTTGTTTTGATGGTCTTGTCAGACCTTCCACGGTGCCTTGCCCGAGTTCCAAAGCTCTTCCAGGTATAACTTGTCACGCAGCGTATCCATCGGTTGCCAGAAGCCATGATGGAAAAAAGCGTTGAGTTGCCCCTCCGCTGCCAGCCTTTCCAGCGGCTTGCGTTCCCAGATCGTCTCATCCCCTTCGATATAGTCCAGCACCT
>Ga0116226_10004485_pt1 | contig 12395 bp, 9 predicted proteins | sample S1TSphfallax_FD_89692 | JGI IMG/M metagenome (GOLD analysis project Ga0116226, IMG submission 89692) | Host-associated microbial communities from peat moss isolated from Minnesota, USA - S1T2_Fa - Sphagnum fallax MG | ecosystem: Host-associated > Plants > Peat moss > Unclassified | place: USA... | reverse complement strand
TCGACGACCAGGCGCTTTGGCGGCACCGGACTGGGTCTGTCCATCGTGCGCAAATTGGTGGAACTGATGGACGGTGACACCGGCGTCGAGAGCATGGAAGGCAAAGGCTCGACGTTTTGGTTCACGGCGTTCCTTCCGGCGGCGACCCATAGGCAAGCGCCGCTGTATTCGGTTTGCGCCTCGAACAGGGGGCGTCGAGTGCTCGTCGTGGATGACAATGCCACCAATCGAAAAGTTCTACTGGGCCAACTGGCGTTATGCGAAGTCGAGACGGCTTCCGCGAGTTCGGCCGCTGAGGCGATCGATCTGATGCAGAAAGCTCTGGCATCGGGGCATCCGTTCGAAGCGGCGCTTCTCGACTACATGATGCCGGACTGTGATGGTGCGGAACTCGGTCGTATGATCAACAGGGACGAACAGTTGAAACAGACCCGCTTGATCATGCTGACCTCCGCGGGGCAGCGGGGCGAGGGACAAATGTTTGCCGACATAGGATTCGCCGGATATCTGTTGAAACCGGTGGCCCTGAGGGAACTGAGCGATTGCCTGATGCGGGTGCTCTCGAGCGACGCCCAAACCTGGCACCTCAAGGATCAGCCGATGGTCACCCGGCACGCACTGCGTGCGAATCGCAGTCAAACGGGTAATCGTATTTTGCTGGCCGAAGACAACATCGTGAATCAAAAGGTCATCGTCAGGTTGTTGGAAAAGCTGGACTATGAGGTGCGCGTTGCTGCCGACGGCCAACAAGCTCTCGCCGAGTGGCAAACCGGGAAATTCGATCTGATCTTCATGGATTGCCAGATGCCCATCATGGACGGCTATGAGGCGACGCGCGCGATTCGCCTTCTCGAGAATGACAAATTCCACACGCCCATCGTTGCGCTGACGGCACACGCGATGAAGGGCGATGACGAAAAGTGCCGGGCAGCGGGGATGGACGATTATCTGACGAAGCCAATCGATCGCGTAGCGCTCGGGGCTTGCTTGGATCGCTTCCTCTCGAGCTCGCTGACCGTCAGCCGCGGGCCGTGACCAGCCCGGCAAACGCCAGGACCGCGAAGACGACATAGAGGCTCGCGAACCAGGCTAGTTTCGCGGCGCTCAAGCGCCCCCGGCTCAGGAGCCACCACATCAGGGCGATCGACACGAAGGTCACGACGGCCGCCGCGCTCAAGGCGCGGTCGAACAGCCACGGCGTGAAGAACAGGCCGAAAGCGCTCGGCACGGTGGCCTGGATCAACATGGAGCCGCTGATGTTGCCGAGGGCGAGCGTCGCCTTGCCCTGTCGCAGCCAGATGATCGCGTTGAGCGCTTCCGGCAGTTCGGTCGCGACCGGACTCAGCAGCAACGCGGTCAGCTGGGGCGTCATGCCGAGCAGGAGGCTCACCTGTCCCAACTGACGCACGAACCATTCGGATCCCAGCCAAATCACCGCGAGCGCGAGCAGGGTTTGCAGCAGGATCCACGGCAGCGGGGGATTCGCAGCCGAGGGCCGCAACTTGAGCGGCTCGAGTTCGGCGGCCGCCGGCGTGTCGGGGCCTGGCACGGCGCTCGTATGCACGTCGCCTGTATGCACGTCGCCCATGATCTCGCGCCAGGTATAGAGTGCATAGGCGGCGAGGAAGGCCCAGCCCAGCCAGGGTTTGAAACGAAAGGCGACGAAACCCAGCACGACCTTGACCGCGAAGACGCCCAGGAACCAGGCTTGATCACGGGCGAGGCGCCGCTGTTCGCCGCCGCTCAACAGGGCAGTCCCGCTCGCGCGCCGGAAGGCGAGGAACGACAGCCCCACGATCGCGTAACCGATCGTCGCCAAGACCAGCGGACCGCCGAGCGCCGCGCCGACGCCGATCTGGCGGTCCGCCGCGCTCGGCCCCGACACCACGGCGACGAAGGTCACGACGCTCTCCGGCAGTGCCGTGCCGAACGCTGCGAGGACCGTGCCCACGGCGTTTTCGTTGACGCCGAGCCGCAGTCCCAGCCATTCGATGCCGTTGACGAAGTATTCGCAGGCGACGTAGATCACCGCGGCGCAGGCGAGCAAGATCAAGACCGTGGACAGGGCGCTCACAGGAGTGCCGGGATCGCTGTCAGAACTGCAGGTGCAGACGGATCGCCACGATCGAGATGGGTCCGCGGTCGCTGTTGTAAGCCGGATTCTTGGCCCATTGATAGTCGAGCGTCAGATGCGCCCACGGCCGCGCCGCGAGGCTGTAGTAGGTTTCCAGGATCTGTTCCGCACCGGGATGCGGCAGCTTGCCGTCGCCGATCAGAGGACCCAGTCCGCCCGCATTCAAATAGCGCTCGAACTCACCCGAGATCCCGTTGACGATGGCGGCGACCCCGATCGTATCATCACCGCGTCGCCATGCCGCGCCCTTCAAGGAGAGGCCGCCGGAGAGCGCGCGATCGGCATCCGTGAACTCATAGGTCTCGACGTTGCCGGCGGCCTTGCCGAGGCGCGCGAACACGCCGAGATTGGCGGTGATCGTCTGTTCGAGATCGAGGCTCGCCCCGAGGCGGCTGCGGTACGCGCGCACGGCCGCCGTGCTCGGCACGGTGTCGGTCGCGGCGGCGAGCGCCAAGGCATCGCTGTAAAGACCCATGCGGCCGCGGCTGTCGTAGACCGTCACGAGCGCTCGTCCGGACGAGCCGAAGATCTCATGCCGGTGTTCGATCTCGCCGACGAGTTGGAACTCGTGGAAGCCCGGATCCAGATGCTCGCTGTTCGGAATGTTCGACAGATCGAACAGGCCGCCGCGCAGGGTCCAGGCGCCCGTGTACCATTCCGCGGCGGCGCCGATCGAGAAGCCCCAGGCGTCGGCGGCGTAATCGAAAGTGCCCGCCTCGATCGCGGTCCAATTGAGGAAATCGTTGCGGGCGTCGTGCGCGTATTGATTGGTGTCGAACACGTCGGGGACGCCGAACTTGCCGACCGTGAACACCCAGCGATCGGCCGTGCGCGTGCCCCCCAACTGCAGCTGATCCGGCTCCTGCGTTTCGCTCTCGCCGCCAAGATTCAGGGTCTCGCGCAGGAAGGCCCGCGGCAGGCGCAGATACGGCTGGCTGTGGCCGACCTTGTAGGCCTCGGCGCTGGGGAACCCGGCCATCCCCAAGGTGTTGTCGAGACCGAAGCCCTCATCGACTTCGGGTGCCAGCCACAGTTCGGCCGAACGCCATGGTCGCACGCCGAGGTAGAGCGTCACATCGGTCGTCTCCGCGCCCCGATTGGGCGTGAGGCTGTTGGCGCCCCCATAGGGGGAGGAAAAGTTGTCCGATTCCTGCTCCACGTAAGTCGCCTGACCATGGATGGCCCACGATTCCGGAGCGCTCGTCGGATCCGCGGAGGCCCGCAGCGGCGAAAGCAACGCGACCGTGAGCAGCGCGGCCTTGAACGACGCGGTAGTCGGCAGCAGGCCTCGACGCTGCGGCAGGCCGCCGTCGCGGCGCAGCAGTTCACGGGCCTGTTCCATCACTCTCCCCCTCGCTCTCGGTCGTATACTATAGGGGAGTATATTATACGTCCCCTTGCTGATCCAAGCGAAAAGCGTGAATTTTTTGTGACCTGCCGCCCGAATGACCGCAATTCGCGCCACGAGCGAGCGCCGGCAACCGGCGGCTCCTGGACTATTGGAAATTCGCGTCGGCTCTTCTATGGTGACCGTTGCCATGTCGCACTCGCCGCTCACGCACCACGAAATCCTCGCGATCGTTCCGCCGTTTACGCGCAGCGGGCGGCAGGTCGACCTGGCCGCGAGCGATCGGGCCGCGCGGTCTCTGCGCTTCAGGGCGCGGCCGAGGCCGGGTGCGCCAGGGGCGTTCAGCGAGACGCTGCGGCTCGACAACCCGGATTCCGGCCGGTACGTCCTCACGCGGGTGCTGACCGATCCAACAGGCCTCGCCGCGCAACTGGAGGCGGAGGGTTCGGATCCGGCGATGTTGCTCGAGGCGATCGACGCCGTGCCCGCCGAGCGCGCGTTCGTCGCGGGGCCCGGCTTTGCGCTTGCCCAGAGCCATCGGCTGGAAGCCAAGGCGCTGATCTTGACGGGAGCCGAGGTTCGTCTCGGCGAGTTGCGACTCGTGCTCGCGGAGCCCACGCGTCTCGGCGTGCGCGTCGGTTTCGAACTGCGCCCTGCCCAAGCCGCCGTGCTTGAGATCCCGGACGATCTGCTGGCCGTGCTCGGTCGCGATTGGTCGCCCCTGAGCCTCGATGCGGGCGCATGGAAAGGCAGCTTGCGTCTGCACGGCAAGGAGCCCTTGCGCAGCCGTCGCGCCGAGGCCGCGCTGACGGCCGGCGCGCAGCACCTGGCGACCACGTTCGCCGAGCCACCGGCGCGCTTTCACGAGCAACGCGTCGCGGCGCGCTGGGCCGTGGTCTTGCGGCGCGCGGTTCCGCTGCTCGCCTGCTTCGGCCTGATCGGCGCCGCCGCGGCCGTGCCGCGCCTGCATCTGGCGGAGAACTCCGGTCTGCGCATGCTCATCTTCAACGCGCCGCCGATCTTGCTGATGTTGTTCTTCTGCCTTCGAGAGTTGCCGCGCATCGAACTGCCGCCGCTGCCGCGGCGCAGTCGCAGCCCGCAGTGGCAGCCCGTCTCGCCGCTGCACTAGGAGCCTCCTGGCATGCTCGGCAATCCGATGAACATTCCGCCGATTTCGATTTCTGCCGCGAAGGCGGCGCTGATCGAACAGTTCGCGGATCCGGTGCTGCGGCATCGCGCCTCGATGCTCTGGGGTACGCGCGGGGTCGGCAAGTCCTCGATCGTTCGTCAGGTCGCGGAACACTTCGCAGTGCCCCTGATCGACCTGCGCCTCACGACCATCGAGCCGGTCGATCTGCGCGGCGCGATCTATGCGGACGACGTCCTCGCCAAGACCGTCTGGTTTCCGCCCGAGTTCCTGCCGAGCGAGGCCGAGAGCGCGGGGATCCTCTTCTTGGACGAGCTCACGGCCGCCGAGCAGCGCCTGCAGATCTCAGCCTATTCCTTGATCCTCGACCGACGTGTCGGACATTACCGGCTGCCCGACGGCTGGGCGGTGATCGCCGCCGGCAATGCCAGCTTTCACGGCGCCGTCGCGCACGACATGGGCACGGCGCTCGCCGATCGCATGTTCCACTTCAATGTGCAGACGACGATCGAAGCCTTCCTGAGCCATGCGATCGCGTCCGACTTCGCGCCCGAAATCATGGCCTACCTCAAGGTGCGTCCCGATAAACTCGACGACACCCAGGCCCAGATCAGCAACGATCATTTGATCGGCGCGAGTCCGCGCGGCTGGGAGGATGTCTCCAACGTGCTCAAGTCCGCGCTCTCGGAGCAGGCCAAGCGCGTCTTCGTCCAAGGCCGCATCGGGGCCGCAAATGCCGCGGAATTCTTCGGCGTATTGCGCGAGATCCAGGCCGGCGCCGACGTTCTGCGCCTGCTCGCCGCCGAGCGCGGCGCCGCCACGGCCGCGCTCCTGCCGCAAACGCTCGACGGACTCTACGGTCTGATCTACGGTCTGCTCGCCGTCAGCACCGAGACGACGAGTCTCGGGCGCGCGCTCGAGATCATCGAGCAACTGCCCGACGTGCGCGCCGCCGTGGCGCTGCCGATCCGGGAGTCGCAGACGCTCGCCATGGAATTGCTGATGCAAAAGGCCCTCGAGCGCGGTCTCGAGGCGACGATCCTCGACAGCCCGGTGTACCGACGCTACGCCGAGCAGCGCCGCAAGGACGCGGCCGCCGCGTGAGCCCCGCCGGTCGTGCGCGCGACGGAGAATTCTTCGGCCACCGCGGCACGCGCGCGATTCAACGCATGGTCGAATTCGCCCCGTCGACCGGCGGCCTCGCGCTGTGGGTGCGCCACGAGGACGTGGCTGCGCCCCCCGCTGCGCTCGCCGCTACGCACGTTCCCATTCACACCGACGGCACGACGATTCGCTACGAACCCGCATTCGAGCGGCTGCCGCTCGCGCGCCAGGCGGGACTCGTCGCGCACGAAGTCTTGCACATTGCCCTGCGCCATCCGCAGCGCTATCTGGAGCTCGCGCAGCGCATCGGACCTGTCGATCTGACGCTGTTCAACCTGTGCGCCGACGCGATCGTCAACAGCACGCTCGCGCACTTGAGTTGGTTGCAGTTGTCGCCGACAGGCGTCCTCCTCGAGCAATTGCTCGTCCTGACGGAGAGTCGCGACGCATCCGTGGAGAGGTCCCTGCTCGAATGGGACGTCGAGCGGCTCTATCAGGCGCTCAGCCTCGAGACCGCCAAGAGCAAAGATGGCTCGCGGGCGTCGCGACTGCAGGCCCTCAAGGCCGCCGCGGACGCGGATCTGCGCCCTGCGCCCGGCGCGCAAGCAGCGCCGGAACTCGAGGCGGAACAAACCCGCGAATGGAGCGAGCGGGTCGTGCGCGCGCACGCCGGCGACGGGGACTTCTCGATGTTGCGCGCTCTGCTCGCCGATCTGCCGCGTACGCGGACTCCCTGGGAGCAGGTGCTGCGCACGCTGCTGGCGCGCGGACTGGCCTCGAAGCGCTCGCTGTCCTGGTCGCGTCCGACCCGTTCCTACATTGCGAATCAGGGGCGCATGGGAGAGCACAAGCGGCTGCCTTGGGAGCCGGGATTCAGCGGCAACATGCCCATGCCGCGGCTCGTCGTCATCGTCGATGTCTCCGGTTCGATCGACGCGACGCTCATGAAACGCTTCGCGCGCGAGATCGGCGCGATCACGCGGCGGCTCGAGGCGGCTCTCGTGCTCGTGATCGGGGACGATCGCGTCCGCCACGTCGGCGTGTTCGCACCCGGCCGTTCCGACTTCAGCGGCATCGAATTCCACGGGGGCGGGGGCACCGATTTCACGCCGCTGCTCGAAGAGGCGGCGCGGCATGGACCGGACCTGGCGCTCGTGCTCACGGATCTGCAGGGTCCCGTGCGCAGCCGGCCGCGTTTTCCGGTGATCTGGGCCGTGCCGGCAGCCCATGCGGCGGCCTTGCAGCCCTTCGGTCGCAAGCTCGTGCTCTCTTGACGCGCGGCGCCACGGAGTCATGCACCGCGATGAAACTCCGGTAAGCTCCGCCGATCGCCCCCGCTCAAGGACCTCAAGCGCCCATGATTCTCGACCGCCCGATTCCCGTGGTACGCCAAGAACTCAGTCTGCGCGGCATCGTGCTCGGGGTCTTGATCACCTTCTTGTTCACGGCCGCCAACGTCTTCTTCGGGCTCAAGGCCGGGCTCACCTTTGCGACGTCGATACCCGCGGCGGTGATCTCGATGGCGATCCTGCGCGGGGTGCGCACCGCGACGATCCAGGAAAACAACATCGTACAGACCGTGGCCTCGTCGGCCGGCACGCTGTCGTCGATCATCTTCGTGCTGCCCGGCCTCGTCATGATCGGGTGGTGGACCGGGTTTCCGTATTGGATCTCCTTCACGATCTGCGCGCTCGGCGGCATCCTCGGCGTGATGTATTCGATTCCGCTGCGCCGGGCGCTCGTCACCAATTCCGATCTGCCCTACCCCGAAGGCGTCGCCTGCGCGGAAGTGCTCAAGGTCGGCGCGCATGGCGCCGAGGGTTCGGGCGATGCGGCCGCCAGTCGTGCCGGTTTGCTCGCCATCCTCTGGGGCAGCATTTCCTCGGCCGCGTTCGCACTGGTGATCGCGACGCAGTTGTTCGCGAGCGACGTCGCGGATTACTTTCGGGTCGGCTCGCGTAATGCGATCACGGGCTATGATTTCAGCCTCTCCTTCGCCTTGTTCGCGGTCGGACATCTCATCGGCCTGTGGACGGGAATCGCGATGCTGGCGGGGCTGATCATCGCCTGGGCCGGCGCCGTGCCTTATCTCACCGATGGGCTTACCGGGACCGGTTCGCTCGAACTCATCGCGAGCGGGGTCTGGCGTCATCAAGTGCGCTTCATCGGTGCCGGCACGATCGGCATCGCCGCGCTCTGGAGTCTGGTCAAACTCGGCAAACCCGTGCTCGGGGGCTTGCGCACGGCGCTCGCCGCCTCACGGGCACGCAAGGCGGGCTCGGGCGCCAGCCTGCCGCGGACCGAACAAGACATCCCGATCGGCATGGTCGCGGCGATCACGGCGGCCTGTCTCCTGCCGATCGCCTGGTTGCTGGCGAGCGTCGCCACGTCGGCCGGCTTGAGTTCGGTGTTGCCGCTGCTGGTCGTCGGCGGCGTCGCCTACATCGTGCTCATGAGTTTCTTCGTCGCCGCCGTTTGCGGCTACATGGCAGGACTCATCGGCGCGTCGAACAGCCCGCTCTCCGGCGTCGGCATCTTGGTCGTGATCGGCGCCGCGGTACTCCTCGCGGTCGCGGTCAAACCGATGCTGCCGGCCAGCGCCGGCCCGGCGCTGGTCGCGTTCGCGCTGTTCGTCACGGCGGTGATTTTCGCCGCAGCCACGATCTCGAACGACAATCTGCAGGATCTCAAGACCGGCCAGCTCGTCGACGCCACACCGTGGCGCCAGCAGGTCGCGCTCCTGTTCGGCGTGATCGCCGGCGCCGCGGTCATTCCACCGATCATGAGCGTGCTGAATCAGGCCTATGGCTTCGCCGGCACGCCCGGAGCCAGTGTGCACGCACTCGCCGCGCCGCAGGCGGCGCTGATTTCCGCGCTCGCGCAGGGCGTCCTCCAGGGCAATCTCAATTGGTCCATGATCAGCGTCGGGGTATTGATCGGCGTGCTCGGCATCGTCGTCGATGAGATCTTGAAGAGCCGCAGCCGCGCCTCCCTGCCGCCGCTGGCGATCGGCATGGGCATTTATCTCCCGATGTCCACCACCTTGATCATCGTGGTCGGCACGGTGGCCGGCTGGGCCTTCGATCGACGCGCCGACCGCACGCGCGATCCCGCGCAGACGAAGCAGCTGGGCGTGCTGCTCGCCTCGGGCATGATCGTCGGCGAGAGCCTGATCGGCGTGCTGCTGGCGGCGATCGTCGTGTTCTCAGGGAAAGATGCGCCGCTGGCGCTCGTGGGGCCGCAGTTCGCAACGGCCTCCGTGTGGATCGGCGGCGCCGCTTTCATCGCCTCGGTCGGCGGTTTGTACTACTGGCTCAATCGAGTGAGTGGCCCGGCACGCCGCGATCGTTCCGCAGCGCGAAGCTGAGCAGCAGGGCGAGCAGCATCAGCGCCGCGACGCACTGATAGGCGAGCGCGAAGGCGGCGATGCCGCTGCCGGAGAAATCGGCGATCGCGCTGATGACGGCCGCGGCCAACAGGGTGCCGATCGCGTTGCAGATATTGATCAGGCCCTGGGCCGAGGCGCGCAAGGCCGCGGGCGCCTCATCGATCGCGATCGAGCGCATGGCGCCCCCGACCACGACACCCAGCCCCAAACCGACCGGGATCGAGGCGCAAATGAAGCCGGTCAGTCCGAAGCGCGTGACCGACAGCGCGGCATAGCCCAGGGTCAACAAGCCGAAGCCGACGAGCAGAATCGAGCGTGCGCCGATGCGGTTCAGCAGGCGCCCCGCGCCCATCGAGCCGAACATGGAGCCGAGCACCAGCGGCAGCAGCACGAAGCCGACGCGATTCGCGGTCACGCCGTAGCCGGCGGTCGCGATCGACGAGACGAAGACGATGGCGCCCATGCCGAAACCGGCGGCGAGCGCGAGGCCGTAGGTCACCGCCAGTTGACGCTTCGCGAACAGCGTCAGGGGAATCAAGGGTTGTTCCGCGCGCGCTTCGACCCCGATCAGCACCGCCAGTAGCGCGGCCGCCGCGCCCAGGAACCAGGGCCACAACAAGAGACCCGAGAACTCGTCGAGGACGTGGGTGATCGCGAGCATCAGCGCCGCGAGCAGCACGAAAGTCACGAGGATGCCGCGCCGGTCGAGCGGCGGTTGGGCGCCGATGGTGGGCACGCTCGGCAAGACGCGCGCGCCCATGATGATCACGAGGGCGGCGATCGGTAGATTGATCAAAAAGATCCAGCGCCAGCTGAGCGCGACCAGCAGCAGGGCGGCGAGCGGCGGCCCGAGCACGAAGGCCATGCCATAAGTGGCGCCGATCAGACCCAAGGCCTTGCCGCGTTCGGCCGGCGCAAAGGTGTCGCCGACCACGGCGCTCGCGGTCGGCGTGATGCCGCCAGCGCCGACGCCCTGGATCGCGCGGCTCACGATAACCAACCAAAAACTGGGGGCCACCGCGATCAACAGGGAACCCAGGGCAAAAATGGCCGTACTTGCCAGGTAAATCGGCCGACGGCCATAGCGATCGCTGAGCTTGGCCATCAAGGCCGTGGCGCACAGGGAAAACAAAATGAAAACGCTCATCACCAGCCCGATCGCGCGATTGTCCACGCCGAAGGCTGCGCGCAGCGCCGGGATGGCGGGGCCGATGATGGCCGTATCCAAGGCTGCCATGAAGACGCCGACGAATAGCACGGGCATGAGGCGACGCGCCGCCGAGGCCTGACGGGCCGTTGCGCTCGCGGCAGCGGAAGCTGTGAGCCGATCTGCGTCCAAGGGGGAATCTACCGACATCGCGTCTCCGCCCAATTCCCGGCAAAGCCCGGGATTATACGCCTCAGCTCCACCGCCGCCGAACCCACCGGCGAGCCCTTGCCCGTCGCGGAGCGGCCAGCGGTCTTTGCGTTGCCTGCGCTAGCGCCGGGCGGGCGCCTGGTGTAGTTTTAAAGCCGTATGTGTCGTTCGCTCTCTGCGACGCACCATACCGCTAACCGAGGTGCCATGAGCCATTTGTCCTTGCACAAACTCCCTGTCGATACCTTGAACGTGCCCGGCACCGAGCCTTGGCATGCCGAGCCCACGGAGCCGGCGGTCACCGTCATGACCGATTTTCGCGAGCGCGCCTCCGTCACGATTGCGGAGACGGTGTCGATCGACGCGGCCCTCGTGCACATGCGCCACGCCGGCGTCCGCTCAGCCTTCGCAATCGACGAGGAGCGTCACGTCGTCGTGGGATTGATCACGGCCTACGACATCACGAGCGAGAAACCGCTGCTCGCCGTGCATACGCCGCGCAGCCAGGTCCTCGTGCGCGACCTGATGCAGCGCATCAGCGACTGGGCTGTCGTCGATTATGCGGATCTCGAGCGCACGACGGTCGCGGCGGTCGCGCAGCTCTTTACGGAAGCCGGGATCAGTCACATTCCGGTCGTCGAAACCGATGCCCACGGAAAGTGGGTCTTACGCGGACTCTTGTCCGCGGCCCGCATCAAGAAATTGCTCGCGAACTGATGCTCGCGACCAGAGCGGGGACGGTCGCCGATATGAGCGTCGTCGACGAAATCCTGCTGATTTACGCCCGCCAGGGCGGGGAGGCCTATGTGGGAGAACCGATTTCGGTCAGCGAACACGCCGCACAGGCGGCCTACTTCGCGCGCGAGGCCGGCGCAGCGCCCGCGTTGGTGCTGGCGGCGCTGCTCCACGACATCGGGCATTTGATCGATGAAGCGCCCGAGGACTTGCGCGCGTGGCACAGCGATGCGCGCCACGAGGAGTCGGGCGCGCGCTGGATCGCCGCGCGCTTCGACGCCAGTGTCGCCGATCCGGTCCGATTACACGTTGCGGCAAAACGCTATTTGTGTGCGACCGATCAGGCTTACACGGCGCAGCTGAGCCCGGCGTCCGTTCATACGCTCGCACTCCAGGGTGGCCCGATGCATCCCGATGAACTCGCGGCCTTCGAACGCGAGCGCTTTCATGCCGACGCCGTGCGCCTGCGCCGCTGGGACGACATGGCGAAGATCGCGGGTTTTCAGGCGCCCGCACTTGCGAGCTACCGGGCGGAGATGGAGTCGCTGGCGCTGAGGCGGAACTAGAGCTTTTCGAGCTGCGAAAAATCGCTGAATGGGCGCGTCGCGCGAGCTCGAACGCGGCATTCCAGACGGCAGTGTCGATGCCGAGTTCCGGCGGCAGCTGCCGTTGCGGGTCGTAAATACCGGTCGAACCACGCTCCCACGCGCTGCACGCGATCGACGAGAAAGCTCGGTCGTTTGAAGCCATGGAATTCACCGGGATAGACGACCAACTCCGTCGGCACGCCGAGCGTGCGCAGTGCCTCGTACATTTGTTCGCCGCCCGAGACCGGCACGTTGAAGTCCTTCGTGCCGCCCATGAATAACGTGGGCGTATGAATCCGGTCGGCATGGAAAAAGGGATAGGAGACCTTGAGCCAGAGCGCCGTATTTGCCCAAGGGGGGCCAAGCTCGGCGTTGTACTGCAGGATGTATTGATCCGCTCCGTACATCGAGAGTTGATTGGCGCTGCCCGCGCCGCTGGCCGCGGCCTTGAAGCGCGGATCGCTCGCGATCGTGTAATCGGTCAGGATCCCGCCGTAGCTCCAGCCGCCGATGCCGAGGTGAGCGGGGTCGGTGAAGCCGCGCGCGACGGCCGCATCGACGCCGGCGAGCAGGTCCTCGACTTCTTTGTGGCCCC
>Ga0116226_10004484_pt1 | contig 12395 bp, 14 predicted proteins | sample S1TSphfallax_FD_89692 | JGI IMG/M metagenome (GOLD analysis project Ga0116226, IMG submission 89692) | Host-associated microbial communities from peat moss isolated from Minnesota, USA - S1T2_Fa - Sphagnum fallax MG | ecosystem: Host-associated > Plants > Peat moss > Unclassified | place: USA... | reverse complement strand
GGGTAAATCTGGTAATTCTGATTTCGCTACTGCGATTAAACAAAGGTTTTCCTCAGCGAATTCATTTAAGAGAGCTTTAACTAAAGAGGATTTACCAGAACCGCGACTACCGTAAAGTAATACATGTAAAGCTGGCTCTCCCGACAATAAAAATTTTGTATTTTTTAATAAAGCTGCTTTTTGCCAATCATAACCAACAAGCGTATTTAATTTAACTACATCTGGATCACGTATACCCAGTAATTGACCGGATTGCCAGCGAAAAGCACGGTACTCAGCTAATAAACCTATACCAAATTTCCGGTAATAAGCTGCTAATTCCCCTAAGACATCAGCCCAATTATCTGATGCTTGAAAAGATTTAATTAACTCGGCTTTTGCACCTAGTACTTCAGATTCTTTATACCAGACTACAGGTAAAACTGGCGAATCAGTCACAACTTGTACCAATTCACTGAGAAATGCGCCATTACATTCATACAAAGTCTGTAATATTTGTAAATCATGTTTAGTCGCCATGACTAAAGCTGAAGGGAGGTGAGCTAATTCCGCTTGTTGAGCCAGCTTAGTCAAGGGATTTTCTGCGATCAGGATTTGATTAATTAAGAATTCTTCCCAAGTTTGATTAATTGTAGCCAAAGCGTAGAAATAGCTACCGTAGGCTTGCAGACATTGCTGTTCGTCAGTGTTTGCATAGCGTATAGCTTGCAATAAGTCAAGAAATTTTACTCCAACTTCATGGGCAAAAATCTTTTGGTAGAGTAATAGCGATGATGCTTTTCTTTGTAAGACTTGAACTTGTATATAAGAGGAATTAAGTATCTTATGCATGAATTGGATTAACTTGTGATCGGTTGAGGAAGTATAGGTTGGGTTGAGCAACAGCTGTCTACGTTCCTCAACCCAACCTACCATATAAGTGAAAAATAGCGCTATACTTCATAAAACTTCCGGGTTTTTCACCGTAACGATGATTAATAAAGATATAAGAGTTATAAGTCATACATGCAACAGGTGGTGAGTGATTCATTACCTATACGTTCATGTTTTAATTCTGATAATTACTCTAAATATGCCAAAGAGACAAGTATCTATCAAAAATTTCTGCCAAAATTAATCAGAAAATTCGGTGTATAATGCCATATTGGCAAACTTTACTATTAGAAATAAGATATTAATAGATAGTAAAGATAAATTTTGACCTCTCACTTAGTAAAATCAAATTACTGTTGATATAGGTGATAGAACCAGCAATTTAAGAAACTAGGAAATAATACATGTTATTATTACAGTCTTCTCAAAATTTGACTCAGTACCTGCAAAAAAATGGTCTATGTGGTGCATTTACCACAGTGGTAAATTCATTCAATATGCCAGCAAGTAGCCAAAATAATCAAAATTTAAGGGTTATATTGGCAGATGAACGGCATTTACTGGTTAAACAAAAAACTCAGCCAGATTTTGCCTCTAATTGTCAGGATTTCTTCAATGAATGGCTATTTGAGCAATTGCTGCAAAAGTCTCCTTTGGGCAATATTTCAGCGATCGCACCGCTATTACTCCACTATGATGCGGAAAATTCTCTACTGATACGGAACTATTTAAGTGAATATGTGGATCTAGAAAAATTCTATTGTGGTAGTAGTATTTTTCCCCAAGAGATCGCTATAGCCATTGGTAGAGGATTGGCTGAGTTACATTCTGCTACTTTCCAATCTCAGGAGTATCGGGATTTTATTACCACTGCTCCGCCAGGGGAATTTCGCTATCATTTTTATAATCCGGCTCAAGGAATTAACTCCATTAGTCCAGAAATTTTCGGACAAGTTCCCACAGGCGCTCTGAAGTTTCATGCTCTGTATCAAAACCGGGAAAATATAGAATCGGCGATCGCTGACCTAGCCTATGAATGGTTACCATGCTGTTTAACTCACAATGATTTACGGTTAAGCAATATATTGTTACATTATCGTTGGGAACAACTAGATAATTACTTGGTACGATTCATTGATTGGGAAACTTGTACTTGGGGAGATCCAGCCTATGATTTAGGTACGCTAATCGCCAGCTATTTAAAAATTTGGTTAGCAAGTCTTGTGGTAGACCACACCATAGAATTAGAAGAATCTTGGTATTTAGCTATGATCCCGCTAGAACATCTCCAACCATCAATACTAGCGTTAATTCAAACCTATCTCTCTAATTTTACCCAGATAATAGAGTATCATCCTGATTTGATTATCCGCGTGATTCAGTTTGCAGGATTGGCGTTAATTCATCAAATTCAAGAGATCATCGCCCATGATAAATATTTTGATAACAGTAACCTTTGTATGCTGCAAATAGCGGAAAAGTTACTTACTACACCTGAGGAAGCCGCATTGACAATTTTTGGCGTTTCTACTGCAAAAATCTTAGAATCTATCACCCATTTACCTAAAATACCGCAATCAGAGCGGGGGAAACAATTGTCACCCATTTATTATGAAAAAACTCGCTTACGTGGTTGTTAGTATGGAAAATTTTACAGGTAAGAATTAATCAATGTTAGACACCTCTACCGATCAAATCATTAGCTCTTTAGTTGATATTGCAAGTAATATACAGATAGAATCTAATTTTAGGATTCATCATCCCAATTATCTGCCATTTGCGCTACCTGATAATGTAGCTCATCGATTTCAACGTAATCCACCAGCTTTACAGCAGAAATGTCTCGCTCTCTTACTGCGCAATTTTTTGTATGGTGTCTACTACAATGGATCATTACAAAAGATTTTAGCGGTGAGTAACAAAGCTCAAGTCTGTGGGTCATCCAAAAAATTAGATGAAAATTGCAGTGTGGGAATTGATTGGAATTTCTACCAGCAACTACACGAAAATAATTTCGGTACTGGTTACTATGATCCTCATTGGCGCGTACTACGCTTGGAACCTGATGATAGTATAGCAGTTACTAAAGATGGGTTGACGTTGTATGTTGAGCCAGAATGCTATCTTCCATCATCGCGATCGCCTATAGTTGAAGACTTAATCGCCATTTGGATGCCCAAAAATCGACTACATAATGGTTGCTATGTAGCAGTAAGTAATGTCAGATGGGAAGAAACCCAGGACCAAAATGCAGTAAATTCCCATTTGGGTAGAGGGCGAATTTATCTCAACTTGAAACCATCTGGAGCGATCGCGCTGATGGCGAGTCTGACAGAACAATTAAATAGTATAGCTATTCCGTTTAGTTTTGAAGTGCTATATAATCCCACATTCTATGGTCGATATGACGCTGCTATGCTCAATTTTGAAGTTTCTACATATGGAATAATCCATCAAGTTTTGCAAAATGTTTATCAAGAGCATCAAGACCAGTTTCAACCAGACATTCCTTTATTTACCAAGTTTCTAGCTCCGGGAGTAGGTTTAGCCGAAGAACCAGACCAAAAATCTGTTGTTCAGGAAAGTTTTGGTTTAAACCGCTGTCAAATTGTCGCTAATGCTTTACTCGAAGCATGGCGAAGCGGTAAAACCGGAATTGAAGAACGTCTACGTGTAATCGAACAGCATTTTGCCCAACACTTCATTGATATTGACCACCCATACCTCAATCCCAATTCGGAAGATATCTATAGTCCAATCTAAATTTGATGATATTAAACCTGCTCTCATTACGCTAATATGATGTTGATGTAGGGGCGCATAGGAGTCCCTACCACTGTTTATTTGAGGAAAGGAAACGTTAAAAAATGAGTTTTACATATGAGCGCACAGTAAGATTTGCAGATACTGATGCTGCCGGAGTTGTCTATTTTACTAACATTTTAGCAATTTGTCATGAAGCCTATGAAGCATCATTAGAAACTTCAGAAATTAATCTGAGAACTTTTTTTACAAATCCTGCTTTAGCTATTCCTATTGTTCACGCCAGCGTGGATTTCCTCCGTCCGATGTATTGTGGGGATCATCTCGCGATTAGTTTAACACCACAAAAACTTAATTCCGAAAAATTTGAAATTATATATCAAGTTACAGTGGATGAAGTAGTTTGTGCTAAGGCGATTACTAGACATGTTTGTATTAACAACTCCACTAGAGCCAAGCAAGAACTACCTGAAATATTAGAGAACTGGTTAGAAAACAATCGGCGCTCTACAGAATGGGTAGAAAGGTGGAAATCTCGTCAGGAAATTATGTAGTAGAAGTTTCCTTAATTGGAGTCTAGCAGAAATTTCCGCGCAATTTCCTGGATTTCTAGATGGTTAATTTTACCGCGATTGTTACGGGGTAGTTGTTTTACTGGTATCCAATATTTAGGTATCTTATATTTACTTAATTGCTGTTTTAATCGAGTTTGAATTTCAGATAGAGAAACATCAGGATTTTTGGGTACATATATGGCGGTTATCGCTTGTCCCCATTGTGAATCGGGTACGCCAATTATACAAATATCTGTTACAAGATGAGTTTTGTTAATAGCTGATTCTATTTCTAGTGGATAAACATTTTCTCCACCTGTAATAATCTTGTCGCTATTACGTCCTAGAATATGTAAATAACCTTCTGCGTCTATTAAACCAATATCATCTACAACTAAATGACCTTGATCCTCCCAAAAATCAGGGTAATATCCCAAAGCCAAGGATTTAGCTTGAATAACCAGATTTCCTGAAACATGTTCTGGGAAATTTTCACCTGCTTGATCACAAATCTTAATTTGGGCGTGAGGGAGAATTTGACCACTACCCGATCTACCCACGAGGAAATCATCTGGTTTGAGCGTCGCAATTTGGGAAGCGGTTTCAGTCATTCCGTAAGTTGGTGCTAATCTGATTTGATAAAATCTCGCTTTTTCCAACAATTCTTCCCACGCTGGTGCTCCTCCTAAAAAGACTGTCGTAAATTGATTTAGCCATTTTGCTAATTGGGGTTTTTCCAATAAGCGTTGTAATTGAGTCGGAACTAAGGAGATGAAATATTCACTAGGATCGATTTCTGGTAGGCGATCGGGTGCTAATTGTTTAAAATCTAGAAGTAATAATTTACCACCTGTAGTTAAAGAACGCATAAACTGCATTAAACCACTTACATGATATAGCGGTAAGACACAAAATGAGTTAATTGTCTCAATCTGGAAATATTCAGTCAACCCTTGTACTGATGCTAAAAGTGTTTCCCAAGTATGGATGGTGAATTTAATCTTTCCTGAAGAACCTCCTGTGGGAATCATGATTGTTTGAGAAACAGATTCCAGTAAATTATCAGTTGAATTTGTGTTTGGATTCGACGAATTGATATTTCCTCCTGGCGCAATTCCCCAGACTAGATCTGGTTGGACTAAGTTAAAGACTTCTTGTAATTCCTGTTCTCCCCAATCAGGATTACACAGAAAAATCGGACAATCAGCTGCTACAGCAGCTAAGAAGCTGGCTAAAAACCTGACTGGTATCCGTTCAGCTAAGATAATTTTGGGCGATGTTTGCTTTTTTGATGACTGTTTTAATTCTAATAATTCTGAATATAACTTTGATGCTATTTCCTCAAGTAGCTGACTACTATAGCCAATCAGCCAATCATCTTTTTGCTGATGTTTTAGCAAGTAGTCTAGAGGTTTTGCCATTTTTTCCATAAATTACGATACAAGAAGCTTAACACAGACTCGTCAAAATTCGATGTTGCTATGAGTCTAGGTATACCTGATGAAATACAGGAAATATAGCCAGCAATTTTGTTTGTACTGATTTTATCAGCGCTGTATCCCTGGCTGTAAATGGCTGAAATCCTTATTTATAAACTTTTTTGATATACTTTGTCTTCCTCGTCAGAGGTAAATGATGATTTATGTGGAACATAATTATTAAAACATTATTAAAGATGCAAGTATTTACTTTAAATTCATTGTAAAAAAATATACAACTAAATCAATGAAGTAAATTTAGTTAAATCCATCGTAATAACAATGAAAACTATCAGAAAGGCAATACTTGGGCTTTCTTTAGGTGCAATCTCTATCCTATCTAACAGCCCAGCACAAGCACTAACTTGGACTTTGACTGGTGTGACTTTTCAGTATGACGAAACAGCTACAGGGTCTTTTGATTATGTACAGTCTACAAATACATACAGTAATATAGACATTACAATAAATAGCGCAACAAACAGCCCATTATTCACTTTTAACGATAGCAATTTATCCAGCAGCTACAGTGGTTCAGGTGAGTTACTGCTTTGTGACAACATTTATTTACCAAACTGTAGTAATCCTCCTGATCTGTTGCAAATCAGCTTTAGCGGTGATGGATTAAATGATACAGGAGGAACTGTAAGCCTATATCAACCCGGGGTAGTCGCTCGAGCTAATGGAGGATCATATGCAAATTTGACTGGAGGCTCGGTATCTACAACTGCTTCAGCTCCTTTCGATTTTCCGACAGAGGAGATTGTATTAACAATACCACTATTTTTAGGATTGAGAGAATTTCAAAAAAGAAAAAGTATACTCACAAAAGTCTAAAGACTATGGGAGTTTTCAACGCTCTTGCTCCCTGTTCCCCTTATTTTTGTTAGTGTCCGGAAGTTTTCGCCATTTTACAACTCCCATTTTGCATCTCCTTTCCCACAAGGGTTTCAAACAGAGGTTTTTTAGGTGGCGAAAACTTCGTGACAGTAACAAGAAATTCGCCAATTTGTTCTGGAATCAAGAGAACAAGAATAAATCATTCCCAAGGTTGGTTGGGAGGAGAGTTTTATGCGGGGTTAAAAAAAGGTTGATTCCAAAGCCAACTGCTCTTTGTCGAGATTGGTGTTTGGATATGGCGATCGCTAATTCCAGAGCAGCTTTTCTACCTATAGCAGTTTCAAAGACGGAAGAAAACACTGTGTCAATTTCGTGGTTTTGACAAAACTTTTTTAAGCGATACAGTGAACCAGCTATTCCTGGTTTAATCACAAATACTCCTCGCCAACCTTTTTGGAAACAATCTTCTAAATCTCTCAACGTCGCAACGGATTCGTCCAAAGCTATAGTCGTAGAATAAGACTGGCTTAATTCCATCATTTGCTTTAGTTCCGATTTCCCCAGAGGTTGTTCCAGAAATTCTATTTTATCTGGTATCTCCTCACAGGTTTTCAGCCATGTTTCAGCTTGTTCCCGTGTTAATCCACCATTCGCATCTAAGCGGAGTTTGGCTGAATCTGGTAATTCATTGATCAGAGACTCAAAAATTCCTAACTCTCTGGCGATCGCATCTACACCAATCTTCCATTTAAAAGTCCGATATCCCTGATTCCATAAATTTTTCCATTGGTGGAGAGCCTGAACTCCTGTTGGTAGTAGACCACTATAACTGAGATCTGTATAATCCAATTCCGCGTTCTGCTCTAGATCTGTGAGAGCTGATTCAAAACCAAATTGACAAGCAGGTAATTTATCTGGAATCGTCAAAATTTGTTTAGTTGTAATTTCCCCAGGAAACTGTTGACAAAAATCCAAAGCCTGTTCCAAAGTTTCTGAACCAAACCAACTGATGGGCGAGATTTCCCCCCAACCAATTCTTCCCTGACCATCAACTAAGCGGAGGATAATACTTTCACGGATTTCCCAGATTCCATAATGAGTAACTACGGGATGAATAAATTTCTGTCCTATGAGACGGAAAGATAATTGATAATTCATGATTAACCCAGCATGAATCCTGTACCCAACAACAAACAACTCCAAAAGTGGACGTTAACAGCAATAAATTTACAGTTACTCACTTTGTCCGGTTGGTCGTGATTCGCTTGGACATGACTGCACAATTGCCAAGCAAAGGGTAAACTCAACCAGCTTAACATTGTCCATAATGGGAAAGCTCCCGTGATAACTAATATCAGGTTTAAAGGATAGATACTAGCAGTAAACCATGTTAGGACTTGGGAACCTCTTTTTGTACCTAACCGGACAATAGGCGATCGCTTTCCTGCGGCTATATCATCTTCAACTTGATGAAAGTGCGAACAGAACAAAATTAAACTGGTGACAACTCCCACGATCGCCGAAGCTGCTAAATTCTCCCAGGACCAGGTCTTGGTTTGGCTATAATATGCTGCGGTCATTCCTAACGGACCAAAGGCAAAAAAGCAGATAATTTCGCCTAAACCCTGGTATCCTAAACGGAAGGGAGGACCTTGATAAACATAGCCGAGAGCGCAACAGAGCAGAATTAGGGCGATAACTGTGGGGTCTTTTTGCCAAAAAGCGATCGCGACTATTCCCAGCAAGCCAAGCATCAAACAGAAGTTCCCTATCCAAAAGATTAATTGCTTATTACCAGTTAAGTTAACTAATGAATGATGCTTATTTTGGTCGATCCCTGTTTCTGAATCAAAAACATCATTACTCAGATTTTCCCACACCAGAATTAAAATAGCTGCGAATAAAAAAGTAGAAAATATTGCGGGATTAAACATCTGAGTTTGCGCAAAAGCTACAGCCGTCCCTACCCATATAGGCATAATAGCCACGCTGTACATTGGAGGTTTAATCGCTGCTAACCATAATTTAGATTTGGGTGGAGAAATCTGAGTTTCAGCCATGAGTTAAGATGAGTAATTTACTTGTCAGTAAGATTTTATAATTTTACGTGACACATAAATAAAGAAAAACATGAACATCAGCTGGTACTTGACTTTAGCCCAGCAAAAAAAGCCAAATTCTCTCCCCCCAGACCCGCACGGGCCCGAAGGGAGAGAATATGCATCCAACAATCTTCCTTCTCTTAGTCCTATAGCAAGTTGAGAAGGAAAAGATTATTGGAAGATGCTTTAATAGTAATTCCAGCCTTGAACAGTTTTCCTCCGTCTGGAGATAGAGATCGCGATGAGAAATTTGTCAAAAAGGAATAGATACTGATCTAGACACTAACTTTCACTTTTGACCAAACTCCCTGCTCATCTTCATCAAATTGCTGATGAATAGCGTCCCAAGCAATGTGTTCAGATGCTAATTCATCATTTCCTTCTTTCAAGGCACTATTATAGCGTTCGATAAATACCTGTTGCGTTTCCTTTGATAGATGAGATCTAATTTCCGGTGACAAATCCTCTGGGCTATTACATGGTCCAGCCAAAGGACGAGCCAAAGTTTGGTCTAAGACATGAGTATCTTTAGCTCCAGCAGTTTCCAGCAATAAGAGATATTCACTCACGCGATCCTGAGGAACTTCGATTAACAACAGGAATTCACCAGCTTGTAGTTGCGTTTGATAAAGCGCTGCTTTATCTTCTGGCATTCCCAAAGTAGTAAAAACGGAGACTAGACCAACACCTGCACTTCCGGCGATCGCTCCACTAGCTGCTCCTAGTAAAATAGCACTAATCGGACCTGCTGCGACAATCGCACCGAGGAAAGGGACAAATAACACACCTACACCAGTGAGTAGACTAAGAAAGGAGCCAAACAAAGAGCCAAAGATCGCCCCAGTTCTCAAACCACCTAAAATGACATCTTTTTTAGTGATAAAGCCAGCAATTCTGGTTTCTGACTGAAAATTTCTGCCCATGACAGAAATATGGTCACTCGGTATTCCTCTATCTATTAATTTGCGGATTACAGCATCAATTTGTGCTTGTTCGACAAATAATGATGAAATAGTCCTTTCAGCTTTGTATGTTTCTGCCACAGGTATACTCCCGAACTAATGTGATTTTTAGATGTGTAGAGTGCTGCTTTGTTTACCTACTTACCCGTTACTTTTTTGAGCAAACCTTCTACTTCGTCTTTAACCGATGTAGCCGATTGCGAATTTTCCGGGTTTTGCATTTTATCAATATCAGCATCTCCCTGAACTTCGTTTAATCCCAAGCCTCTATGGGCATCTGTGACTTCCTCGCGATTCAAAGGCGTTGATCTACTACCTACTTCATCTGTACGCCGCTGAGTTTCTAATAATTGAGTAGTACCTTCTGTTGGATCACTTTGGTAGCTGGTAATTGCCAGGGCTGGAAGAGTGAATTGGCAATACATAAAAGCGCAGGTAAAAACCACAAGGATGAGGTGTAGTAAACGTAATTTTGCTAAAGTAAATCTAATTAATTTCATCGGAATGACTCAGCTAATCAATATTGTTTATTTACTCTTGTACATCGATTCAGCCAAAATCTAATCATCCCCTAGACTGAAGTTGGTGTAATATTGGGAAGAGAGAGATTAACTATAGTTATAATTATTTTGATTCCTCTACGTAAATCAATAAAGGATATGTGGATTCACAATCAAGTCTCCTGTAGCGGTTCTTTCTAGTCTCAAATCGTGATTTACCAGTGCCAGTGTTTCAAATTGGGCTTGAGTCACCTGCAATAAGAGGGCATCTGGCAGTTCGATGAAGAGTTTTTCTAATTGGTGTGGTGTCTGTACCATAGCGACATTCTAAAGGATAGTAATTTAAGCAAAGGATTGACTTAACTGACACTATTCAACGCTAAAGCTATTACACCGATTCATAGCCTGATCTAATCCACGTTTAAAGCTAAACTCTACGCATTGAATCACAAACTCTAGTACAATGGACATCAATTTAGTTTCCCTAGGAGAAAATTTTCCTAAGACATAAGAGACTGTATCAGAGTTATCCCCATTAGCGACATCTTTTGGCTTACCAATACCAATGCGCAGTCGGGGAAAATCTTGCGTGTTTAAATGAGAAATAATACTTTTCATCCCATTATGACCACCAGCAGAACCAGATAAACGCAAGCGAGTTTTGCCTAAAGGTAAATCCAGATCATCGTAAATGACTAAAACGGATTCCGATGGGATTTTATACCAATTAGCTACCGCTTGTACTGATTGTCCGGAGAGATTCATATAGGTTAAAGGTTTGAGTAAACGAATTTTACCCAGATAGGGGATAGTATTTTCGCCAAACAAACCTTGAAATTTACGATTTTCTACCATTGGAATTTGCCAAGTCCGAGAGAGCCCATCTACAGCTGCAAAGCCAATATTATGTCGGGTTTGATCATATTTAGGCTCTGGATTTCCCAAACCTACAATCAACTGCGGAATCACCAAAGCTGGTTGAATAGACTCTTGCGTCATCCATCTGTTACCCTTTTAAATTATCGGGCTGTGATTTTGTTGCCGAGGGGATTTGCTTTTGTGCCAACTCAGCGTTTGTTTTGATGGATTCTTCCATTTGTTCAGCTTCTCGTTTAAACTCATTTTGAAATTCATTAGAAGCTTCTTGAAAACTGCGGACTGTTTTACCAAAGCTACGTCCAATTTCTGGCAGTTTCTTAGGTCCAAAGATTAATAGAGCTACAACCATAATCAAAATAATTTCTGGCAGACCCATGCCAAATAAATTCATGTTTCACCGCCTACAGATTCTGACTTTATCTATGATAGTACTAAATCTCTAGTACTGGAATACTTATCGTTGCTCAACAGATTAAAAGAAGCAGGGGGAGCAGGGGGAGCAGGGGAGGAAAGAAAACTGCTATTTAGCAATTTTGTTCAAGTAGCAGATATTACTACTAAAAACAATTGTATTGACCTTGAGGAAATAAGTATAAATTCTCTCTCCCCCTGCCTCCTCCTGCTTCTAACTGCCTAAGCTGCGCCAATCAACAAGTACATCCTGAATGATTAATGACTTATTGTAAAGTTGCAGAATAATTAGCAGAAACACAAAAAATAGCAGCATAAAAACAGCCATTAAAGGGGTAGTACCCCAGCCAGGAGCGACTTTACCATATTCAGCATTCAGTGGTCTGAGAATATCTCCTAATCTAGTCCGTTGTGCCATAACTCACCTAATTCCAATTACCAAAGCTTGTTTTTATCTTCTTTATCGCCAATCCAGAGTGCTAATTCGCGTCGAAGTAAGAACTCCTCAATTAGCAGCAGTATCTTGAATATGAATATCATACATCATGAAGTCAGGTGATCTATCATCGTTTCCCTCAACCTGGAAAATATGACTTAGGCTAAATTTTTAGTTAATTTTTGTAATATTCTATAAACATAGCTCTCATAATATATTTAATTTATGGACTTAGATCCTGGTTTAACTGTGAGTATTGCTGTCGGACTGGCGCTAGTTGTTATTACCGGCGCAGCAATTTATACCTCTTTCGGACCACCCAGCAAAACATTAAGCGACCCTTTTGAAGAACACGAAGATTAGGAAAGCGTAAAGCCTATACTATAAGAACAGGGGAGTTCTCTAAGCAGGGGAGCATGGGGGTAGGAGAGCAGGAGCAGAAAAAATTTATACTTGTTGCCTCAAAGTCAATACAATTGTTTTTAGCAATGAATTCTGCGAGTTAAACAAGCATAATCTTCTTAATAAACAGCAGTTTTCTTTTCTCCCCTGCTCCCCTGCTCCCCTGCTCCCCTGTTCCCCTGTTCCCCTGTTCCC
>Ga0116226_10004482_pt1 | contig 12397 bp, 14 predicted proteins | sample S1TSphfallax_FD_89692 | JGI IMG/M metagenome (GOLD analysis project Ga0116226, IMG submission 89692) | Host-associated microbial communities from peat moss isolated from Minnesota, USA - S1T2_Fa - Sphagnum fallax MG | ecosystem: Host-associated > Plants > Peat moss > Unclassified | place: USA... | reverse complement strand
CTTAGCGCCGTGCAGGTGATCCGCGATGCGACCGCCCCCGATGCCCGCTTCGTCCACATCCGCAGTTTCGACGAGGTGGCGTCCCTGCCAATCCGCTACGCAGCGGAGTAGCGCAGCGCGCATCCCAGCGTTGGAGTCTGATCCTGACGACGCTCGTTCTTATTGAAGCCCACAGGACAATGTTGCCTCAGCTGCGGTGATTCGAGCCACTACGGCATGAATAGGGTCCGCTCGATGCGTCCGCGTTCCTGCTAGGCCGTGTGGACGGATTTGACCAGCAATAGACCACAGGCAAAGCTGACTATAGCTGAATAGCTGATATCGGTTTTCTCGCAGGCCGCAGCGCATGGCGACGCGCTTGAACCGCTTGAGCTTGCCGATTGTCTGTTCGATGCGCGCCCTGAGTTTATAGAGGCGCTTCGGGAAAAAACGTCCTCGCTGCTTGGAATTTTCCCGGCGCGGAATGACCGGCGTGATGTCTCGCGCGCGTGCCGCATCCCGATTGGCTTGGCTGTCGTATCCCTTGTCCGTCATTGCAATCCGCGGTCGGATGTCCGGGCCGAAGTCGAGCGAAATCTCGAACTGTGTGCTATCGCTGACCTCGCCGCCGGTCAGATGAAAGTCTAGAGGATTGCCGTCGAGATCGGTCTTGAGGTGGATTTTGGTCGAGAAACCGCCGCGCGAGCGGCCGAACGCCTGTCGCTGCTGCCCCCTTTTGCCCCGGCGGCCGAGACGTGCGCCCGCGCTACGGTGCTATCGAAGCACTGGACCAAGTGTGCCGTCTGGCTACATTCGGCCAGCATCTGGAAGAATGCCTCGAATACCCCGGAGCGACTGAGCCGCCAAAATCGCTTCCATACGCTGTTCCATTTGCCATATTCGCTGGGAAGCGCGCGCCACGTTATGCTGTGGACCGTGAAGTAGTGAAGGGCTTCCAGGAATTTACGATCATCGTGGCCCGGCTCTCCCCGATTCGATTGCGCTGCATCAAACACCTCCAGAACGATCGACCAATCGCGCTCCGTCATTCCAGTCAGCATGTCCGGCTCCCTGATGCCGGTCACGCATTGATTCGAACAAAACCCGATTCGGGAATCGGCTAAAAACGCACGGCAGCGATTCCGTCCACACGGCCTAAGGCGAGATCGAACTTGTTCTCGCGCAGCCAAGTAGCCAGACGCGTGCGCATCGCGGATGGCAACACGACAGCAGAAGCGGTTTTACCCCAACAACCCCAATCAGAGTGGAATCTGAGCGATATGACAGCCAAGTCGACGCGGGGGCTGTGCTCTCGCGCGGCATGACACCGGCCGTCCCCGTCATGCGCTGCCAGAGGACCGATATCAGCTATTCTGCCATCGTAGGTTTGGGGTGCGAGCCGACGATCGTCAAAACCATCCAAAGGGGCTAAAAGAAGACAAAAGACTGGACCACGATGTTCCTACGGCGTCGGTCGGCGCGGTCGGATCGATGCAGGCAGTGTGGAAAGACCAGCGCGAAACGGAACCATCGGTGACCGAGTCATATCACTTGAGCATCGAGACTTCGGTGGGTTGCTGCCGAGGAAACCAATACCACTCGTGGTTGGGACCGTAGGTGAAACGGGTGGTTTCGCCGACGCGGTCGTCGTAGATCCGATAATTGGTGATGTAAGGCTGGTCGGCAAAGGACGGCCACGCACATAGCACGAACGAATATTGCTCGACCGTCTCCATCGGCTTGGCGAGATTGATCGACACAAACCGGCGAGACATCTTCCTGTCGGCCTCTTCCTCGGTGTAACGCTGCGTTCGGCCGAAATTCCGCAGGTTCTTGGTCGGCAATTCGCGGCAGCGTACTCAGCCGCTGTTGTCGTTCAGATCGTTGTGCACAATGTTCGCGTATTGGGCGTTGACGCCCGTATTCTTGCTCGCCTGATCCTCCGTACGATCACCCTGGTAATCCTTGTCGAAGACATCGTGGTTGTAGACCAGCGCATCCGTTGCGCCCGGGAAGAAGTCGAGGAGGAGCTTCTCGATTTCGGGGTAGAACACGCGCTCCACCTCGGCCCAATCGTAAAAGTTCTGGCAGCCGGATTCCATGTGCGCCAGTGACACGCCGAGACGGTCCATGCTTTCGGGGCTATTAGGCGATAGGCCCGGATACTACTCGCCGATGCGCCGCGCATCCCGCAGTAGCTGCGGGAAAAAAAGGTCCCGCCGCGGGTTATCTTGCTCCTCCTTCCGCAGTAACGCCGCCACATCGGCGCGTGCCGGATCGCGCCAGAAGGCGTTGGACGAAACCACCGAGTAGGTCGGCTGCTCATAGATCGTATAGGGCAGGAGCAGCGCCAAGCCGCCTTCTGGCGCTTCGATGCCTTTCGCGTTTATGTGGTCCAGGTACTCGCTGAACTCGCGAAATCCAAGGCCCCATCGCGTCTCGATCGGGCCTCGCGGCGCATTTTCGATCATGTCGATGACACGCTGGCCCTCACCCTCTGCTTGCGATGTCCAGATCCAGTGCGTCCAACACGATGCTGCTGCCGAACGCGCGGCCGACACCGCGCAGCGACACGCGAGCGCCGGTGTTTTGCGCCTCGGCGTCGTGCGCAGGCGCCGTCATATCTAGCATGTCAGTGTTGTCCGCCCACGAAGTTCGGATGCCACGACAGGCACCTTCGTTCCAGTGCGCGGGCCATGACGTCGGCGAGTTTGCCGAGCAGGGTGTAGAGCAGCACGCCGACCAGCACGATGTCGGTTTGCAGAAATTCACGGGCATTCATCGTCATGTAGCCGATACCGGCATTGGCGGAGATGGTTTCCGCCACGATCAGCGTCAGCCACATGATGCCGAGGCCGTAGCGCACGCCGAGCAGGATCGAGGGCATCGCGCCTGGCAAAATCACCCGCCAGAACATCGCGGCGCGGGACAGGCGATACACGCGGCCCATCTCGATCAGGCCGGGATCGACGAGGCGGACGCCGTGATACGTGTTCAGGTAGATCGGGAAGAACACGCCCACGGCCACAAGGAACAGTTTGGCCGGCTCGCCGATGCCGAACCACAGGATCACCATCGGGATGATCGCCAGATGCGGGATGTTGCGCAGCATCTGCAACGTCGTGTCGAGCAACCGCGAGGCCAGCGACGACATGCCGTTCAACATGCCGAACAACAGCCCGAGGCCGCCGCCGATGGCGAATCCGCCGGCGGCGCGCTGGCAACTGATGGCGGCATGGTGGAACAGCTCGCCGCTGAGGGCCAGGGCCCAGGCGGCACGGCCGATGGCGAACGGGGATGGCAGGGTGCGGCGGCTGATCCAGGCTTGGTCGCAGGCGATCGGCCAGGCGATCAAAGTCAGGATTGGCACCACCCAGGGCACCAGCGGGCGCGCGTCGAAGCGCAGCCGGGGCCATGCGAGGGGCGGAGCGGAGAGGGAGAGGCTCATGGGCGGTGTCCGCTGCTCGGTCGAAAGCCCGCTGCCTTGCTTGAAGAAGGTTGGATAGCGCGACCGCTTACCCCGGCCCTCTCCCACAATGGCACAGGGGGTCGAAGCACGGCATTCACGACGGGGGCGCCCACAGTGCTTCGCGGATGGAGACCGGGACCGGGATCAGATGCAGGGCGAAAAACGTGTCGGCGATGCGCTGCTGGTCCGCGACGGCTTCGAGCGTCATCGGGCTGACACCGTAGGCCAGCCGGCCGACGGCCGTCCGAACGACGGATACGGGGAGTTTCAGGCTCGGCGTCAGGAGCGCCACTGTTTCGTCGGGATGCGCCTCGGCCCAGTTGTCGGTGGCGGCCACTTGCTGCAACAGCGCCGTCAGCAAGGCTGGCTGCGAGGCGACGAAGTCGCGGGTGGCCAGGAAATACTGGCGGTTCGGCGCCAGACCCGTCCCGTCGGTCAGCACGCGCGCGCCGGTTGCCGCCTGCCCCGCCGCGAAGAACGGATCCTAGATTGCCCAGGCGTCCACCGCGCCCTCCTCGAACGCCGCGCGGGCGTCGGCGGGGGCCAGATAGACTGGCTCGATATCGCCGGGCGTGAGGCCCGCCGACTTCAACGCCTACACCAGCAGGAAATGCACGTTGGAGCCTTTGTTCAGCGCCACCCGCTTGCCCTTGAAATCGGCGGCGGTCTTTACCGTACTGTCGTGCGGCACCAGCATCGCCTCGCCGGCTGGGGACGGGGGTTCGACCTCGACATACAGCAGCGGCGCGCCGGCAGTCTCGGCGAACACCGGCGGCGCTTCGCCGGTGGTGCCGAAATCCAGCTCGCCGACATTCAGCGCCTCCAGCAACGGGGGCCGCCGGGAAATTCCGTCCAGCGCACCGTCCAGCCGAGTTTGGCCAGCACCGGCTCCAGCGTGGCGCGTTCCCGCAGGATGACGAGGGTGCCGTATTTCTGCACGCCGATACGAAGGGTCTTGTCGGCAGCCAGCGACGGTGTCGCGGACAGACCGAGCAGGAGGGTGAGGCTGGCGGCGGCCAGCGCGACCCGGTGGCGCAATGGGCGCATCGGGCGCATCATAGCCACAAATGGCGCGCCGGCTTCACGCCGTTCAGATAGTAGTTGCCGACGTGAAAAAACTTCCAGCGCACCGGGTCGTGCAGCGTGTGGGTGCGGGCGTTGCGCCAGTGGCGGTCCAGGCCGTGGGAGGCGAGCGTCGAACGGGTGCCGCCCAGCTCGAACAACTTGTTGGCGGCGAGAATAGCGATTTCCGTGGTCAGCACCTTGGCCTCGGCGACCGCGATGGCGGCCTCGGCCACCGTCTCCTCGTTCGGCTCGGCAATCGCAACGTCGGTCAGCAGGGCCGCGCGTTCCAGGATCGCCTCGGCGGCGTGCAGCTTGATTTCAAGGTCGCCGATGGCGGCGATGGTGAAATGGTCCTCGGCCGCCGTCTCCTGCCCGCTGTCCACCCACGGGCGGGCCTTGGTGCGGATGAAGGCGATGGTGTCGGCGATGGTGCCCTTGGCGATGCCGGCGTCGATGGCAGCTTGCAGAATCTGCGAGATCGGGCCCGAGGCGGTCGGCCGCTCGAACGCCAGATGCGCCGGCACGGACAGGCGCTTCGGCACCCGAACCTCGGTGAAATTGACGGTGCCCGAGGCGGTGGTGCGCTGGCCGAAGCTGGACCAGTCGTTGACCACCTCCAGCCCCGGCGCGTTACGGTCGGCGAAGACGATGTGGACCTTTCCGGTCGGATCGACCGCCGCGACCGGGACGATGTGGGCCACCAGCGCGCCGGTGGAGTAGAATTTCGTCCCGTTGACGATCAGATCGTCGCCGTCCTCGACGAAGTTGGTCCGCAACTCGCCGACATGCTTGCCGCTGGACTCGGACGTGGCGTTGCCGAAGCGGACGCCGCGCAACACGGCTTCGAACAATTCGCGCTTCAGCGTTTCGGCGCCGTCCAGCGCGATGTGTTCGACGACGGAGACATGGTTTTGCGGAATCTGGCCGAGCGACGGGTCGGCGGCGGAGATGATTTTGAACACTTCGGTGACGGTGACATAGGACGCCTCGGCGCCCCCGTAGCGTTTGGGCACGCGGATTCCCCACAGGCCGCTTTGCGAATAGGCTTCCACCTCCGCGATCGGCACCAGCGCCTCGCGATCACGCAGCGCGGCCCCGGTGGCGAACTCGGCGGCGAGGCGTTCGGCGACGGCAATGGCCTCGGCGTCCGACGCGATGACGTGCGCCGGGCGCGTCGGGCGCGGCAGCGGGGCGAACGGCTCGGGGGAGTTGACGCGGGGGGCGCGGCTGAGGTCGAGGGCTGCCGACATGGTTTTGTTCCGGTTCGCTGTTACACTGCGTAAATGCGTGGTTATTTTCTGTTTCACCAAGTTCATTGACTAAATAGCAAAAACGCCGCATGTCAACCGTGCGTCGTGCCGGGCGACGCTGGCTTTACGGAGCGCCGTGCGGATGAACGATTTCGATCGAAGCCTGCTGCACCACGCCGCGCACCGGATCGGGAGCGACGACGAGGCGCTGTCCGTCACGCGGACCGTGGCCGCCGCGCTGGCCGAGGGGGCCGTGGCGCGGGACCTCGCGCGGAGGCTGCCGCATGCGGAATTGCAGGCACTGTCGGACGCCGGGTTGCTGGCGCTGACGGTGTCGCGCGCGTTGGGGGGCGCCGACGTGTCGGCCGCAACGCTCACGGAAGTGTTCATTCTTCTCGCCGCCGCCGACACCGCCATCGGGCAGGTGCCGCAGAGCCACTACTACATGCTGGAAGCCCTGCGGCTGGCGGGCTCGCCGGCCCAGCAGGCGCATTTCTTCGGGCTGGTGCTGGGCGGCGTGCGCATCGCCAACGCGCTCGCCGAGCGCGGCACGACGACGGCGCGCGAGATCAAGACGACGCTGCGGCGCGATGGCGGCAGGCTGCGGCTGGACGGCACCAAATATTACTCGACCGGGGCGTTGTTCGCACACTGGCTTGCCGTGGTGGCGCTGGACGATTCCGGGCGGCGGGTGATCGCCTTCGTGCCGGCGGACGCACCCGGCGTGACCCTGCGCGACGACTGGACCGGCTTCGGGCAGCGCACCACCGGCTCCGGCACCACCATTTTGGAGAACGTGTCAGTAGACGCGGCGAACGTCGTGCCGCTGCAAGAGGTGTTCGAGCGGCCGACGCGCATGGGGCCGTTCGCGCAATTGATGCATGCGGCCATCGACCAGGGCGCCGCCCGCGCGGCGCTGGCCGACACCATCGCGTTCGTGCGCACAAGCGCCCGGCCATGGGCGGACAGCGGCGTCGCCCGCGCAGCCGACGACCCGTACACGATTGCCGCCGTGGGCGAGGTGCGCATCCGCGTCTCGGCCGCCGACGCATTGCTGGCCCGCGCGGCAAAACACGTCGATGCGGCGCGCGACGATCCTTCGGCGGAGCAGGTGGCGGCGGCCTCCATCGCGGTGGCGGAAGCGAAGGTCGCGGCCACCGAGGCATCGCTGCTGGCGGGATCGAAACTGGTCGAACTTGGCGGTAGCAGCGCGACGCTGACCGAGCACGGGCTGGACCGGCATTGGCGCAATGCACGCACGCACACCGTGCATGATCCGGCGAGGTGGAAGCTGCATGCGATTGGCCGCTACTTCCTGTCCGGCACGCTACCGCCGCGCAACGGCACGCTGTAGTCGTGAAATTTGGGTAGCCTTCTTGACATACTAAGTTTTTACGGGAATTCTCAGTCGCCCTACGAGGCGACGTGAAATGACCCAGGCTGCGACTCTTCCCGTGCTCGACTTCAGCCGCTTCGACGCCGGTGCTGCCGAGCGTGCTGCGTTTCTCGCCGATCTCGGCGCGGCGGCGCGGGACGTGGGGTTTTTTTATCTCGTGGGGCACGGCATCGATCGCGCCGAGGCGGACCGGGTCAGTGACGTGGCCCGGAAGTTTTTTGCGCTGCCGGAGCGTGAAAAGCTGGCAGTCGAGATGGTGAACTCCCCGCATTTTCGCGGCTACAACCGGGTCGGCTGGGAATTGACGCGCGGGCAGCCGGACTGGCGCGAGCAGATCGACATCGGCGCCGACCGGCCGGCGCTGCCTATCGGCCCCGGCACGCCCGCGTGGGCGCGCTTGCAGGGGCCGAACCAGTGGCCGGCGGCGCTGCCGGAGTTGCGGCCCATCGCGGAAAAATGGATCGCCGATCTGACGGCGCTCGGTATCCGGTTGCTGAAGGCATTTGCGCTCGCATTGGGGCAGGCCGAAGACGTATTCGAGCCGATCTACAGCCCCGCGCCGAACATCCTGCTGAAGCTGATCCGCTATCCCGGCCGCGACGCGACCGAGAGCGACCAGGGCGTCGGTGCGCACAAGGATGGCGGGTTCCTGACTCTGCTGTATCAGGCCGACAATGGTGGCCTGCAAGTTGAAGCCGCCGACGGGACTTGGATCGACGCCACCCCCCTGCCCGGCAGCTTCGTCGTCAACATCGGTGAACTTCTCGAACTCGCATCCGACGGATATTTGAAGGGCACGCTGCACCGGGCGGTGACGCCACCGGCCGGGACCGAGCGGCTGTCGGTTGGCTTCTTCCTCGGTGCCAATCTGAACGCCACGGTGCCGTTGCTGACGTTGCCGCTGGAACTGGACGCGCGTGCGCGCGGCGTCACGCGCGACCCGAACAATCCGCTGATCCGCGAAGTCGGCCTGAACGCACTGAAAAGCCGGCTGCGGTCGCACCCGGACGTGGCCCGCCGCCACCATGCCGATTTGCTGGCGAGCCTGACGCCGAAGCCACAGCGCGCCGAAACCGTGCCGGCATGAGGCGCGCGACAAGGAAACTGCCATGACCGAGTCATACCGTTTCGAAACCCTGGCGCTGCATGGCGGCACCTGGCGCAGCGACCCGGCGACGGGCGCGGTGGCCGTGCCGATCTATCAAAGCACGTCGTTCCAGTTCAAGGACACGGACCACGCCGACCGGCTGTTCGCGCTGGACGAACTGGGCTTCATCTACTCGCGCGTCGCCAACCCGACGCAGGATGCGCTGGAGACGCGCATCGCGGCGCTGGAAGGCGGCGCGGGGGCGCTGCTGGTCGCGTCCGGGCAGGCGGCGTCCGCCTATTCCGTGCTGAATCTTGCAGGTGCGGGCGACAACATCGTCACATCCACGGATTTGTATGGCGGCACCTGGGCGTTGTTCGCGGCGACGTTGAAGCATTTTGGCGTCGAGGCGCGGTTCGTCGATCCGGCCGATCCGGAGAATTTCCGCCGCGCGACGGATGCGCGCACGCGGGCGTGGTATGCGGAATCGCTGCCGAACCCGAAATTGCAGGTGTTCCCGATCGGTGAAGTCGCCGCCATCGGCCGCGAAATCGGCGTGCCGCTCATCATCGACAACACGGCAGCCCCACTGATCGTTCGCCCGTTCGAGCATGGCGCGGCCGTTGTCGTGTATTCGGCGACCAAATATATCGGCGGCCACGGCACCACCATCGGCGGCCTGATCGTCGACAGCGGCACATTCCCGTGGGAGCAGCATGCAGAGCGGTTCCCGACGCTGACCGCGCCTGACCCCAGCTATCACGGCGCGACCTGGGTGGAAAAATCCCGCGCGCTGGGGCCGGTCGCGTATGTCACCCGCGCGCGCACCGTGCTGTTGCGCGACATCGGAGCTTCCAGCGGCCCGTTTGCCGCGTTCCAGTTCTTGCAGGGTTTGGAGACGCTGCCGCTGCGCATCCGCCAGCACAACGAGAACGCCGCCCGCGTCGCGGAATTTCTTCGCGCGCGGCCCGAGGTGACGCGCGTGATCTATCCCGGCTTCCAGACCGGCGAGGCGGGCCGCCGCGCCGCGAAATATCTGAAGGGCGGCCATGGCGCGCTGATCGGTTTCGAACTCGACGGCGGCAAGGATGCCGGTCGCGCCTTCATCAATGCGCTAAAACTGTTTTACCACGTCGCCAACATCGGCGATGCGCGCTCGCTCGCGATCCATCCGGCGACGACCACGCATTCGCAACTCAGCGTCGAGGAACAGGCCGCCACCGGCGTCACGCCCGGCTATGTGCGCCTGTCCATCGGCATCGAACACCCGGACGACATTTTGGCCGATCTTGCGCAGGCGCTGGATGCCGCCGGCGCGGGCACGGCGCCCGTTCGGCAAGCTGCGTAATTGAATCAACAGGGACCCTAGATCAATGACAAACGAGACGACTCCGACAAGCCTGTCCCGTCGCACCGTGCTGCGCACGGCCGGCGTGGGCGTGGCGGCTGCCGCAGCCGGCGCCTACGTGTTCGGCCGCGCGCCGTTCGCCGTCGCCGCGCCCGCGCCGAAAGTGCGGTTGGCGTGGACCGAGGTGGCGGCGTGCCATTCGCCGCTCGCGTTCGGCGTGGCGAAGGGGCTTTACGCCAAGCACAACGTTGACGTAGAACTGTTCTATCAGGGCGCGAGCGGGCAGACGCTGATTCAAGCGCTGGCGACCAACAAGGCCGATATCGGCGCGGGCCTCGTGCTGGACTGGCTGAAGCCGCTGGAGCAGGGCTTCGACGTGAAGCTTTTTGTGGGTTCGCATGGCGGCTGCCAGCGGCTGCTGGCCTCGCCCGCGTCCGGCATCACCACGCTGGAGGGGCTGAAGGGCAAGACCATCGCGGTGGCCGATCTCGCCGGCCCCGCCAAGCTTTCTTTCAGCGTGACGCTGGCCAAGAACGGCATCGACCCGGACACCGACGTGAACTGGCAGGTCTTCCCTTGGGATCTGGTGGGCGAGGCGGTGCATCGCGGCGACGCGCAAGCGTTGGCGCAGTTCGACCCGTGGGCTTACAGCTACTGGAAGGATTTCAACCTCACCGAACTCGCCGACACGCAGACCAAGGATTGGACGAACGCCGCCTGCTGCGTGCTGGGCGTCAACGGCCCGTTCCTGAAGGCGAATCTGGATACGGTGCGCCGCGTGGCCGCCGGCAATCTGGAGGTGCACGAATACGCCGCCGAGCATCCGGACGAAGTGGCGCAATGGTACTTCGACAATCTGAAACCCGGCATGACCTACGAGCGGCTGCGCGACGATCTGGCCTCGCTGGTCTACCACAATCATCCGGTCGGCGAGGCGCTGACGGCGGAAGTGCGCCGGCAGATCGAGGACATGAAGCTGATCAAGGTCATCGACCCCGACACCGATGCAAACGAGCTGGCGCATCGCATCACAACCAACGTTCTGGCATAGGACTGCAAAAATGAGCGACATCGCCCAGGGAGGCGCGGTTCGCACGGTCGCATCCGTGCCGATCTGGCGCGATGGTCTCGTGGCGGCGGCGGCATGGCTGGTTGCCGCCGCCGTCAGCGTTGCGACGCCCGACGTGGTGCCGTGGGGCAGCACGCAATTGTGGGCGGAGATTCTGACCGGCGGCGCGGTGCTATTGCTGGTGCTGTCGGGCACGGTGCAATGGCTGGGCCGCGTTGGCCGCGTGATCGTGCATTACGGGCCGTGGCTGATCGCGCTCGGCGTCTGGTTCGCGGTATGGGAAGTGGTGACGGCGAAGACCGGCTGGCTGCCGAAGCCGTTCTTCTCGCCGCCACAAGGATTGCTCCACGTCTATCTGGTCGATACCACGCGGCTCGGATTATGCGTGCTGTTCTCGCTGCGGCTGTGGGCTTACGGCTTCGGCTCCGGCGTGATCGCGGGGTTTCTGGTGGGCGTGGCGCTTGGCTGGTCCAAGCGGTTCGCGTACTGGGGCATGCCGCTGCTGAAACTGATCGGGCCGGTGCCGGCGACGGCGTGGATTCCGTGCATGTTCTTCATCCTGCCGACGACGTTTTCCGCCAGCGTGTTTCTTGTCGCGCTCGCATCCGGCATCCCGGTGGCGATCCTGACGGCATCGGGAGTCGGCTCGGTGAACCGTGCGTATTACGATGTCGCGCGCACGCTGGGCGCCTCGGAGCGCTTTCTGGTTTGGAAAATTGCGGTCCCCGCGTCGCTACCGCACGTCTTCGTCGGCCTGTTCATGGGGCTGTACTATTCGTTTGCGGTGCTGGTGGTGGCCGAGATGCTCGGGGCGAAATACGGCCTCGGCTGGTATCTGCAATTCCAGACCGGCTATTCGGCGTACGCCAACGTGTATGCGACACTGGTGATCATGGCGCTGCTGACATCTGGACTGGTCAAGCTGCTGTTCGTCACGCGGGACCGCATGCTCTCGTGGCAAAAGGGAATTATCTGATGTCCGCTGCATTGAAGTTGGCCGACGCGACGCGCCGCAGCGTGGCGCTGGAGGTGCGCGGCGTGTCGCATGCCTTCGACCTTGGCGGCAAACATCTGCCGGTGCTCGACAACATCGACTTGAGCGTCGCACCCGGCGAATTCGTGGCGCTGCTCGGCCCATCCGGCTGCGGCAAATCGACGCTGCTGCGGCTGGTCGCGGGGCTGGAACAGCCGGACACAGGCACGCTACTGGAAGACGGCGCGCCGATCCTGTCGCCCGATCCGTCGCGCATCCTGGTGTTCCAGGACCCGACGTTGTTTCCGTGGCGTACGGTGTGGAAGAACGTCGCCGTCGGGCTGGAGGCGCGCGGGCTGCTGCCGGCGCAGAAGCAGCGGGTAGCTGACGCGCTTTCGCTGGTGCGGCTGGAAGCGTTCGCGCACGCCTATCCGCACCAACTCTCCGGCGGCATGGCGCAGCGCGCGGCATTGGCGCGCGCGCTGGTCAACGACCCGCATCTGCTGCTGCTCGACGAACCGCTGGGCAAGCTGGACAGCCTGACGCGACTCGCGATGCAAAACGAGCTTTTGTCGCTGTGGCAGAAAGTTGGCTTCACCGCCTTGCTCGTGACGCACGATGTCGAGGAGGCTTTGCTGCTAGCCGACCGCGTGATCGTGCTCAGCGACCGGCCGGCGCGCATCGTGACGGAATTTCGCATCGAACAACCCCGCCCGCGCCGCCGCGACGATAGCGACCTCGTGCATCTGCGGCAGACGATT